>Ga0081455_10008289_pt1 | contig 10829 bp, 10 predicted proteins | sample TabmetS3T2R1_FD_70207 | JGI IMG/M metagenome (GOLD analysis project Ga0081455, IMG submission 70207) | Tabebuia heterophylla rhizosphere microbial communities from the University of Puerto Rico - S3T2R1 | ecosystem: Host-associated > Plants > Roots > Rhizosphere ... | reverse complement strand
AAGCCCGGTGATCGCAGCGTGAGCTAAAACGCGTTTATCAATTCTTTCGGCAAACGCTTCGATCATCAGGATCACCATCCCGAGCACCAGCACCGCAATCTCAAGTAGGGGCGCGGTGATCGAAATCATTTGGTTACCAGATCGTTGTAGCGACGCGTCTGCGAAGCGTTTCCGTCAGTCACCGGGGCAGCGACCGCACCGCGAGCGCCGAATGTCGGCGTCACGCTTCGCACAAAAATTTGCGGAAAAAATCCAAAGCAGAGAAGTGCTGCCACGAGCAGCGTAACAGGCAGACGCAATGCCGGACTCAGATCTGGCAGTTTTTCCCATTGTTCGCGAATGGACCCCATGAACGTTCTTCGGTAAGCGCGCAGCATGTAAACCGTCGACAGCACGACGCCCCATAGCGCAAGGACTGTCGCGATTTGGAAAATGTGAAGCCGTCCGATTTCCCAGCCGTTCCTGAACGCGCCGAAGAAGATCATGATTTCTCCAGCGAAATTGGCAAAACCTGGAAGACCGATTGCGGCGAACACACCAAATCCAAACGCCAGCCCGGCGAAAGGCATTACCCTCCCAAGTCCGCCGAGTTCATCAAAAGCCAACGTGCCCGTTCGCCGGCGCAATTCGCCTGCGATGCCAAAGAGCAGCGCGATCGAGAGACCGTGAGCGAATATCAACACAACGGCGCCGGTTACGCCGAGAACACCAAAGCTGGCGATTCCGAGAAAAATGTAGCCCATGTGCATCACGCTCGAATAACCGAGCATCCAATCGAGCCGCTTCTGCGCGATGGTAACCAGTCCGACGTAGATGATGTTGCAGAGCAACAGCACGATGAGCAGAGTCGCCCAGTGACGCGCGCCTTCGGGTAGCATCGGAATGGCCAAACGCAAGAGGCCGTACAGTCCGAATTTTTTCAACACGCCTGCATGGAGCATCGCAGCAGGCGCCGGTGCAGCGGCGTACGCTTCTGGTGCCCAAGTGTGAAACGGAAACAGGGAAATTAGAATTCCGAAACCGATAAGCAGCAGCAGATAAACATGCCGTTGCGCGTCTGGAGAGATCTGGTCCATTCCGGCCGCCGTTTGTAACACGCGAATATCAAAACTCCGCGAGCCGAGAGGAAAACTCTGGTAAAGCAAGATCAGGCCGAGAAGCAGAATGAAACTGCCGATTGCCAGATAGATCGTAATTTTCCATGCCGCGGCGACCCGATTCCCGCTGCCCCAGATTCCGATTAGCAAAAAGGTAGGAATGAGCGCGAGTTCGTGAAACGCGTAAAAGAAAAATAAATCAATTGAAACGAACGCACCGATCGCGCCTCCCGAAATGAACAGAAGACAGGCATAAAACGCGTTTTCGTATCTTTCAATTGCGCCGGCGAACCACACAGCGGCCAGCGTGACGGTGCTGGCGAGCAGCAGCATGATTATACTCAAGCCGTCAACACCAGTGGTGAAACTCAGTCGCCATTCGGGAGAGATGTTAAAGGATGTCACGTGTTGGAAGTCGGCGTGACCGCGATCAAAGGACGCAAACAGAAATAGCGCCGCTACAAAGGTTAAAACTGACGCGGCCAGCGCAGTCTTGCGCGCCGGCGCGCCCAGCATGATCAGGACAGCCGCAACGATGGGACAAAAAATCGTGAAGAGAACCATTAGCGCATAACCACAAAATAAATCAGGGCGATGACACCGAGACCGAAGAGGAACGCGTACCCTTGAAGATTGCCGACTTGAATCAAGCGCAAGAGGGCGCCGACGCCCCAGGTTCCTCTACTGCTTCCGCCCACCGCGCCTGCATCGATGACCCAGCGGTCAATGAACGCTGCCACACGAGCGAACAGCTCCTGTGTCCAATAAATGAGCCAGCGATAGAACTCGTCAAAATAGAATTTGCGGCGCAATAACTCGACCTCGACCGGTTCAGTACTGCGTCCGCGGTAAAGCCTAATTGCGAGTCCAACGCCGAGAATAAGTGCAATGATTGCTAGCACCGGAACAATGACCGCCCTTTCTTTTTCGGTTGGGAGGGTGAGAAAGTTTCGAGCGAAAAATGCAAATCCGCCGAGCGTTGCGAGAATTGCGAGCACGATCAACGGCATTGTCATTACGGGCGGTGACTCCCGGCCTTCGCGCGCGCTGTCGCTATGTGGATTGCCGAAGAAGACAATGACGAGCATCCGTATCACGTAGAAAGCAGTCAGGAATGCGGTGAACAACCCAAGGGCGAAAATCGGCATGTTGTGTTCGTAAGCGATCGCGAGGATCGCGTCCTTACTGAAGAATCCGCTGAATGGCGGACAGCCAACCAACGCCAGCGCACCTGCACCGAAGGTGACAAAGGTGATCGGAAGTCTTCGGCGCAAACTGCCCATCTTCCAGATGTCCTGTTCGTGATGAAGCATCACAATGATCGAGCCAGCGGCAAGAAACAGGAGCGCTTTAAAAAACGCGTGAGTAAAAAGGTGGAACATGGCCGCTTCGTTTGAAGCGAGGCCCACAGCCATCACCATGTAACCGAGCTGCGAGAGCGTGGAATATGCGAGAATGCGTTTGATATCGTCTTGCTGTGTCGCGATCAACGCTGCCATTACCGCTGTGATTGTGCCGATCCACGCGACGACCAGAAGCGCTGTCTGGGACGCTTGAATGATGAACGCAACCCGCACCAGCATGTAAACGCCCGCAGCAACCATCGTTGCCGCGTGGATCAACGCCGAGACCGGTGTCGGACCTTCCATGGCGTCCGGCAACCAGACGTGCAGCGGAAATTGGGCGGATTTTCCGACGGCTCCGCAGAAAATTAAAAGCGCGACAATTGCAACAAACGTCGCATGGCCGCCGAAGATGGGCATGCGAGGAGCGATTTCGGTAAAAACAACTGAGCCGGTGGTCATCCAAATCATCAGGATGCCAGTCATGAATCCGAAATCACCAATCCGTGTAGTGATGAATGCTTTGTTGGCTGCGTCTGCCGCGGCGTCTCGAAAAAACCAGTGACCGATCAAAACATATGAGGTGAACCCGACCAATTCCCAAAAGATGAAAAGCATCACGAAATTGTTCGCAAAAACGATCCCAAGCATTGCGAACATAAAGAGCGACAGCGCCGCGAAATAACGGGACTTGCCTTCATCATCCCGCATGTAACCGAGCGAATAAATATGAATGAGCGCTCCGACGCCGGAAACCAAAACGGCCATCGTCCTGCTCAACTGATCGAGCGTCAGGCCAAGCGGTACACGAAAGATTGGCGGGAGATCCAGCCACACGAATTCGGGCGCGGCCGTGACTGATTGAGCGAAGACGACGCAACTGCAGCAAAAGCTTGCGAGCACAGCGGTGATGGAAATTGCACTGCTCAATAATTTCCATCGGAGCGTGAAGAACGTAATGACCGTCGCGCTTGCGAGCGGTGCCAGAAGAATCAGCCACGGATAAAATGAATTCATTGCTCCGTCCGATTCGCGGTTAGAACTTCAGGCTGGTGATATGCTCGACGTCGGTCGTTTGCCTCGCGCGATAGAGTGCAACGAGGAGCGCAAGACCGACAGCTACTTCAGCCGCTGCAACGGTAATGACGAAAAAGACCAATACCTCCGCGTTGTAATCCGGCAGGCCATTAGCACCGATGCGAAATCGCGAGAAAGCCACGAGCGACAGATTGGCTGCGTTCAACATCAGTTCGAGCGACATCAAAATGACGATTAGGTTCCGGCGTAGCATGACGCCCGCCAGGCCGATCGTGAAAAGGATCGCACTCACGATTAGATAATCGGCCAGCGTGATCATATTAGCGTGGTTCCCGTCGGCTCAGGAGGACCACCCCGATCGTTGCAACCAGGACTAGGACGCCGATGATTTGGAAAGGTAGGTTGTAGTTCGTGAAAAGCAGCCGGCCGATGCTCCACACATCGTCCGTTGTGGATCTCGCCAGGGGCGGAAAAGCCTGGCGCGCTCCGGTGAAATGCCCGATCACAGCCCAGATCTGAACGAGCAGGACCACCGCCACCCCTACACTGCCGACAGCGGCCAGCCAGTTAACACGCCGTCGCTCTTCGGCGCGAATATCGAGCAGCATGATGATGAAAAGGAAAAGCACCATCACCGCCCCGGCGTAGACCAACACCTGAATAATACCGACAAAAAACGCGTCGAGGGACATAAACAGCGCTGACAACCCGAGGAACGAAACGACCAGGCTAAGCGCGCTCGCCACCGGGTTTCGATTGAGGACGACAGCCGCGCCGAAAATCACGGTCAGCACTGCAAAAATCCAAAATAAAAACGGGGACATTTTTTCAGACCTCAGATGAACACCGATCGAACACGGATCTAAGACGGAATTCCGGAAAAACCGTGATCATCCGTGTAAATCAGCTGCGTTATTTCTTTTTGTTCCATTTTAGTACCACGCCGTGCATTACTCCGCCGATCTCGAGGAGCTTTTCCTTGTGATGCACCATGTCGGCGCGCGTGAAGCCAGTGATCGCGTAATCTTTGCGCAGAAAAATCGCTTGCTCCGGACAGACTTCCTCGCACATCCCGCAGTAAATGCACCGGATCATGTCGATATCGAATTCTTGTGGAAATTTTTCGACCTTGGCGAAACGATCGGAAGCAGGAATTTCGCCGGGAATAATTTTGATCGCGCGCGGCGGACAAATGAATTCGCAGAGTTGACACGCGACACAACGCACCCGTCCATCCGCGTCGCGAACCAGGGCGGGCGCGCCGCGATAATAATCCGGCAGGTGACTGTCCCATTTTTGCTCAGGGTATTGCATCGTCACCTTGGTGCGTCCGAGCAGCTTGTTCTTGAAATGCGTCAATGTAATTGCCAGACCGGCGGCAATGGTTGGCAAATACAATCGTTCGCGCCAGTTCAATTTTGGTCGTGCAACAGTAACCGTCATGAGCGTTTAATCTGAAAGCCAGCACTTCAGGATGAAGTCTCTGGTCAATATTCGTGCCTTCCCGACTTCCAGATTCATAATCTTGGAGCGAAAGGAAGAATTGCTGCCACCAAAAAAATATTCACTAGCGCGATTTCGAAAAAGAAAAGCCAGCCCAACCGCATCAGCTGATCCCATCGAAATCGCGGGAGTGTCCAGCGCACCCACATGAATAGAAAAATTATGATGGCGACCTTTGTGAAAAAGACTGCGATGTTGATCAGCCCGAAGATCCATCCGTGGGAGCCGTCGGGTATCCCCGGGAAATGCCAACCGCCAAAAAACAACGTCACTACAACAGCGGACCCTGTGATCATCGCGGCGTATTCGCCGAGAAAATAAAGCGCGAACTTCATCGAGCTGTATTCGGTGTTGTAGCCGCCGGCGAGCTCCTGCTCTGCCTCCGGTAAATCGAACGGCAGTCGGTTCGTTTCAGCAAAAATCGCGATCATGAACACCAGAAACGAGATGATCATTGGAATCGCGAGCAGCCATTTCCATGGATTCATCCAATCGCCGACAAAAGGTGCGATAAACCAGCCGTGCTCAATCTGGTACTGCACGACGCTCGTCAGCCGCAAACTTCCAACAACGAGAAAAACCGGGATGACGGAGAGCCCGAGTGACAGCTCGTACGAAAGCATTTGAGCGCTCGAACGAATGCCTCCGAGGAAGGGATATTTTGAGTTGGACGCCCAACCACCGATAACGATTCCGTAAACGCCTAATGATGAGATCGCGAACACAAAGAAGATTCCGACGTTCACATCCGCGATCACCATCGGCACTCCGAACAACGTGCTCCCGAACGGTACAACCGCGATCGTGATGATGGCGGGCGCGACTGCAAGACACGGTGCCAGCCAGTAATAGAATGTATTCGTGACGCGCGGCGTGAAATCTTCTTTCAGTAGCAGCTTGAACATGTCCGCGATCGGCTGGAAAAGCCCGGCGGGACCAACGCGATTTGGCCCGATTCGGTCCTGAATAAATGCGCTGACCCGGCGCTCTGCATACACGGTGTAAGACACCATGAACAAGATTACTCCTAGCAGAATGACGATCTTCAGTAGTGAGGCGATGATGAAAAAAGCGTCCATCGTCTTCGTCACTTTTACCGCCGGGGCACTGCCTCTGGTTCGACCTTTCGAGTCATCGATGAACCGAGACCAGCTTTGGCGTGATCTAATTGTGAGCGAACAGCGCGGCGCGCAGCCTGAATTTCGATGGCTTGTTCGATTGCTTCTTCATCGCTGGGATGCGTCGCCGGTAATTCTTCCATCTGCAAAATCTGCACGCCGAGATCGCCGATTTTGCTGAGACTCAGCCCGGCGAATCGCGGGACCGTCTCGCTGATATGACGAAAGACATCTTCAATCGAATGAAGCGAGTCGCCGCCGCCGATTGCCTGAAGAAGATCGCGTAAGATCTCCCAATCATCGCGGGCGTTGCCGGGCGGACGAATAGCACGATTCAGCCGCTGCAAGCGGCCCTTGCCGTTCACCATTGAACCACGTTTTTCGGCAAAACCGCATGCCGGGAGGACAACAGTTGCGTTTCTTGTCGCTTCGTTAGGCAAAGTATTCATCACGATCAGGGCTGGCATTTTGGCGAGTTCTGCCACCGACAGACCCAGATGCATCGCATTCTCTTTCAGAATGACCAACGCTTTGATCCCTCCTGATCTGACCGCGCTGGCAATGGTTACCAGTTTCGCGCCTGGCGTGGAGCTTGAACTTAGAATTAACCGCGCTCCGTTGGTGTTTGGATTACGATCTTTGCTCAATAAAATGTGGTCCGCTTTTCCGCGTCTCGGGACGATATCGATCCGCTTCACGCCTAACGAGTTTGCCAATTGCGCGGTTAACCAAAGCTCTTCGTTGGTCATCCGTCCGGAGGCGACGATGGCAATTTCGGACCCGGCAAATTGCTTTAACTGGAGCGCTGCCTGTCCAATCGCCGTTGGCCAATCGGCGGGTACCAATTTCCCCTCGGAACGAATCTGCGGCTCCAGCAAGCGATCTTCGGCTTCGAGATATTTGTAATTGAGCCGGCCATAGTCGCACATCCAACAGGAATTAACGTGATCGTTCTCGCGCGGCGTTTGGCGATAGATGACGTCTTCGCGGGTTCCGATCGTTGTGTTGCACCCCGTCGCGCAGCTTGTGCAGATGCTTTTTGTTTCCTTCAGGAACCAGACCCGCATTTTGAAGCGGAAATCGGTCGAGGTCAGTGCGCCTACGGGGCAAATGTCGACGGTGTTAAGCGAATAATTGTTATCCAAAGACCTGCCAGGATGCGCGGTTAAGATCGTGTGACTGCCGCGATCGACAAACCCGAGCACGTCGTCATGTGCGATTTCCTGGCAGAAACGGATGCAGCGCGAGCAGAGGATACAGCGCTCGTCATCAAGAGTTACCCGCGGACCAAGCTGCACAGATTTCGGCTTTTTCACTTTGTTCTCAAGGAAACGCGATTGCGAATTGCCATAATCGACACTGAACTCCTGCAAGCGGCATTCGCCTGCCTGATCGCAGATCGGGCAGTCGAGCGGGTGATTGATGAGGAGAAATTCCATCACGCCGCGCTGGCATTCCTTCACTAACGGCGAGTCGGTGCGAACGGCCATGCCTTCAGCAATATCCTGTGCGCAGCAAATTTGCGGGCGTGGCATCCAGTTGATGATCGGTTTGCCGTCCCCTCCGAGTTCCGGCTTGCGATCCGGGCCGAGTCTTGGAAATCCCATCTCGATCAAACACATGCGGCAATTGCCCGGCGAGCTGAGTTTCTTGTGATAGCAATAACGTGGCACGAAAACGCCAACCTTCTCGCATGCCTCGATCACCCGTGTGCCCTTCGGAAACTGATGCCAGACCCCGTCAATCTGGACATTGAACATTTGAATCGATGATTCGTTAGGCATGGTTGAATCTGGAATCCAGGAAACCAGGAATACTACCTTCTCCGTTGGTCAGTGGATGGTATTCGCGTCCAACGCGCTTCACAGTCAGACGCGCGCTTGCGAAATTTAGCAGCAGTGCGTCATCTAAGTTTGCCGCCCTTAAATAGGAGCGAACAATTGCAAAGTGAATATCCTGGAGCGCACTGATCGCCTTAAGCTCTAAAAGCACCTTCTGCTCAACAACAAAGTCCAGTCGGTGCTCGCCGATCAGGTGTTCTTGGTAGAACACCGGCAATAACTTTTGCCGCTCAAACGCGAGACCAGCGGCGGTCAATTCGATGGCCAATGCCTCTTCGTACATGGCCTCCAGGAACCCTGGCCCGAGTTCTTTGTGAACCCGGATGGCAGCTGCGATAATTCGGTCTGTCAACGCCTTATTCTGTATTTCCATTCTTGGTTTCCTGGCTTCCAGATTCCTTTAAATGGTGCCTTTCGCCCCTGCTTTCTCCCAACCGGGGTCGTGGGCCATGGGTACGGTGGGAATTGACTCTTCTTCGATCAATTCCTCAGGCGTGTACTCAGGGGGCAAGGGTGGGGGAATGGGCTTTTGGGCGCGCGCTGCAAATTCTTCAGGGAATTTTTCGACGAAACTTTGCGTCGGCCACGCGCAAGCTTCGCCAAATGCGCAAATAGTGCGCCCCGCGATGTTGTCACCAATCGTTTTCAGCGTTTTCGGATCTTCTACCACACCACCGCCGCGCAGCATGCGGTCGGTGATTTTTTGCATCCAAAGCGAACCTTCCCGGCAGGGTGTGCATTGGCCGCAGCTCTCGTGCGCGTAAAACTTGTTGATGTTATTAAGCGCCCAAATCATGTCGCGGGAATCATCCAGCACTATCGCTCCTCCGGAGCCCGCCATGGAACCTGCGGCGGCGAGAGAATCGAAATCCATCGGAATATCGTTGATTGAGATTTCGCGTTCGATTGCGGAGCCATCGGATTGTCTTTCCTTCAGTTTGAAGCGCTCATCCGCGCGCAACACTTTCGCGGAGCTGCCCCCTGGAATCACGGCCTTCAATTTCCGGCCTGGTCGCAGGCCCCCGGCCATTTCGTAAATCAATTGGCCCATCGTAACGGCACCGACTTCAACTTCAAAGTAACCTGGCCGCTGCACGTCACCGCTCACACAGAGAACTCGTGTGCCAGTGTTGTTAGGCCGGCCGAGGCGAGCATACTCTGCGCCACCCATGGCGATGATATGTTTGATGTTACATAGAGTCTCCACGTTGTTCACGATTGTCGGGCACATATAAAGACCCAGCACCGCGGGAAAATAAGGCGGCTTGATTCGCGGATAACCGCGTTTCCCCTCGAGCGATTCGATCAAGCCCGTCTCCTCCCCGCAAATGTAGGCACCGGCGCCGCGGTGAATGTAAAACTCAACGTCGAATCCGGATCCGAGAATGTTTTTGCCAAGAAAATTGTGTTGTCGCGCTTCCTCAATGGCGCTCTCGAGGACTTTCGCGCCTTCCGGGAATTCGCCGCGAATGTAGATATATGCGGTGTGCGCACCAAGCGCATAACAAGAGATCAACATTCCTTCGAGCAACTGGTGTGGATCTTCGTGAATGATGTAGCGGTCCTTGAATGTGCCCGGCTCGGATTCGTCGGCGTTGCAGATCAAATACACCGGACGCTTTTCGTCCGGCTTGATAAAGCTCCACTTCAAGCCGCAGGAGAATCCCGCCCCGCCGCGGCCGCGAAGCCCCGAGTTTTTGACTTTATTGACGATATCATCGCGCGACAAAGTCAACGCTTGCTTTAATTGTTCGTAGCCCCCGTCGCGGAGGTAACAATCGATGTCGCTGGTCCAACCTGGGCGCCCAATGTTTTTGTAAACTAGGCGATATTCCAAAGGATGGGGCGGCCACGCCAATTTCGGATTACCAATTGCTGATTGCCGATTGCCGAGTAGCTCGGCTGCGGACTCTGGATTTACCTTCTCGTGTAGTTCTTCACCAATCATGCACACTGGCGCGGTGTGGCAGCTGGCCAGGCACTCGACAAATTCGACGCTGTAAGTGCCGTCGGCGGTGACAGCGATGGGACTATGCATTTCTTCAGCATCACTGGAGCGTTTGATTCCCAGACTCGCGCACAAATTTTCCATTACTTTCAATCCACCCGCCATCGCGCAACTGAGTGTGCGGCAGACTCTGATATGCGTTTTCCCGGCCGCATGTTGGCGGAACATCGGATAAAAAGTAACAACCTCGAGAATGTTAATCGGTTGGAGGCGGAGCTTTTGCGCGATCCAAAAGATGGCTTCGTCGCTGATGAATCCGAAGTGTTCCTGCCACAAATGCAGGAGCGGCATCGCCGCGCTACGACGGTGCTCGCTTGGATACCGCGCAATCGCGTCGTCCATTCTCCGCTCCAGTTCGACTGGAATTTGGATGCGCGTCGCGTCTGCCATCGTTGAACCTAACCCAGCGCAGTGATACGCGGCAAATCGCGTTTGCAGCTGTAGATTCCGATATCGTCAGGGGAATTAACAGGCAGGTGCGGACAGTTGCGCTGAGGACAGCGCACGCCAAAGGCAATCAATCAGACAACGTGCTGTCCTTCGACTGTACTTTGTCGTCCTGGAAAATGATCGTGACCGTCTCTTTACCCTGACGATAAAGATATGTCGTTCTTTTCGTGACCGGGTCCTCAGTTTTCGACGAATTAGGCTGACCCAAGATCGACTCGACCTGCTTTTTCGACATACCTTGCGTGACCTGATCCACATTCGCCTTGGTGATTCGCTTGCCGATACAAGAAATGGACAGCGCGATCAAGACTACAAGTGTGAGACGTGCAAGCCTTTGTAGCATTGATGTCATCGTCGAATCATCTATCGCATTCGCCCATTACGAAGTCCAGACTTCCGAGCACGGCGGGCACATCGCTAACCAGGCAACC
>Ga0081455_10008288_pt1 | contig 10829 bp, 7 predicted proteins | sample TabmetS3T2R1_FD_70207 | JGI IMG/M metagenome (GOLD analysis project Ga0081455, IMG submission 70207) | Tabebuia heterophylla rhizosphere microbial communities from the University of Puerto Rico - S3T2R1 | ecosystem: Host-associated > Plants > Roots > Rhizosphere ... | reverse complement strand
CCGGCACGCCCACCGAGACCGGCCCGGCCAGCGGGCTCATCAACGCCCTGCGCGCCCAGGATCCCGAGCAGTTGGGCAAGTTGCTGGTCAATGACCTCCAGCCGGCCGCGTTCGCGCTGCGCCCGCCGCTGCGGCAGACCCTGCGCTCGGCGGTCGAGCTGGGCGCGCTCGGCGCGGTGGTCTCCGGCAGCGGGCCGACCTGCGCGCTGCTGGCCCGCTCCGAGGAGCACGCGGTACGGCTGGCCGCCGCGCTGGCCGGCGCCGATGTCTGCCGTACGGTCAAGGTGGTGTCCGGCCCGGTGGGCGGTGCCCGCATCGTGGAGCCCGCGTGACTGTGCCTCCCGGCGGCCTTCTGCGCTCCGCTCCTCACTCGCTGGCGCTCGCTACGATGCTCACTCCGAAGGTCGCCTCATGACAGGGCCGCGCCCGAACCTGGTCAGCGCCGAGGCGGTGTCCAAGTCCTTCGGTACGACCGTGGTGCTGGACGAGGTCTCGCTCGGCATCGCCGCGGGGGAGCGCATCGGCCTGCTGGGCCGCAACGGCGCCGGGAAGACCACGCTGCTGGGCGTCCTCACCCGCCGCGAGGAGCCGGACAGCGGCCGGGTCAGCCACACCTCCGGCCTGCGCATCGGGTACGTGGACCAGCGCGGCGAGCTGCCCGAGGCGGCGCGGACGGTGCGCGACGCCGTCCTGGGCAGCGGGTACGGCGCCGAGCACGAGTGGGCCGGCGACGCGGCCGTACGCGCCGTGCTGGACGGGCTCGGCCTGCTGGCGCTGGGCCTGGACGCGCCGGTGGCCACCATGTCCGGCGGCGAGCGGCGCCGGGTCTCGCTGGCCGCCGCGCTGATCCGGCCGACCGACCTGCTGGTGCTGGACGAGCCGACCAACCATCTCGACGTCGAGGGAGTCGCCTGGCTGGCCGAGCACCTGGCCGCGCGGCGCGGTGCGCTGATCGTGGTGACGCACGACCGGTGGTTCCTGGACGCGGTGTGCGAGTCGACCTGGGAGCTGGCCGGCGGTTCGGTGCAGCGATACGAGGGCGGGTACGCCGCGTACGTCCTGGCGCGGGCCGAGCGTACGCGGCTGGCCGCCGCGGCCGAGGCACGCCGGCAGAACCTGCTGCGCAAGGAGTTGGCGTGGCTGCGGCGCGGCCCGCCGGCGCGGACCAGCAAGCCGCGGTTCCGGATCGAGGCGGCGAACGCGCTGATCGCCGACGAGCCGCCGCCGCGGGACACCGCCGGGCTGCACCGGTTCGCGGCCACCAGGCTCGGGCGTACCGTCTTCGACGTCGAGGACGTGACCCTGCTGGCCGGGCCGCACACGATCCTGTCCGGCGAGACCTGGCACCTGGGGCCGGGCGATCGGGTCGGGCTGGTCGGGGTGAACGGTTCGGGCAAGACCACGGTGCTGCGGCTGCTGGCCGGCCTGGTGCCGCCGTCGGCCGGCACGCTCGTGGTGGGCCGCACCGTACGGCTGGCGTACCTGTCGCAGGATGTGGCCGAGCTGCCGGGTGCGCTGCGCGTGCTGGAGGCGGTCTCGGAGATCGCGAACACCGCGCGGCTGGGCGCGGTGGAGCTGTCCGCGGCACAGCTGGCCGAGCGGTTCGGGTTCCCGCGGGCGCGGCAGTGGACGCCGGTGGCCGACCTGTCCGGCGGCGAGCGGCGGCGGTTGCAGCTGCTGCGGCTGCTGATGGCCGAGCCGAACGTGCTGCTGCTGGACGAGCCCACCAACGACCTGGACGTGGACACGCTGACCGAGCTGGAGGACCTGCTGGACGGGTGGCCCGGCACGCTGCTGGTCGTCTCGCACGACCGGTACCTGCTGGAGCGGGTGTGCGACTCGACGCTCGCGCTGCTCGGCAACGGGCACCTGTCGGCGTTGCCCGGCGGGGTGGAGGAGTACCTGGCCCGGCGGCGAGCGGCACTGTCCACTGTGGACACTGCTCGGCCGTCGAACGGGGAGGTGGTCAGCGGCGCGGCGCAGGCGCGGGCCGCGCGCAAGGACCTGGCCCGGCTGGAGCGGCAGATCGACAAGCTCACCCAGCGGCAGGAGCGCCTGCACGCCGAGCTCGCCGCGAACGCCTCCGACTACGCGCTGGTGGCCGAGCTGGACGGCGAGCTGCGGGCCGTACGCCAGGAGCTGGACGAGGTGGAGACGGCGTGGCTGGAGCTGTCCGAACGCCTGTAGTCGTGACTATCCGTAAACACTCCCGTACGGAACGTAACCTCCGCGCCCTTCGCTCGTGATACTCAGCGAGAACCCCCTGCCCACGGGTTCCGTAAAGGGGTCCGCGGGCTACGTCGTGTCGGAGGCGAGACCATGGGCCGGTCCCGGACCGCGCCACTGCTGGTCACGGGCGCCGCATTGATCGGCGCTCTGTTGGTTGTGGTGATCCCCGGTGTGACCGCCCGGTGCGGCTCGTGCGATTCGGTGGCTTCGCCGGATTCGCGAGCCCACCTGCCCGGGTCGACGGCGCTGCGCACCCCCGCGCCGGCTTACAGCCCCGTGCCCACCACGACCGCAGCCCGCGGACCCGCATACCCTGCCTCGCACCTCGGTACGGGCCTACTGCCCGCAGACTGGGGGCCGCCGCGGAGCATCGAGCCGCCGGAGACGCCGCAGGCGCGCGGTCCGGCGTACGCGCTGCCCGTGCCGCTGCGGGACGACGGGTGGGGGCCGCCGAAGAGCACCGGCCCGCCGTCGCCGTCCCCCGAAGGTGGCTGGTCGGCCGCCGCGGCAATCCCCGGTGCCATCGGCGCCCGCCCCGGTACGGCCCAGCCCGGTGCCGCCCAGCCCGGTGCCGCCCAGCCCGGTGCCGCCCAGCCCGGTGCCGCCCAGCCCGGCCAGGCTCAGCCCGGCCAGGCTCAGCCCGGCGCGGCTCGGCCGGGCGCTGGCGCTGGTCAGGCTGATGCGGCACAGGCAGGTGCCGGCCAGGCAGCGCCGGCTCTGACGGCCGCACCGCTGGGCCGCCCGCGGCAGGCAGCCGTACCGTTCGCGCCCTTCGCCGACCCTGACGGCGGCGACCCGGGCTCCGACGGCTACCTGGTCGTCGGCGCCGTGCTGCTGCTGGCCGGCGGCGGGCTGATCGTGCTGGCCCGCGGCATCGAGGCTGCCCGCCCCCGGCGCCGCCGCGGCGCGCACCGGCACACCGCCTGAACGCGGCCTACTCGACCCAGTCCAGCGAGCGGGTGACCGCCTTCTGCCACTGGGCGTACTGCCCGCGGCGCCAGTCCTCGTCCCGCCGCGGCACCCACCGGGTGTCCTCGGCCCAGTTCGCGGCCAACTCGTCCAGCCCACTCCAGAACCCGACCGCGAGCCCGGCGGCGTAGGCGGCGCCGAGCGCGGTGGTCTCGGTGACCTTCGGCCGCACCACCGGTACGCCCAGGATGTCGGCCTGGAACTGCATGAGCGTCGCGTTGACGACCATGCCGCCGTCGACCCGCAGCTCGCTCAGCGGTACGCCCGAGTCGGCGTCCATGGCCTCCAGCACCTCCCGGGTCTGGAACGCGGTCGCCTCCAGTGCCGCCCGCGCCAGGTGCCCGCGGTTGGCGTACCGGGTCAGCCCGACGACCACGCCCCGCGCGTCGGCCCGCCAGTGCGGCGCGAACAGCCCGGAGAACGCCGGTACGACGTACACGCCGCCGTTGTCGTCCACAGTGGACGCCAGCTCCTCGATCTCGGCGGCGGAACGGATCAACCCGAGGTTGTCCCGCAACCACTGCACCAGCGAGCCGGTGACCGCGATGGAACCCTCCAGGGCGTACACGGGTGCGTCCTCGCCGAGCTGGTAGCAGACCGTGGTGATCAGCCCGTGCTCGCTCAGCACCGGCTGGCCCCCGGTGTTCAGCAGCATGAAATTACCTGTGCCGTAGGTGTTCTTGGCCTCGCCAGGGGTGAAGCAGACCTGCCCGAAGGTGGCGGCCTGCTGGTCGCCCAGGATGCCCGCGACCGGTACGCCCGGCAGCACGCCGCCCGCCCGGCCCTCGCCGAACACCGACGAGCTGGGCCTGATGGCCGGCAACATCCCTACCGGCACGTCGATCTCGGCCGCGATCGAAGCATCCCAGTCCAGTGTGGACAGATCCATCAGCAGCGTACGGGAGGCGTTGGTGACGTCGGTGGCGTGCACGTCGCGGCCGGTGATGTTCCACAGCAGCCACGAATCGACCGTGCCACACAGCAGGTCACCCGCCTCGGCGCGCTCGCGCGCACCGTCCACATTGTCCAGTATCCAGCGCACCTTGGGAGCGGCGAAGTAGGTGGCCAGCGGCAGCCCGACGCGCTCCTTGTACCGGTCCGTACCGCCGTCCGCGGCCAGCTCGGCGCAGATCCGGTCGGTACGGGTGTCCTGCCAGACGATCGCGTTGTACACCGGTTCGCCGGTGCTGCGGTCCCAGACCACCACCGTCTCGCGCTGGTTGGTGATCCCGACCGCGGCGATGTCGCCGGCACCCAGGTCCGCCTTCGCCAGCGCGGTGGCCGTCACCTGGCGGACGTTGCTCCAGATCTCGGTGGCATCGTGCTCCACCCAACCGGCCTGCGGGAAGATCTGCGCGTGCTCGCGCTGGTCGGCGGAGACGATCGCCCCGGCGCGGTCGAAGACGATGCACCGGCTGCTCGTGGTGCCCTGGTCGATGGCGGCGACATACTTTTCCGGCACCCGCCGAACCTTACCGGCGGACCCGCAGTTTCGGCTTCGGATCCAGGTGCGAGAGGCCGTACCAGGCGAGGTTGACCAGGTGCGCGGCCACCTCGTCCCGCTTCGGCTTGCGCTCGTCCAGCCACCACTGGCCGGTCAGGGCGACCATGCCGACCAGCATCTGCGAATACATCGCGGCAAGCTTGGTGTCGAAGCCGCGCGCCTTGAACTGGTTGCCCAGGATGTACTCGACCTGGCTGGCGATGTCGCCGATCAGGCTGGAGAAGGTGCCGGTGGTGGAGGCGACCGGCGAGTCCCGGATCAGGATCCGGAACCCGTCGGTCTCGTCCTCGATGTAGGACAGGAAGGCCACCGCCGCCTGCTCCAGCAACTCCCGCGGGTGGCCGGCGGTGAGGGCACTGGTCACCCGCTCCAGCAGGTGCTGCATCTCACGGTCGACGACGACGGCGTACAGGCCTTCCTTGCCGCCGAAATGCTCGTACACAACGGGTTTGCTGACACCGGCGCGGGCCGCGATCTCCTCGATCGAGGTGGCCTCGAACCCGCGCTCGGCGAACAGCGACCGGCCGATGTCCAGCAGTTGCTGCCTGCGCTCCTTGCCGGTCATCCGGGTCCGCGGCTGGCGGTACTTGCCTTCGCCGTTCGACGTCACCGGACCATCGTCCCAGTAGGGTGCGACAGGATTTCAGCGCGCCGGGCGGAGGTGTCCGTTTCAGGCCACCACGCGCTTGGCGTCCAGCCGTTCCCGGTCCGGCCACCGTACGTCCCACACCCAGCCGAACCACTCGAACAGCTCGATCAGCCGGGCCGACAGGTCCAACTGGCCGCGGTCCACACCGTGCCGCGCGCAGGTCGGGTCGGCGTGGTGGCTGTTGTGCCAGCTCTCACCGAAGCTGATCAGCGCCAGCGGCCAGAAGTTCGCCGACTTGTCCCGCGCGACGTACGGGCGCTCGCCGATGACGTGGCAGACCGAGTTGACCGACCAGGTGATGTGGTGCAGGAAGCTGACCCGGACCAGGCTGGCCCAGAAGAAGGCGGTGAGGGCGCCGTGCCAGGACATCGACCACAGGCCACCGATCAGCGCCGGGGTGAACAACGTCACGCCCAGCCAGATCGGGAAGTTGTGGTCGATCTTGGCAATGTCCTTGTCCGCCAGCAGATCCGGGGTGAAACGCTCCTCGTTCGTACGCTCGCGGTTGAACAGCCATCCCATGTGGGCGTACCACATGCCCTTGGTCAGCGCGCCGACGCTGGTGCCGAACCGCCAGGGCGAATGCGGGTCACCCTCCTTGTCGCTGAACTGGTGGTGCCGCCGGTGATCGGCCACCCAGCGGATGATCGGCCCCTGCACCGCAAGGGATCCGGAGATGGCCAGCGCGATCCGCAGCCACCGCTTGGCCTTGAAGCCGCCGTGGGTGAAGTACCGGTGGAAGCCGACCGTCACGCCCAGGCCGGACAGGGCGTAGAAGGCGAAGGACAGGATGACGTCGTGCCAGCCGAGCCCCCAACCCCACACCGCCGGGATCGCCGCGATCAGCGCCACGAACGGGATCACGACCAGGATGTACAGGACGACCTGTTCGTAGCCCGGACGTAGACCGTCCAGGACCGGCTTCGGACCTTGTTCGCGTGCGGGGGCTTCGGTGGCAGCGCTCATGTTGTCCTCACGAGTTCGGGGCGGAGCCATCAAGGGCCATCGGGCAACTTGGCTACGCCACCGTAACCTACGCTTCCGTAACCCGCACCCCCCGTGGTCGCACCCACCCCGCCCCGTGCCCCACGGTGACCACCTTCGCGTAGTCTGGGCTCTGATGGGGGGTGGGGTAATCGGCAGCCCGCAGGCCTTTGGAGCCTTGCAGTCTCGGTTCGAGTCCGAGCCCCCCAGCCAAGTAGGCGACCCCTGTTCGCGGCCTGCGCTCACCTCCCCTTGGCTGCCTGCCGCCCCGGGGCCGAGCCCCGGACCCCACGGTGCCCCGGTCCCCTTCCCTGGACCGCCTCGCCTGCTCCGTGTGCTCGGTTGTGCGTCGATAGGCGTCCGATAGTTGGTGCTGGAAACATGTTTGGGGCGGGACGCATCTGGCATGGAGGAGGGGCCGGGAGTGCCTTTTGGTGAGAGCTGACTGGGCACTCTTGTTCCGGGTGTGTTTCTGCGCCGTATAGGGAGGCGAGAGGAGGGCGGCGAACTCGGACATGGGCTTGGCGGTGCCGTAGCCTGCAGCGGCACCGCCTTCCAGCTAATGACCTCTGGTCAGGTGTTCAGCGTGTGGGCCAGCGTTGATGTTTCGGCCTCGACGTTCACCATCGAATTCTGCAGCTCATAGCCGAGAGCTTCGTTGACCTTGATCATGTGGTCGTTGCGCGAGTTGGTGGTCGTGTCGAAGCGGGTTGTGTCGGGCCGCTCGTCGAGGATCCACCGCAGCATCTCGGCCTTCATCGCAAGGCCCAGTTGGTGGCCTCGGTGCTCTCCGAGCACTGCCGTGTCCATTTGCATGACGACGTTGGCGCCAGGTCGGATCTCGATTTCGGTGAGGCCGGCCACCTGACCTGTGGATCGGTGGACGGCGGCGACAACGCGGTGCTCGACATTTCGGCTTCGGTAGTCGGCCTCCGCCGAGCGGACGCGCTCCACGGTCCAGTCCGGCTGCTGGAGGCTGCCGGTATTCTCCGGGGCGTCCTGGATGGCGTGCCGGGCCTGGGCGTACGACTCCACGATCTCGTCAGGTGTTCGCTCCAGCCAACGGACCGGCCTGTAATCTGACGCCATCTCGGTGCGCCAGTTGTCGCGATTCGCGGTGGCCACCGTCAGCGACTGCATCACGATACGTTCGACTTCCTTGAAGCCGCGCTTGGCCGCCCACGGCCAACCCGGTCCGGGATCGGGCACGCCGCCGGCGAATACGACGGTGCGGCCCGCTCCCTGGACCTCCCGGACGATGGCCCGCAGCAGTTCGCTGCCGACACCGCGCCGCCGGTGCTCGGGGTGGACCTGGATCTCGGCAAAGCCGATGCCGGTGTTCTCCTCCTCTGGCAGGCCCAGCAGAGCAAGACCGACAAGCTTGCCGTCGATCCGGCCCGCCCAGTACTGAACAGGTCCGTAGATCGTCAGGGGCGTTCTCAACCGGCGAATCACAGCGTCGTAGCTCGGCGGGCGGCTGCCCGGACGATCGGTGTGTGTGGCCGCCAGGCGAAGGTCGTAATAGGAAGCGAGATCCTCCTCGGTGGCCGTTGCAGGGTCGAGCGGGGTGATCTCCACCGTCACGCTGATCTCCAGACAGTCGTGAGTACGTACGGGGAAGCGCGATGCCCGCGACGGTTCGCGGGCACCGCGCTGAATACCAGACCGTGCCGCGGCGGCTAGTCGTCACCACAGAAGTAGCCCCAGCACGTGCTGGTCGGGTCGCTGCCCCCGGTGGCTGATGTCCTGGTGGTGGGCGCCGGGGTGTGTGTGGCTGCTGAGGTGCTTTGGGTTGTCCTCGGGTCGGTCGCTGACGGGGTTGCGGCGGCGACGCCGGACCACAGCGTCGCGGAGAGGGTCAGTGGTCCCGCGAGCCATCGGAATGGTCGTTTCATACGCGATGATGCCTTCCGTCCATCAGAGCAGGTATGGGCTGGAGATGCGTGCGCTCCGCGCCCGGTCACGTCGAGCAACGATGGTCGCACTGGGCCGCTATCCGGCGGCTACTCAAGCGGCCCGGGTGGGACGACGGCTGCTCCGGCGACGCGATGTGGAGGGCGGAAGGCGTGGAGTTCCGGGTCCTTGGTCCGGTAGAGGCACGGCTCGCCAATCAACCTGTCCCGCTTGCCGGGGCGCGGCAGCGCAGGCTCCTGGCCGCTTTGCTGCTCAGTCCCGGTGCCCCGATCCCGTTGATCGCCATCGAAGAACAGCTGTGGGACGACCCGCCCCCGACATCCAGGCAGCAGGTGCACAACGCGATCGCGGCGCTCCGCCGTGCCCTCTCCGTGGAGCCGGGCGCCATGGTCATCACTACCACTGATGCCGGCTACCGGGCGGTGTTCCGGCCCGAGGATCTTGACCTGACTGCCTTTCGCGCCCGCGTCGAGCAGGCCCGCGCGGCGGAGGTCGAGGATCGTCTCGACGACGCGGCCGACCACCTGCGCGATGCCCTGAGCCTGTGGCGCGGGCCTGCTCTGGCAGGCGTCGGTGGGCCGTTCGCGCAGGCGGCAGCGGCCCTGGAGGAGGAGCGGCTGGCCGTGCTGGAACGGGTTCATGCCCTTCGCCTGCTGAAGGGTGAGGCCTCGGATCTGGTTCCGGAGCTCACCAGCCTGCTGGCGCGGCACCCTGCCCGGGATTCGCTGCGGGGCATGCTGATGATCGCCTTGTTCCGTGGCGGCCGCAGGGTCGAGGCGCTCGAGGCGTTCGCGGAGGGGCGTCGAACGCTGGTGACGGAGTTCGGCCTCGATCCAGATCCGAAACTCCAGCGGCTCCACCAGCAGATCCTGCGTGGCCTACTCGACGACTCCTTCCTGGCGGCCTTCCTCCGTCGCCCGAACCCGGAGCAGCGGTCGGCTGACGAGCCCGACCCGAACCACGGTGTGGTCCCGCGTCAATCGTTGCCGTACGAGGTCGGCGACTTCACCGGACGGGCGGGAGAGTTGGGTGACCTGGTCCGGCGTATCGATGCCACGCCCGGCACCGCCGTGGTTGTGCTCGATGGTCTCGGCGGCGTCGGCAAGACCTCGTTGGCCGTTCAGCTGGCCCGGCACCTGGCGGCGCGGTACGAGGACGGGCAGCACCTGATCGATCTTCGAGGATTTGACTCGGTCCAGGCTCCTACCGAACCGAAGTCAGCGCTCGACACGCTGCTCAGGGTCCTCGATGTCCCGCCGGACCGGATTCCCCCGACCGCCGATGGGCGGGTGGCGCTCTGGCGGGCCCAGACGGCCGGACGACGGCTGATTCTGGTGCTCGACAATGCGGCGGACGAGGCGCAGATCCGGCCCCTTCTCCCAGGCGGCCCGGGCTCACTGGTCATCGTCACCAGTCGACGGCGCCTCGTCGGGTTGGAGGCCACGCTCGCGCTCTCGCTGGACGTGCTCGACCGGGAAGCCGCGGTGACACTCTTCTCGACGATCGCGGGTACGGCGCGGACCACCGCGGAGCCCGCGGCGGTCGCGCAGGCCGTCGAGCTGTGCGGTCGGCTGCCACTGGCGATCCGGATAGCGGCGTCACGGCTGAGCAGCAGGCCGGCATGGTCAGTCGACCACCTGGTACGGCTGCTGAGCGATGCGGGCCGCCGCGCGCACATCCTCTCGACGCCGGACCGGAGTGTGGCTGAGACGCTGAGTCTGTCGTACCGAGGTCTCACCCCGGAGGACCAGAGACTATTTCGATTACTCGGTGCCCACCCCGGTAGGGATGTGGACGCCTACGCCGCCGCGGCCCTTGCCGAGATCCCACCTGGCCAGGCCGCGATCGGACTCGAGCGCCTGCTCGAAGACAACCTCCTCCAGCAGGCAGGCCCTGACCGGTACCACATGCACGATCTGGTACGAGACCAGGCTCGCCTGCTGGCGGCGCGCGACTCCGACCCCCCGAGCGCTGCCCTCCAGCGATTGATGGACTACTACGTCTCGGCCACGCACAGGTGCAGCGGCCTGATCGACCAGGGCACGTACCGCTTCGTACCCGAGCCGGTGACCGGCGTGGAAACTCCAGCGCTGGAGTCCGTCCCGGATGCCATGACCTGGTTGGGGAGCGAATACCTGAATCTGATGGCACTCGCCCGGCATTCGGCTTCGACGGGGAGGCCCTACGACGCCTGGCAGTTGCCCTGCGCGGTGGACCCATACCTCGTGTTGCAACATCGGCGCGACGATTGGGAGCAGATCTTCGACGCGGCACTCAGCGCGGCGCGGGCGGCCGGGCGGACGGATACCGAGGCCACCCTGCTGACCGTTCTCGGCATAGTCGGTCGTGATCGTGGCGATCACGACGAGGCGGAGCGTCTACTGCGGCGTGCGGCGGGAATCAGCCGAGACCTCGACGACCATCGAGGAGCGGCGACACAACTGGCCGCCCTCGGGACAATACCGCTAAGTTAGCTGTGTTTGTTGTAGGATTTTGTGGTGGCGAGGGTGGGGCAGGTTGGTGGTGGTTCGTCGGTTGTGCGGTTGACGGATCGTATTTCGTTGGGTGTGTTGGCTGAGG
>Ga0081455_10008287_pt1 | contig 10830 bp, 8 predicted proteins | sample TabmetS3T2R1_FD_70207 | JGI IMG/M metagenome (GOLD analysis project Ga0081455, IMG submission 70207) | Tabebuia heterophylla rhizosphere microbial communities from the University of Puerto Rico - S3T2R1 | ecosystem: Host-associated > Plants > Roots > Rhizosphere ... | reverse complement strand
CTCGGTATACGTAGGTGCTTGTGTCTTTCCAAGAAGTTGGTCCTGGAGAGCCAGGGTCAGCAGATATGCAATCCGTTCGTCCATTTGCTTGGTCAGGACTGGAGCGGTATGCACTGGCAGCCAGACATACTCCCTATAGCTCCACACATGGTCGCTCAGCCCTATGGCCATGGCTGGCGTGCGTGGCGTACGCCCTTGGCCCAGGCTCTTATGCGGCATCACAAAGTTGTAGAGGCTGACCACAAGCCAGACCTTCCCCCGGTGGCGCACGCGGCTCCAGGACAGACAGCGGGTACGGCGCCGCAGGGGCGCCACCAGCCCCCGCAGTGTGCCATACCAGCGTTCCATGAAGGCTGTCTGGATCGTCATGCCGAGTTGACGCAGGCGCAACTGCTTGCCAAAACGGCGCGGACCGCCGAAGACCACGCGCCGGTTGACCTCCACGACATGGCCAGCCGTGTTGCGGACCTTGACCACTTGGGCATAAAACAGGGCTGACGGCGCCACCAGCCGGGGCTTCGGCTTGCGCCCCACTTTCCCACGCCGCTGCCGCCGATACACGATCCCCACGACCTGCAGCAACGCCGCCGTATAGGCTCTCCACCCGTCTGTAAGCCAGAGCGGGAGCTGCTGAGTGCGCGCGACAACCTGCGCGATCAGTGTGGCTGCCGTCTCCTGAGACCGCGGTCCAAAGTCAACCCACAGGAGGAACCAACTGCCCATGGCCAGAGCTGTATGCACCCATTCCACTTGCCGGGGACGCAGTTTGGCATGCGCCTCATCCAATTGCACGCCTTGCACAGCTACGTTCTGCACGCTCTGGCGATGGTGTGTCTCGGCCCGCTGGGCTGCCACCCGTTGAAAGCGATGCACCGTCTTGAGAGCCACGGCACAGATGTCGGCGGTCCCCGCATCACAGACGCCCCACCGCTGGCATTTAACCAGCCGTATGACCGTGTCTTCCGGGAGCTTGCTGCAGGCCATCAGGGTGCCCGCCCGTTCCGAGAACTCCCGGTCGCATACTGTACAGCGCAGCCGTTCGATGTGCTTGTGCGTCCCGGTCCACGACCGATGCGTAATGTTACCTGCGCCAGGACGATTGAACTGGGCACAGTGTGGATTCGGGCACGAGAATCGCGTATAGCTCTCTTGCGCTGGCGTCGTCAGTGTCATACCAGTCCTCCTGTGGCAAGGAATGGACTGCAAGATACTGGGTCGACGCCAGTTTCGCCACGTTACTATTCTCCAGGACTACCTCATTCTATAGATCTTCAGAAAATGCATTGGAAAATCTGGCCTGGTTTTCATGAGCCAACGGGTGTATCTCACAAAGAACGATGCAGAATTCCACAACAGAAGGATACACCCGTGAGCATGAGGATACAGCTCAGTAACGCGACGGCCAAAGCCTTACAAACCCACCTCCAAGACGCCTATCACAAAGATGAGGTACGCTTGGTGCGGCGCATCACCGTGTTGCTGGCCCTCCTGGTGCATCACGTGCTCGTGTCGGTGGTGTGCGAGCGCTGGAGGCTGAGCCCGTCCTGTCTCTATGCCTGGCAGAAGGCGTTCTTGGTGCGCGGCATGGACAGCCTGCGCTACCGGCACGGCGGTGGGCGTCCAGAAAAGTTGACCCCCAGCCAGAAAAAACGCTTGGTGGAGTTGATCGAGGCTGGCCCATTGGTGGTGGGTTTGGAGACAGCCTGTTGGAACTCGGTCGTGATCCGCGTGCTGATCTGGCGCGAGTTTGGCGTCCTCTACAATCGCCAGTATGTCTGCACGTTGCGGCACAACCTGGGGTTTTCGTTCCAAAAGGCCCGTTTTGTGTCGGATCATCTGGACGCGGCCAAGCGCATGGCTTGGCGCTGGGCATTTGCACGGTCCCGCTCAGCCGTTGCGCTCGGTAGGCATTCCTACAGGGGGTTGCGCCTACAGGCATTTCTGCAAGGCATGCTGGCTGGCTTACGTATGCCGGTGAATACATCCACCGGGCAGTATAAGAGAGAGCCATAATAACCAATGGTTTTAGCCATTTACAAACTAAAATGTCGGTGATTTTGAGCGTATTCCAATCCAAGATTGCATTGGACACCAACTAGAGGACTTTCGCGTCTTCATATGCCTCGAGGGTAGCCTCGTTCCGGATCTCCTCGTGATACTCCTGATCGGTATTCACGCTCCATAAGTCGTACTTCTTCCCCATAACGAGGTTACGGACTGCCAGCATCCCTGTGAGCATAGCATGGTCCTGGTTATTGTACCGGTGCAGCCCATTCCGGCCGATCGTCTGGAAGTTCTCCAGGCCGTCCACAAAGTCCCTGACTATGGCCAGGGAGTCGCGGTACGCGGCATCGTATATGGGATACGACTTTGGAACGCGGAAGACACAGCCGTCTTCGATCTCGGCATAGCACGCCAGGCCGATACGGTCCATCTCTCGTTTCCCTAGCTCGATCAGGTCAGCGTCCGACATGTTCCAGAGCGCGTCCTCTGTGGTGCAGAAGTACTCCAGCCCGATGCTAGTCTTCGTCAGGTCAGGGACCATGTCGGGGCTCCAGTTCTTGAAATTCTGGATCCGGCCCACCTGCACCGTTGGGTCATGGACGTAGATCCAATTATCGGGAAAAAGGTCCGGCTGGTTGACAATCAAGCATACCGTTAGGAAGTCACGATAGTGGAGGTTCTGCGCGGCTTTCAGCACCGCCGCTGGCGGCGGGGGAGTGAGCTTGTCAATGAACTCCGTGATCGGCATACTGGAAATGACATGCGCCCCGGGAATCATTTCCTGCTTGCCGTGGCACGAGACGATCACGCCGGTGAGGCGATTGTGCTCCCGACAAATCCCGACCACATCCGTGTTCAGCCGCACGGTTCCACCCTGTCGCTCGATGTGGTCCTTCATGGCAGTCCACATCATCCCTGGACCATAGCGTGGATAGTCGAACTGATCGATAAGGGTTGTGACCGTCTCCTTGGGCTTCCAGAACATGTTGAGCACGGCGACCTTCAGCGACAAATTCTTGATGCGCTGGGCGGCCCATTCGGCTTTGAGCTCCGAGCACGGAATGCCCCAGACCTTCTCTGTATATGTCTGGAAGAAAATGTGAAAGAGCCGCATCCCAAAGCGATTCGTCACCCACTGCTCGAACGTGTCCTCACACTGATAAGGCAAAAGTTGCCAGCGCAGATAGCTGAGGACGATGCGAACGCTTTCGACAAAGCCGAGTCCCCTCAGGGCATTCAGGAGCTGAAGCGGATAGGAGAAAAATTGCTTGTTGTAATAGATCCTGGATAGGCGCGGACGGTGGAGGAAATCCTCGCCGAGGATCTGGTGCCACAGATACTTGACGGCGTTCACTTTAGTAAAGAAGCGGTGGCCACCCAGGTCAAAATAAAAGCCCCGGTAATTCTCCGTGCGGGCCAGGCCACCCACTTTGTCCTCCTTCTCGAGAACGATCACACGGCGGTTGTACTTGGTCAGCTCATGGGCCGCGGTCAATCCTCCTGGCCCACCCCCAATGACCACAACGAGTGGCTCTGCTGTGAACTCTTGCTTCATCCCCTTCCCTTCTGTGACTACTCGGCACCTGAGACTCGAGGGCACTGGCATAACTTTAGGGTTTTCCGACCTCAACCGAGCGAGCCGGTGTCCCGCTTATTGACGCTGGGGAGCGACGTTTCGCCGCCCGTAAGACCAAAAAGCTAACACTGCTTTATTCACGAGGAGTTACAAGCCAGCTATAGTCTTCCATACAGAACCGCGGCAAGTCTGCCCTGAGGTTGGTCCCCTTGCACAGCGATGTGCTCTCTGTCTACCTCTTCCTTAAAGTGGCCAGACACATCCTGCCCACGGCAGCGGTCTCCATGGCGTTGGGGGTTTTCGTGATCTCCGAGCCGCTGATTTACTATTGTACTGAGGCTAAGCGCTATGCCGTAGCGATCCTCGCTACTCTGGCACTCTTTCATCTGATCTTCTCTCTTCACAACTAAAGACCTCTCACTCCGGCAGGCCATCATCTTTGGGGTGAGCGGATCGATGATCCTTTGGTTCTCGTATCCATCTATCTTCGTTACTTGGCGGTATTGGACTGAGCGTGCTCTGCTGTGCTGTGGCTCAAAGGGCCTGGCCCCACGCTCTCTACATTTCCATCGCCAGAGTTCTTGGGCTCATAAGCTTTCTGCTCTGTTATGTTCTTTCCATGTCTTATTACCATGATCTCGTGGATATGTGCCGTTCTCTGTTTATCCAGAGGATACACTCTCCTCCTTCAGAGTTCAATGGAATCATGAACTCGGGCGATTTCCGGAAAAAGTAATATCGCTATATAATGACGCCCGAGATGATCACGCAATCTAGCGATAACTCGAGTTGGGGAGCACGACTTTCGCTGAGCCAGGCGATGATGCGGGCGGTGGAAGCACGCTTGGAACGCAATCCGCTTTTGCCTAAATGGGACATTATGATTCATCCAACTGGGGCAAACTGAGTCGGGATATTTATTTTGAGAAATCACTACCATTTACGGAAATCCGTCTAGAGGCGCATGGAGCTGCAAGGGGTTGTATGATAAGTCGCTAGAGCTTACCGGGTCATACCACACATTCCCTTCTGTGGGTCCCCATTGGATCGGCCCAAACAGACTCGTGACCTGGCGCGTGACAAAGCCCTTGCTCTGGAGGAGTACACCGCACCTAGGGCAGCGAGGCCAGGAGGAGGGACAGCGGGCTCGTTCAGCGAGGACGGCTTCAACGATGTGGATGACCAGGCCACGGGTGAAGAGCCAGGCCGCTAAGATGAGGGCGGTGAGGGTCCTGGCCTCTTCGACGGCACTCAAAAGACGTTGCACAGATGGATCATTATCGCGTATGCTGTCGCTAAGGCATAGCATTGGAAATCGGCCTCCTTGGGAACCCTTGGCGAAGGATTCCAAAAGCGTACCGCAATTTCGCTGTTATGCCAGTTCTCCCGAACTGCAACCTACGCCCTCTCAGAAGGGGATCCGAGATGCACGCTTACCGTTGGCGCCTGGTTCGCCATCCTCGGCGATCCTGACACCTCATGATTGCTCCCGACTCTCTCAGAATTCTGGTGCCCTCGATCGTCGATCCCACGACCCACCGCGGTGGGGCAGGCACCGTCACGCGCACACTCTTCAAGCTCCTCCAATGCCCCCCGCTCAACGCGCAGATCACGCCCATCCCGCCCACCTACGCTCCCGAAACGCTGCACCGGCTCCGTCAGTTCAGCAGCCTGACGAGGTCGCTCCTGTCCCCGTTGCCTTCCAAGGCTGAGTTCACCCATTCGGGACGCTTCCTCCGTGCCGTCCAGCGTTTGCTGCGTGAGCACGAGTTCGATCTTGTCTTGCTCAACGGCTCCGACCTGCTCTGGTTACTTCCAGAGCTGCCCAGCCACATTCCACGCATCCTGATTGCTCACAACATCGAGCATGACCTCTATCTGACTCACATTAACAGCGTGAATCTCCCCTTGAACCTTCTACGCGGCATGTTGTTGCGCGATTGGAGGCGGCTCCGCGACTACGAGATGTGGGGGATGCGCCGAATCCAACACGTCATCTTCCTGTCCGGTCGCGATGCCGAGTTCGCTCGGCGGGAGTGCCCGAACCTCAATGCGATCGTCGTTCCGCCTCTGTTCGATTACCAACCGGCCAAATGGTCTCGTACGAGGGATCCAGCCGGCGACCTCGACATCGGCTTTCTCGCGAACTTCGGTTGGTGGCCCAATCGCGAGGGGTTGCGATGGTTCTTAAAGGAAGTCTTCCCACACACCACCGAGAAGACGCGACTCCATCTGTTTGGCGAGCAAAGCCAGCAGGTGGTCCCGGACCATCCGCGCATCGTCACGCATGGTTTCTTGCCGCGGATTCAGGATGTCTGGCGAATGTGCGACTTCATGATCTGTCCGATCTTTTCCGGAGGCGGGGTGAGCGTAAAGTTCGCCGAGATGGTGTATAACGGCGTCCCCGTTGTCGCGAGCTCCTTCACGGCGCGGGGAGTTCCGCGGGAAGCGCACTCCAGTATCGTCCTACTCGATCGGGCCGAAGAATGGATCCGCTTTCTGCGCTCGCCCGCCGCGCGGGAGCTGTCTCTCCGGCGCGGACCAGCGCCCATGGCTCAGGCATTCTCCATGAGATCGCACCTCGCGCCGGTGCACGCCTTCGTCAAGGAGATCGTCCAGAGGCACGGCGACGTCTGAGAGACGGTGGCCTAGCGATATTTCGTACAGGTAATCGGTCGACCGCGAAACGCTCGGATCATGCCGGGGATCTCCAGGAGGTGAAGCACGCCGGAGAGCGCCATAGCCAGGGGCACCTCATACCAGCGAACGCGGTAGTGGCCAGCACATCGTAAGCAGTCTGCCCAATTGTCGAGTGTTTTTGCCACCACAATGATCGGGATCCCAGCGTAGCCAAGCCGAACCAGCCAGGCATAGGGTATGGCTGCGTCCATACGGCGGGTGATGACGGTGCTGAAGCCGTGATGGCGGCGGATATCCCGTTCCATGTCCCATCCCTCGTAATCGTGCACGAGCCGCATGCGTGGTTCGAATTCGAACCTCCCGCCGGTGCGCCAAATGGCCTCCGTCTGCAGGCGTGACGCATAAGGCCCCGCCCCGCTGGGCAATGGATGCCGGAGCCAGACCTCACGACGCATCCCCCCGTTGTTATTACAAAAGAAACGGGTGGGGCCAGGCCCGCCGGGATCCGGATAGGAGCGGGACAGGAGCCCCATCACACGGTCCCGGAACCTGTCCCCTTCGTACAACGTGAGGCCGCTGACGCCGACTGCTTCCGGATGCGCCCGGAGCGCATCAACGAGGCGCCGGATCCAGTCAGGTGCCGGCACGCAATCGCCGTCGACGAACGCGACGATGTCGGCCGCGGCGGCGCGCGCGCCCGCATTCATGAGCTCGTACGACGTAGAAAGTGGGAAATCGAGGATCTTGAGTGAAGGAAGAATATGTGTGAGCTCGGGCGGCACCTCGGCGACACGGTCGGAACTCTCGACCAGTAAGAACTCCAGAGGACCCTCGAAGTCCTGCGCGGCCAGCGCAGCCATCGTCGCTTTGAGGTTCTGCATCGTGCGACTGCCCTGGTAGGTGAAGTCGACCGCCGTCACGATACTTACGACCGGCTTGGCCACCCACGGCGGCGTTGGGGTTTGGGTGTCGACGGCGGGGCAAGGTTCGCTCATAAACCAGAGCCTTCTCTCTAAGGGACCACGGTAAATGTGAAAGGAAAGGATAGATGAGATGAAGCAGCTGGTCAACCTGAAACCTGCTCAGAAATTTCAATCGCATAGGAATTTTCATTTTTCCGGTCCCAGAAGTCCCCACAAGTCAAGGATCAAAGAGGCGGGTAAGGGCTACCTGGGTACAGGCTGATGAGGAGTGGACGAAGCGGTTGAACCGTGATACGCCTATCACAAAGATGAGGTACGCTTGGTGCGGCGCATCACCGTGTTGCTGGCCCTCCTGGTGCATCACGTGCTCGTGTCGGTGGTGTGCGAGCGCTGGAGGCTGAGCCCGTCCTGTCTCTATGCCTGGCAGAAGGCGTTCTTGGTGCGCGGCATGGACAGCCTGCGCTACCTGGTTGGGTAAGGAGATGATATTACTATCACCCCCTCCCCGCAGAACCGTGCGTACCAGTCACCTGGTACACGGCTCAAGCAATCTACGTACCCCAAGAGGCGTACTGATGCTGTGAATCTGACGGTGGCAGGTCTGATGCACCAACCGGAGATTCGCGAGGTCGTCCGTACCTCCGTGGTGCTTGGGCATCACGTGGTGCACGTGGACCTCTTCACCATTGTCCAGAGCTTGGTGGCAGACCGGACAGAGTCCGTGTTGCCGCCGGGCGAGTTGCCCTGAGCGACCGGTCAGACCCTGAGCTGGGTTCCGCCGTTGGTTCCAGTAGTCCTGGAGAGTCGGGTCATCAGGGGAATACGTGGAGGGGACGAGGCGATGGCGGATGATCTTGGTCCAGGCGAACTTCCTCAGGGTCCCATGCCGCTCCTTATCCTGAAACACCCAGCGGTCCTGACGACCGCTGACGCGGCCCCAATACTTCTGGGTTCTCCACCAGCCGGATTTTCTCGGGTGACGCCGTTGCATGTAGCGTTGGGCGCGTGCATACATAAAGCGATCCAAGGACGCGAACACTTCCTTGGCTACCCCGATGCGGAAATAGTTGCTCCAGCCTCTGATTACTGGATTCATCTCATTAATCAGCGCCACGGTGGGTGAGCCCACGTGCTTGCGCCAGAGCCCTTTGAGCTTCCGTTTGATCTGCATGATGGAATCGGGACTCGGTTTGATCAACAGCTTGTATCCACTACGTGAGCTGTTGGGTGTGGGATAATGCCGGATGTTGAACCCCAAGAAATTGAAGCCTTCTCGGAGGTGACGAATGTGGGTTTTCTCGTCTGACAAGCGCAACCCACGTGTCCCAAGCCAGGTGCTCAGGAGGTGTTGGGCTTCGACGGCTTGCTCGTACGTGGGACTGAAGATCACGAGGTCATCGGCGTACCTCACTAACGCGTAGGTCCCACGGCGCACGCCTTTGGGGGTATACGAGATCCCCAAGGCTTGTTCCATGCCGTGCAGGGCGACGTTTAACAGCAGTGGGCTGATCACCCCACCCTGCGGTACTCCGGCTTCAGTGGGATGCAGCATCTCCGCTTCCACATAACCGGCTTTCAGCCATTGCTTGATTAACCTCCGGGCTGGGAAGTTGCCAATGGCTTGTACTAAAGCGGCATGTCCGATGTTGTTGAATGCGCCTTCTATATCCGCATCGACCACCCATGGTCGTGTGGTATCAGGCCGTGCCAGGCGAAAAACTTTTTCAATCGCGTCGTGACATCCTCGGCCAGGGCGAAATCCATAGCTGACGCCCTCGAAACGGGCTTCCCAAAAGGGTTCCAGCGCGTTTTTCACCATAGCTTGGACACATCGATCGACGATGGTGGGAATACCCAAAGCACACTACCCCTTCTTCCAAGGATTCTTCGTTTTTGAGGGTGATGGTCACGCACCCTCACCATCCTTTGTATGGCCAACAGGTCGTTGTCATCCGTATCCGCCGCGGTCCTGACCCTGACCTCATCATCCGTTTCCCCGATGGCTTTTATGGCGCCATCTCCGCCAGCTGGACGGATTATGCGACGGGGCCAGACATAGCTCTGTCACCAGACCCTCCGCCACTGCTGGATCTCCTCGGCTTATGCCAGATGGCGCAACGCATCGCACAACTCCGTAGCCGCCCAGGACGTGATGATGCCTGGACGCGCTCACCTGATGGATCGGGGTATGCTCACCATGGGCGTCTCTGCCCATCTTTACCCTGATTCGGGAGGAGTACCCATGTCCGATCAACCAGTTTCATCTGAGCGCTGCGTGTCACCCACCCAGGTCTGGCCCGCGCTCGCCACCGAGTGCAAAACGCGAGTTGTGTGGCTCTTGGCACAGCTCGCGTTCAACCTTGTCATCACTCAAGTCGAGTGCCATACACAGGAGGTTTGTCATGCTGCTCTCTCAGCTCGCCAACCATAAAATTCGGCCGGAGCACCTCGACCGACCGGCCCTCATCTATGTCCGTCAGTCCACCCTGCTCCAAGTGCGTGCCAACACCGGCAGTACTGCACGGCAGTATGACCTGGTGCCCCGGGCCCTGGACCTCGGCTGGCCCCGGGAACGGATTCGCGTCATCGATCAGGATCAGGGCCAGTCCGGCGCGTCGGCCGTTGCCCGCGATGGCTTTCAGTGGCTCGTCGCCGAAGTGGGGCTCAAGCACGCTGGGGCCGTGTTCTGTCTGGAAGCATCGCGCCTCGCCCGCTCGTGCAGCGACTGGTATCACCTGCTGGAGATCTGTGCCCTGACTGACACGCTGGTCGTGGACGAAGAAGGCATCTACGATCCCGGCCAGTATAATGATCGCCTGCTCCTGGGCTTCAAGGGCACGATGAGTGAAGCGGAACTGCACTGGCTGCACCAGCGCCTCTGGGGCGGCAAGCTGGCCAAAGCCGAACTCGGTCAGCTCCGCTTTCGTCTGCCCGTGGGACTCGTCTACGACCCTACTGGCTGTGTAGTCCTCGACCCGGACCAGGAGGTCTCCGAGGCCGTCCGGCTGGTCTTTGCCCTGTTTGCCCAGCACGGGTCTGCCCTCGCCGTCGTGACGCACTTTGCGCAGCATCACCTGCGCTTTCCAACTCGTCTGTGGGGTGGAGGCCATGATGGGGAACTGGTGTGGGGGCGTCTGACCAGTGGGCGGGTCTTGTCCATCCTGCATAACCCGTTCTATGCCGGGGCCTATGTCTACGGTCGTACCGTCACGCGGACGCAGGTGCTGCCTGGAGAAGCGCCGCGCATCAAAGGCCGCACGCGGCAAATCAAGCGTGAAGACTGGCCGATCGTCCTGCGTGACGCGCATCCGGGCTACATCACGTGGGAGCAGTTCCGGCACCACCACCAACAGCTGGACGATAACCGGACCTGGCGTCCTGAAGATCGCCGCGGCGCCGTGCGTGAAGGGGCCGCGATGTTGCAAGGCCTTGTGCTGTGCGGCCGGTGCGGTCGCCGGATGTCGGTCCGGTACCTGCAGGACGGGCTCACGCCGCTCTATGAGTGCAACCAAGCGCATACCCAACACGCCGCCCCGACCTGTCAGACGATGCGGGGTGATAGGATCGATACCGCGGTCACCCAGCGCTTTCTGGAGGCCATCCACCCGGCGCAACTCGACGTGTCGCTCGCGGCCCTGGACCAGATCGAAGCACGTGCCCAGCAGCTCGAGCGCCAGTGGCACCTGC
>Ga0081455_10008286_pt1 | contig 10831 bp, 11 predicted proteins | sample TabmetS3T2R1_FD_70207 | JGI IMG/M metagenome (GOLD analysis project Ga0081455, IMG submission 70207) | Tabebuia heterophylla rhizosphere microbial communities from the University of Puerto Rico - S3T2R1 | ecosystem: Host-associated > Plants > Roots > Rhizosphere ... | reverse complement strand
CCAGCGTCTCGCGCAGCCAGGCCGCGCTCGCCGTGTCGACCTCGACCCGCGGGTCGGCCGCGGCGAGGCCCCGCAGCCACGTCTCGGTCGCCACGGCGACGGCAGACCGCCGGCCCCGCCCGCGGGGCACGAGGGGCCAGGCCGCCTCGCCTCTGGCCGGCGTCTCGGCCAGGGCCCACCGGACGGCGGCGTCGGCGAGCGCGTCCAGCGCGCCGCCGACCACGTCGGCGGACCGGCGGCCATCGGGTGAGCCGTCCGTCCGCTCGGCGCGGCAAACCGGTGGCATCGCGACAGCCAGCGCGCGAAGCCCCTCAGCGTCCTGGCCGGTCACCACCGGGCGCCAGCGGGCGGCCAGGCTGCCACGCTCCTCGACCAGCGCCGGCAGCACCCGTCCCCGGCCGACCAGGTCGAGCGCCAGCCACGCCAGCTCGGCCGGGAAGCGAAGCGACGCCCCCATCGGCCCGGCGGTCGGCGCGGCCGTCTCGCTGACCGCGAGGCGCGCGAGCAGCTCGAGGGCGCCGCCGGCGTCGAAGGCAAGCGCTGGCACCCGCCAGGGCGCGAGCGCCACGCCCCGCCCGGTCGCGTCGGCCGGCGGCCCTGGCCGGGAGCGCCAAGTCCTCGGCCCACAGGCACAGCTCCTGACCCGCCGACCAATGGCCGTGAAGGACGTTCACCTCCTCGCCATGCCCTCCTTGCCATCCGGCACCGGGCTTGACACCCTGCCGCCTGATCAGGCGCAGCCTGCTACAGCTCATATCGAGCCGCGCTCGTGCCTTCTCCCCGGGTGGCTCTTCCCGCGTCATCCCCCTGCATCCTCTCGCATCGCACCCCTACCCGCAGACCCTCGTCGCGGGCGGGCCCATGCAGTGCTACGCCCTCGACATCCACTACTGAACTCGACCGGGGCGTCGTGAGGTTGCCTATTCCACCAGAACTGGTACCTTTACACCATGGCGATGAACATCAAGGACCCACAGACCGAGGCACTGGCCGCCGAGGTCGCCGCACTGGCCAACGAGACCAAGACGCAGGCGGTACGGACCGCGCTCCAGGAGCGCAAGGAACGGCTGCAGGCCCACCAGCGTCGGCGCCGCCGCGCCGACCGCATCGATCGGTTCCTGGAGGACGAGGCGTGGCCGCAGATCCCCGACACCGTCCTCGGCAAGCCGATCTCCAAGGCCGAGCGTGAGGCGATCCTCGGCTTGGGCCCGGAGGGCGTGTGATCGTCGACAGCTCGGCGGTCATCGCGATCCTGCTCAAGGAACCGGGCTACGAGCGCCTCCGGGACTGCTTGGCGGCATCCGAGCAGGTCAGTATCGGGGCACCGACCGTCGTCGAGAGTTCCTTGGTGTTGTCCGCCCGGCTGGGACGCGCCGGTAAGACCTTGCTCGCGCGGTTCCTGGAGGAGGCCGAGATCGAGGTCCTGGAGTTCACTGCCGACCACTGGATGGTCGCGGCCGACGCCTTCATCCGCTACGGCAAGGGCAGGCACCGTGCGGGCCTGAACTTCGGCGACTGCATGACCTATGCCGTGGCCAAGCTTGCCGGCGAGCCGCTGCTCTGCCTCGGCGATGACTTTCCCGCCACGGATCTTGAGCTCGCGGGCCTCGCTTCCTGAGTACGGTGACAAGACCGCCAGCGGTGCCAGACACCAGGTCTGGCAACAGTGGCCAGAGACTTGCCGAGGGTCACGCGGTGCGGGGGGGAGCAGCACGACGAAGGCCGGTAGGTGTTGGAGTAGACCTCGCAGTCCAGTTGGACGGGGACGCGGCAGGTTCGGCTCGCCGGTGTCACGCGCCGCCTGAATGGGCCTTGGGTGGTCCAGCGCGCACGGGAACTCTCGACGGAGCGGCCGGAGGGCACGACCACGCGAGTATGTGCGGCACGACAACGACCAGCGACCACACCGAGGCCTGGCGCTTCGCCCGCCGAGGATTGTCGACAACGAGTCCGACCCTGGTGGTGTCCCGGACGCCGCCACCGTCCGGCGGCGGGACCGTCTCGGCGGCTTGATTCACAAGGACCACTGGGCGGCATGACGTTGAGGTTTCTGAACCCTGACTACGGTCAGTGGCTCCATGCCCTGCGCACGGTGGCGCCGCCGGCGATGATGGCGATGGCCGCGGTTCCGAGGAGCACCCGCATGTCGGCGCCGAAGCCGTGCAGGTCGGGATAGAAGAGGCTCTGGCGGAGTCCGTCGATCGCGTACCGCGTGGGAACCAGGGTCGTGATGCGACGCAACCAGGTGGGGAGGAACTGAATCGTCGTGAATCCTCCGCCCAGGAAAAAGAGGTATGTGCAGATCGCCGAGGCAGCCATCGAGACGGCTCGGGTGCCTCGGAGGGTGGCACCCAGGGCGGCACCCAGCCCGGCCGCGCACACAGCTGTGGCCAGGAAGACCAGGCCCAGTGCCGGCCAGTGTCCCGCTGGGGGTGCGATGATCCCGGTCCAGGTGGCGATGGCCAGGGTGGGCACGATGACAACGAGGGAGACCAGCGTGCCGCCGAGGAGACGGCCGGCCATGAGCGCCATGGGCGGCACCGGTGCGAGCGCGAGGTGCCGGGCGGTGCCACGCTCCACGTCGCGGGCGCAGAGGAGCGCCGTGCCCATCACCCCGACGCTGAGGATGAGGAGCACCAGGCAGGGGATGACCGAGTAGTGGAGATAGTCGACGGTTGTGCTGCGCAGCTCGTAGGTCATCACATTGACCCGGTAGGGGTTGAGCTCGCTCATGTCGAGCTCGCCCTCGGAGACGGGCGTCACGACGTCCGGGGCGTCGAACTGCGATGCCGACTCCGCCACGGCCCGCCGGATGTCGTCGGCGAAGTCGTGGTCGATGTTGTTGAGCGTCACCTCCACCTTCGCCGCGGGGCACCCCGATGCCCTGTAGGTCTCGTCGTGAATCGCTTCGGCCGGCTTGAGGGCCGGGCACCGGTCGACGGCGTGGTCGAAGTCCCGCGGAATCAGGATCATCGCTGCCGCCTGCTGGCTGTCGAGCAGGCGTCGGGCGCCGGGCCGATCCGTATTGACCACAGCGTACATGTTGGTCTCGGCCCGGAGGATCCCTTCCATACGACTGGCGTATCGACCGTGCGACTCCACCACCAGCGCGATGGGTTGGCGTCCGATGGTGAGGGTGAGGACGTACAGCAGCAGGGCCATCGAGAGGGGCGGGACGATCGCGGCGGCGATAGTCGACGGTGAGCGGCGCCACAGGGTGACGTCGTGAACGGCGAGCGTCCAGACGCTCCGGACCGCTGCGGCCGCATGCGAGATCATGCGACGACCGCTCGGCGCAGGCCGAGCCACGCGCCGCAGGCCGCAAGCAGCGCCCAGCCGACCAGTGCGGCGAAGTCGAGGGTGACGGTTTCAGGGGTGACGCGCAGGCCGTGGACGGCGTACTGAAGGATGCCGACCGCGTAATAGATGGGCGAGGTGTGAGCGATGCCCCAGATGAGGTTGCCATCAAAGCGGGCGGGTTCGAGGGACCCGCTGTCGATGTAGAGGGGGAGCGCGAGCCCGAAGATCAGTGCGGTCAACGGCAGGGTGCGCCTGACCAGGGCGCCGACACCGACACCGATGCAGGAGAAGATGATCACGCAGAGCAGGAGCGCGGCTGCCGTCTCGAGGGGGTGGGCCGGTACCACCTGGTAGCCGGCGACGACCACCAGCGTGGTCATTGCGATCGCCGCGGTGGAGGCGGCCCCGGTAGCGAGGAGACGTCCTGCCAGCGGGACGAGCGGGTGTATTGGTGACAGCTTGAGGTTGGTGACCGTGCGGGCCTCGAACTCTCGGGCCACGGATGTGGCGGCGAGGATGCCCGCGACGACGAAGGCATCGAGCGCCAGTGCGCTGACGACCAGGTAGGGGACGAAGTCCGCTTCGTGTCTGACCAGGTCAGCCTCGGCGGGGGCCACTCGTATGCCGGGAAGGCGGTTCTCGCGGGCGAAGTTGACGGCGACCGAGGGGATCCCCCGCTCGACGTCGTCGGTGAGATCCGCGTTCACGTTGTCCACTCTGAAGGGGATCCTGATCATGCGGTGCTCGGCGATGCTCCGGGAGAAGCCGGGCGGGATCGTGAGGACCGCCGCCACGTCACCTCGACGGAGGGCCTGCTGAGCGTGTTGGGCGTCCATGTATCGCAGGCCATAGGTGTGGTGGGCGGCTTGCATCAGCGTGACCCACCGGTGCGCCAGCTGGCCGCCGTCCTGATCGACGACGGCGGTCGGGACATAGCTCCCGGTGAGGCCGAAGATGCTGACCAGGACCAGGAACGTCACCGCCTGGACGATGGTGAGCCCGAGCAGGAGGCGCGAGCGCCGCAGCTGTTGGACCTCGGCGCGAAAGCCGCCCCGGAAGGCGGCGAGCGTTGGCCTCATTGGTCCGTCGCTCCGTGCTGGGCCGGCTGCAGGACGCGGAAGACCTCCGCCAGGTCGGCCGCCCGGACCCGGAAGCCGCTGATGTGGGCGTGTTGCAGCACCTCACGAACGACATCCTCTGGTGCGACATCCCCGTGCAGGAAGGCGGTCAGCCCGCTGGGCGTGGCTTGCGACCGGCTCACTCCTGGCAACGTCATGAGCAAGTCGTTGATTTGTCCGACCGCGTCCGCCTCGCACTCGATGTCGAGGCACTGGCCCGCCCTGGCCGCGAGGGACGCAGGGCTCTCGTGGACGACCAGCCGGCCATCGTGCAGGACCGCCGCGGTGTCGCAGAGCGCCTGCACCTCGTCGAAATAGTTCGAGGCCACGACAACCGTCGTGCCGCGGGCCCGGAGGAGACGGATGTGCTCCCAGATGGCGTGTCGCGCTTCGGCGTCGACACCGAGGGTCGGCTCGTCGACGATCAGCAGCTCCGGCTCGTGCAACAGTGCCCGGGCCAGGGTCAGGCGACGGCGCAGCCCGCCGGACAGGCTGGACACCACGTCACGTGTACGGTCACCGAGACCGAGGAGTTCGAGAAGCTCCTCGATGCGGCGATCAGGTCTCGGCACCGAGTAGAGGGCGGCGGTGAACCGAAGATTCCCCTCGACGGTCAGCTCCTCGTAGAGAGCGGTCTCCTGCAAGACAACCCCGATGCGGCGTCGCAGGGCGGCGCCACGCGCCGGTAGCCGCTCCCCGAGCACCCATGCGCTTCCTTCGTACGGGCGGTACAAGCCGGTGATGATCCCGAGCAGCGTGCTCTTCCCGGCTCCATTGGCGCCGAGGACGCCGGTCACACAGCCCGGCGCCACGTCCATGCTGACCCGATGGAGCGCCACCCGCCGCCCACGGCGACACGACACGCCGAGGAGCCGGACGACCGGGGGCACGAGGGCGGCGCCTGTGCCCTCAGGGGAGGCCTGCCCGTCGCTGTCGACCTCCGTTGGAGTAACGGGAGCATTCGTCTGGCCGGCCTCAGGCCGCCGCTCACGAGCAGCCGGAAACGCCCAGAGTCGCCGGGAGAGCCTGCCTTTGTCGGTCACGGCTCCTCCTTCCCGTGATCCTCAAGCGCCCGGGGTGATCGAGACGAGGCTGTAGTCGAAGGGGTCTCCTTGGACCACGTTCTCCCTGACCAGGCCTGTGCCGGGTGCGTAGTACTTGGCGGCCAGGACGCCTGGCTCCAGTACGGTCGTCTCGTCCATCTCCAAGACGTCGTGGAAGCACCGCAACGGCACGCAGACCGACTCGTTCAACTTGACCACCCGTGCCACGTCGGCCGCGAGGTTCGGAGCGAACTCCTGCTGGTATGGCGGCGACCCGAGGTGGGGATGGGCCGGCATGAAGACCCCCGGTCGGGAACCCTTGATACCGGCGATCCACGTGTCGGCGTGATCGGTCAGCTGGCCGTTGACGTAATGGGTTGTCTGCTCACCCAGATACCACACGTTGCCCTCGTCGTCCTGGGCGTAGTAGTCGACGGCTCCTCCGATGACCTGGCCATTGACGATGTCCTTGTCCATCACCGCCCGCGCCATAACACCATCGATGAGCCGGGTGCCGTTCGTGACCCACTGCTCCAGGACCATGGGTAAGCCTCTGTCCTGGCCATGCCAGACCCACCTGGTCCCCGGCACGACAGGGAACCATGGATTGGTGATGGCCGTGGGCCGGTGGAAGCTGCTGGGGTGGAACGGGGGCATGAACGCCGTCTTCCCCGAGGTGGAAGGCTGGTTCACGAGCGAATGGACCCCGCTACACGCCGTCGCCAGCAACACGAACAAGACAGTCGTGGCGGTCGCGAAGCACCTTCGTCGCAGCCCGGACCGATGGGGCGGATCGCCCAGTCTGATCGTGCGAGACATCGGATATCACTAGATCTCCCGCCTCCAGGCGGAATCCTCGTCACCACACCAGGAGTATCGGCCGGATTGCGGGCGCCGTTGAGAACGATGTCTTCGACAGCATGGAACTCTGGATACGCCTTATCCGGGTCAAAGTTTTCTGGATCGCCCGAAATGTAATCGGATACCTCGCTACGCCAGCTTCATCCAAATCTCACTGAGCCCTCGTCGAAGTCTTGCTCGGTGACCTGGATCTCCACCAGAAGCGCATCGAGCGGTCGACCATGATGATGCCATAGATTCCGAAAGTGATGAAATGACAAGAAGACCGCGCCTGCAACGGGACACCTCGTGCTCCTCAGGATTTGGGGCATCGACTCAACGGGTCAAAGGTAGAGCGGCTTGACCGCTTGACACCTGTTGGCTTGGCTTCAAGACGACTCTTGGGCTCTCTGGACCCAGATCGTCCTTGGGACTCGTGAGCGTGTTGACCTTCGAGCGTGGTCAGCGACCCTGGCTGTGCCTTGCATGCTCATCCTCACGCTCAGCGCGCTTGCGACAGTGCTGCCGGTCGGGGATCCTCGCCCGGATCCCGAGCATCCCCGCGCTCGGGTGGTCTACGAGAATGTCGCCAGGTATGCCGGTTAGGATCGCCATCCTGCTGCCGGCCGCACAACCGCCGAGGAGATCCGCATGCGCCGCCCTGTCGTCCTGGGAGTTGCGGTGTTGCTGTCGCTGCTGTGTGTCGGGCTGCTCGGGCGGGGCGGTCATCCCGCAGACCGAGGGGCGGCGGTCCGCGTGGTCGGCGTCCGGCCGCCGGCGCTGCACGTCCTCAGCCCGCACGGCGGCGCCCGGCTGACCCTGCCAGCGGTAGTGCGCTACCAGTTCGACGGGCTGCCCGCCGGAGCGACGCTGCGGGTGGCCTACGGGGCCACGCCGGCCCACGAATATCGCAGCTACCCGTTGACCAGCGCGGACGGCACGATCACGCTACCCGATGACAGGGCGCTGTACGGGGTCCGCGCCCTCACGTTCTGTCTCGTCGACGGCGACCGGCTACTTGGCGCCACCTGCCAGACCCTGCATGACCTTCTACTCACTGGCGCCAAGTGATCTGCGCGAGCACTGGCATGCCACTCCCACGGCGCAGGCCTTTGCGCTCCGCCGATGCTTGTCGTGCGTGCGCAGCAGCCGCGCTACCTGCTTGCGGCTGACCCGGACCCCATCGCGACGCAGCTGCGCGTGCAGCCCGGGCGCGCCGACCGGCGCGGGTCTCGGGTTGCGGCCGGCCTCTTGGCCATCGCGCTGCTCGCCGCTGCCTGCGCGGGCGGGTCGGGGCGGCGCGGATCGGCCGCCACCACGGCTGCGCCTGTGGTCACCCTGCCGCTGGAGCAGCCGGCCACCCGCTGCGGGCCGCCCAGCGACCGCGTCGCCCTGCTGCGCTTTGCGTCCAGCGACGGTGTCCAACTCTCCGGCGCCATGGTCGGCGGCGGCACGGCCGGCGTGGTGCTGGTCCCTCAGTACCCTGCCGACCTGTGCGGGTTCTGGCCGTATGCGGTCTACCTCGGCCACAAGAGACCGCGCGTGCTCGCCCTGGACGTGCGCTGCTTCGGTCGCTCCTCCTGCCCGGAGGGCGACGCCAAGGGCCGCGTCGCCGACGACGTCGCCGCCGCCGTGGCCGAACTGCGCCGCCACGGCGCCACCCGGATCGCCCTGGTCGGTGCATCCATGGGCGCCACGGCCGTGCTGGTCGCCGGCGCCGTGATCCGACCGCCGGTCGCGGCGGTGGTGAGCCTCTCGGGCGAGCGCGACCTCACCAGCCTGATCGGCCTGCCGCTGAACGCCGGCGCGGCTGTCCCTCACCTCGGAAGCCCCACCATGTACGTGGTCGCTACCGACGACAGCGATGCCCCGGTCGAGGAGACGCGGGCCATGTACCGCGCCACCAGGGCCGCCGACAAGCGCATCATGGTCCTCTCCGGCGCCGCCAAGGTCGCCGCCTTCGTGCTCGCGCACACCAGTGGCTAGGCACGGTGCGCAAAACGCCGACCACGTGTCTGCCGACTCCTGGCTCGCCCTGACCGCGCCGGAGAGATCGTGCCAATCCGCATTCCGGAGCCCGCGAGGCAGTCCGAGATCCGCATCGACGTGCTCGCGGTGGCAAGCAGGCCACACCTCCGGCGCGCACCGTCCTCGAGGCGGCTCACTCAGGCTGGGCGGTGCGCGCGTAGCGGTCCAGCCGCTCCAGCTCGTCGGCGTAGGTCGCGCGCAGCACCCGCGGCGCGAACAGCCGCTCGAAAACGCCGCCGACACCCCCCGCGCCCTGCCAGCGCGTCTCGATGCGCACGCGGCAGTCCTGTCCTTCAGGGGTCACGGTCCAGGTTGTTACCAGGGAGGAGCCGGTGTCGCACTCGGTCAGCACGCGACCGGGCTCCGGTTCCTCGACCCGCATGTGGTACGTGCGAGTCCTGCCACCGGCAGTCAGCCCGAAGCTGTGCACCGTGCCGGCGCCGACCCCACCCTGCTCGACGTGGAAGTCCGAGAAGGCGGGCGGGAGGAAGCGCGGATGATGCGTGCGGAAGTCCGCGATGCATCGGTAGGTACGCTCAGCCGGGGCGCCGACCAGGCGTTCGGCCATGACGCGTAGCTCGGTCATGCGTCGATCATGCCGGACTTCTCGCCAGGTTGCAGCGCCGCTCTGCATGGCATGCCCGTGCAGCGCCCCTCGCGTACGGTGAAGGGGCAAACAACGGGTAGCCCGGCGTGCTGGTCGGACCAGAGGAGGCGAGGGTGCCGATGTCCACGAGCGACACACTCGCATTCAACCCGTTCCTGCCGGAGGTCCACGAGGACCCCTACCCGCTGTACCACCAACTGCGCGCCGCGGACCCGGTCCACCGCAGTCCTCTTGGCTTCTGGGTGCTCACCCGCCACGCTGATGTGCTGGCGGTGCTGCGCGATCCGCGCATGAGCCGTGACCCGCGCCGCTCCGAGCGGGTCGAGCTGCTGCGCTCGTCGGCTGGGGTGGACGAGCTGCTCGCCTCCGAGGAGGCTGCCCCGTCGATGCTGTTCGTCGACCCGCCCGACCACACCCGGCTGCGGGCACTGGTCAACAAGGTGTTCACGCCAGGGGCGGTGGAGCGGTTGCGGCCTCGGGTCGAGGCGATCGTGGCTGAGCTGCTCGACCGGGTCGCCGGCGCGGGCGCCATGGACGTTGTCGAGGACCTTGCCTATCCGCTGCCGGTCACGGTCATCTGCGAGCTGTTCGGCATCCCCGAGGCCGACTGGGATCGGTTCCGGGCCTGGTCGCGGGAGCTGGTCCGCCTGCTGGACCCGCTGGTGGCCGCCGACTCGCTCGAGCGGGCGCTGCAGGCGCGGCTCGCGCTGCGTGGCTACCTCCGTGGGCTGATCGCCGAGCGGCGCGCCCACCCCACCGGCGACCTGCTCGTGGCACTGATCGCCGCCGAGGACCGCGGCCGCCAGCTCAGCGAGGCCGAGCTTGTGTCGATGTGTGTGCTGTTGCTGGTGGCCGGCCACGAGACGACCGTCAACCTCATCGCCAACGGCGCGCTCGCACTGCTCCGGCACCCTGAGGCGCGGGCCAGCCTCCAGGCTGACCCCGCGCTCCTCGGGAGCGCGGTGGAGGAACTGCTCCGCTATGACAGTCCGGTGCAGTTCACCAGCAGGCACGCGCTCGCCGGCCTGGACATCGGCGGCCGCCGCGTCCGCGCTGGCGAGACGGTCGTTGCGGTGCTCGGCGCGGCGAACCGCGACCCGGCTCAGTTCCCCGACCCCGATCGGCTTGACCTGGCTCGAGCGCCCAACCGCCATGTCGCCTTCGGCGGTGGCATCCATTTCTGCCTGGGGGCGCCGCTGGCCCGCGTGGAGGCGCGCGTCGCGATCGCCGCGCTGCCGGCGCGCCTGCCCGGCCTGGAGCTGGGCCCGAAGCCGCCGGTCCGGCGTGACACCGTCACGCTCCGGGGCCTGGCGAGCCTGCCGGTCACGTTCCCGACCCCGAGTGGGTAGGCGCTCGCTTTCGGCGCCTCGTGGATGGGGTGACCTGCGCCCGGTCCGGCAGCCTCAGTGGCCTTCGTCGGATCAGGTCCGTAGATAGGAGGCTCCGTTGAGGTCGAGGATCGTGCCGCTGGCGAACTCGGCCTGTGGTGAGGCCAGGAAGAGTACTGCGCTGGCGACCTCCTCCGGGGTCGCGACGCGCCCGAACGGGCTCTGGGCCCGGATCTGGTCGCCGTCGGGTCCGGCGAGGATCTCCGCCGCCATGTCGGTGTGGACAAAGCCCGGGGCAACTGTGGCCACCGCGATGCCGTGCGGCGCGAGCGCGCGAGCCAGGGACTGGCCGAACGCGTTGAGCGCCGCCTTGCTCGCGCCGTAGGCCAGATGCCGCGGCTCGCCGCGGAAGGCCCCCCGCGACGACACGTTGACCACGCGGCCGCCGCCGCGTGCGAGCATGTGGCGCACCGCGCACCAGGTGACGTTCGCAGCGCCGACCAGGTTGACCTCCAGCGTTGCGCGCCAGATCTGCTGCCACTGCTCGTAGGAGCTCTGGGTGATCTC
>Ga0081455_10008285_pt1 | contig 10833 bp, 10 predicted proteins | sample TabmetS3T2R1_FD_70207 | JGI IMG/M metagenome (GOLD analysis project Ga0081455, IMG submission 70207) | Tabebuia heterophylla rhizosphere microbial communities from the University of Puerto Rico - S3T2R1 | ecosystem: Host-associated > Plants > Roots > Rhizosphere ... | reverse complement strand
ATGGCGACATGGGCAATATCCGCACCGCGATGAACCGTGGCGCATTTGACTTTGTCACCAAACCGATCGATTTCCGCGATTTGCAAACCACCATCGCCAAGACGATCCGGCACATAGAATATTTGCGTGACGCGCGTCGACGACAGGCAGAAGCGGAACGAGCCTATATGTCACTGTCGCGGTATTTCTCGCCAAACCTCGCCCAGCGTCTTGCCAGTAATACTGATGCCGTCGATCTCTGCGGGCAGCGCCGTCAAATCGCAACGCTTTTCACCGACATCACTGGCTTCACTGCACTCGTAGAGACGTTGGAGCCCAGCGTCCTCGGGCCACTGCTCAATGAGTACTTCGCGGGCATGACCGATATCGTATTTGCCCATGATGGCACCGTCGCCAAGATCGTCGGCGATGCCTTGCACGTGCTGTTTGGAGCCCCAGGCGAACAGCTCGACCATGCCGACCGAGCGGTAGCGTGCGCACTCGAACTGGACGACTATGCCCAGTCGTTCCGCGAACGCTGCCACAAAAAGGGTATCGCGCTCGGTATCACTCGGATTGGCGTCCATGCCGGACCGGCGATGGTGGGGAACTTCGGTGGTATCCGCTTCTTCGATTACACCGCCTATGGCGATACAATTAATGTTGTTGCGCGGCTCGAAACAGCCAACAAGCGGCTTGGTACTCGCATCTGTGTCAGTGCAACGCTGGCAGAGGCGGTGAGGGATTTCCATGGGCGGCCGATTGGTGATCTGTTGCTCAGAGGGAGAGCGGAGGCCCTGCGTGCCTTTGAACCACTACGGGCTGAACAATTTAATGATCCGGCCACGAAGAGTTATTTGGAGGCGTTTGCCAAGCTGGAAGCAGGCGATCCTGGCGCCATTGCCGCCTTTGCGGCGCATCTCGGAAAGCAACCGGAGGACCACCTCACAAGCTTCCATCTCAAGCGCCTCTTAAATGGTGTAGCGGGTACCCAAATCGCGATGGACTGAGTGCGATCGATGATCCGAATGTCCGCTTGACCCCAAGCAAACATTCAAATCACGCCGTTAATGGGGTATAGCGGACATGACCTGTCGCAGCGCAAATGTCCGCTTGTGACGCCGAAAGTGGTTGCCTAGAGTGTTGCGGACGAGTGCATTTGTGCGTTCCTCGCCCAATTTAGCCCGAAGCGCCTTGACGAGAGGAACTAACACCTCGGCCTGTATCTTGATCCGTTCTATGAGAGGGATACCCACGTGCCATCTCCAGCAGGGTTTTGGCTATGCAAAGGCGCCCGCCAGTTCCGGGATATCGCGTAGCGGCGCTCCAATGGCCTGCATGACCGCGATGGGCTCGGGCGTCAGCCCGACGCGCGGCGGACTTTCAAGATAGGCGCCAAGGAAGCGCGCACGCGCAACCATAGCGGAGCCGAAGGATTTCGCCCGGGCCTCATAGGTGGCCAGCGCCGCCTCAATGTCGTCCGGCGTCGCCGCGAGCGCATCGGTCAACCAGGTGGCATTCAAGGCGGCCTTAGTGACACCGGCAGCGACATGCGGTCGCGCAACGAAGGCGGCATCGCCCAGCAGCGCAACACGGCCAGTCACGATCCGCGGCGAGTCCAGATCGAAGATCGGTTGAAAAAACGGGGCAGGCGTCGCTTCCGTCAGCGCAATGTACTGCGGCGCCAAAGCCGCACGCACCTCAGTCCTGAACGCGGCTATCACTTCCAGACGGATCAGCGGCGGTGGAATTCCGCCGTTGTGGCGCCGGCCGCTCGCATCGGTACAGAGGGTTTCCAGCTCGGCCGAAGGCACCGGATGATACCAGATCCAGTTCAGGCGCCTCCTTCCAGCGCGGAAATCGTCATCTGCACCCGGCTGCCAATAGGAGAGCACCATCTCGCGCGGTGTCAGAAAGAAGGCATAGGTGTCGATCAAGTCACCGCACCCGGCCGCAGCGACCGCGTCTTCGTCAACCACGCCACGCCAAGCCACGTAGCCCGCATAACTCGGCGCCGGGCCTCCGAAGACGCGCGAGCGCACCGTGGAATGCGCGCCATCGGCACCGACCAGAAGATCGCCTTCCACCTTTATGCCATTGGCGAAAAGCGCGGTGACGCAGCTCGCATTCTGGGCAACGTCCCCGAGCTGCATACCCGGCCGGTAGCACGCGTCCGGCAGACGCCGCCGCAGCGCTCGGTAGAACAACGCCCAGGAGGTCAAAGTTTTCTCGAACGGCAGCCGCGCGATTACGGCGCCGTCGCGGTCAAGGCAGATACGCGACGTGACCGCGACGCCGATGCGCTCATCGACGCTGATGCCGAGCCGGCGCATGATCTCGAATTGCTCGACATGCGTACCGATGCCGACACCGCGGCTAGCGAGATCGCCGCTGCTGCGCTCGAACACCGCGACGTCCCAGCCGGACTGCCGTAGGAGCAGCCCCGCAAATAGTCCGCCCAGCGAGCCGCCGATGACCAGTGCACGACCCATCGCAATTATTCTGATTGCCTGGACCGAAGACAGCAGCGTAATCCCGGCCCTCGCGTCGGGCAATTTTTTGTTATACCGCGGGCATGACTTAAAGCATCCAGGTATGGAGGGGATGTGAAGGCGCCAAAGTTCAGCTACGTGCGCGCCGACAGCGTCGAGCAGGCCATTCAACTGCTGGCCCTACATGGCGACGAGGCCCGCATTTTAGCCGGGGGCCAAAGCTTGATGCCGACGCTTAATATGCGGCTGTCGCAGCCCCGACTGCTGATTGACATCAACCGGCTGGATGTGCTGGCCGGCATCTCGTTGCACGGCAACCGGGTCCGCATTGGCGCCCTGACCCGGCACGCCGTGGTCGCCAGTTCGCCGATCATAGTCGAGCACCTGCCGCTGATCGCCGAGGCCATGCCGCACGTCGGCCACGTGGCGGTGCGCAACCGCGGGACGTTCGGCGGCAGCATCGCACTGGCTGATCCGGCGGCGGAGATGCCGGCTTGCATCCTTGCGCTCGATGCGACCCTCGTCCTCCAAAGTACTGCCGGACGACGTGAGGTGCGGGCGGACGACTATTTTCATGGCCTCTACGAGACCGCACAGTGGCCCAACGAGTTGTTGGTCGAAGTACTAATTCCTGTGCAGCAATCCACGTCCGTCTCAGTGTTCATGGAACTCGCACGCCGGCATGGTGATTTCGCTATAGCGGGCATTGCGCTCCAGCTAGTGGTCGAGCGAGACATCGTAGCCGACGCACGGCTGGTATACTTCGCCAGCGAGGACAAGCCCACCCTTGCGCACGGTGCGCGCGCGACCATTGTTGGCCATCGCATCGACGAGATGATCGCAAATGCGGCGGCATCTGCCCTGGAGAACGATCTATCCCCGATGACTAACCCGCAAGCCAGTAGCAAGATGCGCCTGCACCTGCAGCGCGTGCTCACACGGCGCGCGCTGGCCCTGGCCGCGGATCGAGTGAGGAGGGCGTGAGCGAGGAAACGCTCCAGATAACACTCACCGTCAACGGTGAGCAGGTGACGCGCATGGTGCCGGTGCGCCAACACCTGGTCGATTTCGTGCGCATGGACCTTGGGCTGACCGGCTCGCACCTTGGCTGCGAGCACGGCGTCTGCGGCGCCTGCTCGCTGCGCGTGGACGGCCAGGTCGTGCGCGGCTGCCTGATGCTGGCGGTGCAGGCGCACGGCGCGGAGGTTGTCACCATTGAGGGACTGACCGACACCGGCGAGATTGCAGACCTCCAGGAGGCGTTCGTAAACCGCAACGCGTTGCAATGCGGCTTCTGCACGCCCGGCATGCTGATGACCTGCGCGGAGTTGCTGGCGCAGGCCAAGTTGATGGACCGCGCAGAGATCCGTGCCTTCCTGTCCGGTAACTACTGCCGCTGCACCGGCTTCCACGCCATTGTCGATGCCGTCGAGACGACGCTGAGGAAACGGCTGCAGACCTGAAGCGGAGACCGACCGTGTTGGACAAATCCCTCGCTTCTCCCTTTGCCAAGCCGAACAGCTACATCGGCCGCACGCTGTCGCGCGCCGGCGCCAGGCGCGCCGTGGCCGGCCGCGGCCGCTACACCGATGACATCACGCTGCCGCGGATGCTGCATGCCGCGTTTCTGCGCAGCCCCCACGCCCACGCAAGGATAAGTGCCATTGACGTGGTCGATGCTAGGCGCCAGCCGGGCGTTGCCATGGTGATGACCGGCGCGGAACTTGCCAAACTGTGCACGAGCCCGTGGGTCGGCACGCTGACCTGCTTCCCCGGCATGAAGTCGGCTCCGCAGTACCCCATGGCGGTCGACCGTGCCTGCTGGGTGGGCGAGCCAGTCGCCATCGTCGTCGCGCGCACGCGGGCTGAGGCCGAGGACGCCGCCGAGCACATCCACATCGAATGGGAGGAACTCCCGGCGGTCACCGACAAGCAGACTGCCCTCGACCCGACCAGCCCCGTGCTGCATCCCGAACTCGGCGACAATCTGGCCTTCCGCAAGACTATCGACACTGGCGCGGTCGATGATGCTTTCGCCGCCGCCGATCTCGTGATTGAGGAGACGTTTGATTTCGGCCGTCACACGGCCGTGAGCCTGGAGGCGCGCGCGCTGCTCGCCGCTTACGACAAGGGCACTGGCAAACTCACTATCCACACCAGCAGCCAGTGCCCGCACATGATTCAGCACGTGTTCGCGCACACGCTTGGCGTGCCCCAGCACGACGTGCAGATTATCGCGCCCGATGTCGGCGGGTCGTTCGGCCTCAAGATCCACACTTACGGCGACGAGTTGGCCACGACGGCGGCGGCGATCCAGCTTGGCCGGCCTGTCAAGTTCATTGCCGACCGGCTGGAATCGTTCGTTTCCGATATCCATGCGCGCGAGAACTACGTCAAGGCACGCATCGCGGTCAGCAAGGCGGGCGAAATCGAGGCTTTCGACATCGATGTGCTGTCTGGGGCCGGCGCCTATTCGCAGTACCCCCGCACAAGCGTGTTCGAGGCCAACCAGATCCTCAACATCACGGGCGGACCCTACCGACACAAACACTTCCGGGCGCGGGCAACCGTGGTCTATCTCAACAAGCCGCCAACCTCGCAGTACCGCGCAGTCGGACATCCGATCGGCAATTCCGTAGGCGAGCATTTGGTCGACCAGGCTGCATATGCGCTGGGCATCGATCCTATCGAGATTCGCCGCCGCAACGTCTTCCCCGACGATGCCTATCCGGCCGTCACCGCCAGCGGCATCAGGATTAAGGACCTGTCACACCAGCGCTGCATCGATGCCCTGGTCGAGCGCATGGATTATGCCGGACTGCGCGACGAGCAGGTGCGCTTGCGCGAGAAGGGCATTCACCGCGGTATCGGCATCGCCGCCTTCATCAAGGGCACCGCCCCGGGGCCGAGCGGTTATTACGGCGTTGGGGGAGCGCCGATCTCTTTGCAGGACGCATGCGTCATCAAACTCGAGCCAAATGGCGGCATCATCTGCGCCGTGGGAGTGACCGAGCAGGGCCAGGGCACCGACACGATCATGGGCCAGATCGCGGCGACGGCCATAGGTGTCCCCGTGGAGAGCGTCCGCGTGATCTCAGGCGACACCGACGCGACGCCATTCGGCGGCGGCACGTTCGGCTCGCGCGCCGCGGCGATCGGCGGCGAAGCAGTGTATCTTGCTGCCCGCGACCTGCGACAGGAAGTCCTCGATCTCGCCGGCGTGCTGCTGCAGGCCGAGCCCGGCGCGCTCGACATTGTCGACGGGTTCATCATTAATCGTGCGGACGGCGTGAAGCGCCTGGCACTCGCCGAGATCGGTCGCATCGGCCATTACCAGGTCGGCGAGCTGCCCGGCAGCGTGCAGCCTGTCCTTTCGCATACGCGTCGTTTCCGGTTGATCGACGACCTCTACATCTTCACCAACGGCATCCACGGCGCCTACGTGGAGGTCGATACCGACACAGGTTTCATCCGCCTGCTCAAGCACTGGGTGGCGGAAGACTGCGGGCGAGTGATCAATCCGCAGCTCGCCGACGAGCAGGTGCGCGGGGGCTGCGTGCAGGGCATTGGGGGTGCGCTCTACGAGCATTGCCTCTACGACGAAGGAGGCCAGCTGCAGAACGGCACCATGGCGGACTACCTTGTGCCAATGGCGGACGAGATGCCTGACATCGACGTTATCCACGTGGAGACGCCCACGTCGGTGTCTGAACTTGGCGCTAAGGGCGTGGGCGAATCCGGTACCGGGGCCGCGCCCGCCGTGATCATGAATGCCGTCAATGATGCGTTGCGTCCCTTTGCTGCGCGTGTGACCGCGCAGCCTATCACCCCCGAGTCCATCCTCGTCGCACTCGGGAAGATCTGAACGATTGGTCAAGCTCTGGGCGTAAGGGACGTCTGAAAGCATATCGCCAAGAGAGATCGCTGCAAGCGGACGTCGCGCGGAGATGAGCTTGTGCGCTGCACATGTCCGCTTCTGACCCAAAGCGGACATGACGTGGGTGCCACAAGGGCTGCACATTTCAGCCAGACACTCGATTGAGGGGCGGCAACAGATAGTGGAGAGCAGAATGAAGTCGGGTACTGTTGTCGCGATCTTGCCCTGCAACGATCTCGACGCGTCTGAGCATTTCTATGCACGCCTAGGATTTACGCGCATTGAAGGGCGAGTACTGGAAGAGTTTGACACCTACCGCATATTATCAAACGGTCATGGGCGACTTCATCTCACGGCTGCAGTTAAGGGCTGGCTCATCCGTGGCCGAAATCCTTTCAGCCTTTATTTTTATATGGAGGATGTGGACGCCTGGGCCGCCGCATTCCGGGGCGAAATCGTTGGGGACGGACCGGAAGACAAACCGTGGGGTACGTATGAGTTTGCAATGTCCGATCCTGACGAAACTCTGGTCCGAGTCGGTTGGCCGAGCCACCTTCGCAGATCCGCTCCAGTCGGCAGCGATTGAATCCGCTTTGTGGCCACCGTGAGCGAGTACTACGAACGCGTGGTGCGATCCATTGCAGGCCATCGGGCGTTGGCAAAAATCCACAACGCGACAAGATTTAGGAAGGGAACCAAAAATGCGATTGTCCACCATTTGCTAAGTCCGACGCGGTCCAAGATTTTGGCGATCGGTATGCCGTTAAGAACAAGAAATGCGATCAGGATTATCCAGTGCCAAAGACCGAATGACGCCATATCGACCCTCCGTGAGGAAAGTGAATTCCGATACACCTTTGTCGGTGCGGTTTGCGGGTACGCGCTGACCTTCGACGCGGCACAGCATCCAGAAGCCGGCGCGGCAGAGAGGCGCTATATAGCGCGGCGGTGACGGTTGCGAGCTCCAGCCGTGTAATTTTCTCATAACCAATGACATTGAGAGACCGTTATGTCCGGCCGTGATTATGCCGGCGGAGCGCAAGCGACGCCCACCTATGTCCGCTATTGGGGGTAAAGCGGACATTACTTTTTTGCGGCGCGAATGTCTGCTTTTGACCCAAAGCGGACATCCTATCTCTGAGGGGGCAGATCCGCCCCTTTAGTGTGCTAGTTTGAACCTGTACGATGCCTTGTCCTAAGACTTGAGGCGGAGATTGCGGCGGCGCGAGTTCACTATACTTCTCGCGGGTGCGGCGACGTGGCCGGCCGTCGCTATTGCACAGCAGGATAGCAAGAAACGGCTAGTCGGTTTGATTGCTGCATTCAACGACAAAGAAATGGTGCCGCTTGTCGTAGCATTTCGCGCACGGATGCAAGAACTGGGGTGGATCGAGGGTCAAAACATTGTTTTCGATGTTAGGGCCACCAGCGGAGACTATACAAAGTTAGATGCGGAAGCAGGAAGTCTGGTCTCCGCCGCAGCCGATGTAATTGTTGCCCAGGGAACGCCTGGCCTCGTCGCTGCAAAAAAATCTACCAAGAACATACCAATAGTGTTCACGCAAGTTGCCGATCCTGTTGGTCAACGATTGATCGACGGTTTGGCTCGCCCGGGTGGCAATGCGACAGGCTTGACTAATTTTGAATTTGCATTCGGGGCTAAGTGGATCGAGCTCATAGCAGAGATCGATCCCACGATTTCGCATGTGACGCTTGTAACAAATCCTGCCAACGAGAATACCGCACAATTTGTAAAGGTTATTACAGCAGCCGGAGAGACCAAGAAGGTTGCGGTTCGCGTTGCTTCGGTCCGCGATGCGGTGGACATTCAAGACGCAATTGAGAATTGCAGCAAAAAGCCCGGAGGGGGTCTGATTATCTTTCCAGATGGCTTACTTGACGACCGGAATAAAATCGCGAATAGGATCATAAGGTAGGGCCTTATGCAGCACGCGCTCGGTGGCCATTGAAGATGAGCTCGTCACGAGCGTGTAGCCATCGGGTTCTGACCTGGCGACAGCGGAAAAGCCAATGCTCCCGCCAGCGCCGGGACGCATCTCGATGATCACGGGCTGTCCGAGCAGGCGCGATACTTCATCAAGCACGACGCGACTGACCGTGTCGGAAGCACTTCCAGCGGGGTAAGGGCTAATTACTTTAATTGCTCTGGTCGGCCATTGTTGAGCATTGACCGAAACGGCAACAATCGTAAGGAAGGCGGAGCTTGTCGCTCGGAGCAACCACACAGGGAGCTTCTTGAGAACTGAGGTCATTTCCAGCCTCGGAAATATTTGGTGGCGAGACAGCATACGGACCATGCGCAGATTAGCGAGCTTCTGGGTCGCATATCGATTGTAACTGGGCAAAGTGTCTGCGCGTAGGGGATCGACACTAAACAGTCTAATGGCAGGAAAGCTCCGATAATTGTCATTATCGGAGGTAAAAAACAGCGCTGGCGTAGCGCTCCCGATGTCCGCTTTCGGGGGTAGAGCCGCCATGGCGATTGCAATGCGAAATGTCTGCTTTCGACCAAAGCGGACATCGAGCTCACGAATTTGGTATGTCGAGGCTGAATAAGTGGCAATCGCTCGCAAGATATAGCTGGCTTGAGTGTATCTCCTGAATTAAACGAGATCTTCGGACCGATGAGGAATGAGTGTGACGTAGTGGTCATTGGTGCGGGCCACAATGGCCTCACCTGCGCTGCTTACCTCGCCCGCGCCGGGTTGAAGGTGCGAGTCGTCGAACGTCGACCTATTGTGGGCGGCGCGGCCGTAACAGAGGAATTCCATCCGGGGTTTCGAAACTCCGTCGCAGCGTACACCGTCGGTCTGTTACATCCCACTGTCATCCGCGACCTCAATCTATACGGCCACGGGCTACGCATCGCGGATCGGCGCGCGATGAATTTCGTGCCTGCGGAGGACGGCCAATATCTGCTCACCAAGCCCGGGCATGTGGCGGCGGCGATTGCGAGTGTATCGCCCGCTGATGCGCAGCGCTATCCGGCCTATGCCGCCCAGATTGAACAGGTCGGAAATGTTCTCAGATCCCTTCTGCTGCGGACTCCACCGAATGTAACCGCAGGTCGGCCCGGGCGCAGGCTCATGGAATGGGCGCGGGTGGTAGGCGGCTTAAAGCAACTGCGGATGCTTGACTCCGCCGGTCTCGTTTCCCTGCACGACCTCTTCACAAGGTCTGCTGGCGATTACCTCGACCGCTGGTTCCGTTCAGATCTCGTGAAGGCCCTGTTCGGCTTTGACGCCGTTGTCGGCAACTACGCCAGTCCGTACACACCCGGCTCCGCATATGTGCAGCTGCACCACACCTTTGGAGAGGTGAATGGCCGTCGCGGCGTGTGGTGTCACGCCATTGGTGGCATGGGCGCCATCACGCAAGCGATGGCGCGCAGTGCTGCAGCTGCTGGCGTCGAGATTAGCGTTTCCTCGCCCGTGCGTGAGGTCATCGTCACGCGGGGCCGTGCCGGCGGAGTCGTTCTGCAGAACGGGTCCACCATTCGTGCCGGATCCGTCGCAGCCAATGTGCATCCAAAACTGCTGTACCAGAGACTCGTTCCGAAGGGGGCGTTACCAGTTGAGTTCGAAGAGAGGATCGATGCCTACCGCTCCGAATCAGCCACGTTTCGGATGAATGTCGCGCTTTCTGAATTGCCCAGCTTCAAAGCGCTCCCCGGTCATGCGCTTGCCGACCATCACACGGCCGGCATCATCTTGGCGCCGAGCCTCCCCTATATGGATCGCGCGTACTGCGATGCTCGATTGCATGGATGGAGCCGGGAGCCGATTATCGAACTGGTCGTTCCGTCCACCTTGGACGACACGCTGGCGCCGCCCGGCCGTCATGTCGCAAGCCTGTTCTGTCAGCACACAGCCTTCCATCTGCCCGACGATCGATCCTGGGCGCAGGCGCGCGAGCCAGTAGCCGATCTTATGATCGCAACCGTTGATCGCTTCGCGCCGGGCTTTGCTCGCAGCGTTATCGCACGCCAAATTCTCAGTCCCGTCGATCTTGAACAGATTTTCGGACTTGTTGGAGGGGACATTTTTCACGGAGCGCTTGGTCTAGATCAGCTGTTTTCTGCGCGACCGCTCCTCGGTTACGCGGCCTACAGGGGTCCGATCCCGGGCGTATACCATTGCGGTTCGGGCTCGCACCCCGGGGGCGGAGTTACTGGCGCGCCAGGCTATAATGCGGCTCGTGAGATCGTCCGGGATCATCGCAGTCTTGTGCGATGGAAGATGTGGCGTCGATCCACGCGGCCGCACTGAGATAGACGCGCTAATGTCCGTCTTTGGCCACTAGCGGACATTCCATATGTCGCACTTGATTTCGCTTTCGGGGGTACAGCGGACATGACTTTGTGCGGCGCGAACTGCTTTTGACCCAAAGCGGACATTCTCACCCCGTTCACACCACTAATTTAGATCGCTATTATTTGGTATCCTGAGCGTCGGGGGCGGCGAT
>Ga0081455_10008284_pt1 | contig 10833 bp, 5 predicted proteins | sample TabmetS3T2R1_FD_70207 | JGI IMG/M metagenome (GOLD analysis project Ga0081455, IMG submission 70207) | Tabebuia heterophylla rhizosphere microbial communities from the University of Puerto Rico - S3T2R1 | ecosystem: Host-associated > Plants > Roots > Rhizosphere ... | reverse complement strand
AGGGTGTTCGTCACCGAGCTCGTCGGCGAGATGACCGAGGCCAACCCAGACGTACTGATCGAGTCCTTCGACGAAGCGGAGCTGGCCAGGCTCATCACTCCTGGCAAAACCGCTGGTGAGTTGATGTTCAGCCATGAGCTGATCCGCCAGACGCTGCTGTCTGGCGCCTCTGCGATCAAGCGTGAGCAGCTGCACCAACAGGCGGCTGCGGCCATCTCGCGTCTCTACTCCGACGATCTAGAGGCGCACGCCGGAGAGCTCGCCTACCACCTGTCAAATGCCGGACGCTCGGCGGATCGGGCCAGCTTGGTTCACTACCTGACGCTTGCCGGTGAGCGAGCGTTCGACGCCGCCGCATTCGACGACGCGGTCCACTACTTCGAGAAGGCGCTATCTCTAATGCCGAACGGTGGTCAGCTCGGCCGTGCGCAGTTGCTCGAGCGGTTGGCGATGGCGCTGCGCAGCGTGGGTCGCTGGGAGGACGCGCTTCGCACGATGAACGATGCACTGGACCGCTACGAGACGCTCGGGCAGACAGAGGCTATCGGTCGATTGGGTTGGGCCATGGTGTACCAGCTGGTGTGGACTGCCCGGTTCGTGGAGGGAGTGCAGGTCGGGCGGCGGACGCTGGCGGCACTCGGCGACACCGTCAGCGCCGACAAAGCTCGCCTGCTATCAGCGCTGGCGTTTGCGATCAGCGTAAGCGGCGACTATGCGGCAGCGACGGCCACGTTTGGCCAGGCGCGTGGACTTGCTGGGCAGGTGGGCAGCGATCGAGCGCTGGCAGACGTGCTGCACATGCAGACCATCCACCATCTTGGCTACGGTGAGTTCGCCGAGGGAATCCGGGTCGGCCTGCTCGCAGCCGAGCTCTTCGAGCGGGAAGGCGCGCTCTGGGATCTCTGCAGCGTGCAGGCGTTCGTCATTTACGAGGATGGTGCGCTTGGCAGCCGCCAGCAGTCGTCCAGCCTGGCCGACAAGACGCTGGGCATCGCCGAGCGGCTGGGTCATCACGGCGCGGCATTCATGGTGCTCCTCGACCGGATCCGCATCGCGGCGATGCTCGGTGATCTGCCGCAAGTGGAGGCCCTTGGCCCGCGGATCGTGGACATCGGTGAGCGAGGCGGGTTGCCATGGCGCTACTTTGGCCACCTCTACCTGGGCCTGGCCGCGCACCGGCGAGGCAACGCCGGCCACGCCGAAGCCGAGCTGCGCAAGGCTGTCGAGCTGGAGCCGCCGGGCGCGTTCGCTGGGCAAAGCATCGCGGTGCTGGCGCGGCACCTCGCCTCCAACGGGCGCGTCGACGAGGTGATGGAACTCTTCAAGTCAGCCCAGTCCAATCTGCCCAGCCTCGACCGGGTCAACGGCGTCGGCTCGTGGCTCTGCATGCTCCACTTCGTCGAGGCGCTCTACCTGTGTGGGATGAGTCAGGAGGCCGCCGCGCTGGCGCCGCTTGTCGAAAGAGCCCTCGAGCGTCTCGGTAGAAGCTATTTCCCATACGACGGCCGGTTAGTGGAAACCCGTGCTGCTCTCGCCGCCACAGCGGCTGGTCGCTGGGATGAAGCCGAACGCCACTTCGGTGTCGCACGGGAGGTCGCGGTACAGATATCCAACCGAGTTGAGCTGGCCGACCTATACCGCCTCCATGCCCGGATGCTCCTCGAGCGTGGCGGCAGTGGAGACCACGAGCAGGCCGCCGAGTTGCTCCAGGAGGCGCTGTCGGCCTATCGCGCCTTTGGGATGCCCACCTACGCCGCCGAGGCGGAACGCCTCCAGCGGCAGGCCAGGGCATAGCGATGTTGCGCGAGCCGGTCGAAAACGTGACTCAGCCCTAGCGCCGTAGTCTGAACGCGCAGATCCGCTGCAGAAGCAGCTAACACGGAGGGCAGGCCTTGTCGGATCGAAGCCCCGCAGCCAAGGTGTTCACGATCATGATGACTGATGTCGTCGGCTCGACCACACTGCGGCGTACCCACGGTGACCGCGACGCCGACGCCATGATGGGACTGCAGGCAGCGATAGTGCGCGATGAAGTCGCGGCATTCGGTGGCCGGGTACGCAAGTCCCTGGGCGACGGGTTCCTGATTTCCTTTCCGTCCACCGTCCCGGCGGTTCGTGCCGCCGCGGCAATCCAGCGTGCGCTGCAGGAGCACAACACCGCGAACCCACGGCAGGCACTTGAAGTCGGCATCGGGATCCATGTCGGCCGGGTCACCGAGCAGGACGGTGACCTGCTCGGGCAGGCTGTGCATGCCACAGCTCGGGTGATGGCCGAAGCGGTCGGTGGACAGATCCTGACCTCCGACGAGGTGCGCAAAAACGCCGAGGCGGATCTGGACTGGACCTTCCTCGATTCTGGGCTGTTCTGGCTGCGTGGCTTCCCGGAGCGCTGGCGGCTGTACGCGGTGTCGTGGAGCGATGCCGCAGCGGGTGCCCGTCCCGGTTCTGTCTATGCGCGGCTCACGCCTTTCGTGGAGCGCGACACCGAGCGCGCCAGCCTGCGGCGACTTGTAGACGACGCGCTGGCCGGTGAAGGCAGGCTCGGGCTGGTGGCCGGCGAGCCGGGCGTTGGGAAGTCGAGGCTGGTGGCCGAGATCGGTGAGGAGGCGCAGGCGCGTGGCATGCGAATGCTCACGGGGCACTGTGTGGAGATGAGCGGTGCGCCGCCGTACCTGCCTTACGTCGAGATGATCGAGCAGGCAATCAGCAACCCGCGTAGCCCACTCGCGCTACGGGAGGCGCTTGGCGATGTGGCCCCGGAGATCGCCCGTATCGCGCCTGCGCTGCGGCGGGTCTTTCCTGACATTCCGCCGCCGGTGGAGCTGCCAGCTGAGCTCGCTCGCCGCTATGTGTGGAACAGCTTCAGCGAGTTCATCGGCCGCGCAGCAGCGGGTCAGCCTCTGTTGCTGGTGCTCGAGGATCTCCACTGGGCCGACGAGTCAACCTTGCTGCTCACCGAGTATCTGGCGCCGCTGCTGCCCGAGATGCCGGTGCTCGTCCTTGGCACCTACCGCGATCTGCAAGTTGGTCTCGCCAATCCGCTGGCCCGAGTCATCGGGCAACTGGAGCGTCGGCGCTTACTCGAACGCGTTAGTCTACGTCGGCTGTCCCCCGACGGAGTACGCGCGATGCTGCAGGCGCTCGCCGGGCAGCCCGCGCCGGACGAGTTGACGCGTGTGATACATCGTGAGACGGAGGGCAACCCGTTCTTCGTTGAGGAGGTCTACCTGCACCTCGTCGAGTCCGGGGTTCTGCTCGACGAGCATGGCCGATTGCGGCGTGATCTGCGCATAGATGACGTGTCGGTGCCCGAGAGCATCCGGCTGGTGATCGGGGAACGGGTGGAGCGGCTGTCCCCGTCCACCCGCGAGGTGCTGGTTGCGGCCGCCGTATCGGGCAGGATGTTCACCTCCGAGATCGTCGGCGAGGTGGCCGGCATAAGTGAGGACGCGCTGGCGCAGGCCTTCGATGACGCGGAGCAGGCCCGGCTCCTCGCGCCGGGCATAGTCTCCGGGGAGCTCATGTTCAGCCACGAACTCATCCGTCAGACCATGCTCTCGGGCCTGTCGGCGGTGAAGCGTGAGCGGCTGCACCTTCGAACGGCGAATGCAATCTCGCGGTGCTACTCCGACGACCTCGAGCCACATGCCGGAGATCTCGCCTACCACCTGTCACGTGCGGGACGCTACGGCGACCGCGCAAGCCTAGTGCGCTATTTGACGATTGCCGGTGACCGGGCATTCGACGCAGCCGCGTTTGACGACGCCGTCGGCCACTTCGAGCACGCGCTGTCGCTCGTCTCGTCCTCCGATCAGCTCGCCCGTGCCCAACTGCTCGAACGGCTGGCGATGGCCCGGCGCAGCATCGGCCGCTGGGACGAGGCCCTCCGCACGATGAACGATGCTCTGGACCGCTATGAGGTGCTCGGGCGCGCGCAGGACATTGGCAGGTTGGGCTGGGCCATGGTGTACCAGCTGACGTGGAGTGGTCGCCTAGTCGAAGGAGTGCAGGTTGGCCAGCGGACGTTAGCAGCACTCGGCAACACCGTGAGCGCGGACAAGGCTCGCCTGCTATCCGCGCTGGGATGGGCGCTCAGCCTAGGAGGCGACTACTCGGCGGCGACGGCCACGTTTGACCAGGCGCGTGGTCTTGCTGAGCAGGCGCGGGATGAGTGGGCTATGGCCGACGTGCTGCACATGGAGACCATCCACCATCTGGACTTCGGCGAGTTCGCGGATGGTATTCGCGTCGGCCTCCAGGCTGCCGAGACGTTCGAGCGCAAGAGCGCGCTGTGGGATCTGTGCAGCGTGCAGGCGTTCGTCATCTACCAGGACGGAACACTCGGGAGTCGCGAGCAGGCGACAAGCCTCGGCGACAAGACGCTGGGCATGGCTGAGCGGCTAGGTCATCTCGGTGCGGCGTTCATGCTGCTTTCGGACCAGATCCGGGAGGCAGCGATGCTCTGCGACCTACCGCGCGTGGAGGCCCTGGGCCCCGAGATTTTGGACATCGGCCAGCGGGGTGGGCTGCCGTGGCGCTACCTTGGCCACCTCTACCTTGGTTTGGCCGCGCATTGGCAAGGCAATGCCGATCGCGCAGAGGCGGAGCTGCGCAGCGCCGTCGAGCTGGAGCCGCCGGGCGCCGTCGGCGGGCAATGCCCTTCGCTGCTCGCTCTGCATCTGGCGCACCAAGGGCGCGCCGCGGAGGTTATGGAGCTCTTCGAGGCGGCTCGGTCGACGTTGCCCAGCCTGGACCGGGCCAGCGGCGTCGGCTCGTGGAACAGCATGTTCGGTTTCGTAGAGGCGCTCTACCTGTGTGAGCTGTATGAAGAGGCGGCGGCATTGTCCCCGCTTGTCGAAGGAGTGCTCGCCCTACGCAGAAGCTGGATCACCTTTGATGGCCGACTAGTTGAGACCCGGGCCGGTATTGCCGCCGCGGCAGCTCGTCGCTGGGAGGAAGCCGAACGTTACTTCGCCATTGCCCGCGAGGCCGCCGCACGGATGTCCAACCGACGCGAGCTGGCCGACCTGGACTGGTTGCACGCCCGGATGCTGTTGGATCGTCGCGGCCCCGGCGATGATGCTCTGGCAGCGAAGATGCTCGAGCGCGCGCTGACCGCGTACCGCGAATTCGGTATGCCCGCCTACGCTGCAGAGGCCGAACGGCTCCAGGAGCACGTTCGGCACTAGCAGTTGCACGCCAGCAATCTAAGGTCAACCTCCACGTAGCGCGCCGAGCAACGGCAGACACCGTTCAAGATCATCTGCACCGGCCAGATCCGGCAGAGCGACGAATACCGTACTCACTCCGAGATCGGCGAGCTCGATATATCGCCGCGCGTGATCATCCGCAGTTGCGGCGTGGTGCCTGGCGGCATAGACGGCGGCCGGCGTACGTCCGCGGAGCCGCTCCACCCGGACTGCGACGTCTTCCCGATCGGTGCCGATCACCGGTAGGTCCAGGACGGTGATCGCTACGCTGTCAGGGTCGCGACCCACGACGGCGCAATGCCGGTGCAGGATGTCGATCTTGGTTCGTAGCACCGATTGGTCCGATGGCAGGTTGCAACCGTCGGCCAGTTCGGCGATGATCCTCAGCGTCCGGCGCTCCCCTGACCCGCCGACAATGATCGGCACATCGCTGACGGGCCGTGGATAGCAGGTGGTTTCCGGCAAGTGCACATAGCGGCCGTGGAAGGCCTTGGTGCCAGGCGCCCACAGTGCGCGGAGCGTCTCGATGCAGACCTGAAGTTGATCAAGTCGCTGCCTGTCGCTGGGAAAATCCAGACCGTACGCCTGGTGCTCGCGCAGCCACCAGCCGGCACCGAGGCCGCAGAAAGCGCGGCCATTGCTGAGCACATCAAGGGTGGCGACGGTCTTGGCGATAATGCCCGGCTCGCGAAAGGTGACGGAGGAGACCAGCGTGCCCAGCCGAAGGTTGGTGTCCAGGCCTGCGAGCATGCCGAGTGTGACCCACGGCTCCGGGATCGGCTCCCAAGCACGGTCCACCTGGGGAATTTGGATCAGGTGATCCATCAGTGCCACGCCGTCGAAGCCCATGCCATCCGCTGTCAGCGCCAGGTCTCGCAGCCAGCCAGCAGGATCGGATTCTGCCCAAGGAAACCGCGACACCTGCAGTATCACGCGCGGTCTGCTACTCAAGCCATGATCATGATGTAGCGGTTGCTGTCCCTGGATTGGTGCATCGCCCCCGCCGTGCTGCTCGATGATCAATACCCGATCCCAATCCTCGTCCTGGGCGATCTTGACAAGCGTGCTGATCTTGCGCAGCTGATCGGTGAGGACCGGTGCGGGGACCGGTCGGTCCCGTCGCCTGTTGCGCTCGCGGCACAGCCCAGCCGCTGTATCCATGATCACTAGCACGGTGGGCAGCCCGGCCTCGCGGGCGAGACGGCGGTAGTCGGCGCGGCGCGCCGCGTCCAGTCCAAGAGTGTCGATCACCGTCGTCAATGACCGCTTGCTCCGCGCGGCGACGATCTGGTCGAGCAGCGCGAAGGCGTCCACGGTTGCATCCAGGTCAGCCGGACCGCTGCCGACCGCTGCTCGCAGTGCATCCGAGCTCACCACTTCGGTGGTACGGAATTGATCCGCAGCCCAGGTGGATTTCCCGGAGCCGGCTGCCCCGGCCAGCACCACCATGGCTGGGTCTGGAAGCCGAGCCTCGCTCATACGCCGAAGTCTGGCAGCAGGTCGAACATCGACCCTAAACATTGGTTTTCGGCGGCACTCTCAGCGTCGTCGAGTGAGGCAGGCGTGAAGAATGACTCTCATGACAGACGACAAGCCCGTCGAATCCTGGCTGACCGACATGGACGGCGTCCTGGTGCATGAGGAGCAAGCGCTGCCTGGCGGCGCAGACTTCATCGCGGCCCTGCAACAGCACGGACGCCGGTTCCTCGTGTTGACCAACAATTCCATCTACACCCCTCGTGATCTTCGAGCACGGTTGGTGCTCAGTGGTATCGAGGTGCCCGAGGAGTGCATTTGGACATCGGCGCTGGCCACCGCACAGTTTCTGGCCGATCAGAAGGCTGGTGGCACTGCCTACGTACTTGGGGACGTCGGGCTCACGTCGGCCCTCCATGACGTCGGGTTCGTACTGACCGAACGCAACCCGGACTACGTGGTGCTGGGCGAAACCAAAACCCACACCTTCGAAAACATCACGCGGGCCATTAGGCTCGTCGAGCGGGGAGCGCGGTTCATCGCAACCAATCCCGATCCGACGGGCCCCTCATCGGAGGGCTCGGTACCAGCCTGCGGATCCTTCGCTGCGTTGATCACCCAGGCGACCGGCATTCGTCCCTACTTCGTCGGCAAGCCCAATCCGCTGATGATGCGGTCGGCGCTGAACGCTATCGATGCGCACTCTGAGACCGCAATGATGGTTGGCGATCGGATGGAAACGGACGTGGTCTCGGGTATCGAGGCCGGGATGCGCACCATCTTGGTGCTGACCGGATCAACAAAGGCTGCGGACGTGGAGCGGTTCCCCTACCGACCGACGCGCGTAGCCAATTCCATCGCCGAAGTGGTGGAACTCGTCGGCAAGCTTGCGCCGGTGGAGGCGTTTTGAATGGCACTACGAGCCGTTCGCGCGTTCCGACTCCTTCGTCGCTTGCTCTGCGTGGCGACGCCGTTCATGTCGGTGCACGTGCAAGCTCCTGCAGTCGTCGGAGCGTACAGCTCGTCATAGTGCGTCGCCTAGCGGACAATTGCGTCCACGGTTGCCCGGAGGGCCCCTAACTGGTCGGTACGGGGCAACGGCGTCGGCCAGTCGCGTGGTCCCCAGCCTCGATGTGGCTGCTCGGCTTTATAGGTCCACAAACCCGTTTCGCGCACGGCAGGCCCGGCCGACCGGAAGGCCGAATCTGGCGCGGTTGTGACCCCGAGATCGGTGAACGTCGTCAATCCGGGAAACACCACATCAACTTGTGAAGTGCCTGCGGGCACCGGAGGCAGATTCGTGATCACACGCATCTGCTGGCCAGTCCGGCGCAGAGCCGCGGCGCCGAACCGCAGATCTGTGCAGAGGCATTCCAGAGCACCGAGGGCCGCGAGCTTCGTCGTCACCAGGCGTGCGCGTCGTACGGATCTGTCTGTGCTGACCTTGATCTGCGGTCCCCCTGCCGAGATCGGGTTGTAAGCACGACGGGGTGGCGCTGCGTCGGCGAGCGGCGGCGTCGATGCCGCTTGCAATCCACGCCCGGGCTCCATCGACAGGATCGTCCATGCAATCGAGGTGAAGCTGCTGCTGGTGTAGATGGCATTAACCATGATCAGATAGCGCTGGCCGGCAGAGCGGTAGCTGAAGGGCTTGGTACTGCCAATGACCGGCGTCGGTTCCGCGGGGCGGGTCAGGTCGGTGGGATAGCTTGCGAGCGACAGCATGCCGCTAGGTGTCACCGGTACATGCCAGAACGGCGGCACCGTCCCCAGCTGCACATCCACGTTCGCGAGGTTCTGCGGGAGTGTTGGGAACGCGACCTGGAGCAGTGTGGTGTAGCCGAGTCGGAGATTCCGCTGCGCGAGCATCAGCGACGTGCAGAGGCACTGGAAATCCCATCCTCTGCTGGTCAGCGGCCGGTAAACCCGAGCTTGCGCGGCGTCGACCAGGAGGATGTTCGGATAGCCTTCGTTTGGCCTGTTGAGCCCCAGGTTGACAGTTGTTGGTAGCGGATCCTCATGCCGCAGCCCGGCGCCATGGAGCGGGGTTACTGACCAGTCGAGCACCGTGGCTCCGTCGATACGCCGTACTGCGTGCACAGCAAGTCGCATGGTGATGTCGAGTCCATCCGCCGAGATCCAGATGGCCTCGCCAACGACCGGCAAATCGGGATTCGGCGAGGGCAGCGTTTCACCGGGCGTGACGGGACGGAGCGGCGGCGCCGTGGTCTCGCGCGATGTGGACCGGCCGAACAGACCTGGTTCTACGCGATCGTAGGTGCAGCCCGTGACAAGGCATGCAGCAACAAGGAGCGTAGCGAGGAGCCAGGCGCGCAAAACGCGTCGCAGCATGTCTATTGATGCTGCTCGCGCATCGCGCGCGATGGATCCGACGTCGTCGTCGTTCTTCGCGGACGAAAAGCGTGTCCGCTCATCGCTCCTCCGATCGTCGGGCGAGCGATTTGCCGACGCTCGCAGCATTCATTGATGCTACGTCTGGGGCACGTCATGGCTGATCGCCAAGCGCTTCGGCATGATCAACACGGCGATCGCCAGCAGCACGGCGACCACCGCGGCGGCCAGGAAGACCATGTGCACGGCATGGTTGAGGATGCTGACAGGAATCCCGCTGGTGGTGGAGGAGATGTGTCCACCGACCCGTTGACTAAGCGAGAAGTTCGCAATCGCTCCGAAGACCGCAATGCCCAAAGCGCTGCCCATCGACCGGGCGAAGACGTTGGCGCCGGTGACCACGCCGCGGCGTTCCCACTCGACCGACGACTGTGCGGCGATCAGCGTCGGGCTCATCACCAGACCCATGCCCAAACCCATCACGAAGCATGTCGCGGCCACCTGCCACACCGAGCTGCTCGATGACAGCAGGGACAGCAGCCCTGACCCGATCATGATCACGACCGCGCCGATCAGCGCTGTGCGGCGAAAGCCAATCCGCAAATATATCCGGCCAGCTACCGAGGCCGCGAGTGGCCACCCGAGGGTGAGCGCCGCCAGCGCGAAGCCAGCCACCAGCGCACTGGTGCCAAGCACTCCCTGGGCATACAGCGGAATGAAGGAGGTCAGACCGATCAGCATGACCCCCACCCCTAGAGCTGCAAGATTGGTCGAGTTCAGCAGCCGGCTACGGAAGAGCCATCCGGCCAGGATCGGCTCAGATGCATGGCGTTCCACCACGGCGAAGCCGAGAGTAAGCAACACGCCAACCGTGAGGATCGTGATGCTCGGCACCGAGGCCCAGGACCACAAAATGCCGCCCTCGAGTAGTCCGAGGATGATCAGCGACGAACCGACGGTCAGCAATATCGCGCCGCCGACGTCGATGCGATGTTGTCGACGGACTACCTGTTCGGAGAATCGGCGGAACAGCGACCAGGCCGCGAGCGCACCCAGCGGGACATTGACGAAGAAGATCCACCGCCAATCTAAAAAGTCGACGAAGAGCCCGCCCAGCGTTGGTCCGACGACAGCCGAGATCGCCCAGACGCTGGCCACGTAGCCCTGCACCCTGGCACGCTCGGCCACCGAATAGATATCGCCGATGATGGTCATCGCGGTCGGCTGCACCGCTCCAGCACCGAGGCCTTGCAGCGCGCGGAACGCGATCAAGGCGGGCATACTCCATGCGATACCGCACAAGATCGATCCGAGCACGAACAGTCCAATGCCCACGAGCATGATCGGCTTGCGTCCGATGAGGTCGGTGAACTTCGCAAAGATCGGTACCGATATCGCCTGGGCCAACAAGTACACCGAAAACAGCCACGGGAACTGGGCAAAACCGCCAAGATCGTTCACGATGGACGGGACGGCTGTGGCCAGGATGGTCGCGTCGATCGCAATCAGCCCGACGCTCAGCATGACCGAGAGCAAGATCGGGCCGCGTGGGGAGCGGAGGCCCACGGCGGCGCGCGTGATTGTCTGCGGCTCGGTCGAGTGGGCCATATCCAGCGCAACCCTCGATCCGGCTGGGGCATTCCCGAGATCGCTCGAGGCGGGAGTCACATGGTCGGCTGGTGGGACCCGCTGTTTGCACTCGCATAGGGAGAGTGCTAAAAATGCAGTTAGCACTCTCCCACGGAGAGTGCCACCTCTTCTGGCCGGTGAGGCTCCCATGGGCCGTCCGTCGCGG
>Ga0081455_10008283_pt1 | contig 10834 bp, 8 predicted proteins | sample TabmetS3T2R1_FD_70207 | JGI IMG/M metagenome (GOLD analysis project Ga0081455, IMG submission 70207) | Tabebuia heterophylla rhizosphere microbial communities from the University of Puerto Rico - S3T2R1 | ecosystem: Host-associated > Plants > Roots > Rhizosphere ... | reverse complement strand
AGGGCGAGGGTGACGGTCACTTCGTGCTGGAGACATCCGAGGGCGACTATCCCTCACGCACCATCATCATCGCCGCAGGGATCGGTGCCTTCGAGGCGCGGAGGCTCGGCATCGAAGACGAGGACCGCTACGAGGAGAAAGGCCTCTACTTCAAGGTTCTCGACCCGAAGCAGTTCGAGGGCAAGCGGGTGCTCCTGGTGGGAGGTGGCGACTCCGCATTCGACTGGGCGGTGAACCTGCAAGGCGTAGCCAAATCCGTCATGCTCATTCACCGGCGGGATGGGTTTCGCGCCCACCAGGCCACCATCGATCAGGTGCAGGAGTTCCACCGGGCCGGCAAGTGCGAGCTGCGCACCTTCTGGGAGGTCAAAGCACTCCACGGCAACGGCAAGGTGGAACGGGCCACCCTCTTCAATAACAAGACCAAGGAAGAGGAGACCGTCGAGGTGGACGCGGTCATTCCTCTACTGGGATTCCACTCCGATCTAGGCGCCATCAAGGAATGGGGACTGGACACCGAGAAGGCCGATATCAAGGTCGACCAGGTCATGGCAACCAGCGTCCCCGGGATCTACGCCGCGGGAGACATCACCAGCTACCCGGGCAAGCTCAAGCTGATCGCGACCGGCGCGGCGGAGGCCTGCATCGCGGTCAACAACGCGGTTCATCGGATCAACCCCAAGGCCAAGGTGATGCCCGGCCACTCGTCCAACATGGCGATCTTCGGACAGAAGGATGACTGAGGGGCGGGAAGAAAAAGCGTAAGCGGGGAAGAAAAAGCGTGAGCGGGAAAAGAACAACGTAAACGGGGAAGAACAGCGTGAGCGAGAAGAGAACTGCGTGAAGCGGAGCCCTCCCGCTTACGCTCTTTGTTCCCCGCTTACGCTGGTTTCTTCCCGCTCACGCTGTTATTTCCCCCTCGCCATATCAACCACCACGCTGTCAATCATCGCCAGCATCATGCGGCTGGGTTGGGCGTGATGGTTGGCCTCGACGGAGAAGGTCAGCGTTTTGCCCCGGCCGAGCTCGATGTAGCCGGAGAGGGATTGCACTCGGGAGATGCTGCCGGTCTTGGCTCGAACTTTTCCGGCGAGAGGAGTACCCAGAAACCGATTCCTGAGGGAGCCCACGACCCCCGACTGGGGCAATCCGGCGGCAAAAGACGCGTAGCGGGGGTGGCGCCGCATGAAGCGCAGAAGTTGAGTAAAGGCCAAAGGACTCACCAGGTTGCTGCTGGAGAGACCGGAGCCGTCGCTCAAAGAGAATTGGGTGGAATCCACCTTTACCGAGTCGATGAGAAAGCGCCGTTCGACGTCGAGACCCTCGGGCCAGGACCCCGCCTTGCCAAACTGCTTCCCCAGCTGCTTCAGCAACATTTCGGCAAACCAGTTCTGACTGGTGTTGAGGATGGGAAAGATCCAATCCCGGAGCGGCCGGGACGCGACCTCCGCGAGCGGAGTGGTGGCTCGCAGGCGGGCATAGAGCAGGGAATCAGTCGTTGACCGAGTGGTCCCGTCGACCGCGATTCCTGCGCCGGCGAGTACCTGCCTCAGGGCCCTTGCGGCATAGAGGTTGGGATCGGGTAACGCGAATGAGTCGGTCCGTCGCGGGTTGTCGAGCGCCACGGTTCCTTCGGCCCAGATGTTGAGCGTCCCCGGGTGGCGATAGAACCGATCTCCGATATCCGATTCGCCGCCGGGTGGCACGGTCACCGTCCGGTTCTCGAAGGTGATGTCCCCCAAGTCGGGATACATGGTGATCTGGGCTGGGGTCCCGACCGCGGGTCCGGGCTGCCACTCGAAGTCGACGCTGTTGTCGTGAAACCCCAGACCGGACACCGGCGCGGCATACCACCAGTTCAGGTCGAAGGATTCCCAGTTCGGGTGTACCATCGTGGTCTCGAAGTAGCTGCCATCGCCCACGACGTCGCCCGAGATCGCTCTCACTCCTTTCGCGCGCAGTGAATCGACCAGTTGGCGCAGCCGGGCAAACGGGTCAGTGTCGCACACTCCGGCGAGAGTCGTATCGGTGGCATAGCAACGCTCATCTATGGTGGGATCGCCCCGGCCATACAGCACCAGGTCACCCTGCAACACCCCTCCGACTATTGGACCACCGTACAAGCTCGTCTTCACTCTCCAGTCGGGCGGCAGGAGCGCCGACGCGACCGCGGTGACGACCTCCAACCCCTTCTACACGCTCAGCCTGGCGATCACGGGCAAGATGATTGGCGGCCGCGAGGTCAACCGCCAGACCATCACGCGTGAGGAGGCGCTGATCGCGCACACGCGCTCGAACGCGCGCTTCCTGTTTCAGGAGGGCGACCTCGGCTCGCTTGCGCGCGGCAAATATGCCGACCTGCTGGTGCTCGACCGCGACTATCTCACGGTACCGGCCGACGAGATCAAGGACATCAAGCCACTGATGACGATGGTGGGCGGCAAGGTCGTGTACGAGGCGATGGGGAGGTGACCACCGATAACGACTCAACCACAGCGTCATGGCCGGCGCGTTTGGCGCCGCCTCGGCTCACAACAGATTACCGACGCGCCCGTTGCTCTGACCGGCGACAGGGCTCAACCCTAATCCTGCAGTCTACTGCCCGATTGCCTTCTGGAGTATCTTGGCGACCTCGGGGGAGGGCCGATTGTCGGGGCTGCCGGCCCGTCCCGAAGCCGCGTCGAGCGGTGACACGCCGCGGTCGTCCTTGATGGCCACCTCCGCGCCGTGATCGACAAGGTACTGGACCACACGGGGCCAGGCCCATTGCACCGCGCCGAATAACGCGCTCTGCCCGCCCCGCTCGTGCAGGTTGCTGCCACGCCCCCAGCGCGCGGTCCTGCTCGTGACGTCGGTGACCCGCGCATTCACGTCGGAGCCGGCCGTCGACAGGATGACTTCGAGCGTCGCGATCGACCGATCCTGCGCATCCTTGGCGCTGGGATCGAAGCGCGGGCTGAGTTCCATGCCGAACCCTGCGGCGGCCATCAGCGGCGTCACGCCCATCACGTTGGGCACGTCGATGCGCCCTCCGTTTTCCAGCAACAGCCGCACGGCCGCGCTGTCTTGGCTCGCGGCGGCGCGCAACATGGGCGTGGCGCCGGTGGTTATGATCTCGTCGGCAAAGCGGCCGGAGTTACCGCCGCGCCCGGGCCGGTGCATGTTCAACTGAGTATTGGGGTTGACGCCGGCGGCGAGAAACAGTCGTGCGAGCTCGAGCGCGGTGGTCTTCGTCGTCACGATGGGCGGCCCGGTCCGTTCCGAGTAAGCATCCAGGCTGTACGTATTCATGTCGATCGCGGTGTACAGCGCGGTGCGGCCCCACCAATCCCACAGATGCGGATTGGCCCCGCGCTCGAACAGAAGCTTTGCCGTGTCGTATGCGAAATTGTCGATGGCCACGATCAGCGGCGTCACACCGTCGGGGTTCGGCTTGTTGACATCCGCGCCGGCGTCCAGCAGCGCTTGCACGCAATCCGTACATCCCGCGCGCGCCGCATAGAGCAGCGGTGTCAGGCCGCCGGTCGGGCGATACTGGTTGCGCGGCTCGCCGGTCATCTGGCTCGGCCAGTCGTTGGCCAGCGCCCGGGCATTGACGTCCGCCTTATGCTTGATGAGAAACCGCGTCAGCTCGGCTGAGCCTGAGGCCGCGGCCCACATCAGCGGCGTCTGGCCGCGCCATGTCTCCCGTGCATTGACATTGGCGCCGTGGCGCACCAAGAGCTCGGCAACGTCCAGGGATCCCGCGCGCGCGGCCAGCATCAGGGCCGTCTGGCCCTCCTGGTTCGGCACCTCCACGTTGCTGCCTGCATCAAGCAGCATTCCGACCAGGCGCGCATTGGCAACCTTGACCGCCTCCGCCAACGGGCTCGAGCCGTAATTGTTGAGCGCATCGGGCTTCGCCCCGCGCGCGATGAGCGCGCGGGCAAGATCGACATCGACCTTGTAGACCGCCCAGTGCAGCGGCGTCGTACCGTCGCCCTGGGCTGCGTTCACATCGGCGCCTGCGGCAATGCTCTTGAGCGCGGCGTCCCGATGACCGGCCTGGATCAGGCCGGCGAGGGTGTCATCGGCGGCGGCAGCCGTGCCGGCCGTTGCGAGGCAAAAAAGGACTGCGGAAATGGCACGCTTCATAACGGTGTCCATCAGAGCAGATCCTTTGCGAGAGCATTGTGATGCGCCCAATAGCCCTTGTGGGCGTCGTAGGCGAATTTGGCCGGGTCGCGGAAGGTCCGAGGCAGATCCTTCATCAGGCCCTCATCGAGCATTTCTTTTGCGCTCATGCCCTTCCTGACCTGCTCGAGCATGCGATCATAGAGCACGCGCGTCACGTCGAACTCAGCCTGCAGCTCGGCGCGGCCCACCACCGGACCGTAGCCCGGCACGATCCGTGTCTTCTCATCGCAGAGTTTCAGGAGTTTCTGCTGCGCCTCCACGCGCCCACCCAGCCAGCCGCCGCCGAACCAGTCGAGCACGGGATCCTTCTGCGGCGAGATGGCATCACCCGCGGCCAGGACGTTCGCGTCGCGGAAGAAGACGTAGATATCGCCGTCGGTGTGGGCCTCGAGCAGGTAGCCGTATTCGATCCGCTCTTTGCCGGGGAGGGTCTTGCTACCGGTAAAGAAGGTGACGGTCGGGTGCGCCGCTGCAGGCAGCGCTTTCTCGTACCGGTCCTCGACCCCCAGGTAATAATCCGTCGCCAGACGCGCCCGGGTCTTTTCGTGAGCGATGATGGTCGCCTCCGACCGCCCGAAGGCGAGGTTCCCGCCGACCTGGTCCTGGTGCCAGTGCGTGTTGAACACCGTTGTGACGCGGCCCGCGCCCGGCAGCTCGCGCAGGCGCTTGAGCACCGCATCGGTGGAGGCGGCAGCGCCGCCGTCCACCAGCACCTGACCGGCGCTTGCCGTCCGCACCAGGATGTTACCCCCGGCGCCGGTGAGCATCACGAAACCATCGCTCACCGGAACGATGGCGGGGCTTGCTTGGGCGAAAGCGTCGCGCGCGAAGGGCGGCAGGGTCAGACCCACGACGCCGCCCAACGCACCCTTCAGTATTGACCTGCGGTTCATGGCCGGGTCTCCCTGGCGCTTAGACACCGGCGATCTCGCCGGTGCTGTCGGCGAAGCTCTTCGCCTCGAGGCCCACCTTGTTCAGCAGCGTGAGGTGCAGATTGCAAATCGACGTGCGCTCGGGCAACTCGATCTGCCGTCCGCCCTTCTTGAGCGCGCCGGCGCCGCCGCCGACCAGGATGTTCGGCAACGGATAATTGCCGTGCACGTTGCTGTTGCCCATGTTGGAGCCGTAGAGCAACATGGAGTGATCGAGCAGCGTGCCTTCGCCGTCGGGTGTGGCGGCAAGTTTCGCGACGAATTCCGCGAACCGCTGCACGTGATAGCGCTGAATCTTGACCAGCTTTTCAAGCCGATCGACATAATCGGCATGATGTGACAGCGGATGGAAGGAGTCCGGCACGCCGATGTGATTGTAGGTTCGGTTGGTGCCTTCGCCGGTCATGATGTAGGAGGCCACGCGCGTGAGATCGGCCTGATAGGCGATCGCGATCAGATCGAACAACAACTTCACCTGCTTGTCGAACGTAGCATCCTGCTCGGTCAGAGGTATCTCGGGCGCCTTCACGCCCGAGAGATCGCGGTTCGATGCAAGCTGAACGCGCCGTTCGATCTCCCGCACCGTTTCCAGGTAGCTGTCGAGGCGCACTCTATCGCCCGCGCCCAGCTCCAGTTGCAGCGCCTTGGTGCGCTCGGAGATGAAATCGAGGATGCTCTGTTTCTGCTTGACGATGGCCACGCGCTCTTGCGCGGTAGCGCCTTCACCGAATAGCTGTGCGAAAATTTTCCGCGGGTTGGACTCCATCGGTAGAGGCGAGTTTGCATTCCGGTACGACAACGTGGCGCTGTAGAGGCAGCCGAACCCGGCCTCGCAGGAGACCGCCTCGGTTTCACTCTCCGAGCGGACTTCCAACGACGGCAGCGCTGTCTCCTGACCGATGCGGCCGGCAATGATCTGGTCGATTGTCGCAGACATGCTCGGACCGGGCGCCTTGAGGTCGGGCTTGACGCCGCTGAGCCAGGTCGCCGGGTTGTATTTGTGCACGGAGGCGACGCTGGCCTTGTTCTCCAGATTGGTGAACGAGGTCACGGCGTGCTTGTGCTTCTCGAGCGGCTGGAGAATTGGGCTGAGCTTGAAATCCGCACCGGCACCCGTCGGGAACCAGTGATCCATCTCCTTGCCATGCTTGGTGTTCCACATGACCGCGCCGTGCGGAATATAGAAGAAGCCCGCCCGCAGCTTCGGCGCGGCATCGGTCTTGGCGAGCGCGGTGGCGGCCGGGATCATCGCATCGAGCAACGGCAGTCCGACGGAGAAGCCCGCGCCCTTAAGTAACGTCCTGCGAGAAAGATGCTTTCTGGTGAGATGCATGGTGTTCACTCCTCCAGTGCCTGCATGCGGAATGCATCACTCGATACAATCCCGGCGACGATCGACGAGAACCGGTAGTCATTCTTGGCCGCATCACGCACGATCGCGCGGACCTGCGGCATGTCATGCGGCGCGATCTCCCGGCCCAGCGCGTACATCATGAGCTTTGCTGTCAGCGCCTGGACGAACTGCTCGGGGCGGCTCAACAGGGCGCGGCGCAGGTCTGCCGGACCGTCGACTGCCGTGCCGTCTGGCATGTCCACCTTCGAATCGATGGGCTCATTGGCCTGCCAATCGACATCGCGCCACTGTCCGGTGACGGTGAAGCGCTCCAGCGGCAGTCCGTGGGGCTCGATCACACCGTGGCACATGTTGCAGGTCGGATTTTTGCGATGCTCCTCGAGCATCGCGCGCATGGTCTTCGGCTTCGCGCCCGGCGGCGTGCTGAGATCCGTCTCCACATTCGGCGGCGGTGGCGCCGGCGGCGTGCCGCGGAGTTTGTCGAGAACCCAGGCGCCGCGCACGATCGGCGAGGTCCTGTTGCCATAGGACGTGTGCAACAGCACGGCGCCCTTGCCGAGCAGGCCGTAGCGATTCTCGTCCTTGAGGTGGACGCGGCGGAACTGCGCGCCGCTCACCGCCGTGATGCCGTAGTGCCGCGCCAGCTTTTCATTGAGGAACGTATAGTCGGCCGTTAAGAGCTCCTGCACGTTCTTGTCCTCGAGCAGGACGCTGCGCAGGAAAAGGTCGATTTCGGTCGCGAAATCCTGACGCAGCTCGGCGTTGAATTCGGGGAAGAGTTGCTTATCCCACTCGAATTTGTTGACCTCGAGGAGGTCGAGCCAGCGGAGCGCGAAATCCGTCACCAGGCTCTCGGCCTGCGGAGCGGCCAGCATACGCCGCACCTGGGCGTCCAGCACGCCGGGACGTCGCAGCTCGCCCGCGTTCGCGAGCTTGATCAACTCATCGTCGGGGCCCCGCCGCCACAAGAAGTAAGACAGACGCGAGGCGAGCTCCCGGTCGCTCAGCGCATGGAATTTCGCGTCTTTACTGTCCTTCGGCCGGGCTATACCGCGATAGAGAAACTCCGGGCTCACCAGAACCGCGGTCACCATCTGCTCGATCCCGGCGTTGAAGCCGCCGAACTTATGGCCGGCGTCGTAGAAGGCCATCAGCCCGCCCATGTCGTCCTTGGTGATGGGCCGGCGGAAGGCGCGCCCGGCGAGATCACGCGTGATCCGCTCGGCGCAGGCGCGTTCCTGCTCGGGCGCTTCGGGCTTGCAGATGAGCAGCTTCTCCCGGCTGGCTGTACGCGTGGGGCCCGCGGCCGCGTGCGGCCCCGAGACTTCTACGGGCCCAATCAAGCGCGGCAGACGCAGATACCCCTTGAAGCCAAACCCGCTATAATGGGTGCCGCCCGAAATCAGGTCGTCGGTTGCCACGCGGGAGCGCTCGATGAACGTCACGACGACTTCGCGCACACCGGCCGTCACCTGCACGGGGATATCGGCGAACCGCTGCATGAGCTTGGCTCCCGCCGGTGCACCGCCGCCGCGATCCACGAACGCGCGATCCGCGTCACCGCCGACCTTTTGCCGGAAGACCTCCTTGCGATCGATCAGGATGACCACCGTTGTCTCGTTCTCGACCCCGCGTGGGTAGAGCCCGAAATCGAGGTCCTTGATCGTGAAGCGGTACTCCCCGTCCGCGCGGAACGTGTACTCGAACCGCGTGCCGCCGCGCGTACCGAGCGGCATGCCGTCCACATAGCCATCCTGGTCGCCGACAGCAGGAGGAGGGAAAGAGGCTTTGACGACCTCTTGCACCGGCGTGCCTAGTGCGATGCGCGAGACCTCCCGCGCGGCATTGATGTACTGCTCCAGGAAGGCGGGTGACACGGTCAACGCCGCAGCGATGTTGCTGAAGCCTTCGACCGCGATATCGGCCGGCAGGTACTGGTTGGGATCGATCTCCACAGCCAGGAGATCCTTCACGGCATTGGCATACTCGGTACGGTTCAAGCGCTGGACGGGAACGTGGCCCGCAGGGGTCGCCTTGCTGCTTTCGTCGAGCGTGCTCTCGAGCCAGCCAATCAGCGCGTCGATGTCCTGCTGCGGCGGCTGGAGGAAGCCGGGCGGCGGCATCTGGCGGCCGCGCAATTTGCGCACAACTTTCTCGAAGATCTCGGGGTGTTTGGCCACGGACTCGGCGCCAAGCTGGTCCAAAAGGAGGTTGCCGGCGCGAACGTCCTTGTTGTGGCAAATCAAGCAGTAGGTCTGAATGGTGGACCACTGCGATTCGGGACGCTGCGCGACCTGGTTCGCGGGTTGGGAAAAGACCTCAGAGTTGGCCGAAACGATACCGACGGCACAAGAAATGCCGATAAGCCAGCTAGCGAGTTTCATATCAGCCCCTTCCAGGCGGACCATACCGAATGGTGGTCAGAAGCGGGAGCGACGACACCCGCATGGTTCGAATCGTTATCTATCGCGGGGGCAGCCATGCTGTGCGCAAAAAAAGCGGCAGCACATATCGCGCAGGCCGCAGCGCCAAGAAGGGTTACTGATCGAAGCCGATCCAATTCTCCCTCCCGTGCATACGCACCTATTTCGCGTACTTGTTGCTTATTTCGCGTATTTATTGAATGCGTTATTACTATAAGGGTACAGCGATCCTTGCCTCGTGGCAACGCGAGTTGTGAATATTTTCGGGGTGGGTTTCGTACCGGCCCGCCCGCTCCGACATCGCTCGCCGGACGCCGGAGATTCCCTTATTCCGCAAGCAACTCGCTTGCGATCGCCGTCCATTCGCTCTCGAGCGCGCCCGACGCGGCGGACTTGTCAGCCTGCCGGTACCAATAGCGGGCATTATCGAGATCGCCTTCGACACGATGCAGATAGGCGTGCACCCAGGCGCAGTCCTTGCCGCCCTCGTCCATGACGATCTTGTGCGCCTTGTCCCAGTCGTCCTTGCCGGCCCACCAGAGGCCCACGAGCGCAGCGCTCAGCTCCGCGGACGGGCGCGGCTTCGACAGGCTGCCCTTGAACTCGGCGAGCGTCATGGCGCTCCTTCCCTCGCGCAATGCTACCACCACTTCTGCGGCGTGAACTGCCCGGCCGCATCCTCGATCACCTGGCCAAGCGAAAACAGCATCTCCTCGTCGAACGGCCGGCCGATGAGCTGCAGTGCGAGCGGCAGGCCCTGCGGCGACAATCCCGCCGGCACCGCCATGCCGGGCAGGCCCGCCATGTTCACCGTCACCGTGAACACGTCGTTGAGATACATCTCGATCGGATCGGCCTGCCCCTTCTCGCCAATGCCGAACGCGGGTGACGGGGTCGCAGGCGCGAGGATGGCGTTGATGCCCTGCGCGAAGCTCTCCTCGAAGTCGCGCTTGATCAGCGTTCGTACCTTCTGCGCGCGCAGATAGTAGGCGTCGTAGTAGCCGGCCGAGAGCACGTAAGTTCCAATCATCACCCGCCGGCGCACTTCCTTGCCGAAACCTTGCGCGCGCGTGTTCTGGTACATGTCGACGATGTCGCGGCCTTGAACGCGCAGCCCGTAGCGCACGCCATCGTAGCGCGCGAGATTCGAGGAAGCTTCCGCGGGCGCGACGATGTAATAGGCCGGCAGTGCGTATTTGGTGTGCGGCAGCGAGATCTCGACGACCTCGGCGCCGGCGGCCTTGAGCCAGGCGGCGCCCTCCTCCCACAGCTTCTCGATTTCCGGCGCCATGCCGTCGACGCGATATTCCTTCGGCACGCCGATCTTAAGGCCCTTGACCGAGCGGCCGACCGCGGCCTCGTAGTCGGGCACCGGGCGATCAACTGACGTGGTGTCCTTCGGATCGTGGCCGGCCATCGAGCGCAACAGGATCGCGGTGTCGCGCACCGTGCGCGCGATCGGGCCGGCCTGATCGAGCGAGGACGCATAGGCAATGATGCCCCAGCGCGAGCAGCGACCATAAGTGGGCTTGATGCCGACCGTGCCGGTGAACGCAGCGGGCTGGCGGATCGAGCCGCCGGTGTCGGTCGCCGTCGCACCGAGGCAAAGTTTGGCCGCCACTGCTGCGGCCGATCCACCCGAGGAGCCGCCGGGCACTAGAGCCTCGTTCGCTCCGCGCCGCCGCCACGGATTCACCACCGGGCCGAAGCACGAGCTCTCGTTGGCGGAGCCCATCGCGAACTCGTCGTTGTTGAGCTTGCCGAGCATCACAGCGCCGTCGCGCCAGAGATTGGCGGTGACGGTCGACTCGTAGGTCGGCGTGAAGCCATCGAGGATGCGGGAGCAGGCGGTGGTACGCACATTGCGGGTGGCGAACAGATCCTTGACCCCGACGGCGATGCCCTCGAGCGGGCGCGCGTCGCCGGCTTTGAGGCGCGCATCCGCCGCG
>Ga0081455_10008281_pt1 | contig 10835 bp, 4 predicted proteins | sample TabmetS3T2R1_FD_70207 | JGI IMG/M metagenome (GOLD analysis project Ga0081455, IMG submission 70207) | Tabebuia heterophylla rhizosphere microbial communities from the University of Puerto Rico - S3T2R1 | ecosystem: Host-associated > Plants > Roots > Rhizosphere ... | reverse complement strand
ATAATTTCACCGCTAGATGAAATTGGCGGGATGGAATGAAGAGAGAGATTACGAAATAAACGAAATGAACGAAATAAACGAAAACCCTATATTTTTCGTTTATTTCGTTCATTTCGTTTATTTCGTAATCTCTCTGCAGTGAATTTTAGCACGCGCGGATAACAAGGAGCGTGAGGTCATCGTCCTGTTCATTGGCGCAAAATTGCTGCACCCTGGGAACAAGAGTTTCAAGCAGTAAAGATGATTCCAGCTGTTTAAGATTAAGCAATGCCTCGAGCAGGCGATCCTGGCCGAATTCCTCGCCCTGCTCGTTTCTCGCCTCGGTAACCCCATCAGAATAGATGATCAGCGTGTCACCGGGATATAGGCGTGTCTCACCAACTGCGCAGTCCCATTTGTCGAACAAGCCCAGCACGGTCGCCGTAGCCTCCAGCCATTCCACATTCCCGGTAGCGCGCAATAACAACGGCGGATTGTGGCCGCAATTGACATAGCATAACCTTCGGGTCAAATCATCATAAGAACCGAAAAAAAGTGTGGCATAACGTTCGTCCGCCGTGGATTCATGAAACAATCTGTTCACTGAGCGGAGCAGCGATGGGAGATCATCAAGCGCCAGCGCATATTGACTGCGCAAATTTGCCTGCAGGTTGGCCATAAGTAACGCCGCAGAAATGCCTTTGCCAGCTACATCGGCCAAAACCAGAGCGAGACGACCAGGACCCAGATCGAGGAAGTCGTAGTAGTCGCCGCCGACAGAACGCGCCTGAGTGCAAGCTCCGGCATATTGGAGTGTCCGGAGTGCCGGCATTTTTTGGGGAAAGAGTTTGCTCTGAACCTGCTTGGCGATTTCCATCTCGCGCCGCGTGCGATTTTCCGTCTCTAATCGTTCGGCGATCTCCTCGGCCAGAATAATCGTCTCCATCGCAATACCAACCTGGCCGGCAGCCGAGGCCAGTAACCGTTTATCCTCATTCGAATAAGGTTCTTCCGAAAGTCGAGGACCGAGAACCAGGACTCCCACCAGCCTGCTATTGCGTCCGAGAATAGGGACAAGGCACTCAGGCTCAAGCGTGGCGAAAAATGCAACTTCTTTTCCGCCGTTTTTTTCCGGTGGGAAATCCCATGGCCGGCCGTTTAGCACAATCTCAGATAACTCCGGCAGTGTGACCGGAATTTTTTCGAGAGTCGAAGGGACATGACCACTAACAACACTTAGTATGTTTTTGCTGGTTTCCAGATAGACAGCCATCGTCCGAGGGTGGAGAGCCCGGTGAAGCGCCGTCGCAAGGAGATCAGCCAGTGTCTCACGGCTTCTCGCTGTCCGCGCATGTTCACCCAAATCCTCGAGAATCCGGCGAGCGTCGTACGCGCTACGAAAAAAAGCCTGATCGATGCGTTGCGTAGTTCGCCTGACGACTTGCGCGCTAACCCATGTCAGCAAAATGCCAAAACATACTCCCGATGCCAGCCCTGCGGGCACTGCAATTTCCAATCGAGGTAGAACGATCAGTTGAAAAATTTTGACGAAGAGAACCGTGGCGCCTATGCTCAATAGCAAGACGAGAAAGAGAAATCCGCGCTGGACGAGAACGTAGCGGGCGCTCCGTTTCAAAAGCATCGGAATCTCCATCACCCGATACCTCAGGACAGCATACTCAAACGAAAGTGGCAGCGCCAGGAAAAGAACCACCGCCAGATACTTTGCAGGTGTAAAGAAAAAGGCGAGCGCGAAACGCGAAACCGGTCCCCACCAGTACGAAAGCAGCGCGAGAATCCCTACCCATCCGACTATCGAACCGAAGACCAGCACGCGCACACGCCGCCGTTCTCTCTCATTATCCAGTCGACGATAGTTGATAATCAGAGCTATGCATCCGGCGACCACATAGACGGGAACGATAAAGATCGATGGGGCGGACATCCAGTCCGGCAATTTTTGAGCGATCTCCGGGTGGTAAACAATCAGGTACCAATATCGTGCTACCAGAGGCAAAGTGATCAGGATCGGTGTCCAGACGCACAACCACACCCACCGCGAACGGAATAAACGTTGTGGGAAAATTGCGAAAAATGTAAAACCCAGTGGGGCAAAAGCCAGCGTGCTGACCAGCGGAATCCACAATAGCCAGCCGAGCAGCAGAGGCAGTTGTCGCCACGTCACCGCCATGCCATAGGGCAAGAGGAAAGAAAGGGTCGCGAGGGTGGCCAGAAACCATGCGCCTACGCGGGCGATGCGGTCATAAGGGCGGCTGAATGCAATAATCAACGCGAAGATCAAGGTAATAAACTGGGCTCCGCGTACCAGTCTGAGCAGTATTCCCTCCGTCGAGACCCAATCCGGCCAGGAAGTTCGCTGAAAGCTCAATAAGCCATACTGTCGCACCCCAGCACGCTCGATCTCCAGCCGATACTGCCGATCCACTTCCAGATTGATACGAATCCTCGTCCAATCAAAGAGATTCCGGATTTTCCGGTCATCGACTCCCAATACCCGGTCGCCCGGTTTTAGCCCGGCGCGCTCGGCGGGCGAGTTGGGAAAGACGGCCCGCACAATTTTGTATCCGCTGCTGAATTCAGCCAGCACTCCCAATGGCTGGGGTCCCCAAAAGTCACAATAGATGAGCAAAGCAAAATAGGCGATGAAGGACGCGGCCAGGACAAACATCCACCACGGTGCACGCTGACGCATGAGAAAAGTGCTTCTACCGGAGGAGATTCGGAGTTGTTCGCTCATATCGTTCTAATTGATTTTGTGATTGTGGAATGAAGAGAGACACGAAACAAACGAAAAATAACGAAACTAACGAAAAATCCAAATATTTTTCGTTTGTTTCGTTAATTTACGTTTGTTTCAGGTCTCTTTTTTCTAGAAGGTTCTTCCAACGCTAAAGCGAAAGACCGTGTGACGATCAAGTTGCGGGTTGTAGGCGAAGATCAACCTGAACGGCACATTGATGACTGGCATCTCGACCCGGAATTCGACGCCGAGCGATGATTGCAGCCCTTTGAAGAAACGGTCATTGTTCGCCTCGGAGACGGATAAAATATTGAAGGACTGTTCATTACCCAGTACGAAAACCCTATGGAATCCGACCGGGTTACCGTTTGCATCGACCGGTGCGTTGGCAATCTCATCCGGTGTGGCAATGTTACCTTGAGGATTAAGCAAGACTCCATCCCTCGTTACGTTGGCGCCGATAAACAGGCCATAACCCGTGATATTCTGTTGTGAAGTGAAGTTTGACGAGACAATCTGGTCCTCGTAATTGCGCATATTAAATGCCGTTCCGAAGTCGCCAAAAGCAGCGATCGAGAGAACGCTGATAATCGGGATGCGATACTCAATGTTATAAATAAACTGCGTATCGCCGCCGATCGGATAGAATCCCCTGAATAATGGAACGACATTGCAATTTGCCGTTGGCGTTGCCGTGCAACCAATACTCGGATCAGGCGGCTGGAAAGTGTAGCTTTGGAGCACACTCGGATTTACCGTTCCGGGAGGCGGATCGATCAGTATTGAGGGATTGTTGGGGTCTGGAATTTTCGCTACCGCATTGCGTGTCGAGGCATAACTGGTGTTTGGTACGATGGGTGAGATCGAGCGGACATTGTAGCCGCGGATGTCGTTCTCGCCACCGAGATAGTACCGTTCATAGATCGGAATTCCGCCGATAACCGTAAGTGGACAACTGAGCCCTACACATGGATTGAACGGCGTCCCGAAAGAGCGTATGTGGTCCGCGCGGAAACGCATGGCGACGACGTGCGGCTTATCCGATTTTTGCCGGAGCACGGGAATGAAACGCTGATATTCGAATGACGGCGAAATAGTATTGATATCGCCGCCGAGAAAACCGCCGGCCAGGGATAGGCCGAGAAACACGCTCTGCCCTTTGGTCGGATCAAAATATGCATTCTTGGTATTATAGTAAATCGAAGGTGTGATCCGGCTGGTGATGATGCTTGGCTGCGAAAAATTCAGCGCGACGTTGTTTGTCAGATCGAGATCACGGTTGCGCATCGGGTCCACAACTTTATTGCTGGTGAGCGAGTAGGACAATCCAAGGCGCGTGGCGAGCGAAAAGCCGGGCCACTTTTTAGTGAACTGTCTCATCGGTGTCGAAAGAGAGACCGTACCCCCGAGCGTTTCCTGCGTAAATAGTGCATTCGGATCAAATGAAGAGGTGTCGAAAGTGGTTCCGTAGAACTTATTCTTCTGTGCATAAATCTGAAAACCCAGGCTCATCGGTTTACCCATGAAATAAGGCTCGGTGAATCCGAACATCGCGAGAAGCTGGCGATTGCCGAGCGATAAAGCGAAGTTCAGTGACTCGCCATAACCGAGGAAGTTATTGGTCGAGTATTCAATGCCGAAAAAGCTGCCCGCATAACCGGAAACACCACCATTAAGTTGAATCTGCTGACGGCCTTTCTCTTTAACCTGCAGATCGATATCAACTGACTGATTGCGGTCGTCAGTGCGCGAGATCGCGTCTTTATCTTTGATCTCCTCGAAGATTCCCAACTGGTTCAATCGAAGCATCGACAGGTCCCAGAAGTGTTTGTTATAAGGTTCTCCCTCATTGAGCAGTATTTCACGGCGCATCACAACATCGCGCGTATTCGTGTTTCCGATAAACTCCAGGCGCCGCAGGGTGAATTGACGACCTTCGTCAACATCGAGTGTAATCTCGATCTCCCCCTCATCATTCGTCTGGTCGATGAACTTAGGAATAAAGCTGACATCGGCCTGGATGTAACCCTGGGTGCCGTATGCGTCCTTTATCCCCTTAAAGACGTTTTCCTGAATCTTCCTGGCATCGATCCAATCGCCGACCTTCAATCCCGAGACAACTGTGATGGCCCCGGGCTGGAAAATGGTCACCCCCTTTTCCTGGACTGACTTGATCTTATAGCGGCGACCGACCTCGATCGGCACCGTAACTTTCAGTCCGGGTCCCGATTTGCTGAGCAAGGGCAAGGGGATGCCGCTGGTCGCCTTTCCCGCGGGTTGAACTACCGGTTCACCGATCTTGACCTGCATATATCCCTTCGAGCCAAGGTAAAAGCGCACTCGTTCCATGTCATCGAGTAGTTTTTCTTTGGAGTAAACGTCCTTGGAGGTAAAGGTAGAGAATAAGCCCGCTTCTTTGACCAGCTTCATCGCGCCGCGCAATTGACTTTGAGAGAACTGATCGGTATCACCCACGAACTCAATCTGTTTGACCCGCACTCGCGGCCCCTCGTCGACATCGAAAACCATGGCAACGGTTGTCGCCGAAATATCCTCGACTTGAATTTCCACTTTTGCTTCCGGATACCCTTTTTCAGCCAGTAACTCGCGCAGAACGATACGAGCATTATTGGCTTTTGCCGGATCGAATTGCGATTCCTTGCTGATTTCGACTCGTCGATCTTTAAATCTGGTAAGCACTTCACTTTCAGATGCCGACTTCAACCCCCGGTATTGCAGATCACGGATGATCGGGTATTCCTTGACCTGGAAAATGACGATCTTTCCGCCACGCGTTCCTTCTTCCGTGTAGAGTTTAGTTTCGAGCGGATCGAAAAGGCCCATCTGCAGAATTGCCTGTAGGTCACGCATTGCGAGATTGAGATTGAAAGGCTCTTGAGGCTTGCTCTGCACGTAGTAGAGAATCGATTCACTGGGAACCCTGCGGTTACCGCGTATCTCTATATCCTCAATGATAGATTCATCTCCCGTCTGACTCGAATGCTTCGTCGGTGTACTTTGCGCGAATATGTAAGCCTGTGAGATAAGTGAAACTGATGCGAGGTAAATTACAGCCGCCAAAAGCCTAATGTGACTGAACATAATACTTGCTCCAATGTAAAACCTTAACCTCGATCATTGTTGACAAATTTCTCCCTTGAAGAAGTTCGTACTCGAATGATGATGAGTATGAAGAACGCAAGTTATAGGCTTGCTTGCAAGTGTGCCAAAGTTGTTACAACTTATGTCTTTTTCGATTTCTAAGAAGGATTACGAAATAAACGAAAAGAACGAAATAAACGAAAAATTCGTTTATTTCGTTCTTTTCGTTTATTTCGTAATCCTTCTTCTTTCTAGAAAGTCCTACCGATGCTGAAGCGAAAGACGCTGCGACGTTCAAGTTGCGGGTTATAGGCATAGATCAATCTGAACGGAACATTGATGACAGGCATCTGGACACGGAATTCGGTGCCGAGCGATGATTGCAGCCCCTTGAAAAATCGCCCGTCATTAGCTTTCGCAGCGGATAAGATTCTGTAGGATTGAGAATCGCCCAGCACGAAAATCCTGCGAAAGCCGACCGGATCGCCGTTCTCATCGACCGGCGCATTGGCAATCTCCTCCGCTGTCGCAATTCGTCCTGAAGGATTAAGCAATACACCTTTGTCCGTTACATTAGCGCCGATCAGTGCGCCCAAAGGGGTGAGATTACTATTGGAAGTGAAGTTCGTCGAATCAACCTGATTATCATATTTACGCGCATTGAATGTGGTGCCGACATCGGCAAATGCCGCGAGCGAGAGGACACTGATAATCGGGATGCGATACTCGATGTTGTAAATAAACTGAGTATCGCCGCCAATCGGGTAAATTTCGAGGGATGAAGGAAGTACTTTGCAATTTTGAGAAGAGGTCTCTGTGCAGCCGATCTTTGGATCGGGCGCCTGGAATGAGTAACTCTGGAGCACGCTCGGATCTACCGTCCCCGGAGACGGATCGATCAGTTTTGCCGGATCGTTGGGGTCTGGAATTTTCGCTACCGGGTTGCGTGTCGAGGCATACCTTGTAAAAGGGACAATAGGCGAGATCGTACGAACGCCATAACCACGAATGTCGTTCTCGCCGCCGAGAAAGAACCGTTCATAGATTGGGATTCCACCGACAAACGAGATTGAGCAGCTGTTGCCTGAACAGGAATTGAACGGCGTACCGAAAGAGCGAATGTGATCCGCGCGGAAGCGCATAGCCAGGACGTGCGGCTTTTCTGTCCTGCTCCTGAGAACCGGCATAAATCGCTGATATTCGAGCACCGGCGCAAAGGTATTGACATCGCCCCCAAGGATGCCGCCCGCCAGGGAAAAGCCGAGGTAGAGGCTCTGTCCTCTGGTCGGGTCGAGGTACGCGTTCTTCGTATTGAAGTAGATTGACGGTGTGATCCGGCTGGTGATGATGCTCGGCTGCGAAAAATTTACCCTGACGTCATTGGCTGGATCGGAATCACGATTGCGGCCGGGGTCGAGCACCTTATTGCTGGTAATTGAGTAAGACAATCCGAGACGCGTGTTGAACGAAAAGTTGGGATACTTTTTAGTGAACTGTTTTAGCGGTGTCGAAAGAGTAATCGATCCTCCATAAGTCTCCTGCGTGAAAAGTGTATCGCTATCAGCCGAAGACGGCGGAAGTAGTGAGTCGAGACCGGAATTGAAGAAATGAGATTTCTGCGCGAAAACCTGGAAACCCAGACTGATCGGTTTACCCATAAAATACGGCTCGGTGAACCCGAACAATGCTGAGAGCTGTCGATTTCCGCCTGATAAAGCGACGTTCAGTGTCTCTCCATAACCGAGGAAGTTATTGGTCGAGTACTCAATGCCAAAAAAGCTTCCCGTATAACCGGATAGACCGCCGCTAAATTGAATTTGCTGGCGGCTCCTCTCCTTTATCTGCAGGTCGACTTCGACCGACTGATTCCGGTCGTCGGTGCGCAGTATCGCGTCCTTATCTTTGATCTCCTCGAAGAGCCCCAACTGGTTCAACCTCAGGATCGAGAGGTCCCAGAGCCGTTTGTTATAAGGTTCCCCCTCATTGAGAAAGACCTCGCGTCGCAACACAAGGTCGCGCGTATGGTTGTTTCCGATGAATTCCAGGCGTCGCAGGCTGAATTGACGGCCTTCGTCAACATCCAGAGTAATCTCGATCTCCCCCTCATCATTCGTCCGATCGATGAACTTAGGAATAAAGCTGACATCGGCCTGGATGTAACCCTGGGAGCCGTATGCGTCCTTTATCCCCTTAAAGACGTTTTCCTGAATCTTCCTGGCATCGATCCAATCGCCTTCCTTCAGTCCAGAGATGAGCTTGACGACCCCCGGTTGGAAAATCGTCACTCCCTTTTCTTCGACTGACTTGATCTTATAGCGGCGACCGACGTCGATCGGTATAGTAACTTTCAATCCCGGACCCGATTTGCTGAGCAAGGGCAAGGGGATGCCGCTGGTCGCCTTTCCCGCTGGTTCGATCGTCGGGTCGCCGATCCTGGCCTGCATATATCCCCTGGTGCCAAGGAAGTAACGCACAAGTTCCATGTCCTCGAGTAGTTTCTCCTTGAAGTAAATGTCTTTTGAAGTGAAGGTCGAGAATAAGCCCGCCTCCTTGACCAGTTTCATTGCTCCACGCAATCGACTTTGCGAAAATCCATCGCGATCACCCACGAATTCGATCTGTTTGACCCGCACTCGTGGCCCCTCGTCGACATCGAAAACCATGGCAACGGTCGTGGCCGAAATGTCTTCGACCTCGACTTCGACCTTCGCTTCTGGATGACCTTTTTCGGCCAGTAACTCGCGCAAAACGACACGTGCGCTATTGGCTTTCGCCGGGTCGAATTGCGATTCCCTGCCAACATTAACTCGCCGTTCTTTGAATCTGGTGAGTACTTCACTTTCAGTTGCCGACTTCAATCCCCGGTACTGCAGATCACGAATGATCGGGTATTCTTTGACCTGGAAAATAATAACCTTTCCGCCACGCGTTCCTCCTTCTGTGTAGAGTTTAGTTGCGAGCGGATCGAAAAGTCCCATTTGTAAAATTGCCTGCAGGTCTCGTAGCGCGAGACTGATATTGAAAGGCTCATAAGGCTTGCTCTGCACATAGTAGAGGATCGATTCTCTGGGGATGCGGCGATTGCCCCGGACCTCTATATCCTCAATGATAGCTTCATCAGCCGTCCGGCTCGATTGAGTCACCCGAGTTGCTTTCTGCGCTAATGCCTGACCATGTGAGATATGAAGAGCTGATGCAAGGTAAATTGAGGAAACAAGAAACGTAATGTGCCTGGACATGAATACTTCTCCAATCAAAGGCGTTGATTATCGTTACCCAACTACTCCCTTGAAGAAGTTCGTAGCCGAAATTGCACAACTAAGGAACGCAAGAGTCGGACCTGCTTGCAGAAGAGTGTGCAAGTTGTTACAACGGCTGATATTTATGTTTCACTTGTTAAATTTAGAAGGAGGACATGCGGCAGGATGTCGCTTGCATACTCGCCTGGCTGTGGCGGGATGCCGCAAATAATATAAGAATGCCATTTTCACCGCAGAAGCCCAGAGGACGTAGAGATTTCGCAGAGAGAAGAAGAGATATGTTTCTCTCTGAAGTCTCTGTGGCCTCTGGGCCTCTGCGGTGAAGTGACATTGAAAAATCCGATCTAAGAACTGAGCGAACCGAACCTTCAAAATGTCAACTTCAGTAAATAGCGGATCACTCGTCCCCCCCCATCACCGAACTGCGGTTGCAGGAAGCGTCCGCCGGGCGATGTGTGAACGGTTGCAGTCGGCCCTGAGCTTGGTTGGGAAAATGGACTGATGCTCTCTGATCCGTACTGTGGATGATTGAAGACATTGAAGAGTTCCGTACGGAATTGAAGCGAGCTCCCTTCCCTCAACCGGAACTGTTTTTGCAGGCTGAAGTCGAAGTTGTTGATCCCCTTCGATCGCTCGGTGTTGCGTCCGGCAGTGCCGGTAAGCCGCCGGCTGTTCGGCAGGCTCGGATTAAACGGAGGCAGGCCGATATATCGTGCAGTGTTCGGATCGATTGGCGAATTGCCCGCATCGGGATTGATGTAACCGGTGATTGCGCCTGTTCCATCGACCACCGGGACGGCACGAACACCTGGAAGTCCATTGGGATTGAAATTCGGCCGATCATTATTGCCGGCCACACCATTTGAATCCTCGCCATTGGCGACAGTAAACGGCACACCGCTTTCAAAGGATGTGACACCCGAAATCTGCCAGCCGCCGGCTACCTGACCGAGCCATCCTTTCTGCTCACGCATAAACGGGAAATCGTAAACATAAGTGAAGGCCGCTCGATGGGTCCGATCGAAGAGCGAGACCGCACGTTCATTGCGCTCACCACCGAGGACGAGCGGAATGATCGGTTGTGACGAGTTGACCAGGTTGCCGGAATTGAAAATTTCGCTGGCATTGTCGATCAGTTTCGAGTAGGTATAGGAACCGGTCAAGGCCAGATCTTTGTTGAACCGCCGCGTTACCTGGGCCTGCCCTGCATGATAGATGGACGATGCGCTATTCGAGCGAATCGTTCTCCCACCCTGCAGGCTATCGATTCGCCCGGAGATCGTGCCGGTATAACCCGGAGGGGTAACGCGCAGTTCTGCCGGGACGAGTGGATTGCGATCCTCGTTGACATATAGTTTTGTCCCCTTCGAGCCGACATATGAAACGTCGAAGATTAATTGACCCGGCGTCTCGCGTTGAATGCCCAGCGACCAGCGTTGATAGTAAGGATTGACAAGATTGGGATCGACCAGTGTCTGCGCGTCAAAGGGTGAAAGCGGGCGTGCGATCATTGGCAATGCCGCCGAAAGATTCTCTCTTCCGCGCGGGTTGGCGACATTTACCGTTGAGGTCATTTGAGTCGCGACTGCATTGGGCGAAGAGGTAGCCGCATTGGATGCGATATTGTTAAAGAAGGTATCGTAGCCGATCTGATAACCGGCTCGAATAACACTCCGCTTCTCACCGAAAAGCCGGTTTAATAAGCCGTTTCTAAATGTTGGTGAGTATGCGAT
>Ga0081455_10008280_pt1 | contig 10836 bp, 9 predicted proteins | sample TabmetS3T2R1_FD_70207 | JGI IMG/M metagenome (GOLD analysis project Ga0081455, IMG submission 70207) | Tabebuia heterophylla rhizosphere microbial communities from the University of Puerto Rico - S3T2R1 | ecosystem: Host-associated > Plants > Roots > Rhizosphere ... | reverse complement strand
CAACCATCACCAACGATGGGGTGAGCATCGCCAAGGAAATCGAGCTCGAGGACCCGTACGAGAAGATCGGTGCCGAGCTCGTCAAGGAAGTTGCCAAGAAGACTGACGACGTGGCGGGTGACGGCACCACCACTGCAACAGTGCTGGCGCAGGCGATGGTCCGCGAGGGACTGCGTAACGTCACCGCCGGCGCCAACCCGATGAGCCTCAAGCGCGGCATCGAGAAGGCCGTTGCTGCCGTCGTCGAGCAGCTGGCCACCATTTCCAAGGATGTGGAGACCAAGGAGCAGATTGCTGCTACCGCCTCCATCTCTGCCGGTGACACCCAGGTCGGCGAGATCATCGCCGAGGCCATGGACAAGGTCGGCAAGGAAGGCGTCATTACGGTCGACGAGTCGAACACCTTTGGGCTCGAGCTCGAGCTGACCGAGGGCATGCGGTTCGACAAGGGCTACATATCGCCCTACTTCGTGACCGACACCGAGCGCATGGAGACCGTACTCGACAGCCCGTACATCTTGATCGTCAACTCAAAGGTCTCCAACCTGAAGGACCTGCTCCCGGTCCTCGAGAAGGTCATCCAGGCTGGCAAGCCGCTCCTGGTGATCGCGGAGGACGTCGACGGCGAGGCGCTCGCGGCGCTGATCGTGAACAAGATCCGCGGCACGTTCAAGTCCGCCGCTGTCAAGGCACCTGGGTTCGGCGACCGCCGCAAGGCGATGCTGACCGATATGGCGATCTTGACTGGTGGTCAGGTGATCAGCGAGGAGGTTGGGCTCAAGCTTGACAGCGTGACCATTGAGCTGCTCGGCCAGGCTCGTCAGGTGATCATTACCAAGGATGAGACGACGATCATCGAGGGTGCCGGCAGCCCAGATCAGATCTCCGGCCGGGTCAACCAGATTCGCACCGAGATCGAGAACTCAGACTCCGACTATGACCGCGAGAAATTGCAGGAGCGGCTGGCCAAGCTGGCCGGCGGGGTCGCGGTGATCAAGGTCGGCGCGGCTACCGAGGTTGAGCTGAAGGAGCGGAAGCATCGCATCGAGGACGCGGTCCGCAACGCCAAGGCAGCTGTCGAAGAAGGCATTGTCGCCGGTGGCGGCGTCGCGCTTGTACAGGCTGGGGCCAAGGCGTTCAAGGACCTCCAGCTGGAGGGCGATGAAGCCGTGGGCGCCCAGATCGTGAAGCTCGCGCTGGAGTCGCCGCTGAAGCAGATCGCCATCAACGCCGGACTCGAGGGTGGTGTCGTGGCTGAGAAGGTCAAGACTCTTCCCCCAGATCACGGGCTGAACGCGGCAACTGGCGAGTACGAGAATCTGCTCGAAGCCGGCGTACCCGACCCCACCAAGGTCACCCGCTCGGCGCTGCAGAATGCGGCCTCGATCGCAGGTCTGTTCTTGACCACCGAGGCGGTCATCGCCGACAAGCCCGAGAAGGCTCCCGCCGTCCCGCCTGGTGGCGATGGTGGCATGGGTGGCATGGATTTCTGATCAAGTCACACAAACAAAGGGGGGCGGTTCCGTGAGGGGCCGCCCCGCTTTGATTTGAGAGCTGCTCGCGCAATGTTTGATTTGCTCGCTCCGCTCGCGAGGATCGCGCTTGGCAGCCGCTGCCTTCCTCCCTCACTCGCAGACGAAAATCATGTCTGCTCGTTCGTTCGTCCAGGACAGCGACGCGCGATCCTGCGCGCGTGGAGACGCTCGCAGCTAGTTTGACCGTGTGTTCACTGCCAGCCAGGGAGTCGCGTGAGGTTCTCCACGAAGGATCGATAGTTCTTCAGCTGGTCCGGATCCGGTAGAGGGGTCGGCCAGTCCGTCGTCGTCCAGCCGCGTGGCGGGTCGTCGCTGTAGTAAATCCACGTATCGCCGGCGTACGGCTCCGGTGGCCCTAGCCGCGGCGCGGAGTCCTCCACATCCACCACAGGCACGGCCGAGATAGTGCCGACGCCCGGCAGGATCACGTCCACCGAGCGGGTGCCCGCTGGCAGCTGTGGATAGTTGCTTGCGACGCTGGCTCGGCCGCCGTCCCGGCGTAGTGAGCCGGCCCACACACCCAACACGCTGCACATGCACTCGTACGCCTTGCGTTCAGCAACGGACGTAGTCATCCAGCTCACACGCGAAGGCTTGGCTCCCGCGACGCCGGCAGGCTTGATCGCCGGTCCACTGACGACATCGCGGTCCAGCACATCCACCTCGTCGGGCATCATGCCGCCGATAGGTGACAGCGCGGGCTCGAGTATGAAAGTGGACTGATCGGTGATCGACTTGATCGTCCATTCCATCGAGGTTCGGCCGGGCGCCGCGACCACTCGGTCGATGCTGATGCCCTGGACGCGATGCGGCTCCTGACGGTAGCGGAAGGTTCGTTCGCCCAGAGTCGGGCGTACGGCCCCTGGCGGCCGGGCCAGATCCGTCGGATGTGGAGCTGTAGGGACCTGGCCGAGCGGTGTCACCGGCAGATGGACAAAGGGTGCGAAGTTGATCATGTCAACGTCGATGAAGTCGAGCTTGTCCGGCAGGGATGGGAAGGTTGCCTGCAACATGCGGGTCTCGCCGATTCGCAGACTCTGCTGCGCTAACCACAGCGGCGTGCACAGGCATCGATTGAACAGTCGTCGGGATTGGTGACTGAGCGTCCGGTAGATCTTGCCGCCGGTCGGGTCGATCAAGAACATGTTGACATCGCCTTCGGAGCTGCGGCTAAGGCCCAAGTCGACCCACGACGGCAACTTCCCTCCGGGTGGGTAGTCGGGCGCGCTGAGCGGTGTCACCGACCAGTCGACAACGGTTCCAACCTCGAGTCGCCGTATCGCATGGACGGCGAACCGAGTGCGGATCTGCAGCCCTTCGGCAGTTGTCCATTCCGCTTCGGCGGCTACCGGAAGTTTTGGGTTAGTCGGTGCGGGCGGCAGCAGGCTCTCCGCAGTTGGCGATGATGTCGCCTTGCCGCGGAAGAGACCGGGCTCCTCTTTGGCATAAGTGCAGCCGCCCGAGAGCATGGATGCCGCCGCGAGTGCGACGACCAGCCGCTTCAGCGCAGCCACTTGGCAATTCTATGGTCGACCGTTCTTGGACCTCGAGGAATATCGTGACGCCATGACGCCGACCAGGCGCCGCGCGACCAGAGGCATAGATCATGGCTATCTACATTGACCCACCGATCTGGCCGGGCCACGGCCATCTGTGGTCGCACATGATCAGCGATCAGTCCTATGAGGAGCTGCACATCTTCGCAGGGCGGATCGGCATCCCGAGACGCGGATTCGAGCGCGATCACTACGACGTGATCTCCGAGCGCTATGACCTGGCAGTGGCCGCCGGCGCCCAGCCGGTGCGCTCGCGCGAGATCGTCACATTGCTGACCGCTGCCGGCTTGCGTCGCCGTCGCCGGTCGCGCTTGGCGGCGCCAGACTGGCAATCGGGCGAGTGCCCCTGTTGAACGGCAGGGCTGAGGCTGCGCGCACACTAGGTTGATGCAAAGAAAGGAGCCGGCTTGTGGCTAGCTGTGCCCATCTCGACGCCATTCCGCTGACCCCAGTTCCCGATAACTTCGAGGCAGTATGCAGCGATTGCGTGGCTGTCGGCGGGCGGTGGCTCCATCTGCGCCGCTGCCTCACCTGCGACCACGTCGGCTGCTGTGACTCATCGCCAGCGCGGCATGCCAGCGCCCATGCGCGGGTCACCGGCCACGCAGTCGCCACGTCTGCCGAGCCTGGGGAGGACTGGCGTTGGTGCTACTTCGACAGGGTCGGGACATGACCGCCCCGGTTGCAGAGCCGCGGCCTGAGCGCCCCGAGCGCGCCGTACGCCCAGTGCTGATGACAGTCGACGACGACCCCAGCGTGTCGCGGGCGGTGGCTCGTGACTTGCGGCGCCGGTACGGCGAGGACTATCGCATCATGCGGTCGGAGTCCGGCGAGGAGGCGTTGCAGGCCATCCGCGAAGTGGTGTTGCGCGGAGAGCAGGTGGCGGCAATCCTCGCCGACTACCGGATGCCGCGGATGAATGGAGTTGACTTCCTGGAACAGGCGATGGACCTTGTGCCGCAGGCACGGCGGGCGCTCGTCACCGCGTACGCCGACACCAACGCGGCGATCCAGGCGATCAATGTGGTTGATGTTGATCACTATCTGCTGAAGCCCTGGGAGCCGCCGGAGGAGAAGTTCTATCCAGTCGTCGATGAGCTGCTGGTGGCCTGGCAGCGGGAGGGGAGGGCGCCCGAGCACAAGATCAAGATTCTTGGCCACCCCTGGTCGGCGGAGTCATATGAGATACGCGACTTCCTGGCCCGCAATATGGTGCCCTATCGCTGGTACAACGTCAGTGACTCAGATGGCGCGCGGCTGCTGGCGGCGGCTGGCGCGGAGGAGAGCCAGGCCCCAATCGTGATCACCAAGGATGGCCACCCGCTGGTGCAGCCCAGCCTGCTCGAGGTCGCGAACGCGGTCGGCTTGAGCACCACCCCGCAGGGCGAGTTCTATGACGTGGTGATCGTTGGTGGCGGCCCGGCCGGCTTGGGCGCTGCCGTGTACGCCGCGTCGGAGGGCCTCAAGACTGTAGTCGTGGAGCGCGCCGCAGCTGGGGGGCAGGCGGGGCAGAGCTCCCGGATTGAGAACTACCTCGGTTTTCCCGATGGCGTGGCCGGTGACCAGCTCACCGACCGGGCACGCCGGCAGGCGCAGCGCTTCGGCGCCGAGCTGCTGACGGCGCGTACGGTAGTTGGTCTGGATGTCAGAGGCCCGGCAAGGCAGGTCTGGTTCGACGATGGATCGTCGGTACTGACGCATGCAGTGGTATTAGCGAGTGGGGTCAGCTACCGGCAGTTGGAGGCGATGGGCGCCGACGACCTGGTCGGGCGTGGGGTCTACTACGGCTCGTCAGCGACTCAGGCCGAGTCCTGCCTGGGAGATCACGTGATCATCGTCGGCGGTGCGAATTCGGCGGGCCAGGCGGCGGTTTTCTTCTCCCGCTACGCGAAGAAGGTGACGATGGCCGTTCGCGGAGACTCTTTAGAAAAATCCATGTCGTCGTATCTGGTCGCCCAGATTGCCGGGATTGAGAATATCGAAGTCCGGCTGAGTACCGTGGTACAGAGCTGTTCGGGAGATGATCACCTGCAGTGCGTCACCTTCGTCAGTCATGACGGCGGTCAGGAAGTCGTCGATTCCGGGCACCTCTTCGTCTTCATCGGCGCCGCGCCACTGACCGACTGGCTGCCGGATTCGTTGGTGCGGGACTCCAGCGGCTTTGTGGTGACCGGCTCGGAATTGATGGTCGGTGGTAGGAAGCCCGCGTCGTGGGATCTGGAGCGGGAGCCATACCTGCTGGAGTCGAGCATTCCGGGGGTCTTTGTGGCCGGTGATGTCCGGGCGCAGTCGGTCAAGCGGGTCGCCTCCGCGGTCGGCGAAGGCGCGCTCGCCGTCACCCTGGTCCATCGGTACCTGGCGGAGCAGTAGGAGTTGATCATGAGCGACATTGTGGCCGAGCCCATGAGATTGAGCCCATCGGAGCTGCGCACGCTGTTCTTGTTCGAGAAGCTTGACGATGATCAGTTGGCTTGGCTCAGTAAGCACGGATACTGCCAAACCTGGTCCGCCGGCGAGCCGGTCTACAACGAAGGCGATCCGGCGACCTGCTTCTACGTCCTGCTGTCTGGCACGTTGTCCATGCACCGTCGCGTGGAGAACACTGAGGTGGAGACCGGACGCACCAACCAACGGGGCGTCTACGCCGGCGCCACCCAATCCTTCCTCAAAGGCATGGCTGAGCTGCCGTACTGGGGCTCGGTGCGTGCGGTGACAGACTGCGACTTCTGGTTGATTGGTGCCACCGAGTTCGGGGAGAAGTTCCGCGAGTGGTTCCCGATGGCGGTGCACCTGCTCGAGGGCATGAACCAGGGTTTTCGATCCAGCCAAGCGATTATCGGGCAGCGGGAGCGGTTGTTGTCGCTGGGCCGCTTGTCGGCCGGACTCACCCATGAGCTGAACAATCCCGCGACTGCGGCCGTACGCGCCACCGCCTCACTGCGGGAACTGGTCAGCAAAATTCGGCGCAAGCTCGCTCACATAGCAGTTGCTCAGGTCGACCCGAAAGCCCTGGTGGCGCTTACTGAGCTTCAGGAGTCGGCCGTGGAGAAGATGGCCAAGGCGGAGAAGCTGTCGCCTGTGGAGATGGGCGAGGCTGAGGATGAGATCTCCGGCTGGCTTGATGATCATGGTATCGACGATGGGTGGGACCTGGCGCCCCCATTGGTCGAAGCCGGCGTGGACACCGATTGGCTTGACGAGATGGCGGCTACCGTTCCGGCCACGTTGCTCGCCGACGGACTTCATTGGGTGACCTACGCGCTGGAGATCGAGCAACTGATGGTGGAGATCGAGGATTCCACAGGTCGGATCTCCCACTTGGTCGCTGCGGCCAAGCAGTATTCCCAGATGGATCGGGCGGCCCACCAAGAGATCGACGTCCGCGACGGTCTGAAGAGCACGCTGATCATGCTCAACCACAAGATCAAAGAACGCGGAAACATTACCGTCGTCAAGGACTTCGACGATTCGCTGCCGACGATTCCAGCGCATCCCGCGGAACTGAACCAGGTCTGGACCAACCTGATCGACAACGCGATCTACGCCATGCCAGACGGTGGCACGCTGACCCTGCGGACATCGCGTGAGGACGGCTGGGTGCTAGTTGAGATCTGCGACACCGGAGTCGGCATTCCCAAGGAGATGCAGCAAAAGATCTTCGAACCGTTCTTTACCACGAAGCCGGTCGGCGCGGGAACCGGGCTGGGTCTGGATATCTCCTACCGGGTGATCACCCAGCGGCACGGCGGCGACCTCCGGGTCAAGTCATATCCTGGCGACACCCGATTCCAGGTGAGGCTCCCGGTGACGGAACCCCCCTCGTTCGGGTGAGCACTCAGGCCGCCAGCGCCTCCGGCAGCCCTGCCGCGTGTACCACGACAAGCGAAGTAACGGCCCGTGTAAGACAGACGTACAGCCGTCGGAGTCCAGTCACCTGATCAGGTTCACCGGCGACGATCTCGGCCGGCTCTCCCAGCACTACGTGATCGAACTCCAGACCCTTGGCCAGCGATGCCGGAACCACTATCGGCTTCAGCTGAGGCGTGACATCTGAACCGGCGCTGGCGAGATCGGCGCGATCATCGAAGATTTGCGAGTCCTCGCCGAGTAGGTCATAGTCCAGTTGCTGCCGCTCCAGCATCCGTCGCACAGCGGGCACGGCTGCGTCAGCAACGATCACTCCCACTGTGCCCTCATTGCGCATCGTCTGCGTGATCGCCTCGACGAGTTCCTCACCGATCCGGGTGGTGTGCCGCACCTCGAGTTCTCCGCGGTGCCGCCGTACCGAGTGCGGCGGTCGCAACGCCGGCGCGATCTTCGGCAGCAGCCGAGCCGCGAAATCGATCACTGCTCCAGGGACCCGGAAGCCAGCGACGAGCTCGGAGATCGCGGCGTCAGGATGGCCGAGATGTGCGAGTGACTCGCGCCAGGAACGCGTCGCCCACGGCGTGGTCGCCTGAGCAAGATCACCGAGGACAGTGACCGAACCGGTGCTGGCACGACGTCCGACGGCGCGCAGCATCATCGGTGACAGATCCTGCGCTTCGTCGACGATCACATGGCCACGGCTCGGCGTACGCCGCAGCAGATCGGCGACCTCGTCGATCAAGACGGCGTCGGCGAGTGACCAGCGGGCCGCGACGACTGATCGAGGTGGTTTCTTCATCATGATCAATTGCTGCTCTTGGGCGCTCAGAATGCCCTCGGCGGCTGCAGCGAGAAAGCCGGCGTCGGTGAGTAGCCTCATGGTCAACTTTGTCGCGTCGAGCGCCGGCCAGAGCGCATCGGCGTACGCCCGGACCGGCTTGCTCCTGGCAACCGCGTCCTGAACCCGGTCGTCAGGGGAGTCACCGCCGGCCTCCATCCGTAGCAGCACCTGGTGAGCCAGGCGCTGCGGCAGCATCGCTCTGCCAGCCTCGTAGCGGACACCGCGCTGACGAAGCTCCTCGACAACCTCGGCCGCTAGGTAAGCACCGACGCGCCACTGATAGGCCCCGCGGGGCACCACTAACGGTGCGGTGGCACTGCCAAGATGGCTCCACACCGCCCGGTGCAGCACCTCGGCCATGCGGGCGTCTCCCTTGATCAGGGCTGCGGCAACGGTGTCGAGCCTGCGGACCTCGACACCGTTTCCCTGGGAGACCAGCGCTGTCACCGTGGTCTGTTCGGCATCGATCTCGCCTAGAGCGGGCAGCACGTCGGCGATGTAGGACAGGAAGCTGTCGTTCGGCCCGACGACCAGTACGCCGGAGCGGGCAAGCTGATCACGGAACGCGTAGAGGAGATAGGCAGCGCGATGCAGTCCGATGGCAGTCTTCCCGGTGCCCGGTGCACCTTGAATGCACAACGACTGGCTCAGAATGGCTCGTACGATGCTGTCCTGTTCGGGCTGAATGGTGGCGACGATGTCGCGCATCGGGCCGATCCGAGGGCGCTCGATCTCCGACTCCATGATCTCGGAGTGGGCGCGCTCTCCAGCTGTGCTCAACTCCTCGTCCTCGTAGGCGGTCAGCTGGCCATGTGAGAAGCCGAAGCGCCGGCGTAAGCGGACACCCATCGGTTGGCCGGGTCGCGCCTGGTAGAACGGTCGTGACATACCGGCACGCCAGTCGATCACCAGTGGTTCGCCACCTGCTTCACCGGTGACGTGGCGTCGTCCAATGTAGAGCGTCTCGTCTTGCTCCGCGCCGAGGCTGGCGTCGTAGTCGAGCCGGCCGAAGAACAGCGGCACCGTCGGGTTGTCCTCAAGGGCCTTCATCCGGCGGTAAAGCGCCTGCTTGAGGTGCTCGGTCGATACGTGGTCTCCGCCAAAAGCCTCAAGACTCGCGGTGTGTTGCCGCATCCGTTGTAGCGCGGCCCTGGATTCGCTGAGATGAAGGCGTTCCCGGGCCAAGACGTCGACCGCGGTTTCAGGCATGCGAGCAGCTCCGATGCTGGAGATCGGTGGGCGTAGGGAGCGACGGGCCACGCTACCCCTGGTTGAGTGGGAAGTCCAAGGGTTTTCGAGCTGCGAGCGTCGGGAATCGCGCGCCGCCGCACGGAGCCACGCTCACGGGCGGCAGCCCCAGCGAGCGGAGCGAGCGATGTAAACGGAACGAGCGGAGGCGGCTTTCCTCGGCGAGCGACGACGACGGCGTCGGATCCATCGCGCGGTGCGCGAGCAGCTCCACATGGGATGACGGTCGGGGTGCCCGAGCGCAGGATCGGGTTACTCGTAAGGTGTAGGCCGTGTCTTCCTCTGATACCGAGCGCAGCTACCTGCCGGTTCCGGATCCCGCGGACCGGCCGCGCAAGTCCCGCGCGACGGTACGCGTGATCATGATCGACAACAATCGCACTCTTCTTTTCGAGGACAGTGACCCTGGAGTTCCTGGCACGAGCTGGTGGACCACTCCCGGGGGTGGAGTGGACGAGGGCGAGAGCGAGGTTCACGCCGCCATTCGTGAGGTGGCCGAAGAGACCGGTTACCGGCTGAGCGCGAGCGAGCTGCTGGGACCGATCGCGCTGCGACATGTTGTCCACGGATACTCCGACCTTGTGATCGAGCAGGATGAGTCTTTCTTCTTGGCGATGGTGTCGCCGTTTGAGGTGGACGTCTCCGCCCACACGCTGGACGAGCGGCTTACCGTGCTCGGATACCGCTGGTGGTCCCACGACGATCTGCGGCACACCGATGACTGGATCTGGCCGCACGAGCTGGTCGAGCTCTGGTCGCTTGCCGGCCAGCCTGATGTGTGGCCGATTGATCTCGGTACCCAAGAGGAATCCACGGTCCTGGACGTGGCATAGCTGGCAGCTGGCCACGAAGGCCGACGCTCGTTGGCGTCAGCTCACAGTTCGAGCGTGAGGAACGAACCCTTCAGAGTCCAGTCCCCAGCTCACGATTCGGTGTGGTCGTACTCGGACGAACTCGGGCTTGAAGTTGGGAAATCGTGAATTGATCAAATCCCCGCCGCTGAGGTGAGGCTCGGCGTCCCCTCGAATCTCGATGGCATGAGCCCCGTTGGGCGAGGCGTCGTCCACCAGGAACGCGACGCGGGGATTCTGCAGCATGTCTCGCCACTTCTTTGAGTTGGCGAAGTCAACACCTCCGATGTCGACTGCGTCCTCATCGGTATTGAATCGGTAGGTCAGGGGAACCAGATGCGGTCTGCCGTCAGCACCGATGGTGGCCAGCCGGCCCATCGTCTTGCTCTCTAGGTAGGCGATCTCGGCCTCAGAGAAGACGCTCATGCCAGCTCGGCGGACGTTTCCAGGTATTGCGACTCCGGCTCGTCCAGTTCAAGGGCTCCGGCTGGCATCGATGGATGGGGCCGACGAGGCTCACGTACGCCGGCACCGCCATCAAGATCATCCGGCCGCATCGGAGGTGGAGGCGGCAGATCTGGGAAACCGGGTCCACGCTGTTCGCGCGGAGTCTGCGCCGGCGCTCGTGGGGCATCTGCAGCCTTACGTGTTCGAGTTGCGTGTGCCTTGCGACGCTGCCGCTCCACGCGCCTGGCGGTACCGCGGGTGCGCTTCCTGACGGGATCGTCGGCCATGGTGCCTCCTCGCCTCAGAGCGTACGCGCAACCACCGCTCGAGCCTCGATCTCAAGGCGTCGGAAACCTGGATTCGGCTCCCTCAAATTTCCGACCAATGCCGACTTCTTGGCGGGCCGCGGCCCTCTCACCTGCCGAAAACTCGGCATTGGTCGGAAATTTGACTTTCAACAGACAGCGGCAGGACAGGATCACTCGGCAGCG
>Ga0081455_10008279_pt1 | contig 10836 bp, 10 predicted proteins | sample TabmetS3T2R1_FD_70207 | JGI IMG/M metagenome (GOLD analysis project Ga0081455, IMG submission 70207) | Tabebuia heterophylla rhizosphere microbial communities from the University of Puerto Rico - S3T2R1 | ecosystem: Host-associated > Plants > Roots > Rhizosphere ... | reverse complement strand
GCCGATGGCGGCGGGATCCTTGCATCGAATGAAGATGCCGCTGTTGGCCTCCTCGTCCGCCCAGAACTCGGCGTAGATCTGGAAGTTCTTGTACGAGTTCTTGGTGACGAGGTGACCGCCCTTGCCCTTGTCGGCGACGAGCGCTCCGTCCTCGACGCGCCAATTGGCCTCGCCCGTGCTGGTCCAGTCGCCCATCGTCTTGCCGTCGGTCAGCGTGACCCAGCCCGGGCCGGTCTGGCCGACCGCCCGCGGCGCAAGCTCAATGGCGACGAAACCGGCAGCGAGCAGCACAACGCCAGTCGTAAGCGCGCGTATCATGATGTCGTCCTCCCTGTATCCGATCGGTAGCCGCCGAGCGTTTCCGTTTCTTTTCAATTCGGGTTGTCGCGTCTCCCGCATCCCCGGCATGAATGCATGAGCGCCACGGATGCTAATAAGAAGGGGTCGGGAGGACGATGCCGCGATGTGTCACAGCGTAGACGCGCGTGGCCGAGCTTTACCCCGATCGTCACAAAGAGCCGGAGCGCGCGGTCTCTTCCGAGAATGCGTCGCCCGCGGAACGGCCGCGAGCGGAGAATCGTCTGCTTCCGCAGCCCGCATGGAGCCTAAAGCGCGTTTACGCGCGTCGAGACCCCGCGACCGCAGCCGGCCGTTGCTCAAGATGTCGATCGCTTGGCACCTGTGACCTTTGTTCACACCGTCGACGCGGGCAGCTTTGGTAGTATTCGCGGGCTGTTCTCGCGACGCACGATCTCGACGCGCGTGCCGCGTCATGCCGCGCCGCGATGCGGCATGAGGCAATTCATTCAAATCGGGAGCGGAAATAGATCGAACGACCGACCAAGGGGGTGCCATATGGGAAGGAACATTTCTCGCCGCGATTTCGGCAAGCTCGCAGGTGGAGCAGCGCTGCTCGGACTCCAGCCGTCGTGGAGTTTCCCCGCGTTCGGGCAGTCACTGCGCAATGACCTCAAAGACCTGCGCGGCGAGCTCAATTTCGACGATACCGCCCTGCAGGCGGCGGCGGACGACTTCGGTCACGTCGTGCACAAGAAGCCGGTCGCCGTGCTGCGGCCGGGCGATGCACAGGATATCGCCAAGCTCGTCCAATATGCGAACCGTCACGGAATCAAGGTGGCGATGCGCGGACAGGGCCACGCGTTTCTCGGCCAGACCCAGGTCGAGGATGGCGTGGTCGTCGACTCCAGCAGCTTGAATTCCGTCCGCATCGTCAAGTCCGATGCCGGCGGGATCGCCGAGATCGGCTCCGGCTCGAAATGGCATCCGGTCCTGATGGCGGCGAACGCGCAGAAGCTGACCGTGCCGGTGATCGCCGACACGTTCTTGTCGGTCGGCGGCACGATCAGCACCGGCGGATTCGGTGTGACCACCTACAATCTTGGTCTTCAGGTCGACCATGTGCAGGAGCTCGAGCTGGTGACCGGCGAGGGCCAGATCGTGACCTGCTCCGACGAGCGCAACAGCGACCTCTTCAACGCCATGCTCGGAGGTCTCGGCCAATGCGGCATCGTGACGAAAGTGGTGATGCGGCTGGTCACGGCGCCGACGAACGTCCTGTTCATAAAAATGGACTACGACGACTTCCAGGCCGCGTCCGACGATCTCGCGCTGCTGGCGAAGGATGGGCGCTTCCATCATCTCGACGGACGGGGCGCCGGCCGGCCGGGCGGCGGCGTCGCCTATTATGTCGAAGGCGGCGCCTTCTATGACCCGCCGAACGCTCCCGACGAGGCGAAGCTCACGGCCGGCCTCAAATTCGCGAAAAAGACCGCGGCCGTGATGACCTATGAGCAGTACTTTCGCCGGGAAGAGATCTGCGCGCCGTGCAGCACGCCGCTGCAGAAGCCCTTCGTCTATCTCTGCATTCCGGGATCGCGGTACGCGCAATACACCGCCGGTATCCTCGGCTCTCCGTCGGAGTCGGCTTTTCTCGTCCCGCGCATGTCGGCCTGGCGCAGGAGTGCGATCAAGCGGCCGCTCACGCGGATGCCGGACGAGGACATCGTCTATCGGTTCCAGCTGTCGCGCGTCCTGCCGGCAGGGACCGACACGCAATCCATGATCACGCTCAATCGCACGCTCTACGAACGCGCCCGCGACATCGGCGGATTCCGCATGACCTCGAGCGCGGTCCCAATGACGCAGCCGGACTGGATGCGGCATTACGGACCGGTCTGGCCCAGCGTCGAGGCCGCGAAAAAGAAGTACGACCCGAAGAACGTGCTGACGCCGGGGCACGGGATGTTCCCGGCGTGAGCAGCGTAGCCCGGATGGAGCCTTAAGCGCATTTACGCGCGTCCATAGCCCGCGAAGACGGGCGTGAACGCCCTCAAGGACGCGCTATGGCGAAATCCGGGTTCTTGCCGCGAAAATCCTGCCGCTCATTCGGTCACCCGGTCGGCACGCAGCAGGAAGGGTATAAGTTCATTCCGCCGCTTGTGGTGATATTCAACTTGTGTGATCGTCGCTTCGCCACCCGCAGCGGATGTGAGACATGGCATCTGATGAAGAAGTAGGACGCCAGATCCTCGGCATTTTCATGCAGCACAAAGTTGCTGCGAGCGGCGTGCTTCGACGCAATAATTTCCTCGATGTGAGAGACGCCGATTTCCGTCGAGGGTTGAACAAGGCCGTCGAAAATCGTTGGATCAAGATCAAATTGCGTGATCGCTACACCTACGAACTCACCGAAGCCGGGCTTGCTGCGGGATTGGCACTGGGCTTCGGCCGAGGCCTCTAGGTTGACGCGCCACGCGCGCACTAAAGCGGGATGACTTCTCCTTGAATCGTCATCCCGCTTTAGCCTCTTGTTCGAGCATGATCTTTTCCGAAAACCGCTGCACACTTTTCGGGATCATGCTCTAGGCGGTGAAGGGAAGACATGGTCGCGCCGGTTGTGCCCAATCAGTTCGAGGTTCGCAAAAATAAAATCGTTCACAAGCCGACCCAGGCGGCGTTCGCCTTCGACTCGGGCCAGACCACCTTCAAGAGCGTCGATTGGGGACGTGCGGGTGAGCAACCGCCGACTGGCCTGGATTACCGAAAAGACGACGTCATGCGTGTTGCCCAGCAGCTGTTGAACAAGCTACCCCGGTAGACGGTCGCGGTCGGCAGGTACTCAACGGCATCCATCATATCGGGTCGCGACCACCGTCGACGGAGCGACGGACCGTGGCGGCCTCCCGTCATCACCCCACCGGGCGCTCGTCGGCGATGACCTTGCCGTCGTTGGGCAGGCTGCCGGGCGCGACGAGCTCGACCTCGCCGCCGAGCTTGGTCACCGCGCGCAAGGTCGCCGCCACCGCCGCGCGCAATCCGTGCGCGGGCGCCGCGCATTCCGCCTTGAGCGTCATCGCGTCCTGCTCGCCCGCGCGCGCGACGACGAGCCGCAGCCGGCCGAGCTCGGGATGGCGGCGGCCGATCTCCGCGATCTCGCCGGGATGCACGAACATGCCCTTGACCTTGGTGGTCTGATCGGCGCGTCCCATCCAGCCCTTGATCCGCATGTTGCTGCGCCCGCAAGGCGAGCGCCCCGGCAGTAGCGCCGAGAGGTCGCCGGTCGCGAGGCGGATCATCGGATAGTCCTGGTTGAACGAGGTGACGACGACCTCGCCCACCTCGCCCGCGGCGACCGGATCGCCGGTGCCGGGGCGCACGATCTCGACCAGCAGCGTCTCGTTGACGATCAGGCCCTCGCCGTCGGCGCTCTCGTAGGCGATGACGCCGACGTCGGCGGTGGCGTAGCACTGGCGCACGGCGACGCCGCGCGCCGCCAGCTCCGCCCGCAGCGAGGCGGGCAGCGCCGCGCCCGAGACCAGCGCGTGCTTGAGCGACGAGACGTCCTTGCCCGCCTTGTCCGCCGCATCGAGCAGGATCTTCAGAAAGTCCGGCGTGCCGACATAGCCGCGGGGCCGCAAATGCGCGATCGCCTCGACCTGCTGCTCGGTATTGCCGGTGCCGGCGGGAACGACGGCGCAGCCGAGCGCAGCCGCGCCCGACTCCATGATGAAGCCGCCGGGCGTGAGATGGTAGGAGAAGGAATTGTGCACCACGTCGCCCGCGCGGAAGCCGGCGGCATAGAGCGCGCGCGCCGCGCCCCAGGCGTCCTCGCCCTTGCCTTCGGGCTCGAAGATCGGCCCGGGCGACATCAGCAGCCGCCGCACCTGCCCCACCGGCGTGACGTTGAAGCCGCCGAACGGCGGCCGCGCCTTCTGCAGGGCGACGAGGTCGGACTTGCGCAGCAGCGGCAGCCGGGCGAGCGCCGCGCGCGAGCCGACCGCGGCGGGATCGACGCCGGCGAGCTGCGCGGCCCAGCCCGGCGCGCGCAGCGCCTGCGCGACGAGATCGGGCAGGCGGCGGCAGAGATCGCGCTCGCGCTCGGCGGGATCGCGCGTCTCGAGCTCGTCGAAGTGGTCAGGCGTCATCGGGCACGACGGAAGGTCAAAGCCAGCGCTTGCGGCGCTTGAACGATTTCAGGTTCTTGAACGAGCGGCGCTCGCCGCGGCTGCCGCCCAGGTAGAATTCCTTGACGTCCTCGTTGTTCATGAGGCTCTCGGCGCTGCCGTCGAGCACCACCTTGCCGCCCTCCATGATGTAGCCGTAGTCGGCGGCGCGCAGCGCCATGTTGGCATTCTGCTCGACCAGCAGGATGGAGATGCCGAGATCGCGGTTGAGCCTGCGGATGATGCCGAACACCTCGCGCACCAGGAGCGGCGACAGCCCCATCGACGGCTCGTCCATCAGGATCAGGCGCGGCTTCGCCATCAGCGCGCGGCCGATCGCCAGCATCTGCTGCTCGCCGCCCGACAGGTAGCCGGCGAGCCCGGTGGTGCGATCCTTCAGGCGCGGGAAATACGCGAACACCTGGTCCATGTCCTCGGCGAGGCTCGCCGCGCGCCGGGTGTGGGCGCCCAGCCGCAGGTTCTCGACCACCGTCATGTCCTGGACGATGCCGCGCCCTTCCATGACCTGGAAGATGCCGCGATGCACGATGCGGTTCGGCGGCAAGCGCGTGATCTCCTCGCCGTCGAACCAGACGCCGCCGCGGGTGATCTCGCCGTCCTCGACCGGGAGAAGCCCCGAGATCGCCTTGAGCGTCGTCGACTTGCCGGCGCCGTTGGCGCCAAGGAGCGCGGTGATGCCGCCGCGCCGCGCCGCAAGGCTCAAGCCCCGCAGCACCAGGATGACGTCGTTGAACACGACCTCGATGTTCTTGACCTCGAGGATCGTCTGATCGGCGGCCGCCGCCGTCGTGGTCGTGGCCGCTTCCATCGTCGTGTCGCCCCGGGATGAGAGCGCCGGGATCGCTACCGTCCCGGCGCTCATGTGCGCCCTACTGACCCAGCCAGCGGTCCTCGCGCGGAAGCTTGGTCTCGGCGATCTTCTCGATCTTGGCCTTGCCGTCCACGAAGTTGCCGCGGTTGATCGAGACCGTCATGGTGCCGCGGTGGTCGGTCGGGGTCCAGGTCGAGGGCAGGCAGACGCCTTCCAGGCCCTTCGGCACCCAGTCCTGCTTGGCGTACATGCCCTTCTTGATGTTCTCGCCGTTGATCCCGCCGTTGGCCTTCGCCCACTCCATCGCTTCCTTCATGTAATAGACCGAGCAGATGCCGCGGATGTAGTGATGGGTCGGCTTCTCGTTCTTGGCGAAGCCGCTCTTGTCGGCGATCTGGCGCACGAGCTTCATGCCGGGCGCGTCCTGGTCCCAGAACGGGGAGGCCGACGGGAAGATGTAGTTCTTGGCTTCCGCCGCCTCGATGGTCGGCTCGTCGCCCGCCCAGATGTTGGCGAGATAGGTGACGTCGAGGCCGACGGTGCCGCACGACTTGACCATGGAGACGACCGAGCCGCCGAGGTTGCCGACGAAGACGTAGTTGGCGCCCGACTCCTTGATGGTCAGGCATTGCGCCTTGAAGTCGCCCGGCTTGAGCGGAATGACCACCGGGGTGAGCACCTCGAAGCCGAGCTCCTTGGCGAAGGCGCCGCAGGCCTCCTTCGGCGCGTTCGGATAGGGATGGTTGTCGCCGGTGTGGATGAATTTCGGCTTGGCGATGCCCTTGGCCTTGGCGTCGCCGGCGGCCCATTGCACCATCGCGCGGCAGGCATCGGTGTATGACGGACCGTAGAAGAAGTTGTACGGCGCCGGCTTCTTGGTGTTCGGGTTCTTGCCGCTCGGGTCGGTGAGATGGCCGGAATAGGAGGCCGACAGCACCGGCACCTTGTCGTCGGCGACGAAGCCGATCAGCGCCTCGGTGTCGCCGGTGCCCCAGCCCTGCAGCGTGGCCATGCCTTTGCCCTTCCAGCGCTTGTAGTGGGCGATGGCGTCCGGGATCTTGTAGGAGTAGTCGACGGTTTCCATGTCGATGGGCGTGCCGGCAACTCCGCCGCTGGCGTTGATGAAGTCGACCGCGTCGCGCACGCCCGGTCCGTAATACTTGCCCACGAAAGCCGTCGGGCCTGTGTAATCCGTCAGCTGGCCGACGAACACCTTGTCCTGTGCCAGAGCCGGGAATGCGGCGCTCGCGAGGAGGCAGCTCACGGCCATAACAGCCCTTTTCATGTCGTCTCTCCCAAAGGGCGGCAACTGGAGTGCCCGGCCGCTCTGCCGCCGCGAGCGCCGGTTCCCCCTAATACGAGAAAGGATAGAGCTTGAAGCTGGCACGGATCAATCGCCAGCGGTGAATGAGACCCTCCGGCTCGAAGATCAGGAACAGGATGATGGCGGCGCCGATCGACATCTCCTTGATGTATGCGACACCTTGCTGCATGGCCGGAAACACGTCGGCCAGGCTCGAGGCCGCGGCCTGCATGACCTGGGGAAGCAGCAGGATGAAGGCGGTGCCCAGCACCGAGCCCGCGACCGAGCCGAGCCCCCCGATGATGATCATGGCGAGAAACTGGACGGAGAGCAGGATGGTGAAGGCCTCGGCGGACACGAAGCCGAGGTAGTGCGCGTAGAGCGCGCCGCCGATGCCGGCGAAGAAGCTCGATATGCCGAAGGAGAGGATGCGGTAGCGGGTCAGGTTGATGCCCATGACCTCGGCGGAGAGGTAGTGGTCGCGCACGGCGACCAGCGCCCGGCCGTCGCGCGTGCGCATCAGGTTGGCGACGCCGACATAGCTCACCACGAACCAGAACAGCACGAGGTAGAAGTAGCTGCGGTCGGTGTCGAGCGGCAGGCCGAACAGGCTCGCGCGCTCGGCCGGCGCGCCCGAGGAGCCGCCGGTGAACCACTGCGCGCGGGCGAAGAAGTCCTCGAGGATGAACTGGGCGGCGAGCGTGGCGATGGCGAGGTAGAGCCCCTTGAGGCGCGCCGCGGGGATGCCGAAGATCATGCCGAGCGCGGTGGTCATGAGCCCGGCGATGGGAATGCTCAAGAGCGGCGGCACGCCGTACGCGGTGCCGAGCCAGGCCGAGGCGAAGGCGCCGAAGCCGAAGAATGCGCCGTGGCCGAGCGAGATCTGGCCGGTGAAGCCGACCAGCACGTTGAGCCCGAGCGCGGCGATGCCGTAGATGCCGATCAGGATGAGCTGGCTGAGCACGTAGTCGCTGCCGACGAGCGGCGCCGCGAGCAAAATGGCGGCGCCGGCCCACGCCGCGATGGTCGCGCCGCGGGTGCGGAACAGCGTCATGTCGGCGGCGTAGCTGGTGCGGAAGTCGCCGCAGGGCCGGGGGTACGGGACGGAGGACATGGGTTAGCGCGCTCGCCTCACAGCCGCTCGATGTTCTCGGTGCCGAACAGGCCGTAGGGCCGGATCATCAGGATGATGATCAGCACGTAGAACGGCGCCACCGCGTACATGTTGCCGATGTGCAGGTACTGGCCGTCGACGAACTCGGCGAGGTTCTCCAGGAGCCCGATGATGACGCCGCCGACCACCGCGCCGACGATCGAGTCGAGGCCGCCGACGATGACCGCCGGGAAGACCTTGATGCCGATGATGGCGAGCGAGTTGGAGACCGCGTTGACGAGCCCCAGCACGACGCCGGCCACGCAGGAGACCAGCGCGGAGATCGCCCAGGCCATGGCGAACACCTGCTTGACCGAGATGCCGAGCGACTGCGCGATCTGCTGGTTGTAGGCGGTCGCGCGCATCGCCAGGCCGTAGCGCGAGTAGCGGAAGAAATAGAAGAACACCACCATGATCACGAGGGAGAGCACGAAGCTCATGAGGTAGGCGGTCTCGACGTTGAGCCCGGCGATGGTGATCTTCTCGGAGCCGAAGACCTGCGGGAACCGGGCGGCGCTGGTGCCGAAGATCCAGTTCATCAGCGCCTGCATGAAGATCGACAAGCCGATCGTCACCATGATGACGGAGATGATGGGCTCGCCGATCAGGGGACGAAGGATGACGACCTGCACCAGGATGCCGTAGATGGTGGTGAAGACGAGCGCAAAGGCGAACGCGACCACGAACGGGAGCTGCCATTTCACGATGAAGAACCAGCAGATCCAGGCGCCGAGCACCAGGAATTCGCCCTGCGCGAAATTGACCACCTGGGTCGACTTGTAGATCAAGGTGAAGCACATCGCGACGACGCCGTAGAGCATCCCGACGATGAGCCCGTTGACCAAGAGCTGGATGAGCAGGCCCCAGTTCATGCGCGACCCGTGCCGGGCGCCGGCGCGTCGAGGCTCTCGTTCTTGAGCTTGGTCACGATGCGCTGCCTGCTTCCGTCCTGGAAATGGATCACGGTGTCGATGTCGACATGGGGCGCATCGGAATAGAGCGCATCGATGATCGAGCCGTATTTCTCGCCGATCACGCCGCGGCGCACCTTGCGCGTGCGCGTCAGCTCGCCGTCGTCGGCGTCGAGCTCCTTGTACAGCAGCACGAACTTGCGGATGCGCTGGCCCTCGGGCAGCGACGCGTTGACGATCTCGACCTCGCGGCGGAGCAGCGCGTAGACCTCGGGCCGCGCGGAGAGGTCGGTATAGGTGGTGAACGTGATGCGCCGCTTCTCCGCCCATTTGCCCACGACGGGATAGCGGATGCAGATGATGGCGGTGAGGTACGGGCGGCCGGCACCGATGATCACGGCCTCGGCAACGAAGGTCGAGAACTTGAGCTTGTTCTCGATGTATTGCGGCGAGAAGCGCACGCCGGTCGAGGTGACCGCCAGGTCCTTGGCGCGATCGACCACCACGAGGTGCCGCTCGGGGGTGAGGTAGCCGGCGTCGCCGGTCAGGAACCAGCCGTCGGAGCCGAACACCTCGGCGCTGGCGGCCGCGTTCCTGTGATAGGCGGTCATCATGTGCGGGTGGCGCACGATGATCTCGCCGAGCCCCTCGGAATCGGGATCCTTGATCGCGATCTCGACGCCCGGCATCGGATAGCCCACCGTCTCGTGATGGACGTCGTCGGCGCGGTGAATGGTGTGCGCGCCGAGCGCCTCGGTCTGGCCGTAGAGCTGGCGCAGCGGCACGCCCATGGCGAGGAAGAACTTGAACGTGTCCGGCCCGAGCGCGGCCCCGCCGGTGGCGGCGGAGGTGAGATTCTTGAAGCCGAGCCGGTCGCGCAGCGCCGAGAACAGCAGCGTGTCGGCAATGCGCGAGCGCGAGCCCTTCTCGACCGCCGCAACCCCGCGCCGCACGCCCCAGTGGTAGACCGCCTGCTTCCAGGCGCTCGCGTCCATCATGCGGGCGCGCACGTCGGCCGCCATCTGCTCCCACACGCGCGGCGCCAGCAGCAGGAAGGTCGGCCCGATCTCGCGCAGATCGGCGGTGACGGTGGCCTGCTCCTCCGGGAAGTTCACCTTCATCCGCGCGATCAGATTCCAGGCCACCGAGTACATCTGCTCCATCACCCAGGAGAGCGGCAGCACCGCGACATATTCGTCGTCCGCGCCCTTGGGATCGGCCGCGAGATAGCCGGCGGCGTGGCCGAGGAAGGCGCCATGCGTCCACTCGGCGAGCTTGGGATGCGAGGTCGTGCCCGAGGTCGTGCACAGGATCGCGACCTCGTCGGCGCGCGTGGCGGCGAGCATGCGGTCGTAGCAGCCGGGATCCTTGTCCAGCGCCGCCTGGCCGCAGGCTTCGAGGTCGGCGATCGAGATGAGGCGCGGGTCGTCGTACTTCCGCATGCCGCGCGGGTCGAGGTAGACGATGCGCCCGACGCTCGGAATACGGTCGGCGAGGCCGAGGAACTTGTCGACCTGCTCCTCGTCCTCGGCGATCACCACCTTCGGCGAGGTATGGCCGACGAGATAGGCGATCTCCTCCTCCAGCGCGTCGCGATAGATGCCGAGGCTCTTCGCCCGGCAGGCATGCGCCGCGATCTCGCCCCAGACCCATGCGGGCCGGTTGTCGCCGATCAGCACGACCACGTCGCCGGGCGCGACGCCGAGCGCCGCGAGGCCCGCCGCCATGCGGCGAACGTGGTCCTCGACCGAACGCCACGTGTAAGCGGTCCAGATGCCGAATTCCTTCTCGCGCTGCGCGACCAGGTCGGGAGCCTCGCGGGCGTTGCGCGCGAGCATGCGCGGCGTGGTGTCGTGCGCCGCGACCTCGGCCGCGAAGCGCGCGCTCGCGGGCCAGCCGCAGGTCGAGCCCTCCACGTGCTTGATCTCGGTGCGTGCGTCCATCATCGCGGCGCGCGCTCCTCGTCCGCGGCGCGGAGGAACTCGTCGTCCTCGCCGAGATAGGCGCGCTTCACGTGCTCGTTGGCCAGCACCTCTTCGGGGCTGCCCTCGGAGATCTTCTTGCCGAAATCGAGCACCATGACGCGGTGCGAGATATCCATGACCACGCCCATGTCGTGCTCGATCATCACCACGGTCTTGCCGAGCTCCTGGTTGAGATCGATGACGTAGCGG
>Ga0081455_10008278_pt1 | contig 10836 bp, 7 predicted proteins | sample TabmetS3T2R1_FD_70207 | JGI IMG/M metagenome (GOLD analysis project Ga0081455, IMG submission 70207) | Tabebuia heterophylla rhizosphere microbial communities from the University of Puerto Rico - S3T2R1 | ecosystem: Host-associated > Plants > Roots > Rhizosphere ... | reverse complement strand
TGTTCGTCCATCGCGGTTCCTCGCAGGTTTTTTCAGCTTTCTAGCTGAAAATGCCCTGTTTGGAACCGTTTAACCCAATTTATCAGCTACGATTTGTAGCTCTATTTGGGCTAAATTTGGGTGGACAGTCTACGGTACATCGCTTAGCCGTGGATTTGGGCTAAAGTCGGCGCCGCGGTTAAGGCGGAAGGAGAATTCGATGGGGAGAGGAAAGCTTTTATTTCAATACTTAAGCGCGACGCTTGTTTTCGCCATTGCTCTCGCTCCGGCCCTCGCGCAAAACAGGAGGCCGGTTGAAGCCCGCCTTCGAGTGACGGTCGTCGATCAAACCGGAGCGGCGATCAAGAACGCGCGAGTCACTATCAACTCCCGGCGCCAGACGCTGACTACCGGCAAACTCGGCGATGTGAATTTCAGCGATCTCGCTCCGGGTAAATATCAATTGCAGGTCGCGGCCGAAGGCTTCACGCCGATCAAGGTCGAAGACGTCAACGTGCGGCCCGGCGCGAACAACGTCGAGGTCAAGCTCGACGTGGCCAACGTTCAGGAGGAGATCACCGTCGGACGCGACAAGCGCGAGGCGGGGACGGACCCGCGCAACGCCTTCTCGTTAGTCTTGACCGAGGAGCAGATCGCGCAATTGCCTGACGACCCGGAAGAGTTCGAGCAGGCGCTCCGCAACCTGGCCGGACCCGGCGCGACCTTCAGAGTCAACGGGTTTCGCGGCGGCAAGCTTCCTCCTAAAAGTCAGATTCGAGAGATCAGGTTCCGAACCAACGCCTACGCGGCCGAAAGTCACGAATCGTCGTTCATGAACGTGGACATCTTCACCAAACCCGGACTCGAAAATTGGCATGGCGGCTTCAATTTCGGCTTCCGCGACGAGTCGTTGAACGCGCGCAACGCGTTCGCGCCGGCGCGCGCCGCCGAACAGAATCGCCGCTTCGGTTTCGAGTTCGGAGGCCCACTCTGGAAGAAACGCACGTCAATGTTTCTGTCGGCCGACGGGGTGAACTCATACGAGGCGAAAACTATCTACGCGCCGCTGCCCGACAGCCTTTTCAACGACACGGTCCGGCAGCCCTGGCGAACGCTCAACCTGAACGCGCGCGTAGAACACCTGTTGACGCCGGCCCACACCTCGCGCGTCGAATATCAGCGCAACGCCACGCGTCGCGACAACAACGGCGTGGGCAATTTCGATCTCCCGGAGCGGGGTTACACGACCGATTCGGCCGAACACGTTCTGCGATTCGCCGATTCCGGCGCCGTCGGTAAAAAGCTCTTCAACGAGGTCCGTTTCCAAACGATCTGGCAGGACCTGGAGATCTCGTCGTTGTCGGACGCGATCACAATCCAGGTCCTGGGCGCGTTCACGAGCGGAGGCGCGCAGGTCGCCAGTTCGCGCCGCTCGCGCGAGCTTGAACTCGCCGACAACCTCGACATGCCATTTAAAAAACACGGCGTGCGCGCCGGCTTTCAGCTTGAAGCGTCGAGTTACGACTCGACCGATCTCCGCAATCAGAAGGGCGCTTTCATCTTCTCCGGCCTCGATGCTTTTCGCGCGGGACGGCCCACGACTTTCAAGCGGCGATCAGGCGAGGGCCAAGTCGATTTCGATCAGGTCCAGTTCGGGTGGTACGCGCAGGACGACTGGCGAATTCACAAAAGCCTCACGCTCAGTTTCGGCGCGCGTCACGAGATACAGACCAATCTGAATGACCGGAACAACTTCATGCCGCGCGCCGGGTTCGCGTGGGCGCCTTTCAAAAAAGGCAATACGACGATTCGCGGAGGCGGCGGGATATTCTACGACTGGTTCGGGGCGGAGACTTACGAGCAGGTGTTACGCGTCAACGGCCGACAGCAGAGCGACCTGGACATCCGCAACCCCGGCTTCCCCAACCCGTTCAGTGCGGGAGCCGCCGAAATACTTCCCGCGGGCCGCATTCAGAGCGATCCGAAGCTGCGAATGCCTTATGTCGCTCAGGCGTCAATCGGCGTCGAGCAGGCGCTGCCGCACAACATTCGCCTGATGTCGCAGTACTCTTACCGCCGCGGAATCCATCAACTGCGCGGACGCAACGTCAACGCGCCGATTGACGGGGTTCTGCCCGATCCGAGCGCGGGCGTCGTCACGCAGATCGAATCGTCGGCCAATTCGTTCAATCACATCTGGTTCGTCAATTTCAACTGGGCGAAGTTCGGCAAGTTCATGATCGGCGCCGGCTACGTCTTATCGAAGACGACCGACGAGACGGACGGCGCATTGAGCCTGCCAGCAGACAATTTCGACCTTCGCGGCGAGCGCGGCCCGTCGCTTCAGGACACGCGCCATCGCTTCAACATCCTGACCAACTTCAGACTGACGAAATCTCTCAGCCTCAGCTCGATCTTCAACGCCAACTCCGGCCGTCCGTACAACGTCACCACCGGTTTTGACGACAACAAAGACCTCTCCGTCAACGACCGCCCGGCCGGCGTCGGTCGCAACAGCGCGCGCGGCGCGGGACAGTGGGATATCAGCTCGCGTCTGAGCTGGGGATTCAGTTTCGGCAAGAAGCCTGATAACCAGGGCATGGGCGGCCCGCAAGTGCGCATCATTCGCGGGGGCGCGGACAGCGGCGAGATGTTGGGCGCTATGGGTTCGATGCCTCCCGGCCCGAACGACAAACGATTCCGCACTCAGTTCTTCATCCAGGCCACGAACCTCCTCAATCACATGAACCCAATCGGATTTTCGGGCGTCCTGACATCGCCCTTCTTCGGGCAGCCGACCGCGGCGATGCCTGGCAGAAGAATTGAAACGGGAATGCGGTTTAGCTTTTGAACTTGAGCGGTTTTCAGATCAGCGTGCGAGTCAATAGAACACCGATGACGCGGATAGAGCGGATTGGCGCTGAGCGCCCGCTCGCGCGCGGTACTGTTAGCCGAGCCTTCCGGCCAAGCTCGCTACGACCGTGACCAGTTCAGTCCACTCGACCGGCTTGGGAATGTACGCCTGGTAGCCGGCCTCGATAGACTTCAGGTAATCATTACGTCCCAGGTATGCCGTCAGCGTCGCCGCGGGGGTCCTCCCGCCTTTCTCTTCACTGAGCTTGCGCACCTTGCGGATGAAAGAGTAGCCGTCCTCGCCCGGCATCGCGATGTCTGAAAGGATCACGTCAGGTCGCCATTCGCCGAGCATCGAAAGCCCTTCAGCGGCTGAGGCGGCGGATCTCACTTCGGCGCCGTCGCTGACGAGCGCGAAGGTGATCATTTCACGCGCTTCCGCCAAGTCGTCCACCAACAGCACGCGAACGCCATTGATCGAAGGCAGACTTGTACGCGACTCCCTGATGATTGAACTGCGACGCGCTTCTCCAGACGGCGCCGCATGGGCGGCCAGCGCCGGCAGAGTGATAGTAAAGGTCGCCCCGCGGCCTTCTCCCTCGCTCTCCACACGCACAGAGCCTCCGTGAAGTTCGACCAGGTGTCTCACAATCGCCAGCCCCAGCCCCAGCCCGCCGTGTTGACGGACCGTGGTCGTATCTTGCTGACTGAATCGATCAAAGACATAAGGAAGAAAGTCGGGGTTGATGCCCTGACCGTCATCGCTAACTGTGATCTCGATTTGAGAGTTCACGCGGGTCAGCCGCAATTCGACATGACCGCCTTCCGGTGTGAACTTGACTGCGTTCGAGAGCAGATTCCCGATGGCTTGCTGTAAACGGTCAGGGTCGCCTGAAACTGTGACCGCCTCGGGGACGAGCTTTGTCATGAAGTTGACGCCCTTGGCCTCGGCGGCAGGGCCTATGGACTCCGCGGCGGCTTCGACGACTTTGGCGATCTCTATCCGGCGCGGTTCTATGAGAATTTTGCCGGCGATGATGCGCGACACGTCGAGCAAATCGTTGATCAACCGGCCCTGCGTTCGCACGTTTCGCTCAATTGTGGTTAAGGCTTTCTGCATCTTGTCCGACTGAAGCTTGCCGCCGCGTAGCATCGTTATCCAGCCCATAATGGTGTTGAGCGGCGTGCGCAACTCATGGGAGACTGTCGCCAGGAATTCATCCTTCGAACGGCTGGCTTCCTCGGCGCGACGGCGGGCGACCTCGGCCTCTCGATGCGCCTCCTGCTCGTATCTGAGCAACTGTTCGCGCTCTTCTTCTATTCGCTTGCGTCCAGTGATATCGCGAAAAGTCAACACGACCCCAATGAAATTTCCGCGTTCGTCTTTTATCGGCGCGGCGCTGTTCTCAATCGGCGTCTCCCGCCCGTCTCTGGTGGTTAGGACATCATGATCGGCGAGGCCGGCGGAGAGACCTCCCTGCAGAACTCTTAGAACCGGGCTTTCACTCGGCTTTCGCGTCTGCTCATTGATAATCCGGAAGACTTCTATCAGCGGCTTGCCTTCGGCTTCCGCCTCCGCCCATCCAACCATTTCTTGCGCCACTGGATTGATCAATGTCACGCGTCCTTCCAGATCGGTTGTGATAACCGCGTCGCCGATGCTGCTCATCACTGTGTTCAACCAGGCTTCCCGCTCCCTCACCAGCTGTTCGGCCTCTCGCAGGCGCAGGATCGCCCGAATGTTAGCGATCAGTTCCTCGGCCTCAATAGGCTCGGTCAGATAAGCGTCCGCGCCGCCCTCAAGCCCGCGGATACGATCACGGACTTCAGTGAATGTCGCCGAGGTTTGAATCACAAGTATGGAGTCGATAGAAGGGTCGGTTTTGATGCGCCGGCAGATTTCGATCCCGCTGGCGTCGGGCAAGTTCACGTCGAGAAGCACGAGTTGAGGCTTTAATTCATGAGTGAGTCGCAACGCGTCTTCCCCGGTCGTCGCTTCGTATACCTCAAAACCGGCAAGCCGTAGAACGCGGCTTTTGGCGTACAGACCGGGCTCATAATCGTCCACGTTTAATATTTTTATCTTTGGCGTTTCCATCATTATTACCTTTGACACTTGGCCTCTCGTTGATTCCGGCCGGCGATTCCTCATTACTCCTTACCCACCGCCTGCATGATCGTCGCCAACAGTCCCTCTTGTGACAAACCTTCCTTGGATATAATCGCCTGCGCTCTGGCCATCAAATCTTCACGTTCTCCGGAGGTCAAAGTCTGTGAAGTAACAATGATCACCGGCGTCTCGCTTGTCAGAGGGTCGCTTTTCAGCCTGGACAGCGTTTCAAAACCGTTCAATCCCGGCATTTTTAGATCGAGCAAGATCAGGTTCGGCCGCGATTCACGCGCTCTGCGAATGCCTTCCTCTCCGTTGGCGGCTTCATCGACCGGCCACGGCAATCGGCCAAGCATTTTTTTAAGCAGGTAACGCGCAGATTCATCGTCGTCAATCAACAAGAGCCTGGATTCATAGCGAGGGGGCTCAAAGCGTTCGACTCTGGCGGACGCTTTCGGCCCTATCTCGCCGGTTGAGTAACACACAGGGATCGTGGCCGAGAAAGTCGAGCCTACGCCAACTTCGCTTTCGACAGCCACGTCGCCGCCGAGCAGTCTCGCCAACCTCCGGCAGAGTGGCAGTCCCAAACCAGTTCCCTTGGCATGGCGCTGCAATGGATTTTCAACCTGTGTGAATTCCTCAAAGATGCGGGTCTGATCGGCGGCGGCGATTCCGATCCCGGTGTCGGAGACATAAAATGTCACGTCGTCGCCTTCGGCGGCGAGCGCCGCCCGGACGCGCACCTCGCCGCGTTCTGTGAACTTCAGAGCGTTCGAGATGAAGTTGCGCACAATTTGCGTGACCTTTCCTTCGTCCGTCCTGAGAGCCGGAATTCCGCCGGGTCCCTCAAAGATGAGGTCAACGTCCTTGTTAGCGAGCATCGGCCGGAAGACGCCGCGCAGCGCGCTGAACAGATTCTCGACGGTGAATTCAGCCGTCTGGACTTCCACCTTCCCGGCTTCGATCTTCGCCAGGTCGAGCAGGTCGCCGACCATCTCCAACAACGCCTCGGCGCCTTTGCGAATGAAGCTGACCTGCTTCTCCTGCTCCTCCGTCAAATCCCCGTCAATGCGGCTGAGCAACAGTTGTGTAAGCGCCATGATCGAGTTGAGGGGCGTGCGGAATTCGTGGCTCATGTTGGAGAGGAAGCGAGACTTCATATCGTCAGCCCGCCGTAAGGCGGACGCCTTATCATCCAGCTCGGAATAGAGCGCTATGACGCCCAGGTTGGTGTCTTCAAGCTCGCGGTTGAGCCGCTCCAGGTCATCCTGACGCCGCCGCAGTTCGTCGAGCAGGCGCATTAGTTCGCCGTTCTGCTGCTGGATTTCTTCGAGCGGGCTTTGCGGACGCTCGCCGGCCAATTGGTCGGCGAGCGCGCTCAGGCGTTCGGCAGTCACAACAGGCGCTCTTTTCGGCAGATTTTTTTTCATCAGGACGCTCGTGCCGCTTCCGCGCGAAGAACTGATCTCACACTCGTCCATCAAGCGTCGCGCCCCCATAATTCCCAGCCCCATCCCCGTATCCCACATGAATTGACCTTGCAAGACGCTCTCAAGTTCGGCGATGCCCGGCCCCCGGTCTTTGACTTCAATAAGCAAGCTTTGCTGTGTGGCGTCGCCTTCGACCTGAAATGCCACTCTGCCGCCCTCCGCATAATTGAACGCGTTGCGCGCGATTTCAGACACGGCGGTGGCGATGCGCGATTGATCCTGGGCCTCGAACCCCAGCAGCCCCGCTATCTGCCGCGCGCGCTGCCGCGCCACGACCACGTCGTGCTCATACTTAATCGTGACTGTCAGAACCGGCCATCTCATAACAGAATAATCAACGTTTTTTGGCGACTACCACAGCGACGTCGTCACGGCCGCGGGTAAAATCGCGGTAAAGGACGCCCGCAATCAAGCTCGGATGCCGGCTCACCAGCCCGGGGTATTGATCCAGGTTCCAATGCGTCGCCAGACCGTCCGAATGCATAACCAGCACCGTGTCTTGCGACCAGGGGTAAACGAACTCTTGGATCTTGCGCGCCTCGTGGCCGACGATGCCGGAGTGGGAAACCATGTGACGGGCGCCGCCTGGCGCGAGCGCCACGCTCGAGATATTCCCGACGCCGGCGTATCTCACCTCTCGGGCAAGGTCGAGGTCGGCGACGGCCAGCGCGGCGCCGCGAGTGCTGCGCAGCGCGCCGTGAGCGAATTCGATCAGCTCGGCCGGCGCAAGTTGGGGATGAGTTCGTAGCGCGTTCACCGCGGCCATTGCCGCCGCCGCCGCGTCAGCGCCATGGCCCAAACCGTCAGCGACTAGAATGACGCAGTGACCGTCTCGCCATTCGACCGCCCAGGCGTCTCCGCACGCCACCTCGCCGGGCTGCGGCAGGCAAACGGCGCCGATCTCGAGTGGCGCCTGGGGGTTTCCGCTCGCCGGCCTTCGCGCCCGCAATTGCGCGACGAGCGCGGAGCCTTTACCCGGTATCGAATAAATGTCGAACTCATCCGAGAGTCGCTTTATCGCCCCCAGCCCGGTGCCCGGGCTGCCGGCGGTGGAATAGCCGTCGCGCAAACTTTCACCAACGTTGGTTATGCCGGGGCCCTGATCCAAAGCCAACACTTCAATAGTCGCGACGCCGTCGCGGTCGAAAGCGCGCGCCAACACTTGTCCTTGAGGAGTGTGCTTGACCAAATTGGTCGCGGCTTCAGTCACCACAAGCGCAACTCTGCCAATCTCGCTCGCGTCAAAACCGATGGCCCGCGCTAAGCCAGTCACTTCCCGCCGGGCTTCCGCCACTGCGCTCACTTCCCTGATGTTAAAGTGTACTTGGTTGTTCATTTCCAGCCATTCACTTCCATCGTGTGATCGTCACGCGTGTCCCTTCGCCTACCCGCGAAAAAATTTCAAACTCATTCGAGAGTCTTTTGGCGCCGCTCAGGCCCAGCCCCAAACCGCCGCCCGTCGTGTAACCGTCTTTCAGCGCCAGCTCGATATCCGGAATGCCAGGCCCCTGGTCTTCAAATGTGAGCCGCAGCCCCCGGCGCGGCTCGCTGTTGATGGCCTCGAGCCTGACGGTTCCGCCGCCGCCGTGGTCGAGCGTGTTGCGCGCCAGTTCGCTGGCCGCCGTCACGATCTTGGTTTGGTCCACCAGGCTGAGACCTTGCTCCGCCGCAAACTCGCGGGCAACCTGCCGCACGCGCACGACGTCCTCCGATGACTTGATCGACATTGTCTCATCTTTCAGCACGGCCATTGGCGTTCTCCTGCTCTGCCCTGGCGCCTTGAAGCAGGCTCATGCCCTGCTCAACGTTGAGCGCGGTGCGCACCCCCGGCAGCGAGAGGCCCAACTCGACGAGCGTGATGGCCACCGCCGGGCGCATCCCGACGACTACCGTTTCCGCGTCCAGCACGCGCGACATCGCCGCGATGTTGCCGAGCATCCGTCCGATGAACGAGTCCACTATTTCGAGCGACGAAATGTCAATCAACACGCCCCGCGCCCGTGTCCTGGCGATACCCTCGGTCAAGTCGTCCTGCAGCGTCAGGGCGAGGCGGTCGTGCATGTCCACCTGGATCGTGACGAGCAGGTAATCGCCCATCTTTAAAATCGGTATCCGCTCCATCTCGCCTCCTTCAACCGTGATTCTCCGCGCGCGTGATGACCATCCTGGCGCGCCGCAAAGCGACGGCGAAGGCGTCGGCAAGACTGGACTTGGTGATCACGTCGGTGAGGTTGACACCCAGATGAACGATCGTTTGCGCGATCTGCGGGCGGATGCCGCTGATTATGCAATCCGCCCCCATCAACCGTGCCGCGGACACGGTCTTGAGCAAGTGTTGCGCCACCAGCGTGTCCACCGTCGGCACTCCGGTGATGTCAATGATGGCGATGCTCGCGCCGGTCTCGACGATCTTTTCCAGCAGACTCTCCATCACCACTTGCGTCCGCGCGCTGTCGAGCGTGCCGATCAAGGGCAGGGCGAGAATGCCCTCCCACAGCACGACGACCGGAGTTGAAAGTTCGAGCAACTCCTGCTGCTGGCGCCTGATCACTTCTTCACGGGCCTTTTGATAAGCCTCGGTCGTATATAGCCCGAGTTTGTCCAGGAGCGCCGTCGCAACCCACATCTCGTCGGCCAGCTTCCTGGGATCGCCTTCCAACTCTTGACGCATCAGCGAGAACAGCGGCTGCTTCAACGAGAAGATGAAGGTCGCAGTCTCGGAAGGCGAGAAGCCCTGATGCGCGCGCGAGCGCGAAACGCCGGAAAGAAATTCGCGCGCCTCCTCCCAGGCCGGGGCGTTGATGTCGTTTAGACCCGGCTGCTGTGAAGCGGCGCGGATCACCAGGTTCAAGAATTGGCGCGATTGCTCGCGCAATTCAGACTCTCTCATTAAATCGCTACGTAACGTCGTCGCCGCCAACTGTTCCCGCATCCAGTCGGTGAGCAAATCAGATTCGCGTTTAGCGATCATCTCAGGGATGCGACTCCTATCAGGTATGAGGCTCTGAGCTTTTTGATTCATCGCTGTTTCTCCTTCACCATAAAACCATTCCCACTGGTCATTTCTTTCGGCCATTTCTACTTGATCAGAGATCAAGAGGTGTGGGTGTTCATTATCCAAGTAATACCTGCGAGGACTTTGTCGTAATAACAGATTTGTTTTTGAATTTATTATTCTCTTCCTCAGGTAAACAATTTTCCCGCAAAATTCACTATGTCCCCTCACTTGCGCTTGTTCAAGACCCTGACCAAACTTCGACGATAATTGGCGTAATGTTGAGCTTATTCTCAAAATGGAAATTGGCGGCGTCAGGAAAGCCGCAAATACGCGCACATGGCCCAATACCATGGCGAGCGCCAGGTGAGAGCGCATTTAGCGGCCTTCGCAGTTGACTTACTCGCAGCCTTGATCTCAAAGCGTGTTTACAGAGCCTGCGAAGCGTGCGAAAGCTTTATGCTCTTGTCATTACCCACATTTTGACGCGTTCTTAGCCCGCGGATGCGGGCGGCAACATAAAGCCTGGGGCGGAGCGTTAGCGGAGCCCCAGGAATATGGCGTAATTACATATCAAGCCCGCGAAGCGGGCGGCAGCTTTTTGTTATTCTTCATTTCATGATCATTGAGATTGAGCCGATGGCTGTCGCCCGCATCCGCGGGCTTGCGCGATAAATGCTGAACGTACCTGGGGTTCCGCTACGCTCCACCCGGGCTATATTCTGCCGCCCGCATCCGCGGGCTGAGAGTGTGAACACTCATTTGGCGTCAAATGTGGGCAAAGACAAGAGCTTTATGCTGGCGCCCGCCGCACCGGGTTTTAGATAAGCGCTTTTAAAACACGCTTTCAGGAGGGCTGCGCGGCGTATTCCGCTCATTTCCGGGGTAAGATGGAAAGGATAAGGAGATCGAAATGAAAGTTGGTTGCTTATTACCTCAAAGCGGCGCGCTCGCCTCGCGCGAAAATCTGATCCGGGTCGCCAAGCGCGCCGAAGAACTCGGCTATGATTCGGTCTGGGTATTTGAACGACTGTTATGGCCGATCAATCCGCGCGATCCGTATCCGCCGTCGCGCGACGGAAGCTGGCCCGTCAGTTTCCAGAACGTCTTCGACCCGATCGAGACGCTGACGTTCGTCGCCGCGCACACGCGCAACGTGCGATTGGGGACGAGCGCGCTGGTTTTGCCGTATTACCAGCCGATCCAACTTGCGCGCCGCCTCGCCACTCTCGACGTGTTGTCGGAGGGGCGGCTGGAAATCTGCGGCGGCGTGGGTTGGTCGCGCGATGAGTTCGAGGCTGTCGGCGCTCCTTTCGAGCGGCGCGGCGCGCGCGCCGATGAATTGCTCGAAGCCATGATCGCCGTATGGACGCGCGATCCGGTGAAATTTGAAGGCCAGTTCTATCACA
>Ga0081455_10000794_pt1 | contig 10836 bp, 16 predicted proteins | sample TabmetS3T2R1_FD_70207 | JGI IMG/M metagenome (GOLD analysis project Ga0081455, IMG submission 70207) | Tabebuia heterophylla rhizosphere microbial communities from the University of Puerto Rico - S3T2R1 | ecosystem: Host-associated > Plants > Roots > Rhizosphere ... | reverse complement strand
TACGTCAAGAGAGGGAAGGAACTGCCAATAATTTGTCAGAGATATATCCCAATATACTAGTAGTATGTTTTAACTACAGAGAACGCAGCCCAGATGTGATTTGGGGTCAACTTAAAAAGAGTACGAACGCTATTTCCAAGCAATTGACGCTTGAAGGGTTTAATGTTATAAGGAGTACATGTACCACTGACGAGAAGACAGAAGCAGCTTTCATATTTTTGTTAGAATCAATAACTCTACCATCATACATGGTAAAAACTGGTCCAAAGGTTTCAAGGAAACACGATTCTAGCAAGTTTATTTCAAAAAGTAATAATGTTGCACGATTAATGTGGATTAATAATGAGATGAGAATAACCACTTTGATAGCGAGAAAGGCTACCAATGCAAGAGAATATGTTAGATTTCTCTTAAATGAACGAATTGATAGTATAGGTATTACTAAGGGTCTTGTTCCTGACCTCGGGAATAAAACACAAATTTATACTGCAAACGAAACTAAATTTACACGTTTGGTGAAAAAAGCAATTAATGAACTCACTACAATTGAAAAGATATTTTTCTGATAAAATTGATCCGGATTTATATAATCTTGCTAAGATCATTTCATATCCCAATCTGAGTACGAGTGAATTCATCAAACGTATTAGAGAGATACAAGATTTAGGGATAACTGATATCATATTTGAAGGAAACACTCAGATTGGTAAAGTATCAATCTTAGGCAAAGGTTCAGTCAGTATAGTACTTAAAGTTAGGATCAAAAATAAAACATACGCTTTAAAGATTAGAAGAATGGATGCAAATAGGATGACGATGTTAAGAGAAGCTTCAATACACCAGATAGTAAATACAATTGGCATAGGTCCTAAATTATTTAAATTCTCAGAAAATCTAATTATCATGGAATTTATTGACGGTTTAAGTATTATTGATTGGATCCGACAACAATATCTTGACAAGTATAGAGTATTAAATATTGTTACTAATATACTAAAACAATGCTTTATTTTGGATATGGCAAATATTAATCATGGAGAATTAAGTAATTTGAATTATCACATAATTGTTTCGTATTCAGATCGTGTTAGCATTATAGATTTTGAGAGTACAAGCTTAAATAAGAAGAAATCTAATAATGTAACTTCTGCAAGTCAATCACTATTCATAAGTGGAATGATTTCACATTATATAAATAATATACTGAATCTTTTGTCTAGAGACAGTATTATCGAGAAACTAAGAGCATATAAGAGAGATCAGAATGTTACAAATTTTGATTCCTTAATACAAACCCTTTCAAAGAGTGTTTGATATTAGCATAAATTGAATTCTTATCAATGATGATACGCTATTTTTCCAGTAGAGTGATCACTCTCACTCAAGTACAGATTCTGTTATAGACTCAAATCTTATGAATGACAACTTGTTAGCAGGAATGAATGACCAATATAGTTGGAAGTCAGAATGGAGTATTTCTCGATGGACAGAACATACGAAATACAATATCAATCAATAACCGGAGAAGCTATCCATGTATAGTTCTTGTTTGGTTCTTCAATGTGAACACATATCTTTACGTCTTTCTAGTATCGTAGTCAAAAACCAATCGAGGTTGATTGACCTAGAAGGAAGATGCATCTGTAATGATTAGGAGTCTAGCTTACTATCTTAAAACAAGACTGTTAATTATATTAATAGCTGTAGCTGGACTGTAATAAGCTGAGGGCTGTGCAGAATACGTTACCACATACCATTTATTATCTTTGAAAGTCCAGGCCTGTGTCTGTTTAATATCGGATATGTTATTAGTTATTAAATATGTAATCTGATATCCTGGTAGTCCTGATATTACTGTGGGAACAGATTGCAATAAAGTAACGTTACCAAAAGTTTGCTTTAGATTAGCAATCGTAGAATTCAAGGTTTCATTTATCAAAAATTTGGTAGATTTAGAATTATCAGTTGCACTAGCAATCGGTTTAGTTGGCTGAATAGCAAATGAATCAACGTTAGCATTCAAATTGTTTTTCATAATATTCTTCAAATATTCACTCTGATTTAATATGACAACATTTGCGTTCTCAGAATAGCTACGTATACCTTCGATCCCAGTAAGATAAAAGTCTGCAATTATATTGTTGCCTGAAACATTTCCCAAATTTTCAAGCATGTTCCAATTCGAAGGGTATTTAATTCGTATCCCTGCAGTCATATTTTCGTACGTCTGGTAACTTACTTCAGATGAATTCCCGTCAAAGTCAAAATAAACCTGGCCAGCCGCTGAGAATTGTTGAGCTAGATATGGATATGAATTTATGAAGAACATAAGCAAAATCAAGCCATATATTACAACCCATGGATTAAAATGTATTATTTTTTGCCGCCGCCGCCAGTTTACCTCCTTCAAAGTAACGGATATAATAGTTTAATTTTATTTCAATATTCCTATTCTATCTTCTTGACTCTATATTTTGAATTTGGATGAATGTGACTTACCCATCGAGATAATTATTATATATTTTTCAAATAAATGTTCTATGTTAAGGTGCTACCTATCATATTGTAATGTTGTTTATATTAGGCATATTACTGCCAAAGCCCTCTCAGTAGTGTATTCAAAATTGGACATAACTAATAAGTAATATGTGAAATGCGTACATACACTTCCAACTGGAGAAATCATGAAAACTAGTAATATAGTATGAAATTGGCAGGAAGCGGGCTTACCACTAATGTTGGCTTTGTGTATGCCTGTAGCAGGTATTGGACTTAGCTAAAGTAGGCTTGAGAATTCAATGGGTCTGGGATTGCTCATTATAGTGAGTTCAATAGTTGCGAACGGATGGCCATTATGCTTTAAGGAGCATGAGTCACTTGTAATAACACGCCGTTTCAGCTCGTGATTCCCTCCCTCCCTCCCGCGTTCTTCGACCTTTAAATAAGTGTCAATAATTAATAATATGTTAGTTAATGACAGATAAAAAAACAAAAGTCCAAACTGATCCTCATGTAGATCCTTCTGAACTTGATAATAATGATTCAACTACTATATACAATACTAACGAAAAAATGTCTGCTATAGACCTTGAAATACAAGACATTGATGGGGTGGGCCCAACAACAGCAAAGAAGCTCAAGGAGGCAGGGATCGTATCAGTAATGGATCTAGCAGTAACTAGTGCAGAACAATTAGCTGTAGATATTAACTCTTCCAAGGATAGCGCTGCAGCATTTATTATGGCAGCACAGAAACTGCTTAGAGAATCGAATGTATTAGAAAAGGAATTTGTGACCGCTGATTTTGTTCTTGAAAAAAGAAAATCTATGCTAAGGTGTTCTACCGGTTCTAAATCTTTGGATGAGTTGTTACTGGGTGGAATAGAAACTCAAGCTGTTACAGAATTTTATGGAGAATTTGGTTCAGGCAAATCGCAGATTTGTCATACTCTATGTGCTATGGCAAAACAACCTATAAATGAAGGAGGTCTTGATGGGGGTGTAATCTATATTGATACAGAGGGAACATTCAGGCCTGAAAGATTAAATCAGATCGCTAGGGCAAGAGGTTTTGATCCAATGCTAGTTTTAAAGAATGTTGCAATATGTAAAGTATATAATAGTTCCCATTTAGAATTGATTGTAAAAGATCTTGGTAGATACATAAATGAGTTTAACGCTAAATTAGTAATAATAGATAGTATTATATCACTTCATCGAGCAGAGTTCGCAGGTAGAGGTACACTTGCGGATAGACAACAGAGACTTAATTCTATTTTGCATAAGTTAATAAGACTTGCTGAAATATTTAATATAGTGATTGTAATTACTAATCAAGTACAATCATCCCCTGATACATTCTTTGGAGATCCAACAAAAGCAGCAGGCGGAAATGTTATAGGCCATACTTCTACATATAGAATATACCTTAGAAAATCAGGTGAGAATAGAATAGCTAAGATGATTGATTCTCCATATCATCCTTATTCTGATATACGTTTTACGGTTAATGAAAAAGGGGTAGATGATTTAGAAAAATAACTACTAGCAAATTAGCAATTTAGCAGCTTACCTTGCCAGCAGGAATAAAGAAAGGCAGGGACAAGAAGAGTTGTAATCTAGAATGATATCTGAACTTTTGAGTATGGGAAGTTTGTAATTAGCAAAATTGAAGTTATTTTTAGAAACAAAAAGAGAGATAGAAAGAATAACATCATTTGTCATGACGGACACTCTTTGATGAAAATATCGTAATTCTCTTATCTGATTTTGCGACATTCCGACAGTAACTGATCTAAAAGACGGTAAAGACAATCCGACTATCAAATTTCAATCAATAATTCCTGGATCGTCTGCTGGTAACGCAGCTGAATCTAGTTCAGTACCAACAACAATACCCGAGAGCAACTGGATAATGATGTAGTCCATTTTGCAGCTCTAGGATGTCTTGATAATACTTCTAAACCTCATGGACCAGTTATTGAAGAACCATAAGGTTGAGTGATGAAAAAAATTTGAAATTCGCACCATTTTAATTTTAGGTGTCAAAATTGAGAACAGTACTAGACGTCCAGCATTATTGACGGATTTTTAAGTCCCGCATTACACAGACTGGCTTCATTTCCTTCTGCAAGATTTGAAGTGCCTATTTTGCAAATAAAATAAGTGAATCAGTGTCTATATCTATTCTCATAATAAGCGGGGCAATATTATTTCCGGTCATTTCATCGTCACCAATACCATCATTATCTTCCTCCTACACTTCATCTTCATACCGCGTCCCTCCTCTTGTTCTCGCAAGAGTACTAGCAGTACCTCCTGGTTGAATTTCAACTATAGATAACCATTTGGCCTGCGTGTTTGAGTTGTCATCTATACGAAAGGTAGTCTCATTACTATCTGGAGATCTTGGTTGTAGTAACGGTTCACTAAACACTCCACAAGTTTGGCCTGGATCATGGTCAAAAGAAAATAATCGCACCCACTGATTTGCAGGTGTCGCTCCATCATTATTTCCCTGATCTTCCCATGCTTCCATATGAACACCCCCATTTGCCTTATTCCATATTACTGCCTTGTAACCTCTCCATTGCTCATTTCCCAAAGAGTCAGCTTCTGCAGCACCTGAACGAGAAGTACAATCTTTATAGACAGGATGCGGGCATTCTGTCCTCAGATACGTATCTCCACCTTCAAGAGGGATAGTTATAATATAAGTACATGCACCCTCTCTATCATCAGGTCTATTATGAAAACCTCCATGCAATTTCATATCAATAGTGTTAGAACCTCCGCCCTTGAAATAGCCGGTCATTTCAATATTTGGTGGAACATCTTCTACTGACCATCTCATTGAATCCGATGGTCTTGGATCACTGAAATCTGTACGATACTGGCCTACTGTTTGATAGATCGTCTTTACTCCATTAGGATCTAATCCTCCGCCTCCGCTTGTAACTGTGAGGGTTACGGTCGCCGGAGGGGTGCTCGTGGCACCTTGGCTATCCTTTGCAACGTATGTGAAACTGTCCGAACCGGTGAACCCAGAAGTGGGTGTATAGACCACCATCCTTTGGAGTGGTAGTGGGGATAACTGTCCATGAGATGGGGGGGTAACTAAGCTAAAGGTTATGGGAGAATTTTCAGGATCCGATGGTCTTGGATCACTGAAATCTGTACGATACTGGCCTACTGTTTGATAGATCGTCTTTACTCCATTAGGATCTAATCCTCCGCCTCCGCTTGTAACTGTGAGGGTTACGGTCGCCGGGGTTACTAAAGGAATATTTGTCCATTCATAGTTAGCATTGTAATCCTCGTTCAAGTAAGGTGATTCAATAGCTATAACCTTATTTGTATACGAAATAGCTACAAGTGAAGAAAAGATCAGAGAGATTAAAAGTATTGAGGAAATATGTTTCATTGATACAGACCTATATCGTCTGCATTGACGGATCATGATTAATCTATGGTAGACAAACTTCGGGGGGGTATTTAATCTGTATATATTTTAATTATCTATTACATCGACGTTGTGCTAATAAGAGCATTAGTTATTTTTGCAGTTATAGCTACTATACTAATAATCGGAACATCATCATTAGGACCTGCAACAAATACAATTAATAGCAGAAACCGATTTCTTCAGCAGGTACTTTGCTACTCATATGAATACTGCTACATCAAATGAAAAAACAATTGTACATCAGGAGATTATTGTTTCCTGTCCATCACCTCAGATTATATCCCGATCAAATGAACATCTTCAAACAGTAATTATTTTACCTTATAGAAGTGATGGCTCAATCAAAAAAGGAGTTTTAGCATTTACAGCAACTAAACTCGTAGGGGGGGTTGAAAGACAGTTAGAAGATATTTGACCAGTTATTCTCATCAATAAGTTTAAACTAGACCCACAAGATGTTAACCAGTTTCTAAAAGCATGGACTTCGGACGCTGAGATTATGAAACAGCAACCCGGATTCATTTCAACCCAAATGCACCGGGGTATTGCTGAAAGCTGCGCATACATTAACTATGCTATCTGGGAATCCACATCACAGTTCAAACAAGCTCTTAGCAATCCCCAATTCCAGACTAAGATGTCAGACTCCCCTGCTAGTGTGATAGCATCTTCCCATCTGTTCAAGAAGATTGCAGTCCCGGGGATCTGTGTAGAATAAATCTTTCAGAAGACACTTTTCTTTAAACCAGTCAATTTCTATCGATATTTGTTCTTCAAATAAACTACCGCATTTATCAAATCGGAATGTTAAATTGTTAGCTCCACGTACTACTACGGTGCATTTCCAATTAAACGGTGATCAGCATAAGATCCATTATCATTGTTGTCTTTATCTTCGATCTGGACATTCCCTGTAGTCGGGCACTTGTGAGCCATCTTTACATGGTGCCAGTCCAGTTACAACGTCAATATCTTTACTATCGAAGCAAGTTCCCTGATACCCAGAATCAACTTGATCACAATATGGCATTTCATGATTTTCATCATTATTATTACTTGATCCGTATACAGACAAATTAGATCCAACCAGCGTTAGACACATAGCTGCGAAAACTAGAGGTAGTGTAGTACTTTTTAAGCCCCAATATTTCTTACATTCAAGCACCTAGCAACAATCTCCATCTTGAGGAAATAATATAACAAAACTAATTCATTAATATTTTATCTAAATGATGTAGAAGTATATTATATAATGATATCTCTGTTATTGTGTCATAGATCCTGGAAAAAAAGTTGGCATAGTAGGTTTTGGTGGATTGGGTCACATGGGAATCAAGATCGCACATACGCTAGGCGCAGAAGTCAGTGTGCTAAGTCACTCCTTCATAAAACATGATGAAGCTAAGAAGATGGAAGCAGACAAATTCTATATTATTACTACCCCTTCATCAAACGGCCAAGATATTTTTAATGAACTCAAAGGGTATTTTGATCTCATTATCAACACTCTCAGTAGAGATTGATTGGGATCATTACCTTAATTTGCTAGTCCTCGACGAGGACGATCCCAGCTCTATCAGCTTGACTACAGATCTCGAACCAATGCCATCAAAAAGGAGTGGAATAATAACCTCTAACGTAAACGGCTTTATCCATGTGTATGGTAGAAAACAAAATCAAGTAACCTTGGATAGTAATGAACGATATGATCCAGTCAAGAATACATTAACTATTGAATCACCGATATTAGTTATCGTCATATTAATAAAGCGTACTTATCATGCTATATTATAGGATCATAAACAGGCGTATTGGTGCGCTTTATCAAGATGAATTACGGTTTTGAAAGGCATAACATAACGACCTTTCAAGCGTAAGACTTTGTTACTCTATCACTAGTAACAATTTCTAGGAAAAAGTTTTGACCTGTTAAAACTGAAATTCCTCTCATGTAAGAAATACTAAGATGCATAGTGCTGCGAATAATCAAGATATCTCAGTATTTTTTCTGGACAGTCATACTAAATCTAAGATGAAATTGATAGGAACAATTTGTCAGTACCAAAAATAATGATAGAATATCTTATAGACTAACGAATAACTAATGAGTCTGCCAAAGGAATGGGCACAAAGAGGGAGAAGAGTGAAGGTATAGAGATTAGGAAGAGGTATAATTTATGATAATTACTCAATAAAAATGCTAAAAAATCAACCTAAACGATCAGATTTATGAGAGGATGATATGAATTTGGAAACATGCAATGTTCAATAAATAAGGAAGTTATTAGCCAAGGAAAATGGTATCAAAACACCCGAATATCAACAGATCTTTAACAATGTTATTGGTTATAATGATATAAAGCTTCTATTGTACAAAATGATTACATCAAAATATACAAACTCTCTTTTATTAACTGGACTACCGGCATCTTTAAAGACTATATTCATATTAGAACTATTAGATCATACTTCGTAGATGAAATTACTGCATCGGGAATGGGAATGATTGATTATCTATTCGATCACGCTGACATGAAATTTCTCTCAATTGACGAGATCGACAAGCTCAATAAGAAGAATCAAAAAGTCCTGTTAAATGTAATGGAGATGGGAATACTTAGTGATGTAAAGGCCAAAAGAAGTAAATCAGCTCGACAAACTCATATGTATCTATCGATATATGCTTCAGCAATGATACTTCCTCTAACATACTTACTCCATTACTATCGAGATTTATGAAGCTTATTCTACCAGAATATAGTCTGGAAACTTTCATAGAAATCTGTCATAAGCTATTGTCCCGTAAGTACGATAAAGATCAGGAAACAATACAGACAATTGTACGATACGTATGGGAACATACTAGAGACGTATGGGATGCTATAACAATTGCAAAAATCTCAGATACACCAGATGAAGTAAACAGCATAGCCAGCACTTTAAGAAAGTATTCGAATGAAGTGAGGAGACCATAAAGAGTATGGAGATATTTACAGTTGTGCTAATAATCATATCTCTACTGGTCATGTCTAGCATGGTATTAACCCCATCAATAACATTATTGGCAAGCAGTAAAGGATTAAAGCTATATCTAACAGTAGATATAAATCTAAATGATAATGTTAACCATTATAATGTATATAGAGGTACAACTCTGGAATCCAATGTAATTCCTGGTACAACTACTCCTGTTACTACATCGGCTACCAACTCGTATTCTGATACCGAACTAACAGCTTCGACCACTTATTACTATAAAGTTGCAGCTATAGACAATGCTTGGAATATAGGTGCTCTATCCGTGGAAGGCTCAGGTACGACTAGTCGGCCATCACAACCTCCACCACAGCCTAACTTGTACGATGATTTCGAAAGTAGTAGTTTATACTCTCTAACTGATGGGCAAGTATCACCAAATGGAAAGTGGAAATCTCTCTTTACAGGATTCGGAACTACTAAGATTGCTCAAGAGGGATCGAGTAACAAATACATATATCTAGAACCGATGTCCTCGACCTCTCCTCAAGAGACTCATGGTTCAGCAGTTGCTACAACGTCTTCATACAAGAATTTTGAATTAAGTCTAGATGTAAAGACAATAAAGCAACTTCGTCAAAACTCTCCTCCAAACAATTGGGAGACAGCTTTTCTACTCTGGAATTCAATTGATCAATTCCATACTTACGGCTTTACTTTAAAGATACATGGATTTCAGGTAGAGAAGAAGGATAATAACAACCAGGATGACAGCGCAGAAATTTTTCTGGTGACGCAGAATAGTCCTTCTGTCAAGTTGGATACTTGGCAGAAGTGGCAGATAACAGTTACGGGAACAGAAACAGGAACACCAAGAATTCAAATATGGATCGATGGCATGAAGATAGTAGATTATCTTGATAACCAACTAGGTATTCTGCGTAATAGTGAAATTATGAAGCAAGGTGGACCCATAGTACTTTATACTGAAGATGCCGCGGTAGGATTCGATAATGTTGTAATAAGACCACTTTAACATTTAATAAACTACTTTCTTTCCTCTATTGGGGAAAAATTCTACAATTTTGTTCCTATATCGTGGGTTCATATTTGATTTTGTCGAATAAATAGACTAACGACATTAAGTATAAGCTTCGTTACTAGTAGGAATATGGGTAGTTCTTTTAGGTCCTGACTAAGCATTCCATCCATTGCGACATTTGTTGCAGCAATTGAAGCATCTCCATCTATATCAAACAGTTCGTTAGCCCTGACCGGAGCCGCTACTGCTACCTCGAATCAGGCTATTCAAGCAAACAGTATACTTATTTCAAGCAACGGCAAGAATTACCAGTGTACGAACACAGGTACCCCAAAAAATCCGTCAACACTTGGTATACATATTAGTGCTAGTAAGCAGGGAAATTCAATAAAAGGCCAATGGCGCATGATTGTAACTGAATTTAGAGAGAAAAAAGGTACAATAACAGGTGGAACGCTGGATAAGACAGAGTATGAGCTTAACCAATATTTAAGTTATCTACGTAAATCATAATGATTAGTCACACATAAAAGTAGTACACTGATGAATCGACTAAACTTCAGAAATTTTTAGCTTCATACTGATTCGATTAACCCGTTAATTGCAATCACTTATAATCACTCCTTCCACTTCTCCATTAGCGATAGTATCAGTAAATTCAGGTGAATGTTCAAAAAATATCATATATGAAGCAAAAATTCTACTCCCAGTTAATAGTCCTTTTTTTATGTTTCTAACGAGTCTCCCTTCCATATATCCTTTTACATCACATAGCTCACAATCTTTAGTACCATGATGTGTTCTACCATTTGTGATCGTTACTCACCAACCAACCAATCCGTATCCTCTGCAG
>Ga0081455_10008277_pt1 | contig 10837 bp, 11 predicted proteins | sample TabmetS3T2R1_FD_70207 | JGI IMG/M metagenome (GOLD analysis project Ga0081455, IMG submission 70207) | Tabebuia heterophylla rhizosphere microbial communities from the University of Puerto Rico - S3T2R1 | ecosystem: Host-associated > Plants > Roots > Rhizosphere ... | reverse complement strand
CTGATGAAGGCCTGAAGCACCAGCCATGAACCAGTATCACGACCTGCTCGAACGTATCCTCTCTGATGGCGCGGAGAAGCACGACCGCACCGGCACCGGCACGCTGTCGATCTTCGGTCACCAGATGCGGTTCAACCTTTCGGCCGGCTTTCCGATGCTGACCACCAAGCGGCTGCCGCTGAAGGCGATCGTGCACGAACTGCTCTGGTTCCTGGCCGGCGACACCAACATCAAATACCTCAAGGACAACGGCGTTTCGATCTGGGATGAATGGGCAGACGCCAACGGCGATCTCGGTCCGGTCTATGGATCGCAATGGCGCTCATGGCCGGCGCCTGATGGCCGCAGCATCGACCAGATTTCCAACGTCATCGACATGATCAGGCGAAACCCGGATTCGCGGCGGCTGATCGTGAGCGCCTGGAATCCGGCCGACGTCGACAAGATGGCGCTGCCGCCCTGTCATTGCCTGTTCCAGTTCTACGTCGCCAACGGCAAGCTCTCCTGCCAGCTCTATCAGCGCTCGGCCGACGTGTTCCTTGGCGTGCCCTTCAACATCGCGTCCTATTCGTTGCTGACCATGATGGTCGCGCAGGTGACGGGATTGAAGCCCGGCGATTTCGTGCATTCGCTCGGCGATACGCATCTCTACTCCAACCACCTCGAACAGGCGCGGCTGCAACTGACACGGCCAACACGGCCGTTGCCGGTGATGAAGATCAATCCAGACGTGAAGGATATCTTCGGCTTCCGTTACGAGGATTTCGCGCTCGAAGGCTACGACCCGCATCCGCACATCAAGGCCGAAGTCGCGGTGTGAGCGATTGATGTCCCTCACGATCCGCCGCGCACGCCCGGGCGAAGCGGGACTTGTCCTGTCCTTCGTTCGCGAGCTCGCCGAATACGAAAAGCTGCTGCACGAAGTGGAGGCGACCGAAGCCGACATTGACGTTGCGCTGTTCGGCGCCAATCCGCGCCTGTTCTGCGATATTGCCGAGTGGGACGGGATGCCTGCCGGCTTCGCGGTCTGGTTCGTCAATTTCTCGACCTTCAGCGGCCGCTCCGGAATCTATCTGGAAGACCTGTTTGTCCGCCCGGCGCTGCGCGGCAAGGGAATCGGCAAGGCACTCCTGGTGCATCTCGCGAGGGAATGCGTGGCGAATGGCTGGTCGCGATTGCAATGGTCGGTGCTCGACTGGAACACGCCGTCGATCGCGTTCTACAAATCGCTCGGCGCGGAGCTGATGGACGAGTGGACGATTTGCCGGGTCGGCGGTCCGGCGCTTGCGGCGCTGGCACAGGGGACGCGATGATGGAAATCGTTTTCGTCGTAGCGGTTGCGGAGAACGGCGTGATCGGCGCCGGCGGCGCCATTCCGTGGCGGCTGAAATCCGACATGGCGCACTTCAAGGCGCTGACGATTGGCAAGCCCGTGGTGATGGGACGCAAGACGTTCGTCTCGATCGGGCGGCCGCTGCCCCGACGGACCAACATCGTCGTCACCCGCGACTGGGGCTTTCGCGCCGACGGCGTCGTGGTTACCCATTCCTTCGCCGACGCGAAGGCGATCGCCACCGGCGATGCGCTGCGACGTTTCGCCACTGAGATCGCCGTGATCGGCGGCGCGGAAATCTATGCGCAATGGATGGACAGCGCCGATCGCCTGGAGATTACCGAGGTGCATGCCCGGCCCGAGGGCGACACGCGCTTCCCGGCGCTCGATCCAGCCGCATGGGAAGAGGTGGCGCGCGTGCGAAATCCGGCCGGTCCGGACGACAGTGCCGATTTCTCCTATGTGACATTTCGCCGGCGCCATCAACGTTAACCTCGCTAACCAATGTTTGCATTGACAAAAATGGCGTCAGGCATAGCTCCTTCGAGCAGGAAGCTTGCGTTGTAAGGGCCCGGGCGGTCCCCTATAAAGCCGGGCGGATATGCGAGGCTGAGGCATCCCCAACAGGCGGACCCGGGTCCCCCGCAGAGGAGAGTTTATATGCCGTGGAAGAATCAAGGCGGGGGCCCCTGGGGTCAGGGTCCCAAGGGACCGTGGGGCGGTGGACCGCAGTCGGTCGGGCCGAGGCCGCCTGATCTGGAGGACCTTCTGCGGCGCGGCCAGGACAGGCTGCAGCAGCTGCTGCCGGGCGGACATTTCAGCGGCATGGGCATCGCGCTGGTGCTGGCCGGCGCGCTGGTGATCTGGGGGCTGTCGGGCTTCTTCCGCGTGCAGTCGGAAGAGCTCGGCGTGGTGCTGCGCTTCGGCAAGCATGTGCGCACCGTCGACCCCGGGCTGAACTATCATCTGCCCTATCCGATCGAAACCGTGCTGCTGCCGAAGGCGCTGCGCGTCTCCACCATCTCGATCGGCATGACGCTGATCGACGATCCGGCGCGGCGCGGCCGCACCATGCGGGACGTGCCGGAAGAAAGCCTGATGCTGACCGGCGACGAAAACATCGTCGACGTCGATTTCACGGTGTTGTGGCGGATCAAGCCGAACGGCGTCGGCAATTTCCTGTTCAACATCCAGAATCCCGAGGGCACCGTGAAGGCGGTGGCCGAGAGCGCGATGCGCGAGGTGATCGGGCGTTCGCAGATCCAGCCGATCCTCACCGGCGCCCGCAACACCACCGAGCAGGCCGTTCACGAGCTGATGCAGAAGACGCTCGATAATTACGGCTCGGGCGTTCAGATCACGCAGGTGCAGATGCAGAAGGTCGACCCGCCCGCGCAGGTCATCGACGCGTTCCGCGACGTCCAGGCGGCGCGCGCCGACTTCGAGCGCTTGCAGAACGAGGCGCAGTCCTATGCCAACCGCGTCGTTCCCGACGCCCGCGGTCGCGCCGCGCAGATCCTGCAGGTCGCCGAAGGCTACAAGGAACAGGCGGTCGCCGAGGCCAAGGGCCAGAGCGCGCGCTTTACGAAGGTCTATGATGAATACAAGAAGGCGCCCGACGTGACGCGGCAGCGAATTTATCTGGAGACGATGGAGCGGATTCTCGGCGGTTCCGAGAAGCTGGTCTATGACGGTGGCAACAACGGGCAGGGCCAGGGCCTCGTGCCGTATCTGCCGCTCAGCGAATTGACGCCGCGCCGTCCGGCGCCGACCGCCGGTCAGCCGCAGAGCGGAGGCGCACGATGAGGTCCCCGATTGCAGGTATTGTCAGCCTGATCCTGCTGTTCGCCCTCGTGATCGTGGGCTACAGCTCGATCTTCACGGTGTCGCAGACCGAGCAGGCGCTCGTGGTGCGGCTCGGCCGGCCGGTCGACGTCGTGTCCGAACCGGGCCTGAACTTCAAGGCGCCGTTCATCGACACCGTCATCAGCATCGACAAGCGCATTCTCGATCTGGAAAACCCGTCGCAGGAAGTCATCGCGTCCGACCAGAAACGGCTCGTGGTCGACGCCTTCGCCCGCTACCGGATCAAGAACCCGCTGCGCTTCTATCAGAGCATCGGCTCGATCCAGGCCGCCAACATCCAGCTCACCACGCTGTTGAACGCGGCACTGCGCCGCGTGCTGGGCGAGGTCACCTTCATCAATGTGGTGCGCGACGAACGCGAGGGCCTGATGACGCGCATCCGCGACCAGCTCGACCGGGAGGCCGACCAGTACGGCATCCAGGTGGTCGACGTGCGTATCCGCCGCGCCGATCTGCCGGAGCAGAACAGCCAGGCGGTCTACAAGCGCATGCAGACCGAACGTGAGCGCGAAGCCCAGGAATTCCGCGCCCAGGGCGGCCAGAAGGCGCAGGAGATCCGCTCGAAGGCCGACCGCGAGGCGACCGTCATCGTCGCGGAGGCCAATTCGACCGCCGAGCAGACGCGCGGTGCGGGTGACGCCGAGCGCAACCGGCTGTTCGCCGAGGCCTATGGAAGGGATCCGGACTTCTTCGCCTTCTATCGTTCGATGTCGGCTTACGAGACCGGGCTCCGTTCCAACGACACCCGTTTCTTGCTGCGGCCTGATTCCGAATTCTTCCGCTTCTTCGCCAATCCGTCCGGCCATCCGCCGGCGGCTGCGGCACCGAAGCAGTAAACGTCGGGCCGGGGATACGCGGTTAACGGCGAAGCGGGGGGCCGCTTCGCCGGCATAAAAGCAAAAGGCGCTGCATAGCGGGGGGATGTCATCCGATGAGGTCTATAGCGTTCGCCGACTTCCTCATCGGTGTGGGCATCCTCTTTGTGCTCGAAGGCCTGATGTTCGCCGCCAGCCCGGCCTGGATGCGCCGGGCGATGAAGAGCGCGATGGCGACGCCGGACAATATCCTGCGCACCGTCGGCATCGTCTCGGCGGTCGTGGGTCTGCTGCTGATCTGGTTCGTGCGGCGGTAGCGCATTTTACCGTCGTTTGCGGCGAGATACGGCTTTGGAACTTTAAGGCCCCTCTGGCGTGTAATGGCCCGCCGTGGTTTGTTTTGCGCCTTGGTTCGTGCCTTGGAATGCCGGTGCTGCAGCGGACGCAAATAGCTGTGGCGCCAACGCAATCGTGAGCCGCCTGGCGCCGGTTTTTCGCCGGAATATCAGGTGCAGATGCTTGCGCCTCGGACCCGTTCGGGCGCAGTGTGGACCCAATTCGACCCCTTTTGGAGACAAGCCGATATGACCGGTGTCAGACCCGCTTTGACGAGCCGCCTGCGCCTGCTGGGGATCGCGATCTCGTTCAGCGCCGCCAGCATGCTGGCGTCGGCGCCGGCCAGCGCGCGCGGGCCTGACGGCATCGCCGACATCGCCGAGAAGGTGATCGACTCCGTCGTCAATATCTCGACTTCGCAAAGCGTCGAGGCCAAGGGCGGCGGTCGGGAAGCGATGCCGCAACTGCCGCCGGGCTCGCCGTTCGAGGAATTCTTTGACGATTTCTTCAAGAACCGGCGTGGTGGATCGCCCAAGGGCGGCGAGCGAAGCGAAATGCAGCCGCCGCGCAAGACCAATTCGCTCGGCTCCGGTTTCATCATCGATGCCTCGGGCGTCGTCGTCACCAATAATCACGTCATCGCGGATGCCGACGAGATCAACGTGATCATGAACGACGGCACCAAGATCAAGGCGGAACTGGTCGGCGTCGACAAGAAGACCGACATTGCTGTCCTGAAGTTCAAGCCGGTGAAGCCGATCGTTGCGGTGAAGTTCGGCGATTCCGACAAGCTGCGGCTTGGCGAATGGGTGATCGCGATCGGTAACCCCTTCAGCCTCGGCGGCTCGGTGACGGCCGGCATCGTGTCGGCGCGCAACCGCGACATCAGCCAGGGGCCGTACGACAATTACATCCAGACCGACGCCTCGATCAATCGCGGCAATTCCGGCGGGCCGCTGTTCAACCTCGAAGGCGAAGTGGTCGGCGTCAACACGCTGATCATCTCGCCGACCGGCGGTTCGATCGGTCTCGGCTTCGCGGTGCCGTCGAAGACGGTGGCCGGCGTGGTCGATCAGCTGCGCCAGTTCGGCGAGCTGCGCCGCGGCTGGCTCGGCGTGCGGATCCAGCAGGTCACCGACGAGATCGCCGAAAGCCTCAACATCAAGCCCGCCCGCGGCGCGCTGGTGGCCGGCGTCGATGACAAGGGGCCGGCGAAGCCCGCCGGCATCGAGCCCGGCGACGTCGTCGTCAAGTTCGACGGCAGGGACGTCAAGGATCCGAAGGATCTCTCCCGCGTCGTCGCCGACACCGCGGTCGGCAAGGAAGTCGACGTCGTCATCATCCGTAAAGGCGCAGAGGAGACCCGCAAGGTCACGCTCGGCCGCCTCGAGGATACTGAAAAGGTGCAGCAGGCCGCTGCCAAGACCAAGGAAGACCCGGTCGAGAAGCCGGTCACGCAAAAGGCGCTCGGCCTCGATCTTGCCGCGCTGAGCAAGGACCTGCGCACGAAGTACAAGATCAAGGATAGCGTGAAGGGTGTGATCGTCACCGGTGTCGACGGCAACTCCGACGCCGCTGAAAAGCGCCTCTCCGCCGGCGACGTCATCGTCGAGGTGGCGCAGGAAGCGGTCGGCAGCGCCGCCGACATCAAGAAGCGCGTCGATCAGCTCAAGAAGGACGGCAAGAAGTCGGTGCTGCTGCTGGTCTCGAACGGCGAGGGTGAACTGCGCTTTGTGGCGCTGAGCGTGCAGTAGGTCTATCTCGTCATGGCCGGGCTTGACCCGGCCATCCATCTTCTTCGCAAGACTCTCTCAAGATTGATGGATGCCCGGATCAAGTCCGGGCATGACAAGTTTTAGCTCGTCGGAGAGCCAAACGACCTCACGTAAGCGAAACCACCGCCAGAAAGTGGATCGGCTCGAGGCGCAGCTTCGATCGCTTCACTTCGGGTATCTTGCTGTAGTGCTGCAGCCAGAGTTCGAGAAAGCGGTCGAGGTCGACCAGCTCGATATGGACGGTGCCGTTGCCGGCTTCGCGGCGCGCCTCCCGCGAGAAGCCGCCGGAAGAAACGAACAGGCCGATTTCCCTGTCACCCCGGATGATGCCGCGAAGCGCCGCGACATCCTCGCGCGACGCCGTCTGGTCGCGATGCTTGACCTGAACCCGGATATGCGGCGTCTGCGCGCCCAGCGGATCGGTATAGGCCAAAATATCCGTCCCGCCATCCGAGCCCGGTTTTGAAACCGTGCTGGTGGCGTATCCCATCCCTTCGAGCAGCGCCGCCACCAGGTTCTGGAATTCGTAGCCCGAGAGGGTATCGAGATAGGTGTCGATTTCGTCGCGCGCCTTTTCCTTGGCGTCCTCGAACAGGACCGAGGTGTCGGGTGGCGGCGTTTCGTCGACGGCGTTGGCGATGCCGGCGTCTATCTTGCTCTTCTGATGGCTCCAGCGCCATTCCCGGTAGCGCGATCGCATCAGCCGCTTGAGTTCGTAGTCCGGCAGGCTCACGAACTTCTGGCCTTCGTCGGTCACCCGCCATCGTCCGTCCGACTTGACGAGCAATCCGGCCTTCGTCGCCGCAACGGAAAGGAAGTGCAGGGCGGCGCGCCATCGCGGCAGCCCCGACCCCTTCATCATCTCCTTGTCGAAATCATCCAGCGGGAGCTTTGATTCGATCTCCGCGTAGATATCGCGCGGACGCATGCCGTCCGGGTGAGCCCTTAAAAGTCCTAATACGAATTTGATAAGTGAAACGCCACGATCAACCGTCTTAGGTTGGCTCATTGCGACCTCTTAAGATGCTCTTTTGGGCAAGCTACTTAAGGTTGCTCACCGTCGCAATAGGTTCACGTTGCTGGCGTGAGCCGCGAACCGTTTTCAATTAGTCCGCGAACTCCTCGCGCCGATATCCCGCGGACAGCAGTGAGGTGCGTAATCGATCCGTGCGGCGTTGCCGGCGATCACTTCGCCGGCTTGATAAGCGTCTCGCCGCCGTCTTCGTCCTTCAGCCTCAGCGAACTCGCGGTCCGCTTCGCCTGCAGGATCGTGTAGGTGTTTGTCGTGTCCGTAGGGCCGGCGAAGGTCGCGCCCGCGGTCTCTTCCGACGCGCTGATCTTGACCGACGGACGCCCGCGTTCGGTGATCAGCCGCAACAGCACCGTCTCGGGATAGGTCTCGCCGTTCGGCTGGGCCTGTGCCGGCATCACGCTGATGGAAGCGCGCACGTGTCCCTGTTCGTCGACGATCTGCAGCGCGCGGCCCCTCAACACCGGCGCCACCTCGTCGATCTCAGGCAGTACGCGCACGGCCGCAAACAGCAGGATCGCCAGGTTGACGGCGGTGAGGACGACCAGCAATCGCGAAAGCTTCATTGTTCATCTCCCGAGCTGCCAATTCGCCTCAGCTTAAGCAGGGTTGAGCCGCCGGGGGATGACAAAATGCGGGGGTTACGCCGCCGGTCGGCCGCGCAGGAAGTCGACTAGTCCGCGAACTCCTCGCGCCGATATCCCTGCGCATAGAGCAGCGCGGTGAGATCGCCGTAGTCGATCCGTGCGGCGGCAGCAGCGGCAACCGCGGGCTTGGCGTGATAGGCGACGCCGAGGCCCGCCGCCTGGATCATGCCGAGGTCGTTGGCGCCGTCGCCGGTCACCAGCGTGTCGATCTCGTCGAGGTCGAAGGATTCGCGCAGCTCGATCAGCGTCGCAAGCTTGGTGGCACGGCCGAGAATGGGCTCGGCGACTTCGCCGGTGAATTTGCCGTCGCGCACCTTCAACTCGTTGGCGCGGTTCTCCTGGAAGCCGATCCTGGCGGCGACCGCGTTGGTGAACAGCGTGAAGCCGCCCGAGATCAGGCAGGTGTAGGCGCCATTGGCGCGCATGGTCATGACCAGCTCGCGGCCTCCCGGCGTCGCCGTGATGCGTTTTGCGAGTACCTCGTCGACCACGCTGACCGGCATGTCCTTCAACAGCGCGACGCGCTCGCGCAGCGCCGGCTCGAACTCGATCTCGCCGCGCATGGCGCGCTCGGTGATGGCGGCGACGTGGGCTTTCAGCCCGGCGAAGTCGGCCAGCTCGTCGATGCATTCCTGTCCGATCATGGTGGAATCCATGTCCGCCAGAAAAAGCTTCTTGCGCCTTGCCGCGGCAGGCTGCACGACAATGTCGATCGGCAGATCGCCGCGCGCCCGTTGCAGGCGGGTTTCGATCGCCTTGATCTCGTCCGGGCTATTGACCTGGCTGTCGAAGGGAATGTCGACGGCCACTTCGTTGAACAGCCATTGCGCCGTTCCCGGTGAGGGGAGAACGGCCAGCGCGCCGTCGACGATGGTACTGTCGAGCGCCGGATTGGCCGGGTTGCAGATGAGGGTGGCGACGAGGGACATGCAGGCGCATCAGCTTAGTTTGAGCAAGGCCGTGCTTATCGCAGGGCCGACCGCCAGCGGCAAGTCGGCCCTGGCGCTCGAATTGGCGCAAAAGACCGGCGGCGTCGTCATCAACACCGATTCCATGCAGGTCTATCGCGATCTCCGCATCATCACGGCCCGGCCGACGGTGGAGGAGGAGGCGCGCGTCCCGCACCGGCTCTATGGCCATGTCGATGCCGCGGTCAATTTCTCGGCGGGCGCCTGGGTGGCGGATGCCGAAAAGGTACTGGCGGAAGCGCGCGTGGAAAAGCGTCTGCCGATCTTCATCGGTGGTTCCGGCCTCTACTTCAAGGCGCTGACGCGCGGCCTCTCCGCGGTGCCGCCGATTCCGGCCGAAGTGCGCGACGCCGTGCGCGCCCGGCTGGAGCGCGATGGCGTCGAGGCGTTGCATGCAGAGTTGGCTCTGCGCGATCCCATGTCAGCCGAACGCCTGAAACCGCGCGACCGCACCCGGATTGCCCGTGCGCTGGAGGTGATCGAGGCGACCGGCCGCGCGCTGCCCGACTGGCATCGCGAAGGCCTGCCGCCGCTGCTGCCGCCGGGCGAATTCTCCGCGCTCTTCCTCGCGCCCGATCGCGACCAGCTCTATGCACGGATCGACGCGCGGTTCGGCGCGATGCTGGCTGCCGGTGCGCTGGAGGAAGTCGAGGCACTCGCCGCGCGAAAACTCGATCCCTTGCTCCCGGCGATGAAGGCCCATGGCGTGCCGGCCTTGATCCGCTACCTCGGCGGCGAGATCACGCGCGAAGAGGCCGCCGACATCGGCCGTGCCGATACCCGCCATTATGCAAAACGGCAGTTCACCTGGTTCCGGCACCAACTGCCGGAGTTCGAATGGGTGACGCCGGAAGCGGCGAGGGGGTGGGCGGAGGCCCGTCTCCCGTAGCCCGGATGGAGCGAAGCGCAATCCGGGGGGACTCCCTCCGCGGCCACGGTCCCCGGGTTACGCTGCGCTTCACCCGGGCTACGGCCCTTTGCGGCCCCGTCCGCATGGCTGCACGCCCAAAATTCCCCCTCGCCGAATGCCCGGAACGCGGTTACACTGCTTAAAACGGGCCGAAAGCGTCCATCCCTTGACTTCCGGGAGCCGGACGGTATAACCCGCGCAACCTTTGGGAAGTCCGAGCCGCAAAATGCGTAATATTATTACCAAACTCCTTATCGTCGTCGTACCCAGGCGCACCGCCGGGGGTGGCTAACGGCCATCCAAATTCAGGCGGTGTGCATGGGGCCTCTCGGGCCCCTTTTTATTTCCCAGAACAGACAACCGAAAGAAGCCGCGCCAACAGCGCATCCGGAGCAGACCATGACCGACCAGAGCAACGACCCCAATCAGATGACCGGCGCCGCGATGATCGTGCGCGCGCTCATCGATCATGGCGTCCAGCACATCTTCGGCTATCCCGGCGGCGCGGTGCTTCCGATCTATGACGAGATTTTCCAGCAGAGCGAGGTCGAGCACATCCTGGTGCGGCACGAGCAGGGCGCCGGCCACGCCGCCGAGGGCTATGCGCGCTCGACCGGCAAACCCGGCGTGGTGCTGGTGACCTCGGGCCCCGGCGCCACCAACATGGTGACGCCGCTGACCGACGCGCTGATGGATTCGATTCCGCTGGTCTGCATCACCGGCCAGGTGCCGACCCATCTGATCGGCAATGACGCGTTCCAGGAATGCGACACCGTCGGCATCACCCGTCCCTGCACCAAGCACAACTGGCTGGTGCGCGACGTCAACGATCTCGCAAAAGTGCTGCATGAAGCCTTCTACGTCGCGACCACCGGCCGTCCCGGACCCGTGCTGGTCGACGTGCCCAAGGACGTGCAGTTTGCGACCGGCACCTATCATCCGCCGCGCAAGGATGACGTGCACGTTTCCTATACGCCGCGGGTGAAGGGCGATGAGGCGCAGATCCGTAAAGCCGTGGCGCTGCTGGCTTCCGCCAAGCGGCCGGTGATCTATTCGGGTGGCGGCGTCATCAATGCCGGGCCCGAAGCGTCGAAGCTCTTGCGCGAGCTGGTCGAGGTCACGGGATTCCCGATCACCTCGACCCTGATGGGGCTCGG
>Ga0081455_10008276_pt1 | contig 10837 bp, 17 predicted proteins | sample TabmetS3T2R1_FD_70207 | JGI IMG/M metagenome (GOLD analysis project Ga0081455, IMG submission 70207) | Tabebuia heterophylla rhizosphere microbial communities from the University of Puerto Rico - S3T2R1 | ecosystem: Host-associated > Plants > Roots > Rhizosphere ... | reverse complement strand
GTGCCGGTCTTGAATCGCTCCCCACCTCTAAAAGTCGACTGTTGGTCTGGGTCTGCGCGCACGCCTCAGTCCCCTGTCTGCTCCAGCACCTTGGTCAGCCGCGCGCTCTCCGCTCGAACGCTGGCTCGAAGCCTGGTGAGTGACGAGCTTGGCAACGCGTACTCCCCTGCCAGCGCGTGACTGATGTCCCCATCGGCCCAGTCGTGCTCACCCGCTGCTCTGCGCCTCAGCATACGAAGCGCTCGCCCTCGTGCAGTCTCCAGGTTGGTAGCCACAGGCTCACCCTCCTGCCGCTGCTGTCCAGCCTCGACGCCGACGCGAGATCCTGCGTGTCGCGCACGTCCGGCATCCAGGCTTGTACTCGTCCAGGCTCCCCCCGCACCCGTTGCAGCGCTCCGTCCGTCGAGTGTTGGGGCGAGGTGGCCCGGCCTCCTCCAGCCCGTGATCTATCCGGCAGCAGGTGGCCGAGCAGTACGGGTCCCCCACCAGCACGGACACCTGGGGGAGGTCCTGTCCGCACTGCTTGCACGTGGTGAGCGAGAGCGCGTCCGCTCGCCGGTCTGCACCCTCACTCACCACGATCCCCCGACCGTACTTCGGATCGTTCTCCCGTAGCCACAGGTCTGCGGGGTCTCCGTACGTGCGGCCGCGGCTGATCCACGGTCCTCGTTCGCGTGCCTGGTGTGCGCTGAGCGGTCTGCCCTTCACCTGATCGGAGGCGCGTGATCGCAGTTAGCGCCGGGAGTGTAAGCGATGTACGCACGGCCATGCCAATCACCTCGCGGGGACGTACCGCTCCCGCTCGTCCGGGGCCGGTAGTCCGAGCCGCCTCCACAGGAACGGCTCCGGTAGCCGCAGCCGCGTAGTGTCTCCGTCGTACATGGTGGCAACCAGCCGGGCTACTCCGGCCGTTGCCGCACCGTCGTCAACGTACTCCGGCCACACGTACAGCCGCACCTCGACTCCGTCTCCGGTGGCCGATCCGACGACCAGCAGCTCGGAGCGCGCGGGCAGGATCGGCTCCGGCCCTCTCGCGGTCTTGCGCGCCTTCACGGTGGTGCGGATCACGCGGCCCCAGCGGTAGCGGTAGCTGACGTGCCACCACGGCCGTCTCCACCCGCGGTCGTCCCGCATCTCGGAGAGCCGGTCTTGCAGCTCTCGGTACGAGCCGTCATGGTACAGCGTGGGCATCAGGATCGGCCCGCCTCCACCGGAGCGCGGATCCCAGGAGGTCTGCGCCTCCTCGAGAGTCCGCAGCAGCTCCGTCACCAGGTCTGCCGGGGTCAACGCGTTCACCCCACATTCCCTCGCCAGAGAATGTCGATCCGGACCCTCCCCGGCCGTCCGTCGATCGACATTCCTACCGTACTCCGAGATCTTCGATCTACGGAGTACGGAATGTCGACGTCGGAACGGGCCGCGTCGCGGCGTGGTCGCAACACCCGGAATGTGGCGACATTCCGTTTGACATTCCCTGCCAGGAATGTCGATTTGCGCGATTTGGTCACCCCGGGCGTCTCACCTTCGTCACCCCGGGCGTCTCACCGGTTCGTCCCGAACATGATGAACAGGATCACGAGCACGGCCGCGAGCAGGAGCAGAGCCTCCACTCAAGCCCCCTCTCTCTCCACCGCTCGACGCATCTCCCAGCCGATGGCAATCCCGAACGTTAGCCAGTCCTCCGCGCTCGCCTCCACGTCCATCTCGACCATCAGCGCGGTGTACTCCGCGACGTCCTCCCATCTGAAGTGCTCCTCCATCGTGGCCATCAGCTCGCGGGCGTTCACGCGCGTGACTCCTCCGCGCTCCGCGAGGCCGTTCACCGGGACGACGTCGTGCGGTCTCACCGGATCCCCGCGTACCGGGCGCACTCTGTCGAGCACAGGTCCCACTTCTGTCCGTCCGCGGCCGTCCAGCACGTCTCCGGCGTCAGCGTCCGGAAGCAGATGCAGCAGTACAGGCAGCGGCCGCCCTCGTGCTCGGACCAGCGCTTGCCGTGGAACGCGCACACGGGATCTATCGGTGGCAGATCGGGTCTCATCAGAACGGGATGTCGATCTCCTGCTGCTCGCGCGCCTTCTCCGCGACAGCGTCCATCGGGAGAGCCGGATCGGAGCGGTGCCACAGCTTGAACGCGCGGCCGCTCCCGAGGTTGACCAGCGTGCCGTCCGCGAGCATCCGGTCGCGTATCGCCACCAGCTGCTTGGCCTGACCGGGAACGGCGTCCTTCACGTCCGTCCAGCCGCATCCTCCGTGGCCGAGCACGTGCTCCTCGATCTGCTCGTGCTGCCGCTCCGGAGTGGCCGCGACCGGAGCCTCCTCGATCTCGAAGCCGTACGCGTCCGTCCACGCCAGGTGCATCGTGGTGCCGTGGTGCTCGGCCGACCAGCGCGCCTTCTGCCAGAACACGCGCGTGTGGCCGTTCCCGCGGCTGGTGACGTGGCAGAGAGCGTCCGGCACGCGCTCCCAGGCTCCGGACACCTGGCCGCTCCGGTTCTCGTGGTGGATCAGCCACACGGCGAGGGGGTCGTTCAGGAGGTAGCGCAGCTCCGCGATGAGCCCCACAAACGCGTTGATCTCGTCCGGCGTCCCTCCGCCGATCATTCCCACCGTGGAGACCGGGCCGCACAGGAGCAGCTCGCACGCTCGCTCGTTCAGCGCGTCCGCGAGGTACTGCCGGTGCCGCTCGTCCGCGAACGTGAATCCGCCCCACGGCTCCTCCATCACGAACATGTCCTCGTCCAGCTCAGCGCGGTTGCCGTTCCAGGCGGCCAGCTTGCGCCTGAGCTTGAGCCGGAACTGGCCGCGCGGGCCTTCGTTCTCGATCACGGCGACGCGCATCGGCCGCGGGACGTCCATTCCCAGCCAGCTCTCGCCGGCGGCCAGGTGGAACGCCGCGTCCAGGCTGAGCGTGGTCTTGCCCGCGCCTCCGGTGCCGTACGCGATGACGTCGCCGCCCACGGGGATGACCGTCTCGTCGGCGGAGCCCAGGAGTGGCAGCGCGGTCGGCTCGTTCACCTCGGCGAACACGACCACGGGCGTGAGCAGCAGCACGGCCAGCTCCGGCTCCGCGCTCTCCTCCAGCGGCCGGAACGCGTCCGCGTCCAGGGCCATGTTCACGTGGTCGGCCGCGTCCTTGCCGACGGCGGGCAGGACGACGTCGACCGTGGCCGCGGCGTCGGCCAGGCTCACGCGCAGGCTGCTCGCCACGTCCAGGGCGTGCGCGCGTCCGGCCGCGTCGTCGTCGGCCACCACGACCACGCGCTCCGCTCCCAGGAACCAGCGGTCGTACCCTCGCCGCCACTTTCCGGCCCCTCCGGGGTTGCAGGTGGCGGTCAGGCCGATCTTCTCCAGCGCGTGAACGTCCTTCTCCCCCTCGGCGACGTACACCGTCCCTCCGGCGCGCGCGCTCTCCACCAGGGCGGGGAGATGGTACGGGACGCGCTCCACGTCACCCAGCTTCCATCTCCACCCGGTCTTGGTGCCGGAGTCCGGGACGCGTCCGGGGAACTGCTTGTCGGCGGTGCGCAGGATCTCGAACAGGAGCACCCCGCGCTCGTCCGTGTACGGGTAGCGCTCGATCGCGGGTCCGTACGGCGTCCACTCGCCCGCTCCTGCGTCCGGAGCGAAGTCGGTGGGGTCCAGCCCTGCCGCCGTGACGATGTCCTCGAACGAGCAGCCGTGGCTTCTGCACTGAACCAGCGGCCGTCCGTCGTCCCCCTCGGCGACGTCCAGGCTGGGGTCGTGGTCGTCATGAGCCGGACATAGCAGCCGCACGTTGCGGCCGGTTCGCCTGCCTGCGCGGCCGACGGTCAGCTCGATGGCGTAGATCAGGTCAGCAGCTGTCTTCACCCGTGATCGATGACACGATGAGAGGTGTACGGGGAACGGAGAGGCGCACGGGTTCACACCGATGCTTGGATGGGGTCATAGGGACCTCCGCACCGGCGCAGAGCACGCGGCCGCGCGATGTCGATTGACGCGCCCGCGAGGTTCCGTTCGGCACGCTAGCCCACGCCTCTCCGAATCTTCACGGCGTCACGACCCGACCTTGTCAGATCGCCGGAGAACCTCGCCGTCCCACTCATAGCGGTACGTGACCGCGGCGTCCGCCCGAGGCGCTCCGACTCCGTAGCGCAGCTGGTGTTGCAGCTCCACGGTGTCACCGGGCCGCAGGACGATCCGCCTGCCCTCGAGGTCCAGCGTCAAGGTGCGCTTGCGGCGAGTCCACGCCATCACGCGTCCGCGACCAGCTCGCGCAGCTTGCGGTTCTCCTTGGTCAGCCGCTCGATCTTGCGCTCCAGCTTGCGCTGCTCGTCGCGCAGCCCGTCGTTCTCCGCGACCAGCGCATTGGCCGTCTCCGTGAGAGCCGGTGCGTTGACGCCGTCCGGGTTCATCGCGCGTAGGCCCTCGATCTGTCTCAGCGCGTCGGCCACCTGACGCTGCAGCTCCGTGATGCGGCGCTCGATCTCGATGCCAGCCAGCTCGTCGTACTCCGCGCGGTGCCGCTCGATCAGCTTCAGCACGGCTTGCCGGTCGACGCGCTCGTCCTCCCAGTCCGGCTCGTAGCAGCTCATGACGTCTCCACCTTCGCGTGGCTGAGCAGGAGCGTGACCTCGAGGTCTCCCTGGAGGTACTGGGGGTCGGGGTCGCCGTACGCGGTCACGTCGATCAGGACCTCCTCGGCGGCAACCACGCGCGCCTTCGCTGTGACCGTGAACTCGTCACCCAGGGCCATGCCGTCCAGCTGTCCGCGCAGGCCGTCCGAGAATCGCGCCTCGACTCTCATGCCGACCACTCCGTCGTCTCCGGGTACGTGCGCCAGATCCCGTCGTCGTTCCACACGCGGCCCTGGCGTGCCATGATGCCCATCAGGTCGGAGCCGACGTCGACCGCCTTGCGGCAGCAGGCCGAGCCGTGGTAGTCGGAGCGGTAACGATCCTGGCGCTGGTACTCCGGACAGCTCGCGTGGAGCGCGTGGCTCAGGACGCCCGCCTGCGTGGACGTGAGTCCCGGCCGGTACTTGAGGACGCTCAGGATCTCCTCCTGCCGGACTCCGAGCGCCCCGGCTCCGACGTTCTCGACCGCGCGCCCGTCGAACGTCAGCTGGACTTGCTTCAGATCCTCCGGCAGGACGATCATCTCGCCGTCCCCGAACGGGACCAGGAACTGCCCCACGTCGTCCGACAGGTCGAAGCGGTAGATGCGCCGCCCCGCGCGGTCTTGCCACGTCTGAGAGCCGCGGTACGTCTCCGCGCGCTCCAGCAGCTCGTCGGAGGTCAGCTCCAAGCGGCCGACGCTGTTCCACAGCGCGTACACCATCCGCTGGTACTCGCGGAACGCCTCGAAGCGCTCCTTGGTCATGACCAGCTGGTTGCCATCGCCCAGCCGGAACGCGTGGCGGTGCTCCGTCGGGTCCTCGAGGGCGAGGTCCGGCTCTCCGGCCGCGGCTAACGCCGGACTCCGGAATGGCCGTCCCAGGTCGAGCACCAGCTGCGTCTCCTCGGGCAGCGCCTCGTCACGGAGCGTCTGGTGCGGCTCAGTAGATGGTTCGATGGTCATGCTCTCTCTCCTTCCTCTCTCCGTCGCTGCCTGCCGAGCGGGTGAGTCTACTACCCGTCATCCGCAGCCCTCGATCTCGCGTCCTAGGTTGTCAACGTCCACGCCGTGACGGCGAGCGATCTTGCCGTCCAGCGCGGCCTGCCTCTTGCGCGCCGCGGAGATCCGCGCTCGGAGCAGATCCCGGTATCCGGGAATGCTTCTCAGCCATTCCTGCTGCAGCTCGCTGCATTCTCCTGGCCAGCGACCCAGAGGTGAATCCGGTAGCTCTGGCCCTGTTCGGCCATCCGTACGCTGCAGCTCCGTCACTCAGAACGCGTCCTGGATCTCAGCGTCGGGGAACAGGTCACGCGCCGCGCTCTCCGCGCGAGAGCGCTCCGTGTACGCGTCGTCTCCGGACGTGGCCACCTCCTCTCCGTTGGTGTCGCGCGCGCTCCAGCTCCACCCGTTGTCGGTCTCGAAGATGACGATCTCAGCGGCATCCACGTGCCCGGGCGTCGGCGTTGACTCACTCATCTCTCTCCTCTCCTCACAGGTCGGTTGGCAGCGGCCGGTCCTCAGGCCTGTCCAGACAGGACGGCTGGCGCGGCTCCTTCGGCCACCCGTCCGTGGGACGTCGTTCCATGGCGAGCCGGAACGCGCACCGCTCCGGCTCCGTCGCGCCGCACTCACACGTGTCCGGCCGGATCAGCTGGAGCTGACGCGGCTCCGTCACGGCACGGCTCACAGGTCCCACCACCTGCGAGCCGGACGATGACGCATCCTCTCCCACCAGCGGTATCCGAGCGCGACGAGCACGATGGTGCTCGCCACGATGAACACCGCGATCAGGAGCGCGTACAGAACGTCAGTCAACGGTCACCATCGCGCGCGCGACCAGCGCCATGCAGAGCGCGTCCTTGGCGTCCTGGTTCCAGTCCGCTCCGACCGTCCGGTGCTTCACGCACCACGCCTCCGCGAAGCGCGCCACCTGCTCCTTGGTCGCGGAGCCGCTGAGACCGACGGCGCTCTTCCAGCGGCTCGGCGTGAGCGGCTCCACCGGGATGCGGCCGGGGATGCACGTGAGGACGGCTCCCATCACCCACAGGAGCGTGACGATGGAGCCGTGGGGGATGACGCGCTCCATCCCGACGGCGTCGATGTCACTCCAGAACGCGTGGTCGCGGCCGGGAACGACGAGGGAGACGGAGCGCGCGCGCTCCAGCGCGGACGTGCTCGCGGACAGCGCGTGGTGGTGCCACTCCGCGTGGTTGTCCTCGTCCAGCGTGACGATGTCGACGGCACGCGTGGAGTAGTCGACGCCAGCGACCTTCACGCGTCCGGCTCCGGGGTTGTTGCGATGGTGTGTTCTTGGTCGGGCAGATCGTCGTGCCATTCGACACGCCTGACAGCGCCGAAGGAGTCGAACTCGACAGCCTTGAGACGCCCCGTGGGATTGCCCGCAACGATGGCGGCGACGACTTCTCCCTTCCGTGTGTAAGGCTGCTCGGCCATTCAGTCCGTCTCCTTGTCTGGCTTCGGGGTTGTGGCGAGGGCGGCGCGGGCCATCATCCGGTCATAGTCCCAGTATCCGCTCCAGCTCCGTCGCGGCCCAGGCGATGAATCCGCCGAGCAGCAGGTACACGGTGGCTGTGGTGGGCTTGTTCATTCGACCGCATCGGTCGGCTGGCCGCTGTTCCACCATCCGTATCCGACCTGTGCCCAGTACACGTCGTATCCGACGCGGTTCCAGCGGCACTCGAACCGCGCTGACATGGAGCCGTAGTTCATAACCACCTGGTCGCCCACGTGGTAGTACCAGTAGGATGGGAACGACTTGCCGCCGAGCACGTACACCGGCGGCGTCCAGTCACCGTCCTGCGGGGCGCACAGGTTCGCCGGCGGCTTCTCGCAGCACAGCAGGAAGCTGTCCGCGGCCGGAACCGCGACGACGAACGCGCTGACCAGCGCTATGAGCAGTAGCTTGATCTTCATCGTGTCTCTCCCTTCACGTCTTGACTTGCTCTCTGAGCGTGTCCTCCGGCATGGCCTGGATCATCCGCACCTCCTTCCACGAGTGGAGTGCCTGCGCGCACACCGACCAGAACGCGATCACTGCCAGGACGGACACCCACTGCCAGGTCACGCCTTCACCGCCAGCCACGCGCGGAACGGACCCCAGCCCCAGAAGCAGTCCACGGACTGGAACCCGGCGACGCGCATCATCGACTCGTTCCACTCCGCGGTCAGCGGCACCAGCACTCCCTCGAGAGAGAGCCGCTTGCGGTTGACGTCGTCCGGCGTGTACCCGTTCTCCACCTTCTGCCGATGGTACGTCGCCTGGATCACGTCGTCGATCCGGCTGGAGCCGCCCAGCACCTTGTCGACCACGACCAGCGCTCCGCCGGAGAGCGTCACGCGCTCCGCGGACGCCAGCAGCTGGAGCCGATAGTTGACCGGCACGAACATGAGCGTCAGCACGGACAGCGTGACGGAGACGGAGCCGCCGGCGACCGGCGGGTACCCGTTGCGCAGGTCCCACTCCAGGATGCGCACGCGGTCATCGTCCCCGAAACGACCCCGTGCGGCCTGGAGCATCGGGGAGCTTATCTCCGCACCGACGAACTCACCCTGCCAGCCGGTTCCCAGCTTGTGCACCACGCGCTCGAGCGCCTCGCCGCGGCTGCATCCGAGATCCACGACCGCGGAGTTGCGGAGCGCGAACGCGGTGGCCACGTCCGTCACCAGCTCGCGCATCACGTCGTACTGCGGGATGCTCCGCTCCAGCATGTCGTCGAAGACGCGCGTGACCTCCTCGTCGAACTCCCAGCTGTCCGGCGCGTATCCGGTGTCCATCTCGTTCGTCATTCTTCCTCCTCTCCGGCCACCCGTCCGGTGGCTCTCTCCATCGCCTCCGCGTCCGTCATCGTGACGGGCGGCGCCTTCATCAACCACGCTGACTCCTCCTCGAGGACTCCCCCGCGGGCGCCGTCCAGCGCGTCCTTCACGTACCGCACCGCGTCGATGACCACGCCCGCGGAGTTGGGCGAGTCCCAGACCTGCATGCGCACGTCGATCGAGAGCGGCGCCCCGCCGAACGCGGCTCCCTCGAGCCGGATCAGTGCCACCTTCTGGTCACCCAGCCATGGCACGTAGTCGCTCGGCCCGATGTGCACGTCGTCCGGAGAGAGCGGAGCCAGGCTGGTGACCGCCCCCGTCTTGCTGACCCGCTTCTCGACCAGCCGCTCCTCGTCCTTCATGTTGAGGAAATCCATGTTGCCGCCGACGTTCAGCTGGTACGTGTGCTCCAGCCGGATGCCGCGCTGCATGAACGCGTCCACGAGAGCGCGGTGAACGTACGTGGCGCCGAGCTGGCTCTTGACGTCGTCCCCGATGAGCGGCAGGCCGAGATCCGCGAACTGCTCCGCGATACCAGGATCGCGAGCCACGCGCGTGGGGATGGCGTTCACGAAGCCGCACCGGGCGAGGAGAGCCGCGGCCGCGTACGCCTTGCTGGCACGTTCCGAGCCGACGGGAAGGAAGTTGACGAGGACGTCCGCTTCCACCGCTTCCAAGTGCTCGGCCACGTTCTCCTCCGCGGCGACCGGCTTCACCATCGCGGCCGCGCTCCGTCCGATGCCGTCCATCAGCGGCCCGGCCACGACGGTCACGTCGTAGTAGGGGACGATCGCGAACTGGCGCGTGTTGTTGGGGCGCGCGAGGATTGCGTGGGAGAGGTCCAGGCCTACCTTGTCTTCGCTGACGTCGAACGCCGCGACGAAGCGGATGTCCGCCGGGCCGCGCTCGCCGATCGTCCGTGTCATCAGGCCGAAGTCATCCGGCCACCGCCGGTAGTGCTCCACGCCCTGGATGAGCGCGGACGCGCAGTTGCCGACACCGGCCACGGCGACGCGCACGGGTTCTATCGGCACTCGTGACTCCTTTCGTCCAGCTGGCGCAAGCCGTCACACCAGCGTTTCAACGTCTCCGGCCGCACGTGCCACAGCGGCTCCGCGCGGCTTCCTACCACGAACGTCTGCGCCACGGGACTCTCCATCGCGTGCCACGCGTCCGCGAACGCTGGCTGCTGCGGGATGGGGACGAACTCGTCCTCGAGGAGATCCACCTTGCACTGGAGTGCCAGCGCGCGCATGGAGAGCGGATCACCGTCGTGCCGGACGCGGTACTTGTGCCAGGTGACGTCCGCTCCGTCGATGTCGCGCGGCGCGTGTAGGTGCTCGCACTCCTCCAGCGCCATCTCCAGCCGGTACGCCGCGTTACGCGCGGCAGCCAGCCGCTGCTCGAGGTAGCCGAGCTGGTGGAGCGCGACGGCCGCGGTTAGCTCAGGCATCTTCCAGTTGGCACCGACGATGTCAGCCCGGCGCAGCGCTCCGTGAGAGCGCTCCCCGTACCGGATCGCCGCGCGCACCTCGTCGGCCAGGCTCGCGTCACGCGTCACCACGCAGCCGCCCTCGCCGGCGGCCACTACCTTCGACTCGGACATGGAGAGCGCGGCGGCCACCCCGTACGTGCCGAGCCGCCGGTCGTCCAGCCACGTACCCCAGGCTCCGGCCGCGTCCTCTACCAGCGGGACGTGCGCGCTCGAGCACATCGGTGCCAGCGCGCGATAGTTGGCCGGTGCTCCGGCCTGGTCGATCGCCACGACGACGGCGACCTCCGTCTCCTCGTGGAGCGCGTCCGGCTCCATCGTGTACTCCAGCTCCGCGGACACCGGCACCGTGATGACGTCCGCTCCGGAGCGCCTGGCCGCGAGCGCGGCCGCGTGGAACCCGTAGCTCGGCACCGCGACGACCGGCCGCTCCACGTTCGGCAGTCCGATGGCGGTCAGGATCGCCTCCAGCGCGGCCGTGCCGGACGACGTCGCCACCACCTGGCACTCGAAGCGCTCGTCCAGCCGCAGCTCCAGCTCATCCACCAGCGGGCCGCGCGTCAGCCGTCGGCCGACCTCGAGGTGGAGGCCGTTGACCGCGGGCCAGGGCTGCCACTCAGAAGAGGCTGGGCTCACTGATCTCTCTCAGCATGTCGTTGTACACGGCAACCACCGCCTTGTGGCCGCGTGCGTTGGCCCGGCTGGTCAGCAATTCGTCGTGCAGCTCGCGGATGCCGGAGCCGATCTGGAGCGGAGCCGACCGCCGCGGCTTGAAGCGCTCAAAGAACCACGGGAACGCGCGCACGGCGATTCCCTTCTCCACCGGCCGGTTCAGCTCGGCCATGTCGAGTGAGAGCGCGTACGTCTGCAGCGGCTCGTCGCTGTACGGCTCGCACGTGTCGATCCCGA
>Ga0081455_10008275_pt1 | contig 10838 bp, 13 predicted proteins | sample TabmetS3T2R1_FD_70207 | JGI IMG/M metagenome (GOLD analysis project Ga0081455, IMG submission 70207) | Tabebuia heterophylla rhizosphere microbial communities from the University of Puerto Rico - S3T2R1 | ecosystem: Host-associated > Plants > Roots > Rhizosphere ... | reverse complement strand
CCCGTACCCGTCCGCCTTCACGACCGCCATGAGCCGCGCTCCGCCCGCAGCGCGCGCCAGCGCGGCGGCGTTGTGGCGGATGGCCCCGAGGTCGATCCGTGCGGCGGCGCGGTCCGCGCTCACCCGTGGGGGGGCCGGATCGCCTCCGGCAGGGCGTCCAGGACGTCGGAGGCGATGGTGCCGTCGCCGCGGTCGGCGAGCTCACCCGCCCGCGCGTGGGCGGCGACCGCGGCCGCCGCCGCGGCGAAGGGCTCCACCCCCTTGGCCAGGAAGGCCGCGACGGCGCCGGTGAGGACGTCGCCGGTGCCCGCCGTCGAGAGGGCGGGCGTGCCCCCGGCGGCGACCGCGAGCCGCCCGTCGGGCGCGGCCGTGATGGTGCCCGGCCCCTTCAGCACGACGATGCATCGCGAGCTCCCGGCGAGCTCCTGCGCGGCCTCGAGGCGGCTCTCCTCCACCTCCGCCCGGGGCCGGCCGAGCAGGCGGGCCGCCTCGCCGCTGTGCGGCGTCAGCACCGCCGGCGCGACGCGCGCGCTCGCCGTCTCGGGCCGGTCGCCCAGGTGCCAGAGCCCGTCGGCGTCGATCACCGCGGGCAGCTCGACCCGGCGCAGGATCTGCTCGACCGCGGCCGTCGTGCCGGCGGTCCGGCCGAGCCCGGGGCCGATCGCGATCGCGGCCACCCGGCCGGCCTGGGTCTGCTGCAGCATGACCTCGCTCACGAGCACCGCGTAGGCATCGGACCCGTTCCGCCGCCAGGGATATGCCGTGGAGCGCGGCGCGTACCACGCGAGCAGATTTCTCCGCTCGGCGGTCGCCGGGCTAGGCTCGTGCGTGGGAGGGGACATGACCACCATCCGTGAGGTGATGAGCACGGATCTGGTCGTCGTGGCGGCCACCACGACCGTGGCCGAGGCGGCGACGATCATGAGCACGCGGCATGTGGGTTCGGCCCTGGTGATGGACGGCGACGACCTGGTGGGGATCTTCACCGAGCGCGACGTCCTGCGCGCCGTGGCCTCGGACTTCGATGCGGAGCATCACGAGGTCGGGGCGTTCATGACGCGTGAACCGACGACGGTCGGCCCCGAGGCCGACGTCCAGGACGGGTTGTCGTCGATGTTCGCGTTCGGGTTCCGACACATGCCGGTCGTCGAGGGTGGCCGCATCGTCGGCGTCGTCTCGATGCGGGACCTCACGCCGCACCACTGAATCGCCGCGGCCACGAGGACCGTCCCCCGGATCGCACCTCAGAAGCCGGTCTTGGGATTGCGGTCCGGCATCTCGTCGGCGACCGCCTTCAACGCCGCATGCACCTCACGGAACACCTCACCCACGAACGACGCCTGCTGCCCGTCGCCTCCGTTCATCGTGCCGCGCACCGCCGAGGCCGTGATCTCACACGCCTTCTCGAACACCGCCCACTCGGTCTCCCGTGACATCGGACCGCCTCCTGCCTCGTTCGCTCGTCGGATGTGGCCAACAGGCTACGCGAACCGCACCGCACGGCTCTTCGAGCGGCGACCGAGGTGGCCGGTTTCGGTCAAGATGTCGATGGCGGCTGGCCTCGTTCGTCGTTCCGGTGAGCGCGACGAGGCCGCCGAAGAACGGGAGGTGCAGATGCGATACGTCCTGCTGATCCACGGTGACGAGGCGACCTGGGCGAACGCGAGCGAGGCCGACCGGGCCGCGATGTACGAGGACTACGGCAAACTCGCCCGGGAGATGGAGGAGCGGGGCCACGCTCGAGGCGCGGACGAGCTCTCCAGAGCCGCCAGCGCGAAGATCGTCCGGGTGCGCGATGGAGAGACCCTGGTGGCCGACGGGCCGTTCACCGAGACGAAGGAGCAGCTCGGCGGGTACTTCGTCGTCGAATGCGATCTCGAGACGGCGCTCGGATACGCCGCCAGGATCCCCGACGCCACGAGGGGAGCGGTCGAGGTGCGTCCCGTCGTCGAGGATGCCACAGGCTGAATCGCGACCCGAGGGCCTGGCGGTGTGAGGACAGGATCGAGGAAGGAGCTGAGCGATGCGGTACCTCCTGCTGATCTACAGCGACGAGTCCCAACGGGCCCCGATGACCGAGGAAGAGTCCGCGACCGGCTATCAACGGTGGGCGGACTACACGAACTGGCTGGTCGAGAAGAGATGGATGCGCGCGGGCGACGCTCTGCAGCCGACCGATCAGGCCACGAGCGTGATCGTTCGGGGGTCCGAGCGCGTCGTCACGGACGGGCCGTTCGCGGAGACGAAGGAGCAGCTCGGCGGGTTCTACATGATCGAGGTGGACAACCTCGACGACGCGATCGAGGCTGCCGCCAGATGTCCGGGGGCGGAGCTGGGAACGATGGAGGTTCGGCCGATCGCGGAGTTCAACCTCGCCGAAGGTGCGAACTCCGGCCAGTGACCCGGTGCAGGGCCGGTCGACCGAGGAGGTCGTCGACCGTGTGTTCCGGCGCGAGTCCGGCCGTGCCGTCGCCACCTTGATCCGGGTGCTGGGGGACTTCGATCTTGCCGAGGAAGCCGTCCAGGATGCGTTCCTCACCGCCTTGGAACGATGGCCGGCCGACGGAGTCCCGGACAACCCCGGGGCATGGATCACGACCACGGCTCGGAACCGGGCGATCGACCGGCTCCGTCGAGAGAAGGTCGGTCAGGCCAAAGCCGAGACCGCCGACCGACTCCGAGCCCTGGACGCCATCGACGAGATGCACGAGATCCCCGACGATCGCCTGCGGCTGATCTTCACGTGCTGTCACCCGGCACTGGCGATCGACGCTCGTGTGGCCTTGACCTTGCGCACGGTCGGTGGGCTCTCGACCCGGGAGATCGCGCGGGCGTTCCTCGCCCCCGAGCCGACGATCGCCCAACGGCTCGTCCGGGCGAAGAGGAAGATCGCGGGCTCGGGGATCCCGTACCGCGTGCCGCCGCGGGAGCTGCTGGCCGATCGTCTCGCCGGCGTGCAAGCCGTGCTGTACCTCATCTTCAACGAGGGCTACGGCAGCACGGCGGGCGCCGAGCTGGTCCGCACGGATCTCTGCGACGAGGCGATCTGGATGACGCGCATCGTCGACCGGCTGCTACCGGGCCAGCCGGAGGTGGTGGGGTTGCTCGCCCTGATGCTCCTGCAGCATTCGCGGCGAGATGCCCGCACGGACGAGGCCGGTGACCTCGTGCTCCTCGAGGACCAGGACCGCGGCCGATGGGACCACGCGATGATCGACGAAGGCCTCGCGACCCTCGATCGTGCGATCACGCTCGGCGAACCCGGTGCCTATCAGCTCCAGGCGGCGATCGCGGCGCTCCACGCCCGCGCCCCCCGACCGGAGGACACCGACTGGCCGCAGATCGCGACCTTGTACGGGAGCCTCGCGGCGATCGCGCCATCGCCGGTCGTGTCGTTGAACCGGGCGGTGGCGGTGGCCATGGCCGACGGACCCGCGGCCGGCCTCCCGCTGATCGACGAGCTCGCCGCCGAGCTCGACGGATACCACCTGCTGCACTCCGCGCGCGCCGACCTGCTGCGGCGTCTGGGCCGCGACGACGAAGCCCGCGATGCCTACCGCCGAGCCCTCGAGCTCGCGACGAACCCGGCCGAGCGCGCGTTCCTGGGCCGGCGTCTCGCCGAGCGCTAGGACGCCGAGCACGGTGCGCTAGGGTTCAACGCGATGCTCTTCCCCACGGTCGATTTCGCCGTGTTCTTCGCCCTGGTGTTCCTGGGCCATTGGCTCCTGAATCCGAAGCCGTTGCCCTGGAAGCTGTTCATGATCGGCGCCAGCTACGTGTTCTACGCCTGGTGGAACGTGCACTTCATCTGGCTGCTGGCGGGGGTCTCCGCGCTCGCCCAGACGGGCGCGCTCGTCGTGCACCGCCAGACCGCCGAGCCGCGCCGCCGCCTCGCGATGGCGATCGCGGTCGGGCTCACGATGACGCCGCTCCTGTACTTCAAGTACTACGGGTTCTTCTCGGTCAACCTCACGAACGGGGCCGACGCGCTGGGGCTCCACGTCGGCCTGCCCTTGATCCTGGTGATCCTGCCGGTCGGTGTGTCGTTCTTCACCTTCATGGCGATCGCGTACATCGTCGACGTGTATCGAGGACGGTTCGAACCCACGACGTGGATCGACACGTTCCTGTACCTGTCGTTCTTCCCGCACCTCGTCGCGGGACCGATCGTCCGCCCCGACGAGCTCATCCCACAGCTCGACGTTCGGCGCGATCCGCGCCACATCGACGTGGCCGGCGCCTCGTGGCTGATCCTCGGAGGCCTGTTCAAGAAGGTCGTGATCTCGAGCTACCTGGCGACCACGATCGTCGATCCGGTGTTCGGCGACCCGGTGCGCTACGGGGCGGTCGACGTGTTGTTCGCGATCCTCGGCTACGCGATCGTGATCTACAGCGACTTCAGCGGTTACACCGACATCGCGATCGGCGTCGCGAAGCTGCTCGGGTTCCAGTTCCCGCAGAACTTCGATCGCCCCTATTCGGCGCGCTCGTTGCAGGACTTCTGGCGGCGGTGGCACATCACGCTGTCGCGCTGGCTCCGCGACTACCTGTACATCCCGCTCGGCGGATCGCAGAAGGGCGAGGCCCGCACGTACGTGAACATCATGATCACGATGGTGCTCGGCGGCCTGTGGCACGGTGCGGCGTGGGCGTTCGTGTTCTGGGGGGCGTATCACGGTGCCGGTCAGGCGATCGGCGCCTGGAAGCGGAAGCACCTCGCCCAGCGCCCCGACACGCCGCTGCTGATCCTCGGCCAGCGGGTCAGCACGTTCGCGCTCGTTTGCGTCGGGTGGGTGTTCTTCCGTTCGGCCGTGGAGCCTGATGCGATCGCGAACGCGTTCACGATGCTGGGACGCCTGGTCACGGGGTGGTCGATCCCCAGCGAGCTCGTGAACCCCTTGGTGGTCGGCGCGATCGCCCTGATGCTCGCCCTGCAGTACGCCCCGCGGATGCCGGCCCTGCGGCTGCAGGAGCGGATCTCCACCCTTCAGCCCGTCGTGATGGGGCTGGTGTTCGCAGGCATACTGTTCGTCATCGTGACGCTCGGACCGACCGGCGTCGCCCCGTTCATCTATTTCCAGTTCTGACTCCTCCATGACCACGACCGACCGACGACCACCCGCGACCCGGGCGACGCTCGAGTCACCTGAGCCCGGCGGCCGCCGGACGATGCCGGCCGGCCGGGTCCTGATCGTGATGCTCGTCTGCCTGCTGGTCTGGGGGTTCCTGGCCGCCCCGCAACTGCGGCGCGCGTCGGAGGCGCAACCGCTCGGGGCCCGGCGCACCGTGTCCCTGTGGCTCCTGAAGCCGCTGGCCTCGATCAGCAACGTGATCCAGCTGACGAAGCTCACCGACGGCGTGTCGAGCGCGCTGGGGCGCGATCCGAACGCGGCGCCCGGAGGAACGATCGACGTGCCGCCGCCGGACGAGCTGCCGACTGTGGGGCCGGGGGCGTCCCCCACCCCGAGCGGGCCGGTCACGGAGGACACGAAGATCCGCCGCCCGACCTCCCAGGACAAGCTTCGCGTGGTCGTCGTGGGTGACTCCCTCGCCGCCGGACTCGGCGTCTACCTCGAGCGCGAGTTCAAGCCGAGCCTCGTCCGCGTCTCGAAGCAGGGGCGGATCTCCACGGGGCTCTCGCGCCTGGACTATTTCGACTGGCTCGGCGCGATGGAGCAGATCGAACACCAGTACCGTCCGGACCTCGTGGTCGTGATGATCGGCGACAACGACAACCAGAACCTACAGAGCCCGAACGGCCAGACCGTGGCCCCGATCGGGAGCTTCGACTGGCCGAGGGCCTACGAGGACCGTGTGGAGGAGTTCACGCGGACCGCGGTCGACGGTGGTGCCCACGTGGCGTGGGTGGGCCTCCCGATCGTGGACAAGAAGGATCGCTGGCCCGTGATGATGCGGCAGAACGACATCTTCGAGCGCGTCGTCGATCGGACGCCCAACGCCGTCTACGTCGACACGTGGGACCGGTTCGCGAACGCCGACGGCGACTACACGCCGTTCTACCGCGAGGACGGCAAGGTCGAGCTGATCCGCGCCACGGACGGGTTCCACTTCAACCCGCGCGGCTACGAGCTGGTGGCGCAGTCGGTCGCCGACGCGTTGATCGAGGCGTTCCACCTGTCCCCGAACACCGTCGCCTGAGCGACCGGCGGTCTTCAGACGTCGATCGGCACCTCGGGCAGGTTCACGAGCGCGGCTTCCTCGTCGGCGACGTCGAACTCGACCTCCGGCAGCCGGCCGTTGAGGAAGTCGTCGTACGCCTGCATGTCGAAGTGCCCATGACCGCAGAGGTTGAACAGGATCACGCGCTCCTCGCCCGCCTCCTTCGCCGCCAGGGCCTCGTCGATCGCGCCCTTGATCGCGTGGCTCGGCTCCGGCGCCGGCACGATGCCCTGGGTCGTCGCGAACTGCCGCGCGGCCTCGAAGATCTGGTTCTGCGTGTAGGCCGCCGCTTCCATGTAGCCGTGCTTGACCAGCAGGGACAGCGACGGCGAGTCGCCGTGGTACCGCAGGCCGCCGGCGTGCACCGGCGCCGGCACGAAGTCGTGGCCCAGCGTGTACATCGGCACGATCGGGGCGATCTGCGCCGTGTCTCCGAAGTCGTAGGCGAAGGTGCCCTTGGTGAGGGTCGGGCAGGCGGCCGGTTCGGTCGCCACGAACCGCAGATCGGGCGTTTCTCCCCGCAGCTTGCCGGCCATGAACGGGTACGCGATGCCCGCGTAGTTCGAACCCCCACCCACGCACCCCACGATCACGTCGGGTCGCTCGCCCGCCATCTCCATCTGCTGCTGGGCCTCGAGCCCGATGATCGACTGGTGCAGCAGCACGTGGCCGAGCACGCTGCCGAGCGAGTAGTTCGTGTCCGCGTGCGTCGCGGCATCCTCGACGGCTTCGGAGATCGCGATCCCGAGGGACCCGGTCGAATCGGGATGTTCGGCCAAGATCGCCTTGCCGCTGTTCGTCCGCTCGGATGGCGAGGGCAGCACCTCGCCCCCGAACGTCTCGATGAAGATCCGCCGGTACGGCTTCTGCTCGTAGCTGGCCTTCACCATGTACACGGTGCACTCGAGCCCGAAGAAGCTGCACGCCATGGCCATCGCGGAACCCCACTGCCCGGCGCCGGTCTCGGTGGCGATCCGCCGGATGCCGGCTTCGCGGTTGTAGAAGGCCTGCGGCACCGCGGTGTTGGGCTTGTGACTGCCCGCCGGCGAGACCCCCTCGTACTTGAAGTAGATCCGAGCCGGCGTGTCGAGCGCACGTTCGAGCCGCGTCGCCCGGAACAGCGGCGAGGGTCTCCACAGGCGGTAGATGTCGATGACCTCGCCCGGGATGTCGATCCACTGCTCCGTCGACACCTCCTGTCCGATCAGCGACATCGGGAACAGGGGTGCGAGATCGTCGGGACCGATCGGTTCGCGGGTCTGCGGGCTCAGTGGCGGCAGCGGCTCCATGCCCGCCTGCACGATGTCCGGCATGAGGTTGAACCAGGCCGAGGGGATCTGATCGGGCTGCAGATCGAACCGCGTACGCACCTCGTCGGCCATCGGAACCTCCTGGACCTTGGGAGCAGCGAGCCTAGCCGCGAAGGACTTGCCGTGCCACCCGACGTTGGATCAGGCGTCGCCGCGCCCTGGCGCCGTCGCGATCTCGAGCCAGCCGTCGACGACTCGGGCCTGGAAGATCGGGAGCGGATCGACGGCGGGCCCGTCGAGCGGTTCGCCGGTCTCGACGTCGAACACGCTCCCATCATGGGCGCATTCGACCGTCGCCTCACGGTCGTCGAACTCCCCCTCGGACAGCGAGCACCCTTGGTGGGTGCAGTCGTCACCGAACGCGTACAGGTGCGCTTCGTCGTGCGCGACCGCCACCCGACCGCCCGGCGTGTCGTAGGCGCGAACCTCACCCTCCGGCACCTCGCCGAACACCCCGACGCGGACGTACTCCATCGGCCCTACGCCTGCGTCAGCGCGGAGAAGCCTCGCTGGGCCACCGTGAACACGCCCAGCACGGCCAGGGCGATCAGGGCCGGCAGCATCGCCCCCGGGATCAGCAGGCCGATCAACAGCGCGAGGAACCGCTCGAGCCGTTGGAATAGGCCTTCGGACAGCGTCACGCCCACCGCTTCCGCCTCGGCGCGGATCTGACTCACCCCGAGCGACACGATCAGCGTGAGCAAGGCGAGCGCGGCCTGGAACGTCTCCCCCTTCTCGGCGAGGTTCCAGAACAGGCACGAGAACAGGACCATGTCCGAAACCCGGTCCAGCACGGAGTCCAGGAACGCCCCCGATCGCTTCACCTTGCCCATGTGACGCGCGACCGAGCCATCGAACGCGTCGCACAGGCCGCCGATCAGCAGCAGCACGCCGGCGAGGGCCCAGTTCCCTTCGACGATCTGCCACCCGCTCGCCACGACGAAGACCGGTGACGCGATGGTCAGCTGCCAGGGCTGCACGCGGAGCCAGATCAGGACCGCGAGGATCGCGCGATACGGCCAGACGAACGCTCGCTGCATGAGCCCGCCCGCGGCGCTCTCGTTCCGGCGCGGGGCCCCCATGTCCCGGACCCGAGGCGCCTCGCGAGGTTCGCGCGGGGCGCGCTCGGTGGCGACGCGGCGGGCTCCCACGCGGCGGTGTCCGGTGGTCACTAGTCCATCTCAGACTAGCCTGCGTGCGGCTCGAACGAGACGACCGCGTAGCGGAAGCTCCCGCCGGGAGCCTCGTACACGATCTCCTGCCCCTCGGACGCGCCCATCAGGGCCGAACCGAGGGGCGAGGTCGTCGTGACCGTTCGAGCGCCCGGTGCACGCTCCTCGGCGTGTTCGGCGAGCAGGTACGTCTCATCGTCGGGATCGTCTTCGTCGAGCGGCCGGATCGTGACCAGCATGCCCGCCACGACCGCCTCCGAGTCGACCGGAGCCTCGACGATCTCGGGATCGCGCAGCATGTGCTGCAGCTTGCGGATCTTCGACTCCATCAGGCCCTGCTCGTCCTTCGCCGCGTGGTATTCGGCGTTCTCGCTCAGGTCGCCCAACTCGCGAGCCGCCTTGATCTTCTCCGTGACCCGCTCACGACCCGACGTCGTCAGCTCCTGCAGCTCCGCCTTGATCCGCAGGTAGGTGTCCAGCGTCAACGTCGCGGTCGGTTCCTGCCCCGGTTTGCGGGGCGGGCGGGTCCGCAATTCCTCGGGAAGCTCCACCATCGAGGCAGTGTACCCAGGGGTCGTCGGCGACATGCCACACCCCTGCGGGTTCACTCCTGGTTGAAGTAGACGTTCTTCACCTCGGTGTACAGGTTGACGGCGTGCATCCCCATCTCACGACCGATGCCGCTCTGCTTGTAGCCGCCGAACGGGGCCTCCGTGTGCACGCTGGAGGCGGAGTTCACGCTGAGGGTCCCGGTGCGGATCCCCTTGGCCACTCGGATCGCGCGACCGAGATCACGGGTCCAGATCGACCCCGACAACCCATAGTCGGACGCGTTCGCGAGCCGGACGGCTTCCTCCTCAGTGTCGAACGGGATCATGCAGACCACGGGTCCGAAGATCTCCTCGCGAGCGACCCGCCAGTCGTTGTCGACGTCGGCCAGCACCGCCGGCCGCATGAAGAACCCGCCACCGTCGGGGACCTCGCCCCCGGTCACGTGTCGGGCACCCTCGTCGATCCCGACCGCGAGGTAGTCGAGGGCCGTCTGGCGCTGCCCGGCGGAGATCAGGGGCCCCATCTCCGTTGTCTCATCCAGCGGTTGCCCGACCACGACCGTGTCCGTCCGCTTCGCGAACCGTTCGAGGAACTCGTCGTAGATCCCTCGCTGGATGAACTGGCGTGACCGAGCGCAGCAATCCTGCCCGGTGTTGTCGAACACCGACCAGAGCGACTTCTCCACACACACGTCCAGGTCGGCGTCGTCGAACACCACGTTCGCGGATTTGCCCCCGAGCTCCAACGACACGCGGGTGATGTGCTCGGCCGCCGTTTGCATCACGCTCGTGCCGACCTCCGTCGATCCCGTGAACCCGATCTTCGAGATCCGCGGATCGCCGATCAGGGCGGAACCGACGCTCGAGCCGGGCCCCGGGAGCACGCTGAGCGTTCCCTCGGGCAACCCGCACTCGTACAGGATGTCGGCCACCCGCAGGATCGTGAGCGGCGTTTGCGACGCTGGCTTCAGGATCGCCGTGTTCCCGCACGCGAGCGCCGGCGCGATCTTCCAGCAGGCGATCACGGTCGGGAAGTTCCACGGCGAGATCAGCGCGCAGACGCCCACGGGCTCACGCAACGTCACGTCGAGACCGGGCGGCATGATCGGGATCGTCTCGCCGAAGATCTTGTTCGCGGCGCCGCCCCAGTACTCGAACGTGTTCGCGACGATGTCCATCTCGCCGCGGGCGGCCCCGATCGGCTTCCCGCCGTTCCGCGCCTCGAGATGGGCGAGCTCCTCCTGCCGCTCCCGGATCGCGAACGACGCCGTCGTGAGCAGGCGCCCGCGCTCACGGGCCGACATGCGGGGCCACGGGCCCTGTTCGAACGCGAGGACCGCCACGTCGATCGCGCGGGCGGCGTCCTCTGCGCCCCCCTTCGTGACCTCGGTCATCGGGGCGCCGGTGGCAGGTTCGATCACCTGATCGGTCTCGCCGCTCAGGGCCTCGACGCGCTCGCCCCCCAGCACCATGAGCTCGGTCATGCGCTTCGTCCCTCCCGTGCGGTCGACGAGCCACATCGTAGACGGAGCGCGTACCCTTCGGCCGTCCGAGACGGCCGCGGCGGAGGTGGGAGCGAGCATGCGACTCGATGGCAAGGTGGCGCTGATCACGGGCGGCGGCAG
>Ga0081455_10008274_pt1 | contig 10839 bp, 9 predicted proteins | sample TabmetS3T2R1_FD_70207 | JGI IMG/M metagenome (GOLD analysis project Ga0081455, IMG submission 70207) | Tabebuia heterophylla rhizosphere microbial communities from the University of Puerto Rico - S3T2R1 | ecosystem: Host-associated > Plants > Roots > Rhizosphere ... | reverse complement strand
CTACGCATTCGAGCGTATTTTCACAATCACGCGCTGATGAGTAATTGCGCAGGCGCGTTTCACCTTCGCCGATCGCAGCAAAGATCGCGCTGCGATGAGAAATTGATTTATCTCCAGGTAATTGGAGATCGCCGGAGAGCCGTGCAGCGGGGGATATTTTAATGACAGATGGAAAATTTTTTTTCAATTCGGACATAGGAAATTAAATTGCGTTGAAACTTTTGCGGTTTTTCGACCGTAGTGTTGAGCGATCAATACAAAAGCTCGTCGAGTGCACTCCTTGACATCACTTTTTGCGCTGTGTTACACAGAGCAAGGCCTGAAGTAATCGCGAGACTCGCGAGCATCTTAACAGATCGACACTTAGGCAGACATGAAATTCGCGTGAAGAAGGACAACCGCGGCGTATGATGCTAGCCGAAAATGTGGTCGAACTGACCATTGCCAGCCAGTTAGAGTATATTGACCTGGTCACTACTCTCACCGACAACATCACCAGCATGGTTGGATTTGACGATGAGACGGCCTATTGGATCAACATGGCCGTTCGTGAATCGGTGGCTAATGCTGTTGAACACGGAAATAAATACGATCCCCAGAAATCGGTAGATATTCGGTTCACGATCGGAGTGGATGCGCTTCGTGTTTCGATCCGCGATTATGGAGATGGGTTCGATCCACAGACCCTTCCTGATCCTCTTGATCCGAACAATCTGCTCAATCCCGCCGGACGGGGAATTCTTTATATGCGCACTTTCATGGATACCGTCGAATATACATCCCATCCGGAAGGGGGGATGGTCGTCACAATGTCGAAGCGCCGCACACCCAGACCATCCACTCGAGACTTAGGTGAAGGAGATCACAACCACGATGCAGTTGGAAATTAAGGAACGCGCGTTAGGAGAAGTCGTCATTCTGGATTTGATCGGGAAGATCACCATTGGCGAAGGCAGTGTGCAATTGCGAGATGCGGTGAGCAATCTGCTCGATGCAGGGCGAAACCGGATTATCCTCAACCTGGGAGGTGTCGTCTACGTCGACAGTTCTGGGATTGGCGAGCTCGTATCGCGATACACGACGACAAAAAATGCCGGCGGAAGACTCAAACTCCTCAATCTACCCAAAAAGATCAAAGACCTTTTGATGATCACCAAGCTGCTCACTGTCTTTGAAATTTATGAGGAAGAGGAAACAGCGGTTAATAGTTTCCTTTAAAATGAATGAGACCAAGGAGAACCCATCAGCGTGGGTTCCACTGTCCTATAACATATAATATTATATATTATATGTTATATGTTATATACTTACTGAAAGACCTCCTTTTAGCTCCCGAAAGTGCCATGAGATGGGGTGGGGAGCCCGAGTCCTCCAGATAAATGAAATAAACGCAAAGATCGGAGAATATACTAGGGAGCGACCACCTCAGAGACCATATCTGATCGAACGCTCTCGTTGCCGAAGGTGTCGACCGCGGTTATCCGATAATAATATCTTTTGTTGACCTGCACCTTATCGTCACGGATCGATGAAGGTTTATGGAGTTGCTGGTTGAGTTTTATCCAATCTGCAGTATCAGCGTTTTCCTTCTCCGTGCGATAGATGTTGTAACCGACGACATCAGGTTCAGGGTTGGTCGGCCAGAAAAGGCTGACGATCCCTCCGATCGAGGCGATCTGCACCGGAGACGGCGCGGAAGGGGGAAAAGTGTCCACCGCGGCGTGGCTGACCGGTTTACTGAGATTGCCCTCGACCGCATTATTGAAACTTGCGTTGGCCGGCAGCGCTGACAGCCCGCGAACGACATAATCGTACTTCGAACCGAATTGGAAATTCCGATCGAGATACCGTCTGGCAGTCAGCGGTTCGTTATTGAGTTTAATCAGCTCTTCACCCCTGTCGCCGGCGCGCCGGTAGATATTGTACGCCAGGATATTGGCCGGAGTGGTTCCATTTTCATTGGCTGTCGGCGCAGACCAGGTAATTTCGATCCCGGTCTCGAGTTGCCTGGTCCGTAGATCGTTCGGCGGTAAGGCGAGATCGAGCAGCGGCGTGATCGTCGCATAGTTGGAAAAAGCCTCAGACGCGCCTGAGGCCGTGACCAGCCGGAGGGCGTAGCGGAAGCGTGAATTACGGTCTCCATTTTTGATATTGAAGTCGTCGGGATAAGTAATGACCGTATTGGCGAGGGGGATGTCTTCCTGCGGAATCGAGCCGACAACAATGGCGCGGGTCGTAAACAATTCCGGCGTAATTCCCAGTGGGTCTCCCTCAGATTCGATCAGACGATAGACATCGATCCGCTGCAGTCGCGGAGAGCGTGATGTCCGGCTGATCGGAAAACTCAGAATCAGCCGGGCGCCATCCTGCGCGACAGTCAATTCATCGATGACGAGCGGCGCTCGCGGGATCGGTGCTTCGGGAGGGCCGATCTTTCCACAGGCAGAAAACAAAAAAATAAAAAGGCTATAGGTCAGCGCTTTTCTTATTTTTGACTTTTGCCTCTTTCCTCTTGCCCGTTGACTTGTCTTACAGAATGTATCTGCTAAGGTCTTCATTTTTAACAATCTCTGCCAGCATGTTTCTGACATAAGTGGCATCTATAACCTGATGCTTCTCTTTCAAATCGGGGCCTTCGAAGGAAATTTCATCGAGCACTTTTTCAAGGATGGTCTGCAACCGGCGCGCACCGATATCCTCAGTCGTCTCGTTCACCTTGAAAGCGAAATTGGCCATTTCGTCAATCGCGTCAACGGTGAATTCCAGGGTGATTCCTTCGGTATCCATGAGCGCGGTGTATTGTTTAAGCAGGGCATTTTTCGGTTCGGTGAGGATGCGTTTGAAATCATCGATAGTCAGTGGCTGCAGTTCGACGCGGATCGGAAAACGACCCTGCAGCTCGGGGATCAGGTCCGACGGCTTCGAGACATGGAATGCGCCGGCGGCGATGAAAAGGATATGATCAGTCTTGACCATGCCGTATTTCGTATTGACGGTCGTCCCTTCGATGATCGGCAGGATATCGCGCTGTACGCCTTCGCGGGAAACGTCGGGTCCATGGCCGCTTTCGCGACCGGCAATCTTATCAATCTCGTCGAGGAAGATAATGCCCGAGGATTCGACACGTTCGAGGGCGGAGCGCGCGACCTGGTCCATATCGATGAGCTTCTGCTCTTCTTCCTGCATGAGGTATTCGATCGATTCGTCAACCCGCATTTTTCGTTGTTTTGTCCGGCTGCCGAATAGACCGGGCATCATGTCTTTAAGGTTGATGTCCATCTCTTCAATTCCCTGGTTGGTGTAAATTTCGAAAGATGGAAAGTTTCTTTCCCGCACCTCGACTTCAATAATCCGCGCATCGAGACGTCCCTCGCGTAACTGCTGGCGCAGTTTTTCGCGCGTCCGATTGTAGGTCTCGAGCGAAGCGCTGGGAGAATCGTCGATTTGATCGATCGACGGATCGATCACGTTTGCGCCTGAAGATTTGCTGGGTGGAAGGAGCAGATCGAGAATTCGCTCTTCGACATTTTGTTCGGCCTTCTCCGCGACTTCGCTCACTTTTTCAGCACGAACCATTTCGATCGAGATTTCGACCAGATCGCGGATCATCGATTCGACATCGCGCCCGACATAGCCGACCTCGGTAAACTTCGACGCTTCGACTTTCAGGAACGGCGAGGATGAGAGGCGGGCGAGGCGCCGGGCAATCTCGGTTTTTCCGACCCCGGTCGAGCCGATCATGATGATATTTTTCGGCATGACATCCTGGGCCAGGTCGGCTGGCAGTTTCTGGCGCCGGATGCGATTTCTCAGGGCTACCGCGACAGCGCGTTTTGCCGCGCTCTGTCCGACCACGTGTTTATCGAGTTCCGTCACGATCTGGCGAGGAGTCAGCTGATCAAGACTCAATGGCTCCTCGATTTCCCCTGATAAATAGATAACCATATTTATATTTCTTCAATGACCAGTTGGTCATTGCTGTAAATGCATATTTCGCCGGCAATCTTCAATGCCTCTTCGGCGATCCGGGCCGCCGAAAGATCGCTGTTGCGCGCGAGCGCGCGCGCGGCCGCCAGGGCATAGGGCCCGCCGGAACCGATCGCGACGATCCCGTCATCGGGCTCGATCACATCGCCATTACCCGAAACGACAAGCGTCGCCTGGCTGTCAGCTACAACCAACAGCGCTTCGAGATTGCGCATCATTTTGTCTGTCCGCCAATCTTTCGCCAATTCGACAGCCGCCCGGTTGATCTGCCCGTGAAATTGCTCCAGCTTCGATTCAAAACGCTGGAAAAGGGCAAAGGCGTCCGCGGTCGCGCCGGCGAATCCGGCCAGGACACGATCATTATAGAGCCTGCGGACTTTGCGCGCGCCTGATTTCATCACCGTGTCACCCATCGTCACCTGGCCGTCCCCGGCAACCACAACCTGGTTGTTGCGTCGAACCGAGAGAATTGTCGTGCTCCGTATCCGAATCCTACCGCCTTCTTGGGAAGCTTCACCGGATGCTCCACTGATTGAATCCGAACGATTTAACATGGTTTCGACTATAGCGACCGCTATGCATGGTTGTCAAGAAATGGCTATCTGCAGGCGGTGAGGTTGACAGCGCAGATTCGCTAAGTTAACTTGCTCGACTTCAAGTACGAGATCACTGAACAGGAGAAGAGTTATGGCAATAAAAGTAGGGATCAATGGATTCGGACGCATCGGACGCAATGTTCTGCGGAGCGCGCTCGGAGACAAAGAGATCGATTTTGTCGCGGTCAACGATCTGACCGATACCAAAACCCTCGCACATCTGCTCAAGTACGATTCGATACTGGGCAATCTCAACCACGAAATCTCACAGACCGAAAATACCATCAAGGTCGACCAGGATGAATTCCGCGTCTTTGCCGAAAAAGACCCGGCGAAGATTCCCTGGGAAGAAGTCGGCGCGCAGATCATCATCGAATCGACCGGCAGATTTACCGACAAAGAGAAAGCGAGCGCACATCTGCGCGGGCCGGTGAAAAAAGTGATCATCACCGCTCCCGCCAAGAATGAAGACCTGACCGTGGTCCTCGGGGTCAATGAGCAGGTCTATGATCCGGCGAAACATCACGTTATCTCAAACGCCTCTTGCACAACCAACTGCCTGGCTCCGGTCGCCAAGGTGATTAACGCACGGTTCGGCATCAAAAAAGCGCAAATGACGACGATCCATTCCTATACCAACGACCAGGTCATTCTCGATTTTCCGCATAATGACCTGCGGCGCGCCAGAGCCGGTGCTCTTTCGATGATCCCGACCTCGACCGGCGCGGCCAAGGCCGTGGCGCTTGTTCTCCCAGAACTCAAAGGCAAGTTCGATGGAATTGCCGTGCGTGTCCCGACGCCTAATGTTTCGCTCGTCGATGTGGTTATCGAAGTCGAGAAAGAGACAACCACTGAAGAGGTCAACACGGCGTTGAAAAACGCGGCTCATGAAGAATTAAAAGGAATTCTCAGTTTCGAAACCGCCCCGCTCGTCTCATCCGATTTCCGGGGCAATTCAAATTCATCGATCGTCGATGCCGATTATACCAAGGTCATCGGTGGGAATATGATCAAAATACTCTCCTGGTATGACAATGAATGGGGCTATTCGTGCCGGGTCCGGGACCTCGTCAAGTACATCGCATCGAGAGGCCTGTAAGAAAGATTACGAAATAAACGAAAAGAACGAAACAAACGAAATAGTGAATTTTCGTTTGTTTCGTTCTTTTCGTTTATTTCGTAATCTTTCTTTGAGAAGAGCGGGGGACGGGACTCGAACCCGCGACGTCCAGCTTGGGAAGCTGGCATTCTACCACTGAATTACCCCCGCACGAGATTGCGATCTCGGATGTAAATTACCACAGGTGATCTACTGCCGCAATACAACCCTTCAATTGACGATTTTTAGCGGGGGCGAATCTGATACTTTGGTTTGTTGTCAAGATTCACCGCACGCTGAAATCCATCCACTGTTCAGCCCTGGCCACTTTCTTGTTGGCGAGCGCGTCATTGACTATCAGGTGCACCATATAGTCTCCGAGTGGCAATCCCGTCAGTTTGATCTGGCCCTGGCATGGATATCTCGGGTTGCTCCCGTTTCCTTCGGTTTCCACATCGCGGAAGGGGCTCTGGTATATCCTTTTGCCCTCATGATAAACCTCGACCTGCGAGGTGAGTTGAGGCTTGAGGGTTTTCTGGTCGATCACGGCGTTATAGATTACCGCGGCATATTCAATTATTCCATGCGGTGGAAAACGACGCACGGCGAGCGAGGTATTGACATCTTCCGACTCGGCCTGTGGGGGTTGGTTTCCCTGCTGTGGCGCGCCGACGAGCACCATCCCGGAAAGTGCGAGGCGCTTCTTCGTCAGGTCCGGCACCTGGATGAACTGGCTGGCCGATCCCAATTTCCCGCTCTCAAAATCCCTGAGAACAGTGCGAAATTGATATGCACCCGGCTTCTTAATGATGAAATCATCGTTATAAAACAACCCTTTTTTCAACATGAGCTGGTATTTCTCTTCATTTATATTGCTCAATCTGAAGTGTTTGCCATGCGAATCGACAGCCAGTCCTGACTCGTTGAATGTGAAAGATGATATATCGAAGCTGACGACCTTAGATCCGGGGTTTTCCGGATCATCTTTAAAAGTCAATTTCGACGGATCGATATTGTAAACTGAACGAACGAACGGTCCGGTCTCCGCTGCCTCGAAGAAAAAGGAAGTCATCTGCATCGAGAGGTCACGAGCGCCGAAAGGCGAAAAAAGCGCGGATATGATTTGCCGATTGCGAGTCTCCACTCCGCCGGTTTGCTCGACGATCTCTTCGTTCACCGGCCGGTCGTTTAATCCCAGGAATCCCGCGCGCGTACGCACCTGTGTGCCCTGGCGTTTCACTTTCAATTTAATCGTGTGGTATTTCCTGTCGAACTTCTCGTCTTCCGGGTCGAAGCCGAGCAGGTAATAACTCTGCGCATCACGCAGTGCCCGCTGAATCCCCTGGTTGAGGTCATTATTGTTGAGGACTGCGAACCCGCCCGTCTCCCGCGCCAGGAAGCTTAATCCCTCCTGGGCCTCTAAATTGCTTTGTGAGACGCGGGACAGTCGCTCAGCATACTGTGGGCCGCTCATCGCTCGCATATCGTCCGCGGCGGTCGGCATCAGGGTTTGCAACCCTTTCGCATCGATTGAATAGACGACGACGCTTGAACGGTTAGCGAGATCGGTTAGCCGGCGGACCTGTTCCAGAATACGAGTATCCCGGTCACGCCGGCTGAAGAGACGGAAACCGTCCGACAGTAAGATCGCTATTTTACGACCCGGCAATTGACGCAGGCTGCGCACGACGAAGTTGAGGCCACCAAGTGTCCCTGAGGAAAATACCGTTTCGCGAAAATCCTCGAATCTTTCTTCGGCTGCCTGGGCCTCTTCCGCTTGATTTTCATCAGGCGTGCGGAAATTGGGCAGCATATCCCGGCTAAAAGGATTCCATGTCATTTTCTCGAGCGCGGCATAGAGCACCCGTTTATCGTTGGTGAACTGCTGTAGTGAGCCGGCGCCGCGTCCGGTGCGGATGATTCCGACGAGGTCCCCCTCCTGCATCTGTTCATCTAAAAATTTCTTGATTGCGCGCCGGGCGAAGTGGATGCTCTCGAACGAGAGGCCGAGGTCATCGACCACGAAGGCAATCGTCCGGTTGATGTTTTCCCGCGCGATCGTCTTTGTGGGCAGAGACGGCAAGGGCGCCGCCGTGTTTGCCGGTTTGCCGGTTTCAATGGGCTTCGGTTCGGTCTGCTTGACGAGCGTGAAATAGGTCAGCGTTTGCCGTTTGCCGTCGACGGTCAATTCGAACTCGTGTTCGCTCAGGTCCTCGACATGTCCGCCCCCCTTGTCAGTCACGACTGCATCGATCTGGACGAGTTGAGTGGAAATGCGGACGACATTCTCCGGCTCTTTTTGCGCTCGTCCGGGTTGTGGTTCGCTCTTTTGCGCTTGATTCGGTTGCTGGGCCGGGGTGAGCGACGGGGAGATAAGCAATGAATAGATGATCAGCGTTGTGACCCTGCGGTGGCCGGGTGGTTTCATCATGGATTCTCACCTTCCGATAGAAAAGAGATCAGACGATCCGGGACGTTTGTCACTATTCCGTCGACTTTATAATCCTTCAGGCGAGCAAAGTCATGCTTTTCATCAACCGTCCAGACAAAAAGTTTTTTGCCCCGTTCCTTGATCTTTTTCGCCAGCTGTTTAAAACAGAGTTCGAACTGAAGACTGACTGTCTCGACACTGATCTGGCGCAGCGAGATCCAGGGAAATGATTCGCGCCGCCTCACCAACCCTTTGAGACTGGTCACGCCGATGATCAAACAGCGTTCGATGCCCGCGGCTTCCGGTCCGAAGCTGCGCATGAGCGGGAAATCGAAGGAAGCCAGTATGACTTCGGATTGACAGGCACGCGCGCGGATCAGTCGTAAGGTCTCATCGGCTGCGCGTGGGTCTTTAATTTCGAGGTAGAGCCGGACTTTTCCGAGCGTCAGGTCGAATGTCTCTTCGAGCGTCGGGACCCGCTCTCCTTTCCCGGCGTCGGCCGCTTTGATTTCTGCGAGGGTCTTTTGATCGACTCGGCCAGTTTGGTTTGTCGTGTGATCGAGAACCGGATCGTGAATGACGACCACGCGGTTGTCGGCCGTTATTTGAAGGTCCAGTTCGATCATCTGCGCGCCTTGTTTAATGGCGAGATCGAAGGCGCGCAGTGTATTTTCGGGCTCGCTTGCCGAAGCCCCGCGATGAGCGATAACTATCATTTCACCTGAAATTCGCCAGCTCCGAGCACCAGTGCCGCGAGGCCGCTTACCATCTGCTCATAACTTTTTTTGTTTGTGCGCTCCCCGGATTTGGGCGGGAGCAGCTGATGCGTCTGTTCGAAGACACGTTCCAGGTTTTCCCTGGTTTGACGAGAGATATCGCTATGAATGAGCGAAACGACCAGCTGATCGATCAACCGGTCTTTCTTTCGGATTGCATCGGGATTGGCCAATCGGGACAGGTCGATGCGTGTTCCGTTGATTTTGTTGCCGATCAGCGCAAGCGCGAAGTTCATTCGTAAAAGCAGAGTCGCGTTACTCATCCAGCGCGATGATTCTTCGGAATATCCGGTCGGAGCCTGGCAGAGGTAAAGCGGTTCGCCCATGCGAGTGACCCACTGGATCAGCGGAGAGGCGGCGTCGGTCGAGGCCCCGGTCGCGCGGATTGCCGATGCTGCGAGCTCGAGCGGTGACTTGATCTTGTTCCGATAATAGATCGGCGAATAGAACTCCGGTGAAGTCAAGATGGCGCGCACGACCATGCGGATGTCTCCGCTCGATTGCAGGAAGACCTCGGCCGCGCGGTCGATAAGCGATTCCGGAGGTTCGTCGGCGATAAAACGCTGAGAGAGTTTGCGTGCAATAAATTTCGCCGTCGACCGGTGCCTGGCCAGAATCTCGATGACGCGTAAACCATCTTCGATTCCGCCTCCTGCCAGAATTCTTGTCCCGAGCACGACCTTTTCTCCACGATCGTGCGCCCGTGGCCGAAAAACGAAGGCTGAATTCGGCTGGTCGGTGATCGTCCATCCGGTGAAACAACGCGCCACCTCGATGACATCCTGCTGGGTGTATCCACCATCTACTCCCAGAGTGTGGAGCTCCATCAGCTCGCGCGCAAAATTTTCATTCAAACCCGGCCGGCGTTTGGGAGGGGGAGTGAGAGTAGCAGAGGATTCCTTCTGGACCTCTCCCGCTCTCCCCCTCTCCCCCTCTCCCCCTCTCACTTCCGCCCGGCTTAGAAAGTTGTCAAGGTAATAGAGCATTGCCGGGCTCTGCGCGACAGCGACAAGCAATTCCTTGAAGTTTCCCAGGGCGTGCGGGCGGATGACGTCGCGTTCATATGAAGTGACCATCCACCGGACTGTGTCTTTGCCGCCGAAAACATTGAAATGGTTGAACCAGAAATCAACCATTACTTCCTGCAATTGCTTTTCGCTGAAAACCGCACGTAATAGTTTGGCTTGTTGCAGTTCCCGTAGCGGTTGTTGGCCGTCTCGTCGTGCAGCCGGTTTGGGTGTCGGTGTCGGTTTTGCCTGTATAACAATCGGTGGAGGAGCGGGAATGAGCGCATATTCTTGAGGCATCGATCCCCGCTCAGGCGTAGTCTCCCTGGTATTTTGACCGGCCGGCATTTCACCCTTGACGTTCTCCTCTTTTTTCATCTCGCCCTCCGCTTCCTCTTTTGAAGTTGTGCTCGGATCAGGAAGTAATGGCGGTTTGACCGACGGGGCTGGGGCAGGAGTTGGAGTTGGGGTCTGGCGGGCAGCCACCGGTGAATACAAATTAAGGGTATCAGGAATCGACATCTGTAGAGTGTTCAGAGCCAGGAGCGGGCGGGAGAGAAAATCATCGATGATTAAGTCGGGATTGAGCTGCTCCTCCAGAAATCGTTCGATTCCAATCCGTTTAACACGGGCCAGATCGCCCGGTCGGGGACCAAATCCGATGCGGTTGAGGAGGTGCAGAATTTTCTGGTCTTCGGTCAGCGGAGGAGGCGGCTTGGTGGATCGCCGGCCACGCGTAATCTGAGGCAGCGGAATCAACTTTTCGTCTTCACTCAGCAAACCATCAGGCAATGCCGGTTTGAGCGGAGCGATGGCGGAGTTCTGGCGTTGTTGCTGTGCTGCAAAAGGCCACGCCAATGCCAGTGAAATTATCGCCACACTAATGAGAGCCAGAAGAATGCGGGCAAGCGAAATCTTCAACAATTTCATATATTATTCTTTC
>Ga0081455_10008273_pt1 | contig 10841 bp, 11 predicted proteins | sample TabmetS3T2R1_FD_70207 | JGI IMG/M metagenome (GOLD analysis project Ga0081455, IMG submission 70207) | Tabebuia heterophylla rhizosphere microbial communities from the University of Puerto Rico - S3T2R1 | ecosystem: Host-associated > Plants > Roots > Rhizosphere ... | reverse complement strand
CGCCGCGGGCCCGTCAGCACTATCGGAACAATGCTGCTAACGCATTGATTTTAGGAACTTTATTCAATTTTTGGGCTTGTCACCAGGAAGCTGTGCCGAGCACACTCGTGTCCGAGTCGGAGGGGACGAGGCATCGACCATGCAATCGAAGCAAATTGCATCCAAGGATTTCCGGCGGCAGATGGAGGGCTACGGCCTGACTACGGCGCACATCCTCTATCGGCTGCCCGATCACCCACTGCTGTTGCAGACCTATGTCTGGCAGGACTACGACCTCTGCCCGCGCTTTCCTGCGCTCAACCGCTTCCTCGCGTTCTGGCTTGAGACGCTGGAAGGTCCGCTGCATTCGGTGACGGTGGCGCATTCGCGCCTGATCAGGCCGGCCGAAATCCGCGCGGTAAACGGCGAATTCCGCCTGCACTGATCTCTGAACCCGAGAGCCGCCGGTCCCGAAAGAGGCTCCCTTCAGCGTCCATCAGGGGGCCGTTAAAGCGCGCGGTTGCCAAGACAAATCCTAGCGGCGGTTTAGCCGGCGGACCAAACGCGCTTCGGCCTGCTCTGCCAGTTCTGTCGTACTCTCACGGCGAGGGTGCCTTACAGCTAGGGCCCTCGGTCAGCCTTGCCTGCCGCCTCCGCCGACACAAACACAGCTTTTTTCTCGGCGGCTCCAAGTCGCCGGGCCACCCGCGCACTGGTTCATGCGAAAAGTATAGCAGTATCCCCGCCTTGCGCCTGTGTTGACCCATCCTGGTTGTCCTGGCCGAAGCGTCTCGCTTTGGGCGTCAAAGCCGAATCCAATCAACAACACAGGTGCCAAAATCAAAAGCTTCCTCATTGCCGTTTGCTCCAATTTGGATGACGGCGCCCCGAGCTCCTATGACCGGATCCGGCGCGTCCTAGCCGACGCGCGAGCCATGGGACCGCCTCCCTTCGACACGCTTCTGGTCCGGCGAGTGGTGTCATGCCGGTCGCGCTGCTGCGCAACTGACGCGGTTGTTGCGGGGGTGCGGAGCGAGCACGAGCCGGCAGCCTTCCCGCAGCTCGCGGCAGCGCCGGCGGCTGCACACGATCGTTCGTTCGGCCAGTTGCGTCGTGGCCGCGGGCTGCGGCGAGACGGGTTGATCACTTGTCTGAGCTGCCAGCGGGGTTGCACCGAACAAGCCCGATATCAGCAGGACGACGAAAAATGCTGGCACGCGGACCATGAGACCGCCTCCCTCGACGCGTTTCTGTATGCTTCAAGCTGTAGCGCTACGCGTCGTAGCATATCGGCGGAGCGGGCGCAAGGGGCGAGGAGGACAACGCCGCGAGTCCGCGCGTGGCCAGGCGCGCGCTACGTCAGCACGCCCACGATGGCTCCCATCAGGCAAGTCGCGATCGTCCCCGATACGATCGATTTGAGGCCGAGCGAGAGCACGTCGTCGCGCCGCTCCGGCGCCATGGTGCCGAGCCCGGCGATCATGATGCCGAGCGAGCCGAAATTGGCGAAGCCGCACATGGCGTAGAGCATGATCAGGCGCGAGCGCGGATCGAGCGCGTCGGTCGGCAGCTTGGAGAGCTCGACATAGGCGATGAACTCGTTGAGCACGGTCTTGATCCCCATCAGGGCGCCGGCGGTTACCGCCTCGTGCCAGGGAATACCGAGCAGCCAGCACACCGGCGCCATCGCGATGCCGAGCAGGCGCTGAAGCGTGATGGGCGCGCCGGCGACCTCCGGCAGCACGCCGATGATGGCATTGGCGAGATGCACCAACGCCACCAGCACGATCAGCATGGCGCAGATGTTGAGCAGAAGCTCGAGCCCGGCCGCCGTGCCGCGCACGATCGCGTCCATGGTGCTCCCGGCGACCTTCGCCACCTCGGGGACCTCGCTCCCGCCGGTGCGCCGCTCGCTGCGTTCGGGCACCATGATCAGGCTCACCAGGATCGCTGCCGGTGCGCCCATGACCGAGGCGATGACGAAATGCGCCGCTGCGTCGGGAATGAGCGGCCCGAGCAGCGTCGCATAGATGACCAGCACCGTGCCGGCGATGCCGGCCATCCCGCCGGTCATGACGATGAACAGCTCGCTGCGGGTGAGGCTCGCGAGATAGGGGCGGATGAACAGCGGCGCCTCGACCATGCCGAGGAAGATGTTGGCCGCGGTCGAGAGCCCGACGGCGCCGCCGACCTTGAGCGTGCGCTCGAGCAGCCAGGAGAATCCGCGCACGATCGGCGGCAGGATGCGCCAATGAAACAGCAGCGTGGTCAGCACGCTCATCACCAGCACGATCGGCAGGGCCTGCAGCGCGAGCACGAATTCCGCTCCGGGCACCTTGAGGTCGTAGGGCAGTTGCCCGCCGCCGAGATAGCCGAAGACGAACGAGGTGCCGGCGCGGCTGGCCGCCGCGATCGCGTCGACGGCGTGGTTGATGGCGCCGAAGGCGCGGGCGATGCCGGGCACCTTGAGCAGGATGACCGCGGTGGCGAACGTCACCGCGAGCCCGACCGCCGCCTGCCGCCAGGCGACGCTGCGGCGGTCCTCGCTGATCAGCCAGGCGAGACCGAGGAGGGCGAAGATGCCCAGCAGCGACTGAAGATGTTGCATCTCCCCCGCTTTCGTCGTGGCCGGACTTGACACCGCAAGTCGGGTTTACTCGACTTGCGGCGCTCAATACTGGGAACTCGGGCGAGCCCGAGTTCCGGTGCCATCCATCATCTTACGAAGAAGATGGATGCGCGGGTCAAGCCCGCGCATGACAAGGGCGGGGGGAGGGAAATGACGCGCATTCGCTTCGATTTCGGCACGCTTCGCCTCGACGCCGAGCTCTTCGACACGCCCACGGCGCGCGCCATCGCAGCGGCGCTGCCGCTCTCGTCCTCGGTGCTGACCTGGGGCGAGGAGGTCTATTTCGAAGTGCCGGTGAAGGTCGCGCGCGAGACGGACGCCCGTGCCGTGGTCACGCCCGGCGAGGTCGCCTATTGGCCGGAGGGGCATTGCATCGCGCTCGGCTTCGGCCGCACGCCGATCAGCCGCGGCGACGAGACGCGGCTCGCGAGCCCGTGCAACATTTTCGCCAAGGCGCTCGGGGACGTCAAAGCGCTGGCGCGCGTGCGCGCGGGAACGAGGGTCGAGGTCAGCGCGGTCGCGTGAGGCCGCGGCTCGCGCCGCACCGTTGGCTCAGCCGCGCCCGACGAACGGCATCAGGTTCGCCATCACCGTCATGAACAGCACGTTGGTGTCGAGCGGCAGGTTCGCCATGTAGACCACCGCGCGGCCGACGTCGTCGACGTCCATGCGCGGCTCGACCGCCATGCGGCCGTCCGCCTGCATCACGCCCTGGCCCTGCACCATGCGCTCGGTCAGCGGGGTCGCGGCGTTGCCGATGTCGATCTGCCCGCAGGTGATGTCGTAGGCGCGGCAATCGAGCGCGGTCGACTTGGTGAGCCCGGTGACCGCGTGCTTGGTCGCGGTATAGGCGACCGAGCGCGGGCGCGGCGCATGCGCGGAGATCGAGCCGTTGTTGATGATGCGGCCGCCGCGCGGGTCCTGCGCCTTCATGATCTTGATCGCTTCCTGCGTGCACAGGAACATGCCGGTGAGGTTGGTATCGACCACCTGCTTCCAGGTCTCGTACGGCAGGTCCTCGAGCGGCACCGCGGGCGCGCCGATGCCGGCATTGTTGAACAGCACGTCGAGGCGGCCGAACGCCTCCTTGGTCTTGGCGAACAGCGCCTTGATCGCGGCCGGATCGCTCACGTCGGTCGGCACCACCAGGCTCTTCGCGCCGGTCGATTTGCCCTCGCTCGCGGTCTCCTCGAGCTTGTCCTTGCGGCGGCCCGCGAGCACCGCGGCGTAGCCCTCCTTCATCAGCGCCAGCGCCACCGACTTGCCGATCCCGGTGCCGGCACCGGTGACGACAGCGACCTTTTGCAACGCAGCCATCGTGGGGTCCTCCTAGAGCTCAGCGCATTCAGCGGACGTTCTTGTAGGGCGGGCGGGGAATACCGGCATGCGCGGCGCGCAGCGCCGCCGACCATCGTTCGCGCAGGTCGTGGAAATACGGCTCGCCCGGCTCGATGCGATAGTTGAGCTCGGCGTCGCAGGCGTCGCGCCGCGCGATCAGAAGATCGATCGGCAGCCCGACGCTGAGATTGGAGCGCATGGTGGAATCGACCGAGACCAGGCCGACCTTGAGCGCGTCGTAGAGGTCGATGTCGTAGGTGATGGCGCGATCGAGCACCGGCTTGCCGTACTTGTGCTCGCCGATCTGCAGATAGGGCGTATCGCGGGTGCATTCGATGAAATTGCCCGCGGCGTAGAGCAGGAACAGGCGCGGCCGCTCGCCCTTGATCTGGCCGCCGAGCAGGAACGAGACGTCGAATTTCACGTCCGAGGCTTCGAGCGCCTCTCCTTCGATCTGGTGCAGCTCGCGCACGATGTGGCCGACCCGCTGCGCCGCCTGGAACATGGTGCGGGCGTTCATCACCGTTTCGGTCTCGCCGCTCTCCGGGTTTTCCCAGCCCTCACGCACGATGCTCACCACCGACTGGCTGATCGACAGGTTGCCGGCCGAGGCGATGGCCATGATGCGCTCGCCCGGCTGGGTCATCACGTGGAGCTTGCGGAAAGTGGCGATATTGTCGACGCCCGCATTGGTGCGGGTATCGGCGAACATCACGAGACCGTCGCGGACCAGGATGCCACAGCAATAGGTCATGGTGCTCGAACGCCCCTCGTATTTGCCCGGCCCTATATAGCGGGGACGACGGCCGACCGGCAATGCTCGCTCAGTTCTGCGTCTGCCGCGCCGCTTGGTCGACGCGGACCTTGACCGAGAGCGCCTCGCCGGTGCCGCCATAACGCGTGCCGCGCAAGGGCGCCGCGCCGAGATAGTCGAGCCCCACCGCCACCCGGACGTGGGCATCGGTAGCGCAGACGCAGTTCGCCGGATCGAATGCCACCCAGCCGAGGGAGGGCACGAACGCCTCGGCCCAGGCGTGGCCGGCCTCCTGCTCGTTCATGCCGTCCTCGCGGTGGAAATAGCCGCCGACGTAGCGCGCCGGGATGGCGAGGCTGCGGGCGGCGGCGATGAAGACGTGGGCGAGGTCCTGGCAGACGCCGCGCTTGAGCGCGAAGGCCGCGGCGGCCGGGGTGGCGACCTCGGTGGGGGCGGTGTCGAACACCATCTCCTCATGCAAGCGTGCGAGCATGAGATGCAGCAGGTTGAGCACGTCGCCTTGGGCTGCGTCGCGGCTCGCGGCGGCAAAGGCGGCGATGTTGGCGTCGGGACTGGTGAGCGCGGTCTCGCGCAGGTAGAGGCTCGGCGGGAAGCGCTCGACCGCGCCGCGCACCACGCCCTGGGTGTCGCGCGTCTCGACCTCGCCCTCCACCGCCACTGCGAACTCGCCGAAGGGGCCGTCCGCGGTGAAGGCGTGGATGATGTTGCCGAAGGCGTCCTCGTGCTGATCGAGCCGGCAATCGGTGGAGACGTCGATGCGCCAGCGCGCCACGTATTGCCCGTCGTGATTGCGCGGGGTGAGCCGCAGCATCTGGATCACGCTGGTGGCGGGTTTCTCGTAGCGATAGCTCGTCAGATGCGAGATGCGGATGCGCATGAGCACACGACGGACACGGGAGGACCGACGACAGAGGACCCAATCCGGACCGCAAAGTCCAGCTTCCCGTCTCCCGCCGCGGGCCGTCCGGGCTGCATTACATCAGATATTGCTCGGTGATGGCGGCGCCGAGACGGTTGTTGTCCTCGATGAATTCGCCGATGAACTCGTGCATTCCCTGCTGGAAGATCTCCTCCATGCGGCTGTTCTCGAGCCGGGTGCGCACGGCGCGGGCCTGGCGCTGGGCCGGACCCTGGCGGCCATAGGCGCGGGCGATGTGGTCGAGATAGAGCACGAGGTTCTCGTAGCAGCTCGCGAGCGAGCGCGGCATCTCATCGCGCAGGATGAGGAGGTCGGCGATCAGCCAGGGCTTGACGCTCTCGCGGTAGACCCAATGGTAGGCGGTGAGCGCGGAGACCGAGCGCAGGATCGCCGACCACTGGAAATAGTCGAGCGGGCCGCCCACGCGCTCGTGCGCCGGCAGCAGCAGGTGGTACTTCACGTCGAGGATGCGCGCGGTATTGTCGGCGCGCTCCATAAAGAGGCCGACGCGGGAGAACCAGTAGGCGTCGTTGCGCAGCATGGTGCGGTAGGCCGAGCCGTCGAAGCGCAGCGAGGATTCATGCACCCAGCGCAGGAAGCGCATGAACTCCTCGCGCGAGGTCGCGCCGTTGCCGAAGCGCTTGAGCTCGAGCCAGGTGCCGTTGATGGCGTCCCACATCTCCACCGTGAGCGCCGTGCGCACGGCGCGCGCATTGGTGCGGGCGATCTCGAAACAGTTGCGGATGGAGGAGGGATTGGCGGTGGAGAAGCAGAGAAAATCCGTGACCGCCTCCTCGCTCGCCTCCGGATAGGCGGCGGCGAAGGCATGGGCGCAGCCCGCGGTCGCCACCGCCGATTCCCATTCATTGGACGAGCCGACATAGGCGAGCGGCAGCGTGGTGAGGCGCTGCGTCACCTCGAGGATGCGCGCGAGGTACTCCGCGCGCTCGACGTAGCGCGCGAGCCAATAGAGGTTATCGGCAGTGCGGGAGAGCATGTCAGCGTGCCGCCAGGGTATCACTTTTGAGTCGGCACCGCTGCGACTCGATCTCAATAATGTGCTTCGCGCTTCTTGCGCAGGGTCCCGGGTCTCGTTCTGCTCGCGCAAGAGCGCTCGCTGCACTCGCCCGGGACACGAGAATCGCGTGTCCCGGACGAGCGAGCGCGCCAGCGCGAGCGAAGATCCGGGACCCAGGGGCCACACGAAGACTGGCCCCACGGAAGAGGGGCATAGGGCCCAGTGTGCCTGCGCCGGCGGCGGTCATCGATCCAGTACCCAGGTGTCCTTGGTGCCGCCGCCCTGGCTGGAATTGACCACGAGCGAGCCCTTCTTCAGCGCCACCCGGGTGAGGCCGCCCGGCACGATGCGGATGCGGTCGCGCCCGGTCAGCACGAACGGACGCAGGTCGACGTGGCGCGGCGCCACGCCCTCCTCGACGCAGGTCGGGCAGGTCGAGAGCGCGAGCGTCGGCTGCGCGATGAAATTGCGCGGATTGGATCTGAGCTTGGCGCGGAACGTCGCCAGCATCGCCTTGTCGGCCTTGGGTCCGATCAGCATGCCGTAGCCGCCGGACCCGTGCACCTCCTTGACCACCAGCTCTTCCAGATGATCGAGCACGTAGCCGAGGTGCTCCTGCTCGCGGCAGCGCCAGGTCGGCACGTTCTTCAGGATCGGCTCCTCGCCCAGGTAGAATTTCACGATCGCCGGCATGTAGCTGTAGACCGCCTTGTCGTCGGCGATCCCGGTGCCGACCGCATTGGCCAGCGTGACGTTGCCGGCCTGGTAGGCCGACATCAGGCCGGGCACGCCGAGCGCGGAATCGGGGCGGAACGCCAGCGGATCGAGGAAATCGTCGTCGATGCGCCGGTAGATCACGTCGACGCGCTTGGGCCCCTGCGTGGTGCGCATGAAGACGAGGTCGTCCTTGACGAACAGGTCGCGGCCCTCGACCAGCTCGACGCCGAGCTTGTCGGCGAGGAAGGAGTGCTCGTAATAGGCCGAGTTGTAGACCCCGGGCGTGAGCAGCACGACGGTCGGATCGGCGCTCGAGGTCGACGGCGCCACCGATTTCAGCGTCGCCAAGAGCTCGTCCGGATAGTTCTCCACCGGAGCCACGCGGTGGCGGGCGAACAATTCCGGAAACAGCCGCAGCATGATTTCCCGGTTCTCCAGCATGTAGGAGACGCCGGAGGGCGTGCGCGCGTTGTCCTCGAGCACGTAGAAGGTCTCGGGGTCGATGCGCACGATGTCGATGCCGCCGATATGCACGTAGATGTCGTGCGGCACCTTCTGGGCGTTCATCTCCGGCCGGAACACCGGGTTCTGGAACACCAGCTCCTCCGGGACCACGCCCGCGCGGAGGATTTCACGCCGGCTGTAGACGTCGCGGATGTAGTGGTTGATGGCCTTGATGCGTTGCTCGAGGCCGGCGCGCAGGATGTCCCATTCGGCGGCGGCGAGGATGCGCGGGAGCACGTCGAAAGGGATCAGCCGCTCCTGCGCGTCGGCCTCGCCGTAGACCGCGAACGTGATGCCGATGCGGCGGAACAGGATCTCCGCCTCGCGCCGGCGGTAGTCGAGCACGTCGGGCGGCACCTCGTTGAGCCAGCGCCACAGCTCGCCATAGGCGGGCCGCAACGCCCCGTCCATGCCCCGCATCTCGTCGAATCCGGGCCGCAATGTCCCGTCGGTAGCCCTCATGTCGTCGAACGCGACCGTCATTGCACTCCCTCGGTCACGCGCCCGCGCCACCCACGCAAACGTCGCGCCATCCATCCTAGCTGCAAGCCTCGCGCCAACCCAGGGGGATATTTCGGCCGCTCCGGGCATGCCCAAGCGCGGGCTGCCTGCCCATGTTTTGAGCGCCGGCTGAACACGCGGCGGGCGGGCTTTGCTACGGAGCCAGGAGCTTCTTGACGCGCTCGATCACCGGCCGCGGCGTGGCGTAGATGCGCGCGACCAGTGCCTGCACCTCCTCGCCGGTCGTGGGCGCGAGATCGGCCTGGATGCGCGCCGCGTCGGCGCGGAATTCCGGATCCTGCAGGGTCGCATCGAAGGCGCGGCGCAGCAGGGTGGCCTTGCCCGCGGGGAGGGCGGGCGGCGCCGCGAACGAGCGCGCCATGGCGCCGGGTCCGACCATGAGCTCGAGCAGCTGGCGGTCCTGCGGCTTGCTCACGAGATCGACCACCGCCGGCACGCCGGGGAAGTCCGCGCTGCCCGCGAGCGCGGTGAGCACGAGCACGTTGATCTTCTTCTCGCGCAGCCAATCGGGCTTGGCGATCTTGAGCGCCGACAGGCTGAACACGCAGCGGCCGTGCGCCTCGCCGCGCTCGATCGCCAGGATCGTTTCCTGGCTGCCCAGATAGCCGGTCACCAGCTTGAACTTGGTGCCGAGCACGTCGTTGAGCACGATCGGCCAGGTGTCGGTCTCCGAGCCCGCGCCGGTGCCGGCGACCACCATCTGCTGGCGCTTGACGTCGTCGATGGTCTTGAACGGCGTCGTTCCCCAGGCGACGCACAGCCCGATGTCCTTGGTCATCGCGCCGAGCCAGGTGAACGAGCTCATGTCGTAGCCGGGATTGCGGGCGCCGATCAGCGGCTCGAGGATCGGTCCGCCGGCGAAAGTGGCGAGCGCGGTGCCGTCGCGAGGCGCCTGCTCGGCGAGAAAATTCGCCGCCCGGATGCCGCCCGCGCCCGGCATCACCTGCACGGTCACCGTCGGCTTGCCCACGACGTGGCGGCCGAAATGGCGGGCGAACAAGCGCGCGTAGAGATCGATGCCGCCGCCCGCCGTGCCGGCGACGTAGACGGTCACCGGACGATCGATCGTCTCCTGCGCCGTCGCGCCTGGCGCCGCGCCCAGCACGAGCGCGGCGATGCACAGCGCGAGCGGCCGCCGCAACGTCATGACGGGATCGGGATTTCGCCGACGTCCTTCGGCACCTTGTAGCCCTTCTGCACCGCCGGCCGCTTGGCGATAGTCGTGTACCACCGCTTCACGTTGGGATAACGGTTGAGGTCGACCGTCTGCCATTCGTAGCGCGAGACCCAGGGCCAGATGGCAATGTCGGCGATGGAATAGTCGTCGGCGACGAAGTCGCGACCCGCGAGCCGGCGGTCGAGCACGCCGTAGAGCCGGTGCGCTTCCTTGAGATAGCGCTCCTCGGCATAGGGCGCCTTGCCCTTGTTGTATTTCACGAAGTGGTGGACCTGGCCGAACATGGGGCCGGGCCCGCCCATCTGCCACATCAGCCATTCCAGCACGCGGTAGCGCGGCTCGCCCGCCTTCGGCAAAAGCTTTCCGGTCTTGTCCGCGAGATAAATCATGAGCGCGCCCGACTCCATCAGGCTCATTCCGGCGTCGCGGTCGACGATGGCGGGGATGCGGTTGTTCGGGCTGATCTTCAGGAATTCGGGCTTGAACTGCTCATCCTTGCTGATGTCGACGGCATGCGCGGTGTAAGGCAGCCCCAGCTCCTCCAGCAGAATGGAAGCCTTGCGGCCGTTGGGGGTCGTCCAGGTGTAGAGATCGATCACGGCTTACCTTCCTGTGTTTCGTAACGAAACTGCGTTGGGGTCGCTGGCGGGGGGCGGGCGGCTGTCAGTGTCCGCGTCAGTAGCGGGAAATCAGGGGAGCGTCGATGGCGAAATCGCAGGATGCTGCGAGCAGCTCACCCCCTGCGGCCGATGTCCGTGACCTCGACGTCGACCGTCGTCTCGCGGCCGTCGCGTTGCACTTTCAGCGACACCGGCTTTCCAACCCCGATGCGCTCGAGCTCCTGGGTCAGGTCGGCGAGCCGGCGCACCGGCTTGCCGTTGACGCCGACGATCACGTCCCCCGGCTTGCCGGTCCTCTGGTCCGCTCCGCGCAGGCCGGCGCGCTCGGCGGACGAGCCCGGCACGGTGCGCAGGATGACGACGCCTTCCACGCCTGCGCGCGTGGCCGCCGCCTCGTTGGCGGCGACGATCCCGATCCCCGGGGTGGGCACCGAGCCGCGGCGGATGAGCTCGGGAACGACGCGATTGACGGAGTCGATCGGGATGGCGAAGCCGATGCCGGCGCTGGTCCCGGACGGCGACAGGATCGCGGTGTTGACCCCGATCACGCGCCCGGCCGAGTCGAGCAGCGGCCCGCCGGAATTGCCGGGATTGATGGCGGCGTCGGTCTGGATCACGTTGGTGATCTCGCGGCCGCCGCTCG
>Ga0081455_10008271_pt1 | contig 10846 bp, 9 predicted proteins | sample TabmetS3T2R1_FD_70207 | JGI IMG/M metagenome (GOLD analysis project Ga0081455, IMG submission 70207) | Tabebuia heterophylla rhizosphere microbial communities from the University of Puerto Rico - S3T2R1 | ecosystem: Host-associated > Plants > Roots > Rhizosphere ... | reverse complement strand
TACTACCCCAACTACAGCACCAACCACAAATGCTACAACAAATGTTACTACCCCAACTACAGCACATACAGGAAATCCGATTCTTGATGCCTTAAAGAAACTTTTTGGATTAAAGTAATTAACCCAAAAATGACATCCAAGTTAAATGATAAAAGTAAAGAAATTCCAAATTTAATTTTAAACCTTGCAGATTATCAAATCGATTTGCACTGAAACATTAAATCTAGTATGATATTATTAGTACATGTTTTGCGTACCATGTCTTGACTTTTTTAAAAGGGCTTTGTCCAATATTCATATTCCAGATTTCTCCCTCCTTCTAGAGTTCTTCTAGCTGCACAGTAAAATAAATCAGAACCGGATGCCCAATTACCTGCAAGAATACCTCTACCAGCTTTAAAATTAACAATTTTTTCTCGTTCATTAGATTTGATATCAAAGTCTAAACCTAATGCTTTGACAACCTTATCAACCATTGATTGGGAGTCAAGACGCAAAATTGCCTTGTTACCACACTCGGATAGGACTAATTCATCAAGTTTGTCTGCTCTTTGACTTACCAAAATAAGAAACAGACCAAACTTTCTTCCCTCCGCTGCTATAGTACGAAATTGTTCTCTCACCAAGGATTCATACCGAGAACGCGGACTTGAGGGTATAAAATTATGTGCTTCATCTAGTACTATAAAAGTAGGAACTCTTCGGTCTTCATTGCGGGGATGCTTCATGGCTTCCTCCCATTTCTTCACTGCATTTTCCCATTCCTCAGTTAAAATTGAATTAAGAACTAAAGCTCTAAGCTCATTATTATTTATAGAAGGCAAATCTACCACTTCCAAACGTTTCTGACGTTCAGACGAATGAGGTCCCTTGGCAAGTATGCCAAGAGATTGATACCGTTCAATTAAGCCAAAATAGGAGTTTACTGTTTCCCAACTGTAGGACTCAAATACAAATTTAGCTTTTTCGATTGATTCATTCCCCAAGCTTGTCGCCCCCAAAGATATCAAAGAATCAAATAACGAAATTGGCTTTATTGCATTTCTTATTTTGCTCATTTTAGACCTATTGGTGTCATTCGTAATTGTTTTCGATCTATCGTCCATTTTTTCTCTGTTCATTCTCAATTTTTCTACCATCTTCGCTCTTTCCTCACTGGGCATCTCTTGCAGTGTTTTGAAAATATTCTTGACCTTACTTATGATATCTTCTCCATTGGTATCATCAGAAAGTTGAGCAAATTGATTGAACAGTTCCTTTGCCCAGTTATGGCAGTGAAACATTTCAGTACTCCTCGGATTATCACTTTGTATGAGGAATTCAAGTGATATTGTTGGCCACCATATTTTTAGCTCCTCATCCTTGGATTGCTTTGGTACTCTATTTGTCTTGATGACAAATTCATCTACTATAGGTTTCCAATTTTTTGCAAATTCATCTTTGGCTTCGAGTGTGAGCTTGCCCATGCCCGTTTTAAAATCGTATTTTTGCCTAAGAGCTTGGCTAGAACTAGAACTCCACAATTCTTCATCAATTTCATTAATCCCCCTGAAATCGCCATTAGGATCCAAAATTAGACATCTCGCTTTTGATTTTATCATAATTTCTTCAATAAGTCTACCTAGGAAGAATGACTTTCCAGAACCGGATTGAGCAATTATTACCGTATGTTTGTCCATCTTCTTAGTTGGAATACGTACCATATCTGAATAGTCAGGCCTATCCTTAGTCTGGATACAAAACATTGGATGAAACTGAGTGTCTACAATCCAACCTAAGTCAAGGAATGTGTCTACATCTTCTTGCAACGAATCTGAGAATATACCCGCGTCTCTTTTTACTTTTACTACCAATTCAAAATTTTTAAAAAGTAATACCACTATGTTTTAGGAGATTCTGTGATTTTTTGAGTTAAGATTATTGCGCACTAAAATAAATTTAGTTCACTGAGGGAAACTCAAAAATATATAGTTTCTCAGCTAGGCCGAAGTTTTCATGCTTCATAATTCTCAAATTGTGTTTTCAACTTATTAAGGAATCTTATCCTTACAATATCCGTTCACAATCCAAAAAATGTTAAATAGTACTAGGACTTTTCTTTGCTAATGGTATTAAGAAATTTTCGCCCGATACAAGCTTCAGTGATTTCGGCATTATTGTTAGCGTCAGCAATTTCCGTTATTCAATGGAGCACCGCACAGGTTACAGGCACATTTTCTGCTGATCTTACCCCTAGGCAAGGTTCAAATGCAACAGGAAAGGCTACATTAGAAATTCAAGACAATGGCAAGAGCATAAAGTATGACGTTAGTGCCAACGGATTAGGCAATGTAAGCGGCGTAGTTATTTCTCAAGAGATGGGAAGTGGTAGAGCTCCTGATGTTGTATCACTTAAACAAGCCTCTACAAGTGGTCTTAAGTCAGGTTCAGGGACTGCAAGTGGTAATTTTACGAAAGATGATTTGATAGGTCCTCTACAGGGCAAAGAAATTGCAGATTTTGTAAAGGCCATAAATGATGGAAAGATCATTTTCCGCATAATGACAACCTCTTTCCCATTAGGTGAAATTGTCGGCAATGTCACTGCAGGCAGCGGTGGCAATATGACTGCTGGTGGCAATATGACTGCCGGCTAAACCATAATTTTTTTTGAAGTCAGTTATTACAGTTAGTACCAACGTTCTATTTATCTAATAAACTACGTAGATGTAATCAAAGTATTAATCATCATTAATGATATTCAAAGAGGTAATTGTTAAATTTTAAGTACCAATTCGTTCCCTCAAAACGAAACGCCACTTTCTATGAACTCTAAACGTTAGGAAGTCTTAAATATTGAAATTGTAGTTTTTCTACTAAGATAGTATATTATGACTGCATTGGCAACTAGATGAGCTATCAATATGCCTATCAACGCATACGCAACATCAACCAACATTATACCTTTGTCATTTGAAGAGCTAGGAAAGGCACCACCCACAAAACCCAACCCAATAACATCTATTACTATTGCTACAAACATTAGTACCACAGTTAGTATGCATGCCAAATATTTGACTTTGAATAAACCGATTCCAAGCACGCAGATACCTACTCCTACTAAAAAGAGGAACGCACCTATTGATGTCATGATTCCCTTACCCAAATGCGCTAATCCCTCGATGTAGGGGCTTAAGGCGTTTGTAATCCCCTTCGTTATCGTGGATTTGATTTTAGAAGTATTGTTAGTGAAAGAATCCTGTGCGACAGTTCCGGAAATACTCGCAGCTATGCTAATCACAATACTTCCCAAAACTATGAATACTATTCCGCCAACAAAAATTGCGATCGAAATTATTGTGAGACCTCGTGATCTACTCTTCTGCACATCTTACATGCAGCGTCATCATTTAAATCTCTTTACCTGAAACAGTAGGGTAGACTCCCTTAACAACAATATAATCGCAAACGACAATATAATCACAAAAGGTATCATATCCTATGGATGGCTTGTATAGGTGGGAAGGATAAATTGTAGAACATTTCATGTATCGGTAAAATAGGAATATTGTAATTCCCTCAATAATTGATCCAGTCCTTCAGGAAGAAATGATACCGACTGTTAAAATACTCTACAAGTTGGACGATTCGATTAATTTAGCCTAAGAATATCAATACCAAAGGCCATTAAATAAAATAATAGCTACACGATATCTTTAGTTCCAGCGCAGGAGGTATTCCAAAGCTCTATCTGTAACTCTCAGCTTAGCTATTGTCCAAATGGAGGCATCATCCAATAAGCTGCTACTGATTGAGACCAAGCAGGTTTAGGATCCTTATCATTTTGTGGTTCCAATGTTACTATTAAATCGGTATATGTGGGAGAATAAACTAAATTTTCATTGTATGTCAGTGTTCCATCTGGAGAAATTTGACCTAGGGTCAACGGATATCCGGAAGCAGCATAGTTTCCATCCACCATCCAAACTTCAAAGACTTTACCAGAAGGAGGGACGAAATCTGATGCAACATTGACCTTCGTCTTATGATCATTTGTTGAAATATCTACCAACCCAAAAATCTTTCCACCATAACCTATTAACGCGCCAGATTGACTAAGCAATGGGCCCGTAACATTTCCTTGGGCATTTGCCTGCATCGCTTGACTATTTAGCAGAAAGATTCCAGCAATAACACCAAACGTAACAGTAACAGCGACAAGTGCTAGTTTCATAATATGGATACCCTGTTGTCTACTATATAAATTTATACAGATAAGCTAGAATTCTAAAACTAGTAAAGCAAAATTATAATATTAATATAAATTTGGATTTAACTGGGCAGACATAAGACATTTATAATTGTCCCTGTTATGTTTCAGATGTAAATGTATATGAACCAAAGTAAGCTTTTATTAACCGCAATAGGCGTTTTTCTAACTCTGTCTCTGTTTGTATTTCCGTCAACAAACATGATTGCATATTCTCAATCTGGGAACAACACCCAAGGAAAGGACCAAGCAGAAGGAAAATTATTTGAATTGGCTCAGAAATTTAATCAGCTGCTTAAAGATTCCAAAGTAAACCTAACACTTCCACAAGATGGGATGTCATCAAAGTTACAGGAGTTGGCAAATTCAGACGCATTCAAAGCATTGTCTCAAAAGTTTTCACAAGCTGTTCAGGATCTAGGTCAAGGAAACAAGACTGAAGAAATTAAACAACAAGCTGGTGCTAACCTTAGCAAACTAGTTCAGAAGCTCGAGAGCTTGAAAGTCAACAGCACTCAATAATACCCGCTTCTTTTCTGTTTTTATCATAGCCTGCTTTTTTATCAAGGCTAGAGAATAATCTTAAAGTTCTTCAAACAGGGGTAGCACTTAACTCTTACTAATTTACCTTTTCTTGGAACGTTACTGGGATTATGCTTAAACATACCATTAGTGGAGGTTGCCAATTATTTGTTGGACGGCATTCCCATTTTATATGCTCTTCGTTTCATAATAAACATCAATGCGACTAAGCTTAGCGAAATAATGGCTCCGACTAGAAATATTGCATTAAATGCCATAGTATTTGGTACAGAAGATGTCACTCCTTCAGGACTTTGTACTTCTGAAGTAAATAATGACAGAAACATCCCCGAAATAATAGGTCCGATTGCACCTCCTATTATTCGCATAGTTGAATAAGTAGCAGATACAACACCAGTAGCTCCCGGCGGCGTGAACCAGATAATGACATTTGCTGATAAAGTTACAAACGCTCCACCGACAGCAAATAAGACGAGCATGCTGGCTACCTGACCTGAAGTCCAGTGAAACGCCAAGAGCGAAAGAATACCTATAAAGAGTATAATTGAGCCAGGGACTATGAACTTGGAGCTGCCATATCTGACGGCCAGAATGCCGGCTATCGGTCCTAGAACCACGAATAGCAGGGCCTGGGGAAGTTGTAACAGCCCGACTTCAAGGGTATTCATTCCCAATCCATACGGTTCCGGGGTCTGACCTAGAGTAGGAATCGTGGAAAAAATGATGTACTGAATAACGCCAAGCATAAGATAACTAATGTTTCCAACTCTGATTATCTTGTGAAACGCTAGCTTCAAATTTATTAATGGATTCTGGCTTCGTTTCTCTATAAAAAAGAAAGCTGCCATTGAGGCCACACCTATTACTAGGAAAGTCCAAAAAAGTGCAACGCCCTCTTTACCTTCGCCTAGAAAAGTGAAACATAGCATAAATGTACTGGTTGTTAGCACCAAGGTAATAACTCCCGGAATATCAATGACTGCACCATGTCGTTTGGGCGCAATATCACTAGCATTTTTATCTTTACCTTCCTGGATTTTGGGTATAAACTTCCAAAGCAAGAATAGGAGTACGAGTGAAATTGGTATAGCTGAAAAGAAGACGCCCTGCCAACCAGAGAAATATACAACAGCAGCTCCCAGTACCAAACCTACTGCACTACCTCCTTGATACATGGATAATATAACACCCTGGGCGAATGGAAACTTCTCAGGTGGAAACAGATCTCGTGCAATTCGAACTGAAACGGGAACAAGAGCCACTGCAACACCTTGGATGATCCTGAATATCAATAAAGTATAAAATTCTGTAGCAAAGCCGGCAAATATCGTTCCTACAGTGTAACACGTGAACACTAAGAGTAACATCTTCTTCGGCCCATATGTGTCAGCAAGTCTTCCTATAACTATGGTTACCGCGGCACCTGAAATTAGGTATACTGTAAGTACCCAACTAACAGTAGCCAAATCCTTGTCAAAATCTTCACCTATTTGGACAAGTGCAGGAGCTAAAGAAGTATGAACGTATAAGACTACAATAATGCTAATCCCCATAATCCAGAGGGCTCTAGTAGCTACCTTGGGTGTTTTTACGGTAACTTGTCTTCCCTTAGGATCATCACCACCGTCAAGATTAGCAGATTTTAAGTGCTCTGACTCATCCAATGGATATCACACATTTATCCTGGCTTGTCATCTATAATTTGAGTATAAAATTTACCTATCTCTAAATTGAATATCTTTGAAAGAAATGCTTCATATTCTCTGCGTCTCTTTGCCATGTCCGGGTCGATCGGCCAGTCGGTTTTTACACCATTGTTTATATCGGTCACAATTGAATTTTTCCAACATTCAATTTCCTTTTTGAGGCCAGGCATAAAGTCGGAGCCTTGCGGAATGTGGTTTGTAATGTTCTCCTCCTCCTCCTCCTGCCTCTCCTTTTGTCTTTCTAGTTCTTTAAGCTGTTCCTTCTTTGAAGTGTAAACCATAATGATACTGGCTTCGGATAGCTAAAACTATGATAAATAATTTACTAATAATCCGTAATCCGTAGTTACTACGCTCCTCCTGAAACCATTGCGCTGAAAGCTTCTGTTTGTTCTGTCTGTGCAAATGCCACATTTATGTGTGCCAATGAACCCTCAGAGTCTTATAGCTCTTAACATAAATTTAAAACAAATTCAGGGGTATGTTCCTGTGTTCTCTTAGATCAGTATCAATCTGTCTGTTATAGGAAATTGGAAAACTATTCTGCATTAATATGTCTAATATTGCATTGTCATATAGAGAGGTATATTTTGAGATAGATTAAGTCAGCTAATTATTCTATGCCTAGGTCTCCCAGTTATTCCACTTATTATCATTTCGATTCCGATTATCAGAAACGCAATAGAGATTATAATAGCTAACAACGGAACTCCAACACTCACAGGATTTACCATTATTATAACAGCTAATGCGATGCTTATGGCTCCTACGCCTATACCCAGTACCCTGGAGCGACGTGAAGCATTACTTCTGATACCATCAACTATCCTTGAAACACCACTGAATAATAATGCAATAGCACCAAGGAAAATCAACAGTCCAAAGGTAAATATTGGAAATTGCATTAGAAATATCGAAAATCCAATTATTAACAATCCAATTCCAATATTAACGAAGCGTAAGGACTTGGATAATTGATGTACTATTCCAATAGCTACTCGTTCGATTCCAATTGCAAGTAATATCACGGAAGTAATTACAATGATAGCGAATACAGCAGGTCCAATGTAAATAATTATGAATAAAGAAAGTATAACACAAATTGACCCTAAGACAATGCGCAACATCCGGAGCCAAGGGGGAGATTCTTCTAATTTTTGCACCATCTTTCTCACTAGATTCCAATATTTAAGTCCAACGAGAGAAAAGTAGTCTAAACGAAATGACAGATAGAAACGATGCTCGAAGACTTCTCTAATGCCTCTCACTCATGCACTATGCAAAACCTAGGAGGAGTCTTTAGTATAGGCAAGAGTTTCATTATTGTAGTTGAGATGGCTAGTTCATAAGCAAATTAATTCTGTGAGGAAAAGAATATTATTCTTTTCAGGCCAATTCCTCGGCTGTTATAGGCTTCATCTTAGTTGCAAGACGCTTCATTCTGATGGCTAGAATCGCACTTACAATTGCCATTACAGCCCCCATTGCAAAAAGAATATTCCAAGTAATGGGATCCGGGTAGCTACCCTCGACATTATCAACGGTAATAGGAATTGTAGCTGATGTTATAATTACAGTTGTTATCACCGGACCTATCGCACCTCCTACAATTCTAAGCATATTGGTAGAAGCCGAGGAGATCCCAGTATATTGCGTAGGTGTAAGCGCAATGATGGTGACAATTACCGTGTTTGGTATCATCGCACTAGCTATACCAAAAATAAACAAGCCAGTATTAATACCTGCTGCTCCAGAGTGGAAAAACAAAAGAATCAAAAACGAAATGGCACTAACTGCTATACCAGGTACCAACAACTTCAAATTATATCCCTTTCTTTTTGCCACCAATATCCCGATTAGCGGCCCAAAGATCATGCATGATAGGCCGAAAGCCATCTGTAAAAATCCAGTATGAAGTGGGTCTAATCCTAATCCCGATGGCGGAGGTGAAGCTCCTAACTGTGGTGTACCTGTAATAACGATATATTCTAAAATACCATACATCAACATTAGGACGTTTCCAACTAAAATGGCTTTATTAAACTCTAACTTCAAGTTGACCAAAGGGGGTTTCACTCGTTTTTCCACTATCAAGAAAAGTACAAGCGATATAATTCCAATAATAAGAGGCGCTACAAATGCGATCAAATTGGTGGCAATTGATCCAATAAATGTTATTGCTAAAAGAAAACCGACAATTGTCACAGTCAGCGTGGCAATACCCATATAGTCCATGCGTACCTTCTTAGCCTTGGGGGCATCGGGTTGAGGTACTTTGTCAGCGTTATCATGCTCATAAATCTTTTTACTTTCATCTGATTTAATGAACCTCCAACATACTAATGTCAAAATTACCGCAATAGGAGCACAGTAATAAAAGTTCCCCTGCCATCCTGCATCAGCAACTACTACTGGTCCCATTATACCTCCTAACGCCAAGCCGAAGGAGTATCCAGCAAGATATATACTCAATCCAATTGGGAACTTGGTTTTTGGGACACCGTCTCTAATTAATTTAGTTGATATCGGGGTACTAGCTATTGCTATTCCCTGAAGTAGCCTGAGCCCAATTAGAGTTGCATAGTTAGGGGAAAAAGGTGCCAGGACTGTGCCAACTGAAAAGCATATCATCATCACCATTAGCATTTTCTTGGCTCCAACAATGTCAGATAACCGTCCCATTATCACCGTCATGACAGCTCCACATATCATGTACGAAGTCATCACCCAAGACGCAGAAGTTTCAGAAATATTAAAGTGTTCGGCCACATCCGGAATTGTGGCTCCCATCCCAGTATTAAGATAGACAAACAAAATGATAGTACCAGTTAAAATCAGAATAGTTTTCCAAGCATTAAACGATATTTGCTCTGTAACAGGATGACTTTGTGGCGATGCAGAAGACACATCAGAACTAACAAATCTTTTTGTATTTAAGAGTATAGTCAATTCAAAATTGCTATAAACCTGCAAGTAGTAATAGGATTGATTCGTATACCGAACTTTTTTTTTGACAAGTCCTGATGCTAATCTATAGCAGCTCATTGGAGTCCGTAGTCAATTAGTTCTTGGCTTTAGTTCTCATTAAATTCAATTAGTCGTCAGACCCTCCTTATTATCAGATAACTTGTTTTCCCGTAGGATGACCACCATTCCGGTAAGTTTTGCCAGATTCGGCCAATCTTGCCTATCTTACTATTATTCCTATACAGTCTCTCTTCTTTAATTACGAAATCTCATAGGCAAAGAAAATTCGAAATGACTCTCTTTCTTAATCAGTTTATTCAAAGGTATTAGTGAATACTGTCTTGCTGGATAACTCTTTTGATTGTTCAGGTAAGAGTTCAGTTTCCAGTTTATCAAGTTTACCTATTCCTATTACTAGCTGATTATAGTCTTGATCCTTTGAAGGATACCAGTATAGAAGATTATTCATCTTATCCCATTTCAACTCATTACTAGTAGACCATACTGTGAATTGAGGGGAGTAATGTATCTCAAAAGGAATATAGACTACGGTCGGTTCCTGCGTCACAACTTTCCCCTCTAGGACAATCGAAGCATACTTTGAATCTATATCAAAAAATATGAGAGTAGGTTTTGCTGAGCTTCGCATCGGGTATGGGCGTGCAACTGCATCTACATTTCGTGGTTTTCTGTCAGGTCCAAGAAGTGAATAGTTTTCATAATTCCAATTATCCTTGCCCTCTTGGGTATTGTATAGATCGTAGTTCCATATAGTAGCATTAAGCAGAAACGCTTCTATTTGATTATATTGTAGATCCAAATATTCTCTAATCTGCTCTGCCTCTTGGAATGCCCCAAATTCTGTTATAAAAGGAATTAGTCCACGTTCAATGGCAGCCTGATATAATTGGGCAAAAAGCATGGGAAATTCAATTTTATAAGTGTAAAGACTTTCAGGGATTTTTACAAATGAGCTTGCAACAGCCATTGTATCATAGTAATGAAAAGACAAGACACCGTTATTACCAAATCTGGAAATAGAGTTTAGATTACTTGGCAGATAGGTTTCCAATTTCTTTGTTACGATTTTCTTATCTACCATTACATTTTTTATAAAGTCCATGCCAAATGATCTCTTTACCTCAAGGGGGGCTGCTCCATATTTCACGGGCATACCGCCGGTATCAGTAGGCATAATCCAATCAACTCTTGGTTCAATAAATATAAAGAGGGCCTTGTCAAACTTTTCAATTTCAGAGTTTACGTTGCGATAATAGTCCACAAGAAACTTGACTTCAAAATCCTTTTTGGGTATAGTACTAGGATGTGGTTCATTAAAGGGTTCAACAGCCAAGATGGCTGGATGTCCAAGACCATCATT
>Ga0081455_10008270_pt1 | contig 10847 bp, 4 predicted proteins | sample TabmetS3T2R1_FD_70207 | JGI IMG/M metagenome (GOLD analysis project Ga0081455, IMG submission 70207) | Tabebuia heterophylla rhizosphere microbial communities from the University of Puerto Rico - S3T2R1 | ecosystem: Host-associated > Plants > Roots > Rhizosphere ... | reverse complement strand
ATATACTACCGATGCCGGGTTGACGTGGACGTTCCCAGGCGTTCTGGCACAAGGTGTTTTCCGCAGCGACCCAGTGACAGGCTCCGATGAGATAGGGCAGTTTTTCTATCTGAGTCTCAGGTCGGATGGATTCTCGTTTTTCTGCGATGACATGTGGGGTTCAACAAACGGCGGTCAGAACTGGACCATGCTTTCAGCCAAGCAAGGCGCCGGCGGAGGCGATAAGCAATGGTTCACTATCGATAAAACAGGAGGCCCAGGGCACGGCTTCCAATACCAGGCTGACGACGGCATTAACTGCAACGGCGGCGGCGTGCAATTCCAACGTTCTACAGACGGTGGGTTTACCTGGCAGGCTCCGATCAGTATTCCTCAAGGACCCGTATACGGGACGCTGGATGTGGACACGAACGGCAATCTTTTTATCGGCGGAGAAGGAAACACGTTTTACTGCATTCGCTCGAGTAACGCGCAGATCGGGGGGGAGACACCAACTTTTGATCAAGTGACCCCGGTCAACATGGGTGGCGACCTTAGTAGCGGGGGGATCAACCCAGGGGGATTGACTGGACAGTGTTTCCTGGCCGTTGACCGTTCCGGTGGTCCAACTAACAATAATATTTACATGCTGGCCAGCGTGGTGCCTCCCGGACGAAGCACAACCGACGTAATGTTTGTGCGCAGCACAGACGGTGGAGCGACGTTTAGCGCGCCGGTCAAGGTCAACGACGATCCGGTTAATCCCAGTAAGTGGCACTGGTTTGGTACATTCGCAGTAGCATCCAATGGTCGCCTGGATGCGGTATGGTATGATACTCGCAACGCTGCTAACAACACAGACTCGCAGTTATTTTATTCCTGGAGCACTGATGGAGGAGGCAGTTGGGCTCCTAACGTTGCTGTGAGCAATGCCTTTAATCCGTTCGAAGGCTATCCAAACCAGGACAAAATAGGTGACTATATTACGATCGTTTCCGACGATACCGGTGGCAACGTAGCTTACTCCGCGACATTTAACTTCAACCCGAACCGCGGACAGCACGAAGAGGATGTTTATTACGTTCGCGTATTTCCAGGCGGTCAAGGCGCCACGCCAACTCCTAGCCCAACAGTGTCACCATCGGCAACACCAACACCAACACCAACACCAACACCAACAACTACACCCACGCCGACGATAACACCATCGCCTACAGCGACTCCGACGGCCACTGCTACTCCGACGGCTACAGCCACAGCTACGGCGCGACCAACACCAACGCCCAGGAGCATGCCGACCCCGCGAGGGCGCCCGACTCCGCTGCCAAGGCCGTAAGCCGAGTCGCCTTAGGCGGATGTTAGCTCGATCATAGCCAAATTGCAGTCGGCACGGCTGCCTCTACACAAGGTGGATCGGCTTCTCCGAAGACGATGGGAAATAAACCGCCGAGGGCGCAAATATGATAACAGGTGGCAAGGCCATCCCGCGGTTGCGGGACCAACGCCTTGAGCCGCCTTCGTATTACTACGGCGTGCCAAGGGACAACGCGTTCCATCGGTGCGCCCCTTGTCAGGATTACTGATCAACGAAACCCGGCAGCGGCGTACGCGCGTCCAAAAACTCCGTGTCAATCCTGTTACTAAATGTTTCGGAGATAATTCTCGACAACTTTACGCTTCTAGACGAGTAGAGCGCGAGCCAAGCGATTCGGAATTTTGCAAATCGCGATTCGCTCAAATTCGATGTTTTAATCTTCAACATTTTAACAACACCACTGATATGAATCGCTCCACAGTTTCATTCGGACTATTGATTGGTCTGGTCCTGCTAAGCCTGCAGCCCCTCGTTTCGGGACAGACTTTGGCGCCCATTCACAAGCTGCCGCTGAACGAGCCGCTTGAAACATCCAAGCATATGGCGCCTGCGGTCCCTCGGAAAATAGAGACCTCGCCTGGCAGGATCTCGCAATTTGGTGCGTTCACCAGCTTCCAAGCCAACGTCGATGCCAGCGGCAACAATATTGTCGGTGACTGCGCGAACGAGCCGTCCATTTCGGTTGATCCGACTGATGGCAACAAAATGGTGATCGGTTGGAGGCAGTTTGACAGCATCCAATCGGACTTCCGGCAGAGCGGCTGGGGCTTTACAACCGATGCCGGCGTGCACTGGACCTTTCCAGGTGTTCTGGAACCCGGAGTTTTCCGCAGTGATCCGGTAACGCATTGCGATGAAATCGGAAAGTTTTTCTATCTCAGCCTCGAGTCGGACCAACAGCAGTCTTTCTTCTGCGACGACGTTTGGAATTCAACCACGGGGGGCCAGTCATGGATCCAGGGCGGCCCCGGGCATGGCGGCGACAAGGAATGGTTTACCATCGATAAGACCGGTGGTCCCGGTCACGGGTTTCAATATCAATTTTGGACGGGCTTCTTCGCTTGCGACACGGGAGAGTTCACGCGGTCTACCGATGGCGGAGCTACGTGGATGAGTCCGATTAATCTTCCCAATTCTCCCGACACCGGAGCACTCGACGTAGATGCCAATGGCAACCTATTCATTGGCGGCTCGGATTTTAACGGGGAATTCAGGTGCCTTCGTTCTTCGAATGCACAAGACGGAGGACAGACACCAACCTTCGATCAAAATACTCTTGTCGACCTGGGCGGCTTCCTCATTCAGGGCGGAATAAATGGAATAGGCCTTTGTGGCCAGACGTTCATTGCCGCGGACCGCTCCGGGACGGCGACAAATAACAACATTTATATGCTCGCAAGCGTCACGCCGGACTTCAGCAGCGGAACCAATGTGATGTTTGCGCGTAGCACCGATGGCGGACAAACCTTTAGCGCGCCGCAGCGAATCAACGACGATCCCGTTAACCCTAACAAGTGGCACATCTTCGGCACGCTTTCCGTTGCGCCGAACGGCCGCATCGATGTGGTATGGCTGGACACCCGAAACGCAGCGAACAACACCGATTGCCAGTTATTCTATTCGTGGAGCACGGATGGTGGCGTGACATGGGCGCCTAATGTCGCGGCGAGCAATTCGTTCAGTTCTCAAGCAGGTTTTCCGCAAAATCAGAAGATAGGTGATTACATCACGATCGTATCTGACAATACCGGAGGCAATGTGGCGTATACGGCGACTTTCAATGAAAACCCACAGGCCGTTGGTGGGCATGAACAAGATGTTTATTACGTGCGAGTCTCTCCATCCGGAGGACCTACACCCAGTCCGACGGTCACGCCGACGGCTACTCCTTCCGTCACACCAAGTGTAACCCCAAGTGTAACGCCAACTGCTACTCCGACGCCAACGGTTACACCCAGTGCTACCGCAACGCCCACGACTAGTCCCACGCCTACGCCAAGGCCAACACCGACGCCGCGAACCAGGCCATCGCCGAGGGGCCGTCCCACTCCGTTACCGAGGCCTAGTCCGTGATTCCCGGGTGATTGGTGATCAGTAAGAAGTGATCTGCTGTAGCCCGCCTGAGGCGGGTCGCTGACCCCGGTTGGACACCATCAGCAACATAGCCGTGCGCGGTCAGCGACGCGCGGCTACAGGGCCCATAGCAAAGACAGGTAATTCGCACGCCCTCGTCTGTTCGTCGTCACTTCTATTCGGAATGGTAACAACGTCGTTACCAAAGCAAACGGCTCTCTGAACTGCGAATTAAAATGATCCGTTTAGATCCGTGTGAATCCGTGGTCCACAGCATCGTCCATGATGAGTAAGGACTAAGCAGACGCCTCGGAGATTTACCAGTCGAAGCCAGTCGCGGGGCTTCTCTCTCTTCGACGTTTGGCCGGCGCGTGGCACGCCTCCCGACAAAAACGGATTTGGCAATAATATTTCGTGAAAAAGTTAAAAAAATGTTGACACGCTTTCGGCATAACCGATAGCATCCACACTCTACTTCGCAGGGAAAAACTAACTTCATCTATGAAAAAGAAATCCACTTCGCAATCAGCCTTCTTTAATCTTCGCATCTTAACGGCTGCGGCGTTTTGCCTCTTGGGCATCGCTGTGGCGCTGTTCGCCCAGGGAAACCGCACAAAACAGCACGCCCAGGCGAGCCGCACTCATGGAGTGCAGCAAGACGCTCCTGGCACACAACATCCCGATGTCATGCAAATGGTCGGTCCAGCCCGTCTGGACCAGGACTTGCGAACTCTGCCCGCCGCCGAGCGAAAAGGGGAGTTCGAAAACGAGAAAATGCTGACGCGTTATCCGCGCGGGACGGGCGCGCCACCGACGGCCGCCCCTGCCTCGCCATTGTTGCAAAGGCTTACTAAAAACCTCTTCCGACCGACGCCTACGATGCCGGGGCCGCTTCTGACGTTCGAGGGGGGCGCCGCAGCCCAATTCTGCGCTTGCGCGCCACCAGACAGCGATGGCGATGTCGGGCCGAATCATTATGTGGAAGCGATCAACTCGGCGTTCGCGGTTTTTGACAAAACTGGCACCATGCTGGCGGGCCCTATTACATACGACACCCTCTTCGCCCCGTTGGGTCCCGGCACACCTTGCGGCAACAACCAAAACGATGGCGACCCATTTGTCATGTATGATCAGATAGCCGATCGCTGGGTGATCAGCGATTTCGCGTTCCCGGGGCTTCCTGGCTCTGGGCCATTCTATGAGTGCATCGCCGTCTCTCAGACCAATGACCCCGTCAGCGGCGGATTTTTCCTTTATGCGGTCCAACACGAACCATCGCAACCAACCTGGGTGGGCGATTATCCTAAAATGGCCCTGTGGCCGGAACCGGGTCCTGGCGGTGCATATCACCTGACGGTCAATTTGTTTGATGGCCCAAGCCTTTCCTTCCGGGGCGTGCGCGTTTTTGCGTTCGATCGCGCAGCGATGCTCAATGGTGACGCCAATCCCACCGCCATCGCTTTTACGGTGCCACTCGCTGGCGTGGGTGATTCTTATAGCTTTGTTGCTGCGAACTTTCGTACCGGTAATCCGCCACCTGCGGGTAGAGATGAAATGGTGCTGGCCATCGACAGCCCGGCGAGTGGTGGCGTGACCTTGACTCAAGTCCATGCCCGATTTTTCCACGTCGATTTTGGCACCCCGGCAAATTCAACTTTCGGCGTCGGATCAGATCACACTCCGAATGCCGAGATCAGCGTCAACGGGTTCATTGACGCTTTCACCAATGCCGCCGGCTTTACGATCGTGCCCCAGTCGGGAACGTCTCAGCACATCGATACGCTTGGCGACAAAATCATGACGCCGGTGGTGTATCGGTTTGACGGTGGCACGGAATCGTTGTGGTCATCCAATACGGTTTGTACCGACGCGGCTTGCACCCAGCCGACCGGTATTCGCTGGTATCAATTCGATGTGACTGGCGGCACGTTTCCCGCCTCCCCTGTTCAACAGCAAACCTGGACAAATAACGACGACGGCTTGTATCGCTTTATGTCCAGCATTGCCGTCGATAACGCAGGTGATGCGGTCATTGGCTATGCAACATCGAGCTCAACGGCATTCCCCGGAATTCGTTATGCCGGACGTCTTTCCTCCGACCCGCCAGGTAACATGACTCAGGGGGAAGCTACACTGTTCAACGGAGCTGGCAGCCAGACCGGCACCAACGGTCGCTGGGGCGACTATAGTATGACGACTGTCGATCCGACTGACGGTATGACCTTCTGGCACGTAGGTGAATACTACACCACGACGAGCGCTTTCAACTGGCACACTCGCATCGGCAGTTTCAATTTCGTGGGAGGCGGGGCATCCCCCACACCGTCGCCAACGGCAACTCCCACCGGCTGCACGTGGTCGGCCGGCCCGGACCTTCCCAGTGTCGGGGTTCGCCTGGTTGGCGTCTTTTTCCCTGCCAACGGCAAGTTTTACGGAATGGGCGGCCGCAGCTCCGACGTGGCTGGCAGCGATTTCACTCATCCGTTCGAATTCGATCCAAGCACGAATTCCTGGACCACCAAGGCGGCCACTTATCCGGATAACCAGGTGAACAACATGGCTTGCGGCGTGCTCAACGACAGTGGAACAGATTACATTTACTGCGTGGGTGGGTCAGCAGGCGGTGCGACGTCGGCTACTGATCGCGTTTTCCGCTACGACCCTGTCGCTGACGCCATCACCACCGTGGCTGCTCCCTGGCCTGGGAATAATGCGGGAACCACTCTGCCCGGTGGGTTCAGCGTCTTCCAGAACAAGCTTTACACCCTGGGTGGGTTCAACATCCCAGGGGGCAACGCGATCACTGACATCTGGGAGTTTACTCCCACTGCCAACACCTGGGCGCTGAAGGCCACCGCCCTGCCTGTTCCGCTCGGCTATATACCGACCACGACCATCGGCAGCTTCATCTACACGGGCGGGGGCAGCGATATCACCGCCGGCGTGCTCACCGATACCACGAACTCCTTTAAGTATGATCCGGCAGCGGACAGTATCTCGACCATTGCCCCCATACCAAGGGCCACCGGCGAGACGCGGGCGCTTAACTTCAACGATCAGATGTACGTTATGGGTGGTGGCAGAACGCCGCCTAATCCCTCTAACGAAGTGGACATCTACGATCCGGGCACTGACACGTGGTCAGTAGGGGTTCCATTCGTCAATGCGCGACGCAATTTCCCCACCGACACCGACGGCACCACCAACATCTGGTTGGCAGGCGGCTATGATGTCACTGGCGTCCCGACAGCATCGATGGAAATCTTCAACTGCCCGCAGGCCAGTCCCACGCCAACGCCGACCGTAACGCCATCGGTCACACCTAGTGTGACCCCAAGCGTCACGCCAAGTGTAACTCCCAGTGTCACACCAAGCGTAACGCCTTCGGTAACACCGAGACCGACGCCGACACCACGGCCGCGGCCGACGCCGCATCCGCGTCCCTGATGTGCGCTGAATAAGCTAAAGAATTAAGAGTAAACGGGAACTCGCGAGGCAACTCGCGAGTTCCTTGCTTTTAGCGAATGAGAGATGAAGGTCGACGCGCATGATTGCGTAGCGCACGCGTCTCGCATGCCGGCGTTGGCGTTCTCACCACGGCCCACTTTCTGAACGCGCGGAAATCTACGGTGCGTTGCGAATCGAACCAAAAGATTGTTTCGGCGCGACGTCGAAACCAGCGCGCGAGACGTGCGCGTTACCCGAACCAGGCCTCCCGAAGCCGTTCTGCCGCGAGAGGCATGATCGTAGCAGCTGTAGCGCAAATTTTGTTGCTGTTATTCTTGACACGAGGCCGGCTTTTCGTGGTAAAAGGGCGTGCGGTTCAAACATTGGCCGCGTATGCAAGGGCTCTGCTCTTAGAGGAGGAACATACTTTATGAAGCAATCATTTTCTTTTGCCTGGCTGGCTTGTGCCGCTTTTTGGAGCGGTGTGGTGTCGACAGGAGCGCAGGTGAATGTGACCCAGCATCACAATCACGATTCGCGTGACGGTCTTTATGTCGATCCGGCTTTCACTCAAACCAATGCTGCCGGCCTGACTCTGGACCTGAGCTTTGACGGGACAATTTCAGGTAACGTTTACGCGCAACCGCTCTACGTTGATAATGGTCCTAATGGCGTAGCCACAGTGATTGCTGCGACGGAATCAAACATAGTTTATGCGCTGGATGCCACCGACGGTACGGTCATCTGGCAACAACAAAATCTCGGTACGCCAGTAGCGTTAACAAATCTTCCATGTGGCAACATCAATCCGATGGGGATCACCGGCACGCCTGTTATCGACCTTGGATCGCGCTCGATTTTTTTGAACGCCATGACAACGCCGGATGGTGGGGCGACCAAGAAACACCTAATCTATTCTCTCAATCTGGACACTGGAGCAATCAATCCAGGGTGGCCTGTAGACGTGAATGCCGCGGTACCCGGATTTACGTCGACAGTGCAAGGCGAGCGCGGCGCACTCAGCATCGTAGGTAACATCCTTTACGTACCATATGGTGGTCATGCGGGGGACTGTGGGACGTACCATGGCTGGCTGGTTGGAGTGCAGATAGACAATCCTGATAATGTAGTGGCCTGGGCTACGAACGCGATTGGCGGCGGAGCGTGGGCCACGGGGGGTGTCGCCAGTGATGGAACCAATCCGTTCATGGCTACTGGGAACACTTTTAACACTGGCGGTAACTGGGGTGGCGGCGAAGCGATCATTCGTTTTCAACCAGGCCCAATCTTTACTGAAGATCCAAGCGATTACTGGGTGCCTACCAACTGGCTCCAACTCGATAATGGCGACGTCGATCTGGGTGGCTCGGGCCCATTGCTAGTGGACGTTCCCGGCGCAACACCGTCCAGCCTTATCGTTGCGCTGGGAAAAGATGGAAATGCATATCTCCTGAATCGCGGCAACCTTGGTGGCATCGCTGCGCCAGTCGCTTCCTTGCATGTCGCGAACAACGCAATTATACAGGCAGCGGCGAGCTATCGGACTAACCAGGGAAGCCATGTAGCTTTTCGCGCTAACGGCAGCACCGTTTCCACCTTCCAAATCACTGCAACCAATCCGCCAACTATAACAAATGATTGGAACGTGGATCGCGGTAACGGCAGCGGTTGTGGCTCGCCTTTTGTCACTTCGACGGATGGCACTAATAACACGATTGTTTGGGTAGTCGGCGCCAGTGGCGACCAGAAGTTACATGGTTACGACGGAGAGACTGGCGCCGTGGTTTTTGCCGGTGGCGGTGTAAATGAGACAATGGCAGGCACGCATTCTTATAACACGACAGGAATTGCAGCCCGGGGACGTATTTATATCGCAGGTGACAACAAAGTCTATGCCTTTGTTACTCCATTCGGGGTACCCACGCCGACGCCCACGCCTACGCCGAGTGTAACTCCATCGCCTTTCCCAACACCAACAGCTACGCCCTCTCCCAGTGTGAGCCCTACCCCCACACCGAGAGCAACACCGAGGTCGCGCCCCACTCCTCGGTCTCGGCCGACTCTTCCGCCGCGACCATGAGGGGGAACGTATGAGACATTCATTTATTATTTCATTGGTTCTGCTCGCGGCTAGTTTTGGCGCAATTTCAGCAGTGAGCGCACAAGTAAACGTGACGCAGTTTCACAACAACCCGTCGCGGGACGGCTTGTACATTGATTCGGCGTTTACGCCATCGGCGGCGGCTAAGCTGGCACGGGACCTGAACTTCGATGGCGCAATTGTCGGCAACGTGTATGCGCAACCGCTGTACATCGAAGGTGGGCCTGGCGGCAGAGCGATGGTGATCGTGGCGACTGAATCGAACAATGTGTATGCGCTTGATGCGGTTGACGGGAGCATTATCTGGGAGCGCAACGTGGGTCCGGCGGTACCGTTGAGCGATCTCCCGTGCCCTTCTAAATTCGACATCATGGGCATCACCGGCACGCCCATTGTGGATCTTGCTTCGCGGGCGCTGTTTTTGGACGCCATGACCACACCCGATGGCGGGGCCACCAAGCAACATCTGATTTTGTCGCTTAACGTGGACACGGGCGAGATCAATTCGGGCTGGCCCGTGGACGTGGAGGCGACAGCTAGCTACAATGGGATACAGTTCTCTGCAGAGGCCCAACAGCAACGCCCGGCGCTGGGGATCGTAGGCGGTATTCTTTACGTTGGGTATGGGAGTATGAGGGATCTCTGTGTCTGGCATGGGTGGTTGGTGGGAGTGCCGATAGATAATCCGGCTAGCGTGACGGCGTGGGCTTCGGGCGGTGGCGGTAGCTGGGGTGGTGCCATATGGGGGGTAGGCGGTGTAGCCAGCGATGGGGTTAACCCGTTTGTTACCACCGGTAACACGGCGAACACTGGTGGGACCTGGCGCGGGGGCGAAGCAGTCATCCGGTTTCAGCCCGGGCCGATCTTCAGCGGTGACCCGGCAGATTACTGGACACCCACTAACTGGCAGACGCTGGACCAAATGGATGCGGACATGGGTGCCTCCGGTCCATTGCTGGTGGACGTGCCTGGTGCAACGCCATCGCATCTTGTGGTTGCACTGAGCAAGGATCGCCATGCGTATTTGGTCAATCGCGACAATCTGGGTGGTATCAGTGCGCCGTTAGACGAAGCACTGGCTGCCAGCAGCACGATCCTGCAGGCAGGTGTCACTTATCGGAGCAAAGAGGGCACCTATGTTGCATTCCGCGCGAACAACGACGGCAACACGGTGCTTTCGGCATTCCGCATCACTGCGACCAATCCGCCTACAATCGATATCGCCGGCGGTTGGAATGTGAACCGGCCCAGTGGCGGATGCGGTTCGCCTTTTGCCACCTCCACAGATGGGACAAATAACATGATTGTATGGGTAGTGGGCACGGCGGACCATCAAACTGGAGGTGACCAGCGATTGCACGGATATGATGGGAACAGTGGTGAAGTGATCTACGATGGCGGCGGCCCGAACGAACTGATGGCAGGCACCCATTATTACAGCACTACGGGCATTGTAGCTCGAGGTCGCATCTATGTCGCCGGTGACAATAAAGTCTATGCGTTTGCCGTGTCGGAACCATCACCTACACCAAGACCTACTCCTTCACCCAGGCCACGGCCGACGCCAGAACGCCGCCCAACTCCGCCGCGGTGAGACCCCGGGGTTTCCGGAACCGCCGAATCGGGGGATCGGGGAAAGACGACGCCCTCATCCGGTCCGTGATTAGGAGTGATAACTGACCGCCGTGCTGTTGCATCATTCGACCACGAAGAAGACCTGCCCGCGAATCACGCCGATGGACGCGAAAATTCTATCCGGAGAAATCATTCGCGTTGATTCACGTCATTCGCGGGCTTTCCTTTCGTGTCTATTCGTGTGCATTTGTGGTTAAGTCGGGGTGGATTTCGCTCTCAAAAACGGCTTGACCAATT
>Ga0081455_10008269_pt1 | contig 10848 bp, 18 predicted proteins | sample TabmetS3T2R1_FD_70207 | JGI IMG/M metagenome (GOLD analysis project Ga0081455, IMG submission 70207) | Tabebuia heterophylla rhizosphere microbial communities from the University of Puerto Rico - S3T2R1 | ecosystem: Host-associated > Plants > Roots > Rhizosphere ... | reverse complement strand
GAGGCAACGACTGTTTAGCTTATACACCTTTTTTAGACAGTCATAAAGGGCGAATTGGGCGCATTAAGCGCATCGGGGATCGCAATGCAGATGGAGGGCGGGCGTGTGTGGCATGAGGCGGCGGCACGAGCCGCGAGGCTGGCGTGCGCGGAGGGCCCCCCGGTAGGGGGGACTTTTCAGTTTCAAATTTTCATCCAGACCCCATCCCCGGAAATTTGGTCTGAAACGATTTCTGGCAGTGAGGAAGGTCCTGGCGGGGAAGTAGGGTGGCCTGTTTTTGGGCTACCTCCTTGGAAAAAATATCGGCGGCGAGATCGCGCTCATCTCGTTCGGCCTAACGTGGGATGGATGCAGCAGTCTCCTGCCGTTCGGAGGCGTGCTATCATTCCGGTCGGAAGCACGGGAGGTCCTGGGCAGTGAAACGGCGCGACTTCATCGCGCTTCTCGGCGGCGCGGCAGTCGCGGGGCCGCTCGCGGCGCGCGCGCAACAGGGGCTGCGGCTCATCGGCGCGTTGGTTGGCCTGCCCGAGAATTCAGGGAGAGGTGTCATTCGACGCCTTCACGCCTATTCCGTGACGGGCTGAAATGCCGCCAATGCCTTGTTTCTTGACGGAGGTACCGCTTCGAGCTTCTACGCCCCTTCCCTTAATAGCTATGGCAACATCTTGTCACTTGGTCCGATGCTGGCTGTATTCGAAAGAGGTCGAGGCGCAAGTCGGCAGTAAGCAGTAATCGGAATCGCACAGGAAGCCGTTCGCATAAGCGCCGTTCCTATCTCCGCCTGTGCGTGCGCGCCGTCACTGACTGCGCGGGCGATCAGCTTGCCCCCTTTGCTGGTCTGAAGCCGGTTGGCGCCGAGCGGCCTTAGTGCCTTTGTCATCGTCGCCCGGTGTCGCCCGGTCGGCGAGCTTTTGTAACCTTTCAGTCAAGTGTTTGAGTTGCTCGTTTGCGCCGAGTTCGTGCAGGCGATCAATGCAGGCCTGAACCGTTTGGGCGTGGTTGTCGGCGATACTGTAGATGTGTTCGGCGTTACTCATTAATCGTCTCCATCCATTACGGTGCCAGTTGCGAACTTCAGTAACAGCGACGGCGACCGTGTAGGCCGCGACGAGGACGTGGGCTGGAGGGCTAGGGTCCCCGATCAGCACGGTTTTTTGCGGAAGGCCCCCCTTCCCAACAAAGCAAATCGGCAACGCGGGAGATGGTTCCATAGCCCCCGCCAGAAAAACGAAACCGCCCGGTTTCCGCCAAAATGAGAACCCCGCCCGAACAAACAGACGGTCGAAGAAGAGAGGCCGCCCCCTGGCGTGCCTGAGGCCACCCGACCCACCACGCCCGCATTCAATTTGCCAGCCAGAGTGTCAGTTGGATTGCACCCCATCTCGCAGCCAGCATGTCGGGTAGCGCGGTAACCCCATGCCGGTGTGTGAGCTACTTCACACCTCTAAGGGAAATGAAACGCAGCAAGCCGTGTGCCGCGCTGCAATGGCGGCCTTCGCTAAGAACTGGCGGCCGTGCCTGAAAAAAAAATCCCGTGTTGCCGCTGCTGGCCGCCACGATCGTGTGAACTAGCTCACACAAGCATTGGAAAAATCTCGGTACCATTCGGATCAGAGGCCGCAACAGAGGGCGAGATTGCATCCAACCGCGGTAGGGGAACCATGCCCGCCACCAACAAGATTCTAATTTGTGCAGCGTTGACAACGGGGCTGCTGCTCCACGGCTTTCCGGGCTTTGGAGACGACGATCACACGAAACTGTCCGGCAGCTGGAAACTGGTCGCGTTCATGACCGAGGATATCGACACCAAAGTGCGAGAAAACTTGTGCGACAACAAACAGGCGGAGGGCTATCTTACATTCACGGCTGCTGGCCGCGTGTTCGGATTCGCGACCACGAAAGGCGGTGAACCGCTAGCGAGCGCATCGGAGAGCTACGACGCTTCCCGGCCGATAATTTCCTATTCTGGCAACTATCGCTTTGAGGGGAACGACCTCTCCGCAAAGGTCGATTTGGTCTGGGAGGACGGATGGCCGCGCACCGAGGAGCAGCACCAATACCGTTTGGACGGCGACAAGCGGCTCGTTGAAACTACCCGCGTCCGTTATCCGAATTCGTTCGGGAGTAGCATGATCAGCATTCTGGTTTGGGAGCGCGAATGACAGCAGATGTGCGGCCACTTTAACCGGCGGCGTCCGCGTCAATGTGTTAAGTAGTTTGCGTCCAATGACACCCACAATGAGCGAGCAGACTGTAGAGGAGAGGCGGGGTTGGGCTTCCGACATCGTGTGGGTCGTGCTTTATTCGATCCTGGTTCTCGTCGTCATGATTGTGTGGGTATACGTTCCGGCCTAACGCCATCGACCCTGCGTTCTAGCGGGGTGCCGGGCGAGCGCACGATGAGCGCTGAAGTTGGTCACTTCGTGCGCGGACTGTTGTGAGTAGGCGGCGGGCTTCCACGTTCTTGAGCTTTGGTTTCAGCTTCTGCGGCAGCCGCCTTATCCATATGCGGCCCCAAAAGCGTCGAGACCGCGTACGCGACCTGTTTGTATTCGTCTTCACACCATCCGGCGCGTTCTTTCGGAAGATATCCCTTGTCGACGATGTCCGAAAACACGGTCGGTTTCGCGCCATAAGCGATACAGGCGAGATTGAAAAAGCGTTGGGCCGGCAAGCTATGCTCGTCAGCCAAAGCCCTATGACCGGGCCGCCTGTTACGCTTCGCTTCGGTCGCGAGATTATAGGCTGCGCCTCCAATTGTTCGGCGAGCCGCCTCGTCCCCCAATTGCACCAAAATGTATGCCGCGACCTGGTCAGCCGCATCCTCCTCACGCCCAAGGATCGGGACCTTGAACACATCGAACAGCGCGTGGGCGGCTTCGTGCAGAAAAGTCTCGATCACAGGGCCGACAACAGCGTCTTCCGGCGTTACGCCAGCGGACGTCACCCGTTTCGGGGCGAATAGTTGGGCTTCTTCAACATACTCATAGCAGATCGTGATCATTCGATCGTCTGGATCGTACCAGGCGTTGGCCTCGCCATCGCAGCCCGCGAGCTTGAACCCGAACGGCTTCGACATCGGAAAGATGCGAAAGAATTCCTGGAACTGCTCGAGAACGCGGTTCGCTTGCAGCGTTTCGTAGATCGGCTGGTGTGCCGGTTTCGTGGGCACGACGTATTCGATGGGGATCGGCATCGCGCCAGTCGATGCTTGCCCATGGCACGGCAATGCCAGCGAAGGCAGCAATAAAGCGGCGAAGCAGATTGAAGCGGTGGCGCGCATGCAGCTTGAAGAGACTTTTCTCGATTAGATGGCCGGTGAGGCGATGGCATATATTGCCTGCCTCGCTGCTGCTAAAGCAACCCGAAAGGATTCCGAAGGCGCGAAACTAAATCCAGATATGGATTGCCTCGGTTACTCCGACCCACGCCTGCGCTGCACGCGCCACTTCGCATCGGGTAGCCACGTCTTGTCCGTTACCTCTTTCGCAAGCACAGGGTCCAGGTGCGGCTCGATCAATTGCTGAAACGCATAGGCGAACTGCTGGTATTCCTCCTTGCAACCCTCGGCTCTTTCCTTCGGTAGATGTCCTTTCTCGACGAAGTCGCTAAACAGTTGCGGGTCGGCACCATAAGCGAGGCATAGTAGATTGTAGAAGCGTTGCGCAGGCGTGCCATGCACGCCGGCGAATTGCTTTATTGACGGCAGCTTGCCTGCGATGCGGGCTCTGCAAGCCGCAGCCGACACCTCCAGCTTGGGAAAGTGTCTCTCGCCTGTTAACCACCCGTCAACCATCTGCCTTGTGCAATGAAAAGGAAGACCGTATTGCTCTATGCGTAACGAGAAGGAAAGCCATCCCCCGCGTACCGACATGCTGGGTCCCGCCACGGTTTGGCGGGCTTTTTCTTGGCCTTCCACAAACGCCCGTAGGGGTGCCCAACCCAGCCCGCACAGTCATTACAGGTGTCGCCCGTAAACACGTTATTCATAAAACAAGAAGCCCCGGCGGGTTGGGCACGCGTTCCGGGGCTTCAACTGGGATCATCTAAGTCTTCGCCTGCGGGCAGCAGGCATTGAGAGCGTAGCCCGCGGCATGACCTGTTAGCAACAGCGCACTCTTAAGATTTCCGCGACTGTGACATTTCTAGCTCTAGTTCTTACCGCCAGCACACCCGAGCACGTTGTCTCAATGTGAGAGTGTCATCAGGGCATTGTAAACCGCCTCGCGACAATTCATGCTGTGGACTGAGTGGGGATGGGGGGGCCCGGGCGGAGGCCCCTCATGATGAGAATTGTTTCAACTTTTGTGGATGACGCAACCTCAGCGAGAACGATATCTAGTTTAACGATATCACATGCGGTGGTAATCGCCGCCGCTGCGGTCGCCATAATGTGTGGCTCGACAGATAGCACGCGGGCAGACATCCCACAGATCGACATCGAGGAAACCTGCCACGCGGCCGCTCGTGCAATGGTTAGCTTGATGGGCGGGAGCACAACCGAGCAGGACCGCCAAGCGTGCCTCGACTCTGAGCAAAAGGCCCGAGAGCAGATCATAAAGGACCAAGCAACTTATTCGTCGGCCGACAAACGACGGTGCATCCGAACACGCGATTATCTCCCGAGCTATGTGGAATGGCTCACCTGCCTCGAAATGGAAAGAGACGTGAGAAAGATGCGCCAGGGAGAGCCATCTGCAACGAACACTGTGACGCTTCCAAGGGCACGGCCGGGACGCCAAGCTCGCGGGACCGAGCAGAAGCAGGAGGCCCGCCCAGTACGCCGCCGCGCCACCGCGCGGGGTAGCGGCGGTTCCTACGCCCCGGCACGTCTAAGCACACCATCGCTGGGGCTGCCTCAACCGTCGACGGGCGTTTACATTCCGCCGCCCATGAGCAATCCCAGTGGCCAGATCAACCAACTTAATCATGCTTTTCCACTAAACAGTGGTCTAGGGAATAATCCCTCCGGCCGTGACGCCTACATCCGCTACAACCTCACGAGGTAACAGCCGCCGCCCCCGAGCTTTGGAAGCAGCTGTTCTGGTACTGGATCAAGTGGTTCAAGGCTTGGCCGTTCCATACCGAGGCCTTGTCCGGCTTCTTCGACTTCAATCATGCACCGTTCTTCCAGAGCTTCATGGAGGTGCGGGTCGAACGATCCAGGAGGTGCGTGGTTCTTGCTCTCAACGGCATCCACGGCCCTCTGCAGTGGCGCGACCTGCAAACAGGCGGCGCGGTGCTGCCACTGGGCGCAACGCTCGATGATCCGGTCGAATTCATCGTGCAAATGGACCGCGAATAGCTCCAGGTGTGGCGCCCAGGTAACACCAATTTGTCGGCGGCAGGAATAAGCTGGCGCTGACGATCCCGGGCGCGATTGATGCGAGACGTTTGTCTGTCAGATCGACCGCTAACTCATTCAGCTTGCGTGATCGCGGCGCTTCTGCCTCTCGCTTTTTCTGATCGTGCCGCGGCGGACGAAGCAGGCGTGAGCTTCTGGCTGCAAGGTCAATTCGGTAGTTTCGCTGCAGCGCCCTCGAATCAGGGCTGGTCATTCGAAAGCACATTTTACCACGCAACGGCTGCCGCGAGCCCAAGCTTAGGCTTTACGCGCGGCGGCGGGTTTCAGCTCGGCATGAAGTCGCCGACGGATTTTGTCATGGTGACTCCGACCTATGTGTTCGCCACGCCAGTCCTGGGCGGACAAGCAGCCGTCGGAATGACGGCCTTGTACGGACGTAGCACCACCTCAGTCTCGGCAACGCTAACCGGGCCGGGGGGAGCCTCGCTATCGGGAAGCCGTTCCGACTATGTCCTCGGATTCGGAGACTTGTATCCGGCTGTGACGTTGAAGTGGAATCAGGACGTGCACAACTTCATGCTTTATGCGACGGCCGCGGTTCCGGTCGGTGTCTACGATCCCACCCGTCTGGCGAGCATGGGACTGGGGCATTGGGCAACGGACGCAGGCGTCGGCTATACCTATCTGAACGAGCAAGTCGGATTTGAATGGTCCGCGGTCGTGGGGTTCACCTACAACTTCGTCAATCCTTACACCCAATACCGGAGCGGCATCGACGCACACCTGGATTGGGCGATTTCGCCGTATCTTACGGAAAAACTGCACATCGGCGCCGTCGGCTATGTGTACAACCAGGTGACAGGCGACAGCGGCGCGAGCCCCGCGCTCGGCGGGTTCAGATCACGCGTTGCCGGGGTCGGGCCGCAGATCGGATTTTTCTTTCCAGTCGCGAATCGCGACGGATATCTCAATCTCAGAGGATATTACGAGTTCGACGTTAAGAACCGGCTTGAAGGATGGACCGCATACGTCACGTTCTCCGTCGAGGCGGCGGAACGCAAGCCAGGTGAACCGAGGCCCGCGAGGCCCGTCACGCTTCCGCGCTGACCCCGGGCGTGGGCCGGCGTGCCGGCTTTCATCCTCCCAGAGCGAGGCCATTGCGAAGGTGCGCCGGACGCAGCCTGCGGCCTATCTCAAGATCCTCGCACTGCTAGTTCCTTGTGAGCACAAGGTCGAGCACCGCAATTTGTTGAAGGAAATGACGGATGAGGAGTTAGAGGCGGCGATCGAATTCATTCAGAAGATGCTGGGCGACGCAGGCCGAAAAGGCCAAAGTGATCGACGGGACACAACTGTCAAGTTTATGATGTTGGAGGCGAGGGCTAGCTGTTAGCCGAGCTATTGATATCGCTCGCTCTGCTGTCTACACAGTCGTTACCAGCACGATCAGCAGGGCTGCGTCACGACAACAGGACGGGTGACCCCGACCGACGGGCGTCCAAACTCGTCGGCCGGGGCTCCGCTGCCGCGCACCAAACCGCTGCTTGGGTTGGCGGCGGCCAGCCGGGAGCGAAGGCTTCCCGCCTACCGCTAATGCGTAGTGCCTTACGTTGAATGTTGCAGCCGTTGCTCGGCGCGTTGTGCCAGCTTCTCATAGTCCTCAGCAATCTTGAGCATTGTTGTCTTGCTTTCAGGATCGGTTATTTGCTCCGCATGAACGCGAGCCTGCGCGCTCGCGCCAATGCTTCGGATCATTAATGTGATCTGCCATGACAGCTTCGGATCATTAATGTGATCTGCCATGACACGAACCTCTACGCTGGCCCGTGCTCTGAGAATAACTTAGCGGCGCGCGGGGTTGTTCCCGTCGCATGCGCATTGACATTCCTGCCCTGATATTGAGGTCCCGAAGGAACCGTTACTGACCGATTATCAGCGCCAGTGCATTGCGCCGCGCGTCAGGTAACTGCTGTGCGGGAGCGTAACCTTGTGATCGAGACACTTGCTGAGCTTGTAGATTGGTTTTGTTTTGGCTTGCAGTGAGCGACAGCGGGCGTTGAGGCGCTGGCGCTGGGTGCGTTTCATGTGTGTCTTGAGAGCGAGGAAGGTGCGCAGCCTTTTGACTTGCAGTGTTGGTCTCGTGAAGCTGTGGAGTGTGCGGCTTGCGTAGGTTGCGTCATGGCAGCGTCTGCAAGCGAGGCTTCCTTGTCTGAGATAGACCTTGCGCGTTGCTCGGCCGCAGCGGCAGCTTTCACTTCCCTCCAAAGCCGGTTCTGATCCACTTCAATGCGATGCGCTGAGTATATCCGCTGTGGTGATTTGCTTCAATGAAAGCGAGCGAAATGACTTACTCGACACGATCCAACATCTCGAAGCATGCGGCGTGGACTTCTAGACCAGCAGGCCCTCGACACGACGACTCCGATGGGCAAGCTCGTTTTCCAACTAACCGGGTCCTTTGCTGAATTTGAGCGGACCATGATCCGACAACGAATAAAAGCAGGCCTCAAGCGCGCCGTGACCCAGGGCGTGAAGCTCGGCCGGCCGAAGATAGATGGTGCGACCGAACGCAAGATGCGAAAGCAGCTTGCGAAGGGTGTTGGTATCTTGAAGGTGGCCAAGTCGCTCGGGCTCGGGACTGGCACGGTGCAGCGCATTTCACAGGAACTTGGTTGAAGGAAGCACTGCCATCTTGTCTTGTCGCCGAGCGGGGTCCCCCGGGTAGGGAGGAAGCGCGAAAAGCGAAAGTTGGATTTATCGGCTGGGGGATCAAGGAAGCGGGCATCATCGCTATTGTGCTTTCGGCGCTATGGCTCGCCAACAGCCTCTGGCTCGGCAAACGTCAGGAGGTCTTGGCCGAACAGCAGGCATGCCGAGCAGAACAATGCTGAGGCGGCAGCCACGGCGTGACGTTCCGGCGCGCGATCGCTCGCTGGACGGGCGGTTTCAGACTGCTAGGAAGTTTAAAGGCAAGTCGTTACCCGACTGGGCCAAGGACTTCGACGCCGCCACCTGGGGCCAGTTTTTTCTTAAGTTCCTGCTCGGCAACAAACAGGTCACCGCTGTCATCCCAGGCACGGGCAATGCCGATCACATGATCGATAACTTGGGTGCGGCCAGGGGCCGTTTACCGGACGCACAGCAACGTGAGAGAATGGCGATGCTTCTCGCTTCGTGAAAGGGCGCCCTCACTTTCGGCACGTGGCCCCAAGTGATGCTGACCTCTGCCGAACGAGTACCAGCCGCGCCGCCCCGGACAACAGCAAATGCCGTGAAGCCCCTTGGTGCGCGTTTCTTGGATGCCGCTTTCATGCGGATAAACCTTGCCTGCGAGGTAAACGACTGTTTAGCTTAATATGTCTTTCTTGCACAGCATCAAGGTAGTAGCGCATGGAGTCCATCGTGATCGTTCGGGCGGAAGTACGCGGCTTTAACCGGCGCGAGTCGCAGGCGTGGGCAAAGGCCCCCGGTGGGGAGGGCGCGCGAAAATCGAAAACTCGTCCAAGAGCGGCAAGCGCAAGCAGCATCGGCGCTTTCATAAGCTGCGTTCCAATTCCTTTATCCAAGCGTCGATTGCTGACTTGGCCTTGTCGATCTTCTCTTTCGTTGGCAGACGGTGCATTACGTTAGAGAGTGCTATTCCAGCTTTGCTGCGTGCTTCATTGAGAACACCTTCTGTTGATAAATTTAGGACTGCAGCACGATAGGCGTCTTTGATCGTTGCCAAAGCTGCCGGTTTAGATGTTGCTGTCAATAGCGCTTGGATTGCTGCCTTGGCGGCTTTCGCAACTTCGATCTCTTCCTTGATGCTGACCATATGGCCACCCTAACATACGCGTAAGGCAATGAACCATATTGAAGAAGGGCTAACGTCATAGCATTTTTCGTCAGCACCGAACGAGGAAACCCATGATGAACAAGTTTCTGCTCGCCGCCATCGCTTTAGGACTTTGGGCGAATGTGTGGGTCACACTGGTTCGACCAACGCAAGCGCAGACAACAGTTGATCCGCTAACCGACGTCTCCCGCACGCTTAGCTTTATCCAGACAGAACTTCATAAGTTAATGGATGGCACTTGTTTAAATCGTAAAATCTGTACTCCGCGCTAAGCCCATACCTTTAGAATTTTCACAAAATGCCGGGAGTCTACAAGGATCACGGCATCAGTGGCGCTAAGGGCCGCAATGGCCGGCCGGCGTTCGATACGTTGTGCCGGGACGCCACCAAGCGCCAATTCGACGTAGTGATGGCTTGGAACGTCGATCGCCTGGGCCGCAGCCCGAAAGACCTTGTGGCGTTCCTGTCCGAGCTTCACGCCCTCGGCACTGACCTGTTTCTGCATCAGCAGGGTCTCGATACGACCACGCCGGCCGGCAAGGCCATGTTTCAGATGCTTGGCGTCTTTGCCGAGTTCGAACGCTCGATTATCCAAGAGCGCGTCCGCGCTGGCTTACAGCGGGCCAAGCGTGAAGGTAAGCGACTTGGCCGGCCGCCGATCGCGGATAAGCTGGCTGAGCGAATCAGGACGGCCCTGGCGGGCGGACTGAGCGTGCGCAAGACCGCGGCCAAGTTCGACCTAAACCCGAGCACCGTACAGCGTATCGCTCACCCTTTCGACGGCGCCGAGAACGCAAGCGTGGCCGGCGCGGCGTAGGCAAATAGTGGGTACGGCCCGCGTAGCAGGATTTAGCCGAAGCCGTCTACCAGCCGTATGGATTGTAGCGGCTGGGAAGATCGAACGGCCCCGGCAGTGGTGACTGATGCCAGCCCACCCGGCCGCCAGTGTTGGTGACCGTACTCAAAGGCATCGAGTATGAGCCCGCAGGAAAGGCGTAATCGGTGAACTTGCGCTCGCCCGGCAGAACCTCGGTGCCGGCGTCAAGAAATGAGCGCGGCTCTACCACGATGCGCGCCCGGGGCGGGTTCGGGGACGCCTTGGTCTAGACGCCTTGGCCAAAGGAGGGCCCCAAGGGATGTGACATATACTGCACCCTGACGCTGTGAGCGTGTCCGTGAGATACACGCAGGACTTCTAATCTGCCGGCTTAGTTGCGACGTCCAAGTGACCGCTCCGGATCGATGCACTTGGGCGCCGCCTCGGCCTAACTGCCCCAATGAGCAAGCCTAGCCAATCAGGGCGTCGACACTCGGGCCGCTCCAACCTTGCCTCGGACACAAAAATATTAACTGTTCAGAGCATTTGCTCGGATGGAGACTGTAATGTTTAACCCCACACAGGTCGTCATCGACGCGTTTGTTGAACAGCTCCAAGAGCCATATGAGCAGATCTACGGGAGGCTCGAGCCTGATTATCCCGGTATCATCGGGTTCATCGCACGACTGGCAATGGAAAATATTGCCAACAGTGACGCTGCGTACCACGACATGAATCATACTGTCATGGTGACACTGGTTGGTCAGGAAATTCTGCGTGGCAAACACATCAGCGAGGGGGGTGTCACGCCACGCGATTGGCTGCATTTCATAATCTCTCTGCTATGTCATGACATAGGTTACGTACGGGGAGTATGCCGTGGTGACG
>Ga0081455_10008268_pt1 | contig 10848 bp, 11 predicted proteins | sample TabmetS3T2R1_FD_70207 | JGI IMG/M metagenome (GOLD analysis project Ga0081455, IMG submission 70207) | Tabebuia heterophylla rhizosphere microbial communities from the University of Puerto Rico - S3T2R1 | ecosystem: Host-associated > Plants > Roots > Rhizosphere ... | reverse complement strand
GGGGGGGGGGGGGGGGGGGGGGGGGGGGGGGGGGGGTGGGGGGCGGGCCAGTTCGCGGTTGAGGCGGGTGATCTCGGCGTCGCGGGACTCGAGTTCGGTGGCGAGGCGGTCGAGGACCCAGTCGACCTCGTGCATGCGGTACCCGCGCAGGACGACGGGCAGGCGGAGGCGGTCGATGTCGGCCCGGGTGGCCGGGCGCTGGTCGGGCAGCTCGACCGGGACGCTGTCGGGCGGGATCGGCGCCAGCTCCTCCCCCCGGCCGAAGACGAAGGAGACCACCAGGAACAGCACACCGCCGACCAGGATCAGCACGAAGGTGTACCCGAGGATCGTCAACACAGGCCCGATCGTGTCACGCCCGCCGAAATGCCGCGCCGTCACCTGCCGCGCCGTAAGGTTCGGCGGGTGATCCTGCGGCTGGGGCGGCACGAGTTCAGTGAGCGGGACCTGGTGGTGATGGCGATCGTCAACCGCACCCCGGACTCGTTCTTCGACCGCGGCGCCACCTTCGCGGCGGGCGCCGCGCTGGAGGCCGTGGACCGGGCGGTGGCCGAGGGCGCCGACATCGTCGACCTCGGCGGCGTACGGGCCGGGCACGGCGAGCCGGTCGGTGCGGCCGAGGAGATCCGCCGGGTGGCCGGGCTGGTCGCCGCCGTGCGGGACCGGCACCCGGACCTGGTGATCAGCGTGGACACCTGGCGCGCCGAGGTCGCCCGGGTGGTGGTCGAGGCCGGCGCCGACCTGCTGAACGACACCTGGTCCGGCGCCGACCCGGACCTGGCCGCGGTCGCGGGCGAGGCGGGCGTCGGGCTGGTGTGCAGCCACACCGGCGGCCTGGCCCCGCGTACCGACCCGCACCGGGTGGCCTACCCCGACGTGCTGGCCGACGTGCGGCGCACGGTGACCGCGCTGGCCGAGCGCGCCGCCGCGCTGGGCGTACCCCGCGACCGCATCCTGGTCGACCCGACGCACGACTTCGGCAAGAACACCCGGCACTCGCTGGAGCTGACCCGGCGGCTGCCCGAGCTGGTGGAGACCGGCTGGCCGGTCCTGGTCGCCGCCTCCAACAAGGATTTCATCGGCGAGTCGCTGGACCTGCCGGCCGGCGAGCGGCTGGAGGGCACCCTGGCCACGCTCGCGGTGAGCGCCTGGCTCGGCGCCCGCGTCTTCCGGGTCCACCAGGTACGCCCGGCCCGGCGCGCGCTGGACATGGTGGCCGCCATCCGGGGCTCCCGCGAGCCGGCCGTCTCCCGCCGCGGCCTCGCCTGACCCCGGGCGTACCGGCACATTCCGGGCGGCCACCGGTCGCCCTTACAGAGCCCGAACACCGGATCGCCCCACGACCGCACATCGGCGACGCACAGTGGGTGGCGTGACTTCGACACTCCTCCGCAAGACCGTTGTCGCGCTGGCCGTCGGTGGTGCCCTGGGCGCCGGTACGGTCGCCGGCATCGGCGTCGCATCCGCGGTATCTGACCCGAGCCCCAGCAGTTCGACCACCGCGCCGTCCGAGCCGAAGACCGGGCCGGGCAACACCACCCCCGACAAGACCCCCGGCGAGCGGCACGGCCGCGGCCACGGCGGCTTCCCGCGGGCGCACGGCCTGTACGGCGACCGCATCGAGCACGGCGAGCTGACCGTCAAGGGCAAGGACGGCAAGCCGGTGGTCTGGGTGGTCCAGCGCGGCACCGTGACCGCCGTGTCCACCACCTCGATCACGGTGAAGAGCGAGGACGGCTTCACCGGCACCTACACCGTCAACGCCGACACCCGGGTCCGCGTCGACCGGGACAAGAAGGCCATCGGCGACATCAAGACCGGCGCCACGGTCAGCGTGGCGGGCACCCGCAGCGGGAGCACTGTCACCGCGAACGCGATCATCCAGCGGTCCTGACTACCGGCCCCGGCTGCCCGGGTCGTGCCTTACGGCACGGGCGGCCGGGGCGCCGCGACGCGGTCGGCCTCGACGATGAGGGACACCGCCTCGGCCACGTCGTCGGTGACCGTGATCAGGTCCAGGTCGGCGACGGCGATCTTGGCGTTCGAGGCGACGGTGTGCCGCAGCCAGTCGATCAGGCCCGACCAGTAGCCGCTGCCGAGCAGGATCACCGGGAACCGGGTCACCTTGCCGGTCTGTACGAGCGTCAGCGCCTCGAAGGTCTCATCCAGCGTGCCGAATCCGCCGGGCAGGATCACGAACGCCTGCGCGTACTTCACGAACATGGTCTTGCGGGCGAAGAAGTAGCGGAAGTTGAGCCCGATGTCGACCCAGTCGTTCAGCCGCTGCTCGAACGGCAGCTCGATGCCGAGGCCGACCGACACGCCGCCCGCCTCGGAGGCGCCCCGGTTCACCGCCTCCATCGTGCCCGGCCCGCCGCCGGTGATCACCGCGAAGCCGGCGCCGGCCAGCTGGCGGCCCAGGTCCCGGCCCAGCGCGTACTCGGGCTCGTCCGGCCGGGTCCGCGCGCTGCCGAACACGCTCACGGCCTTGGGCAGCTCGGCGAGCAGGCCGAACCCCTCCACGAACTCGGACTGGATGCGCAGCACCCGCCACGGGTCCAGGTGCACCCAGTCGGTCGGCCCCTTGGAGTCCAGCAGCCGCTGGTCGGTCGTACCCGGGGTGATCTGCCCCCGGCGCAGGATCACCGGCCCGCGGTGCTTCTCCGGAAGGTGCTTCGGCTGGTCCCCGCCTGTCATGGCGCCCACCGTAGTGGGTCAGCGGGCCAGCGCCCGGTCCACCGCGTTCACCGCCGTGTTCTCGCGCCCGACGTCCACCGAATAGTCAGCCAGCCGTTCGGTGAACGCCGCCCGGCTGTCGGCCGCCGCCATGTCCGACAGGTGCGACTGCATCTGTACGCTCTGCCGCCGCAGCGCGTCGAGCGCCCCCCGCGCCTGCGCCGGCCACGAGCTGGGGACCAGCGCGGCGGCGAACTGCCGCTCGGCCGCCAGGAACGTCCGCGCCGCCGCCTGCTCCTGCGCCAGCGTGAGCGCCTTGCCGCTACTGACCAGGCCCAGGAACGCCGACCGGGCCGCCTGCCACTGCGCGACCAGCGCCCGGTACTGCGCCCGCGGCGTGCTCACCGGCGGCGGCGCCAGCGTGCCACCCGGCACCGACACCGTGGGCGTACCCGGTCGGGTGACAGAAATACCCGGGGCGGTCGTGGTCGGCAGCGGCGGCGGAGGCGAACCCCCGGAGCAGCCGGCGCTCACCGCCAGCGCGAGGGCGGTGAGTAACACGCGGCCGCTCACCCGACCGCCCCGCCGCCCAGGTAGCCGGCCAGCCGCTGCTCCACCTCGACGATCTGCCGCACGTCCACGTGCTCCTCGCGGGTGTGCGCCAGGTTCGGGTCGCCCGGTCCGTAGTTCACCGCCGCGACGCCGGCCGCGACGAACCGGGATACGTCGGTCCAGCCGAGCTTGCCCCGCGGCTGGCTGCCGACCGCGGCCACGAACTCGCGCGCGGCCGGCTCGGTCAGCCGCGGCAGCGCCCCGGGGGCACCGTCGGCCAGCTCCACCGCGTACCCGTCGAAGACCTCGCGGACGTGGTCCAGCGCCTGGTCGAGGCTGCGGTCCGGGGCGAACCGGAAGTTGACGTTGACCACGCACTGGTCCGGGATGACGTTGCCGGCGACACCGCCGGCGATACCGACCGCGTTCAGCCCCTCCCGGTAGTCGCAGCCGTCGATGGTCACCGCCCGCGCCTGGTACGCGGCGAGCCGGGTGAGGACGGGGGCGGCGGCATGGATCGCGTTCACCCCGAGCCAGGACCGGGCCGAGTGCGCGCGCCGGCCCGGCACGCTGACGTGCACCCGCATCGTGCCCTGGCAGCCGCCCTCGATCAGCCCGGCGGTCGGCTCCAGCAGGATCGCGAAGTCGCCGTGCAGCCAGTCCGGGCGGGTCCGGGCGATCCGGGTCAGCCCGTTGCGCTCGGCCTCGACCTCCTCGCAGTCGTAGAACAGGTAGGTGAGGTCGTAGCGCGGGTTCAGCACGGTGGCGGCCAGCCGGAGCAGGACCGCGTCGCCGCCCTTCATGTCGGTGGTGCCGCAGCCGTACAGGATGTCGCCGTCGCGGCGGGAGGGCAGGTTGTCCGCGATCGGGACGGTGTCCAGGTGGCCGGCCAGCACGACCCGGGCGTCCCGGCCGAGGGTCGTACGGGCCAGCACCGCGTCGCCGTCGCGGACCACCTCCAGGTGCGGCAGGGCGCGCAGCGCGTCCTCCACCAGGTCGGCCAGCGCCGCCTCCGTACCCGACACCGACGGCACGTCCACCAGCGCGGCGGTCAACGCCGGCCCGTCCAGCCCGAGATCCAGCACGGCCGCAGCCTACGTCCAGCCGCCGCACCCGCGCTGTGCCGCTAGCCCGGATTCACCACCCCGGCTTCGCGGCGTAGCTTCTCCGCGCGCAGGATGTCCAGCACCTCGACGGGGGTGAACCCGAGGTCGCGGCCGATGTCGGCCAGCAGGTCGCCGTTCATGCGGCGATCCCAGATGATCTTGACGGTACCAGCGGCGGCGCGGTCGGCGTCGGGCATGGTGTGCTCCTTGCGGTCTTGGGGGTCTCTCCACCGGGACGCACGGCAGGGCCGGTCGTGACGCCGGTAGCGTGTCCGGAGTGAGCGCATCCTCCGCATGGGGCTTCGGCCTGGCCACCAGCACCCCCGAGGGCCGGGTGCTGGACACCTGGTATCCCGCCCCCGCCCTGGGCGAGCCCGGCACCGGCCGGCCACCGGCGGACCTGGCCGCCCTCGCCGGCAAGGACGAGCGCAGGGGCGTACGCACCGAGGTCGTGCTGACCCGGATCGAGCTGGCCGCCGCGCCGGCCAGCGCCGCGGATGTCTACCTGCGCCTGCACCTGCTCTCGCACCGCCTGGTGCGGCCGCACGGGCTGAACCTGGACGGCCAGTTCGGCCTGCTGGCCAACGTGGTGTGGACCAACCACGGCCCGTGCGCGCCGGAGGGCTTCGAGTCGACCCGGCTGCGGCTGCGGGCGGCCGGCCAGCAGGTGAGCGTGTACGGGGTGGACAAGTTCCCGCGGATGGTCGACTACGTGCTGCCCACCGGCGTACGGATCGCCGACGCCGACCGGGTCCGGCTGGGCGCGCACCTGGCCAGCGGGACCACGGTCATGCACGAGGGGTTCGTGAACTTCAACGCCGGCACGCTGGGCGCCTCGATGATCGAGGGCCGCGTCTCGGCCGGCGTGGTGGTCGGCGACGGCTCGGACGTGGGCGGCGGCGCCTCGATCATGGGCACCCTGTCCGGCGGCGGTACCCAGGTGATCTCGATCGGCCGGCGCTGCCTGGTCGGCGCCAACGGCGGGATCGGCATCTCCCTCGGCGACGACTGCGTGGTGGAGGCCGGCTGCTACGTGACCGCCGGGTCCCGGGTCACCCTGCCGGACGGGAGCGTGACCAAGGCGGCCGAGCTGTCCGGCCGCTCCGGGCTGCTGTTCCGCCGCAACAGCACCTCCGGGGCGCTGGAGGCGCTGCCACGCACCCGCGGGGTGGAGCTCAACGCCGCGCTGCACGCCAACGACTGACGTGTCGCTGCCCTTCGAGGACCCCACCGTCCCGACCACCCCGTACGGCGGTTCGGGCGGGGAGCCGCCGCGGCGCCGCTCGGTCCGGCGCCGGCTGCTGCGGTACGGGACGGTCTCGGTGGCGCTCGGCCTGGTGGCCGCGCTGGTGTTCGGCGCCATCAAGGTGGTCACCGGCTGGGTCGGCGGCGTGACCGGCCCGCCCGCGCCGCCGCTGGCCAAGTGCAAGCTGGCGGGCTCGGCGTACACGGTGAGCCCGGACCAGGCCGGCAACGCGGCCACCATCGCCGGGGTGGCGCTGCGGCAGGGCCTGCCCGAGCGCGCCGTGGTGATCGCGCTGGCCACCGCGCTGCAGGAGTCGAAGCTGATCAACCTCGACTACGGCGACCGGGACTCCCTCGGCCTGTTCCAGCAACGGCCCAGCCAGGGCTGGGGTACGCCCGAGCAGATCCAGGACCCGGTGTACGCGACCGGCCGGTTCTACGCCGCGCTGGTGAAGGTGCCGGACTGGGAGGTGCTGCCGGTCGCGCAGGTGGCCCAGGAGGTGCAGCGCTCCGGCTTCCCGGACGCGTACGCGCAGTGGGAGGAGCAGGCCACGGTGCTGGCCCGGGTGCTCGTACGCCGGGTGCCGGCCGGCGTGTCGTGCGTCTTCGAGCCGGACGAGGTGGCCGCCGAGCAGGCCGACGGGACCGGGCTGACGCCGCGGGCGGCGGCGGTGCTGGCCGCCGCGCGGGCCGAACTCGGCGCGACCAGACGGCCCAACGGCGGCGAGCTGCTGCCCACCACCAGCCCCGGCAACGACGTCCTGGCCGAGTTCGCCGCGGGCTACCGCAGCGGGCACGCGCTCGACCTCGTACCGGCCGGTTGGTTCTCCGCGAACTGGCTGGTGAGCCAGGCGTCAGCCAGGTCGATAAGGCGAGTAGCATACGCCGGGCAGTTGTGGACGCCGGATCATGGCTGGCAGCGGGCGGATGCCGCCCAGGCTCCGGCGGACCGCATCAGGGTGCTCGTCGCCTGACCCCCGGACGGCAGCACCCACCGCTCGACCCCCGTCAAACCTCGACCCCCTGAAGTTCACCCGATCGGGCCACTATCTGGTACGGCAGGATCGTCGTTGGTCAGGTCGGGGCGGCGCATTCCCGACGTGCGCCGCCCCTTCGCGTACCTGACCGCCGCCTCCGTACCCGGACCCGCCTCGTTCGGAACTGCCTATCTGGAGGGCATGTTGCGGTTCATCCCGCGTCGCCGCCGCACACTCGTCCTGGCCGGGATCGCGTTGGCCGTGCTGGTCACCAGCGGCATCGCTGGCGCGCAGAACAGGCACGCCTCGACGCTGAACTCGCCGCCGCCGTCGCCGCGGCAGCAGGAGTTCAGCTCGGCGGCACGGGAGTTCGGGGTCCCGGAGCCGTTGCTGCTCGCGGTGTCGTACACGCTGACCCGGTGGGAGGACGCCAAGGGCGCCTCGGTCGACACCACCGGCGCGTTCGGGCCCATGCACCTCACCGCGGCCGACGGGCACACGGTGGTGAACGCCGAGCCGCCCGCGCCCGGGACGAACATCGACCAGCTGATCCGGCAGATCGACACCGACCCGGCGCTGCACACCCTGGAGCGGGCCGCCGCGCTGGTCCAGGCACCGCCCGGGCAGGTCTCCCGCGACTCCACGCTGAACATCCGGGCCGGCGCCGCGCTGCTCGCCTCGTACGCGGGCAGCCCGAAGCCGAAGACCGTCGACGGCTGGTACGCCGCGGTGGTGAAGTACGTCGGCGGCGGTACCTCCACCCCGACCGCGACCCGGCTGGCGAACGAGATCTTCGACGTGCTGCGCTCGGGCGCCAGCGGCACCACCGCCGACGGCCAGCGGGTCAGCCTGGTCGGGCAGAACGCGACCGCGGGCACCGGGCCGGTCACCGGCGTCGCGCAGTGCCCGTCCGCGCTGGCCTGCCGCTTCATCTCCGCCGCCGGGTTCGAGCCGGCCGGGCGGACCGTCGGCGCGATCCACTACATCGTGCTGGGCACCGCCGGCACCACCTACGAGCAGGCCATCGCGCAGGCCGCCGACCCGCGGGACGCGACCTCCGCGCACTACCTGGTCCGGGCCGGCGACGGGCAGGTCACCCAGCTGATCCGCAGCAAGGACGTGGCCCGGTTCACCGGCACCCCGACGCTGGACGGGCAGGCGGTCACCGTCGGGCTGGACAGCGTCGGCGGCGCCGGGCTGGTCCGCTACAGCGAGAAGACGTACGCGAGCACCGCGGCGCTGGTGAAGTACCTGGCGACCTCCTTCCACGTCCCGCTGGACCGGCAGCACGTGCTGGGCCGGGACGAGCTGCCGGCCACCGGCGGCGTGCAGGTCAACGACCCGGGCCCGCGCTTCGACTGGGGCCACCTGTTCGCGCTGATGGACGCCTCGCTCGCGCCGCCCGGCGACGACTACGGGCGGGCCATCGCGTTCACCCCGGCGCTGGCCACCAACGCCCAGCCGGTCCGGCAGTGCGCCACCCTGGGCGGCGCCTGCGCCGACCTGGGCCGCCAGCAGGTCAACTTCGTGCCGCTGCGCACCGCGCCCAGCGACACCGCGCCCTTACTGTCCGGCGCCGGCCTCCAGGCCAGCGGCGCGCCGGGCACCGCCGACCTCACCGACACCGGGGACAAGGCGGTGGCCGGGCAGGTCTTCGCCGTGGCGCAGCGGCAGGGCGGCTGGACCGCGATCTGGTACGGCGGGCAGCTGGCCTGGTTCAAGAACACCGCGGGGCTGACCCGGCAGGTGCGCAGCCCGCTGGTCACGCCCGCGCCGGGGCTGGCCTCGGTCGAGGTGTTCACCGACCCGGCCGCCGGGCCGGACGAGCTGTACGCGCTGGGCGCCGGGCAGTCGTACCCGCTGCTGTCGCAGACCGTGGACGGCTTCTCGGTGATCAGCTTCGACCACCGGATCGCCTTCGTGCGGACCGCCGACCTGTCGGTGTGGCCCGGCTGAGGTTCCACGCACGCAACACCGGCCCCGGGGCAGCAGCTCGGGGGCCGGTTCAGTTCTCCAGGCGCTCGACCGCGGCGGCGATCCGCTCGTCGGTGGCGGTGAGCGCAACGCGTACGTGCCGGCCGCCGGCCCGGCCGTAGAAGCTGCCCGGCGCCACCAGGATGCCGCGCTGCGCCAGCCAGCCGACGGTGTCCCAGCAGTCCTCGTCCCGGGTGACCCACAGGTACAGCCCGGCCTCGGAGTGCTCGATGCCGAACCCGGCCTTCTCCAGCGCCGGGCGCAGCCGCTCGCGGCGGCCGGCGTACCGGGCGCGCTGCCCGGCCACGTGCCCCTCGTCGCCCAGCGCGGCCACCATCGCGGCCTGCACCGGCTCGGGCACGATCATGCCGGCGTGCTTGCGGACGGTGAGCAGCCCGGCCACCAGGCTCTGGTCGCCGGCCACGAAACCGGCCCGGTACCCGGCCAGGTTGGACCGCTTGGACAGCGAGTGCACGACCAGCAGGCCGGTCGGGTCGCCGCCGCACACCGCCGGGTCGAGCACCGAGACCGGCTCGGCCTCCCAGCCGAACTCCAGGTAGCACTCGTCGCTGACCAGCACCGCGCCGCGCTCCCGGGCCCAGTCGACCAGCTTGCGCAGGTGCACCGCGGGCAGCACCCGGCCGGTCGGGTTCGACGGCGAGTTGACCCAGACCAGGTCGACCCGGCGCGGCCCGACCTCGGTCACCGCCTCGTACGGCACCGGCTCGGCGCCGGCCAGCACCGCGCCCACCGCGTATGAGGGGTAGGCCAGCGCCGGCAGCAGCACGGTCCCGCCGGTGGGCACGCCGAGCAGCGTGGGCAACCAGCCGACCAGCTCCTTCGAGCCGATCGTGGGCAGCACCCCGACCGCCGCGCTCACCCGGCAACGCCGCGCCAGGTACGTACCGATCGCGTCCTGGAGTGCGGGCGTACCGGCCGTCGCCGGGTAGCCCGGGGTGTCAGTGGTGCCGCGCAGCGCCGCCTGGACCAGCTCCGGGACCGGGTCGACCGGCGTGCCGATCGACAGGTCGACCACCCCGCCCGGGTGTTGCCGGGCCCGCTCCCCGTAGGGCGCGAGAACGTCCCACGGGAAGTCGGGAAGCCGGTCTACCGGCGGCCGGATCAGTGGCCCTCCGTGTTCTGCGGTGGCAGGGCGGCGACGAGGGGGTGGTCCTTGTCGATCTTCCCGGTCTTGGAGGCACCACCCGGCGAACCGAGGTCTTCGAAGAAGTCCACGTTCGCGGTGTAGTAGTCCTTCCACTTCTCCGGGACATCGTCCTCGTAGAAGATCGCCTCGACGGGGCAGACCGGCTCGCAGGCACCGCAGTCGACGCATTCGTCCGGGTGGATGTACAGCATGCGGTTGCCCTCGTAGATGCAGTCCACGGGACATTCCTCGATGCACGCCTTGTCGAGCAAGTCCACGCAGGGCTCGGCGATGACGTAGGTCACGACGCGGTCCTCTCACTCCAGGCGGGAACGTTCCTAGTATCGCGGTGCCGGCCCGGGTTCACACAGTAGGGGTGCACAATCACATGTCCTTCGATCATGAATCGTTGCTGGGGCGGAGAGTAGTCCTGCGCCGACGGATCGGAGTGCGGGACGGCCGGGTGATGTATTCGGACCTGCTGGGCGAGTTGACCGGCACCGCGGCAGGCACATTCTCGGTACGCCGGGCCGATGGCAGCGTCGTGGACGTACCCGCCGAGGACGTGCACCGGCTGCGCGCCGTGCCGCCCGGCGCCGCCGACATCCTGGCCCTGGAAGAGGTGGCCGCGCAGGGCTGGCCGGCGGCGCGGACCGCCCGGATCGGCGGCTGGTTGCTGCGCTCCTCGGAGGGCTGGACCCGGCGGGCGAACTCCTGCCTGCTGCTCGGCGACCCCGGCATGCCGGTCGAGGACGCGCTGGCGGCCGTACGGGACTGGTACGCCGGGCACGGGCGGCCGGCCATCCTGTCGGTGCCGCTGCCCGCGCAGTCGCCGGCCGACCGGGTCGCCGAGCGGTTGGGATGGGCCGTGGACGTACGCACCGATGTGCTGACCGCGCCGCTGGACTCCCTGGTCCGGCCCGCGCCCGAGGTCACCGTCTCGGCGGAGCTGACGCCGGAGTGGGAGGCGGTCTACCAGGCCAAAACGGTCCCGCCGGTGGGGCGGCAGATCCTCACCGCACCCGAGGTCGTCGGCTTCGCCTCGATCGGGTCCGGGGCGGCGGGCACCGTGGCGATCGGGCGCGGGGTCGTGGTCGCGGACTGGCTGGGCGTGGCCGCGGTCGAGGTGGTGCCCGGGCACCGGCGGCAGGGGCTGGCGGCCCGGATCATG
>Ga0081455_10008267_pt1 | contig 10848 bp, 9 predicted proteins | sample TabmetS3T2R1_FD_70207 | JGI IMG/M metagenome (GOLD analysis project Ga0081455, IMG submission 70207) | Tabebuia heterophylla rhizosphere microbial communities from the University of Puerto Rico - S3T2R1 | ecosystem: Host-associated > Plants > Roots > Rhizosphere ... | reverse complement strand
CACCACGCTGCGCGGCAACAAACCCTGTGCGATTAGAAACTCCTCGATGGAGCAGGGGAGGCTCGCCTCGATCGGCTTGCCGTTGGCAGTGAGAAGTTGAGGTGTCATCTGTCGGTCAATCCGTGAGCGAGCGGGTGGACTTGACACCGAACCCAAAACCTCGAACGCCGAACTTCGCGGTTTCCAGCCGCGGGGAGTTGGACGTTCAAAGTTCGATCTCGGGATTCAATGTTTTCTTTTCACGCCGTCAACGCCCCATCCCAGTCCTTCCACACCGGTTCGTGGCCGAGGCGGCGGATGCGGTCGGCGAGCGGCGGGTGGGTGGAGAACAGCCGCTCCATCGTGGACCGTCCGTCCCCTTGGATCCGCGAGGGCTGATTCAGCCAGAGGTGTCCCGTCGCGTTGTTCGCGGAGCTCATCGCGGTGGGTGCCGTCTTCAGCTTCTCGAGCGCCGAGATCAACCCGGGTGGATACCGCGTGAGGAGCGCCCCTTGCGCGTCCGCGAGGTATTCGCGGTTGCGCGACACCGACAGCTTGATGACCTGGCCGGCGATCGGCGCGAGCGCCATCAGGGCGAACCCCACGATGAATACGATCAGCTCGCCGGCGCCGCCCCCCGAGTCACCCCCGCGACGGCCTCGGAAGCCGCCCCACCACCACGACCGCATGAAGAATTCGGACAACAGGACGGCCGCGCCCACGAGCGTGGCGACGATCGTGCCGAGCAGGATGTCGCGGTCCTGGATGTGCGACATCTCGTGCGCGATAACCCCCTCGAGCTCGACCCGATCCATCAACGACAGGAGCCCCTGCGTCACCGCGATCGAGGAATGCTCCGGGTTACGACCGGTCGCGTACGCGTTCGGCGCCTGCTCGGGAACGACGTAGACGGCCGGCTTGGGCAACCCCGACGCGATCGCGAGGCCCTCGACGAGGTTGTGCAACCTCGGTTCCTCCTCCTTGGTCACGGCTCGCGCTCGCGTAGAGGCGAGCACCATCTTGTCGCCGTAGAAGTACGAAGAGATCGACAGCACGAGGGCCACGACGAGCGCGATGACGATCCCGACCGGGCCGATACCGAACAGGTAGCCGATGAGCCACCCGACCGCCACGACGAACACGATGGAACCCACGACGAGCAGCGCGGTCTTACGTTTGTTCGCCGCGATCTGTTCGTACACGAGCCGTCGCCTAGCCGAGTTCCACCTGGACGGGGCCGCGCGCCGGTTCGTCGATCTCGAAGAACTCCCGCTCGTCGAACCCGAACGCCTTCGCGATCATGTTGGAGGGGAAGGTGCCGATCGCCGTGTTCAGCTTCATGACCTGGTCGTTGTAGAACTGCCGCGCGTACGCGATCTTCGACTCGGTGGCGGTCAGCTCCTCCTGCAGCGCGAGGAAGTTCTGGTTGGCCTTCAACTCGGGGTAGTTCTCCACCACCGCGAGGAGCTGCCGCAGGTTCGACGTGACCTCGTTCTCGGCCCGCGCCTGGGAGCCCACGCCCTCGGCGGCCATCGCGCCGGCCCGGGCTTCGGCGATCCGTTCGAACAACTCCCGCTCGTGCGCGGCGTAGCCCTTGACGGCCTCGACGAGGTTCGGGATCAGGTCGTAGCGGCGGCGGAGCTGGACGTCGATCTGCGACCAGCCGTTCTCGGCCCGCGTCCGGTACGTGACGAGCCGGTTGTACATCCAGACGCCGCCCACGAACACGACCGCCACGGCGGCGAGCACGATCCACAGCAGGGGGCTCATCGCTCCCATCGTATCGGCGTGGGCGAGACCATCGCCCGGCGATACCGCTGTTCGATCGCCTCGGTCACGACGGGCCAGTCGAACGCACTCGCCCGACGCCGGCCTGCATCTCGCAATCGATGGTCGAGCGACAGGTCATCGAGCACGCGGGCGGTGGCGGCGGCGAGCGCCGCCGGGTCCTGCGGCGGCACGAGCAGGCCGTCTTCTCCGTCGCGGATCACCTCCGAGTACCCCGCGATGCGGCTCGCGACGACGGGCACGCCCGCGGCGAGCGCCTCCACCAGCACGATCCCGAAGCTCTCACCCCCGATCGCACACCCCAGGAAGACGTCGCACGCCGCGTGGATCGGGGGCAGGTCCGTGTTGGGCACCGCGCCCAGCATCGTCACGCGGTCGCGGACCGGGGGGGTCAGCGTGCCGATGGCTGCTCGATCTGGCCCGTCCCCGGCCACCACCAGGTGGAGGTCGGGCCGATCAGCCGCGAGCCGGCCGAACGCCTCGACGGCGACCGGGAACCCCTTGCGGCGATCGAGGCGCCCCACGAACAACAGCTTCCTCTCGCCGTCCAGGGGTGCGGGCGCTGCGTGTGCGAACCGACTCACGTCGACCCCGTTCGGGACGATCTCGAAACGGCCGCCGATGCGCCGAGCCGCGAAGCGGGCGGCAGCCTCGGAGACCGCGATGCGGATCGCGAGGCGCCGCGCGACCCGTCGCAGCATCGGGCCGGCTGCGTCGTACAACCACGATCGGCTGGCCGCGGAGTGGAAGGTCCCGACGACGGGCGCCCGGGACGAGAGGGTCGCCCACAGCGACGTGCTCGGTGCGAGTGGCTCGTGCGCGTGAACGACGTCGGGGGCGAAGCACTGGAGCTCGTCGCGCACCGATCGGATCGCCCACGGCCGCGGGTCGATCGGCGCGTTCGAAGCGTTGTAGGGGATGTCGAGTGGCCGGCCGACGGCGCAGACCCCCGTCGGGGTGTGTTCGCCACGGACGGGGGCGAGGACCGCGACCGTATGCCCCCGGGATCGGAGGCGCTCGGCCAGCTCCCCCACGTGCACCTGGACGCCGCCGGAGTCATCCCAGGCATACGGGCAGATCAGGGCGACACGCAGAGCCGCATCATCGCTCATGACGGCCAACCGGGCTGGAACATGTGCCAGTCGGAGGGTGCCGCCGAGATCGCACGTTCGAACTCCCGGCCCATCGCCTCGGTCAGCGACACCACATCGGCACGCCGGTCCCCGGTCATCGGTTTCTCGAGCGGGCTCCCGAACACGCACCGCCAGCCTCGAGGCGTCTGGTAGACCGGGGTCACGAGGAGCGGCGCGCCGGTCGTGATCGAGAGCAGCGCCGGGCCTGCCGGCAGGCGTCGCCGCTTGCCGAACATGGTCACCTCGACCCCACGGCCGGCGAGATCGCGATCGGCGACCAACGCCACGATCCGGTTCTCCCCCAGTCGCTGGGCGAGCTGTTGGCCCACCCTCGCGTCGGCGAGCCCGATGATGTCCATCCCCAGTGCCCGCCGATGCTCGAGGAACAGCTCGAACAACCGCTCGGGCTCGAGCTGCTCGGCCACCGACACGCATGGATGCCCGACGGCGGCGAGCCAGCGTCCGGCGACATCCCAGTTGCCCATGTGCGGGAGCGCACAGATCGCGCCGTGGCCGAGCTCCAAGGCGTCCCAGAGATGCTCGACGTCGACGGCCGCGAACCGTTCTCGCACGGTCTCGTCGCTGTCACGAACGACGTGGAAGGTATCGAACCAGTACCGGGCGTACGACGCGAACGCGTCGCGCGTCGAGACCTCCACGGCCGGATCCGTCATCGAACGGCCGAGGATCTGCGCCTGATTCGCGGCCACGACGCGTCGCACCCCCGGCAGGACGTCGTGCGCGATCAGCCCCGCCCGCCGATACAGACGGCGTCCGATGCGCTCGGGCAAGGCCCGGCCGAGCCACCCCGCCGCTCGATAGGCGTGATAGGCGCTGCCTCCCCCGGACGGTCCCCTCACGCGTCGTCCTCGGGCCTCCGCGCCGACCCGGCAGCGGAGGGCTGGGTCCCACGCTCCTCGCGGGCAACCTGAAGGGTGCGCACCAGGACGGCCATCGCGGAGATCACCGCCACCACCCACAGCGTCCACGACAGCCAGCCCCAGGCCAGCCCTGCAACGACCAGGCCGTACCGGAACCCGCGGGTCACGTGGCTCTCTTCGACGCTGTAGGCGAGCGAGGCCCCCCGTGCCCGCACGTACGAGGACAGCGCGCTGAGTGACAGGGCCACGAGGGCGGCCACCGCGGTCGCCGGTTCGTCGAGCCGCGTCACCCAGGCGATCGAGCCCAGGATCGCCCCGTCCCAGACCCGGTCGAGGAGCTCGTCCAGCATGCGGTCGGTCGGCCCGCCCGCCCCGTGGTTCGCACGGTGCCCGCCCACGAGCAGCATCACCCCCGACCCAGCCGCGAACACAGCTCCGGCCACCGGTTCTCGTGCGATCACCGCCCAGGCCCCCAAGCCCGCCGCGATCCCGCCCGTCGCCAGCGTGGCGCGGGTGATCGCGGTGCCCGGCGGCTGTCGCTCGAATCGCACCATGAGGGGACCGCCGGAGCGTAGCAAGGAGCAACTTCAGTACGATGCCAGCTCGTCCCCACGTGAGGAGTTCCGGGTTGAAGACGTACGACGCCAAGGACATCCGCAACGTCTTGCTGGTCGGTCACGGGGGGGCCGGGAAGACCACCCTGCTCGAGGCCATGCTGTTCACCTCGGGAGCCCTGACGCGGATGGGGCGCGTCGAGGACGGCAACACGGTCTCGGATCACGACCCGGACGAGCAACGCAAGAGCATCTCCGTCTCGCTGGCGATGGCACCGGTCGAATGGAACGGCGTCAAGATCAACGTGCTCGACGCCCCCGGCTACGCCGACTTCATCGGCGACGTCCGTTCGGCGATCCGCGCGGCCGACGCCGTCATCGTGGTCGTCTCGGCGGTCGACGGGGTGGAGGTCCAGACCGAGGCGGCGTGGGAGCTCGCGGTCGAGGAGGGACTCCCCCGCGCGATCTTCGTGAACAAGCTCGACCGCGAACGTTCCGACTTCCAAGGCACGCTCGACCAGCTCGTCTCCGCCTTCGGGAACCAGGTCGCCCCGTTCGAGCTGCCGATCGGCGCTGAACACGAGTTCCGAGGCGTCGCCGACCTCCTGCATGAGAAGGCCGACCTGTATCCGGACGGTCCCAGGGCCGAGGAATCGGAGTGGCCCGACGATCTGCATGCGATGGCCGATCCAGCACGCGAGAAGCTGATGGAGGCGGTCGCGGAGTCGGACGACGCCCTGATCGAGGAGTACCTCGAGCAGGGAACGCTCCCCGAGGAGCACATCGTGTCGGGGGCGAAGGACGGGTTCGCGCGGGCGCGGCTCGCCCCGGTCATCGTCGGTTCCGCCGAGAAGGCGATCGGTATCGATCGCCTGCTGGACTTCATCGTCGAGGAGTTCCCCTCACCCGTGGATCGCGCACCGATCACGGTGGTCGGCAAGGGTGGCGCCGACGCCGAGCGCGGCTGTGACCCCGCCGGCCCGACGACCGCGTTCGTGTTCAAGACGGTCTCCGACCCGTTCGTCGGCCACATCACGATGTTCCGTGCGTTCAGCGGGTCGGTGCGACCCGACACGACGGTCCACAACGCCACGCAGGGCACCGACGAGCGGATCGGCCAGCTCTTCACGCTCGTCGGCAAGGAGCACGACTCGGTGCCGGCCGTCTCCGCAGGCGACATCGGAGCGGTGGCGAAGCTCCAGCACGCGCACACCGGCGACACGTTCAGCGACAAGTCCGACCCCGTCCAGCTCGCCCCGCTCGAGCTCCCCGAACCCCTCCTGGCGTATGCGATCGCCCCGAAGACCAAGGGTGACGAGGACAAGCTCGCGACCGGGCTCGCTCGCTTGCGAGAGGAGGACCCGACGCTGCGCGTGTCCCGCAATGAGGAGACCCACCAGACCGTGATGCACGGCATGGGCGAGGCCCACCTCGAGGTGATGATCGAACGCCTGAAGCGGAAGTTCGGTGTCGACGTCACCACCGCGCCCGCCAAGATCGCGTACCGCGAGACGATCCGGGGGAAGGCGTCGGCCGTTGGCCGGCACGTGAAGCAGACCGGCGGCCACGGCCAATACGCGGTCTGCAACATCGAGATCGAACCGCTCCCCCGAGGCGAGGGGTTCGTCTACGAAGACAAGATCTTCGGCGGCGCCATCCCGCAGCAGTTCATCCCGAGCGTCGAGAAGGGCATCGTCAAGACGATGTCGGAGGGGGTGATCAGCGGCAACCCGATGGTCGACGTGAAGGTGGTGTTGGTCGACGGGAAGTTCCACGCGGTGGACTCCTCGGACATGGCGTTCCAGATCGCGGGATCCATCGCGCTGAAGGACGCGGTCGAGCAGGCGGGTGTGGCGTTGCTCGAACCCGTCGTCGACCTCGAGGTCATCGTGCCCGAATCGTTCACCGGCGACGTGATGGGCGACCTCAACGCCAAGCGGGGCAAGATCGCCGGCATGGAACAGATCGGCGGAGGGAAGCAGCGCATCAGGGCCCAGGTTCCGCAAGCCGAGGTCGCGCGCTACGTGATCGACCTGCGGTCGATGACCGGCGGCCGTGGAGCGTTCTCGATGACCTTCAGCCACTACGAGGAGCTGCCGCAGCACCTAGCGCAGCGCGTGATCGACGAGTATCAGAAGGCGCGCGAGGAAGCGCACAAGAAGTAGCCCGTCGCCGGTCGGCGTGCGTCAGGCGTTCTCGACCAGGAACGGCAAGACCGCCGACTCGAACGCCTCCGGCGCGCGGAGGTTCACCACGTGGTCGGCGTCGATCGCGATCGCACGGCCGTCCAGCACCTCGCGTGCGATCAGTTCCGCGCATCGTTTCGAGTCCGGCGGGTCATGCTCGGCCACCACCACCAACGTCGGCACGTCGATGTCGCCCAGGCGAACGGCAGCGGGCGGGTCGATCCCGATCTCGGCGCTCTCATCCATCGTCATCTCATGGATGTTGTCGAAGGCGATCCGCCGGATCGCAGCACCACCCTCGGAATCCACCCCCAGCGGCGCCCAGATCTCGAGCCGGAGGTCTTCGGCGTGTTCGAGATCACCAGCCTCGATCGCGCGTTGGATGGGAGCACCGCGTTGCTCCCACCAGTCCTCCTCCTCTTCCAGCGCCTCGAACCCGCCGAGTCCCGGCGCCACTGCGACCAGCGCGGTGATCCTCGACGGCTCGGTCAGCGTGAAGTCGATCGCGGCCGCCCCGCCCATCGAGCAACCCACGAGCGCGGTCTCGTCGGCCCCGACCTCGTCCAGCAGGGCGCGGAGGTCGTCGACGTGCGAGTAGGGTGCGCCGGTCAGCCGGCTCGACCGGCCGTACCCCCGGAAGTCGTATCGCAGCACCCGGAACCGATCGGACCACGCATCGAACTCGCGATCCCAGACGCGCGAATCCCACAGGCCCGGGTGCAGGAACGTGGCCCATGGCCCCTCACCCCGTGTCTCGAACCAGAGGCGCGCTCCGTCGGAGAGCTCCAGGTGGCCCGTCCGCGTGGTCACCGTTCGAACCCCGGGGCCAGCTTCCGCGCCGTCTCCGCGAGGAGCTCCGGCAACACGCGCGTCTGGCCCACGACCGGCATGAAGTTCGTGTCACCGCTCCAGCGCGGCACCAGGTGCCAGTGGAGGTGGCCCGGGATCCCGGCGCCGGCGATCGCACCGAGGTTCATCCCCACGTTGAAGCCGTGGGGATCCGAGACGCTGCGAAGCGCTCGGAGGGACCGTTGCAGCATGCGCTGGAGCTCGAGCTGCTCGTCGTCGGTCAGGTCCTCGACGTCGGCGGCGTGGCGCACCGGCACGATCAGCAGGTGTCCCGGGTTGTAGGGGAACTTGTTCAGGACCACGTACGCGAGCGCGCTGGTCGCGAGCACGCGCTCGGGGTCTCCTTCCGGGAGCTCGCAGAATACGCACCCGCGGTCGTCCTCCCCGTTCTCCTTCGCCGCCTGGATGTACTCCATCCGCCATGGGCTCCAGAGGTGCTCCACGTCACCCTCCCAGGGCCGACTGCGTCACGGAGCGGGTCGCGACCTCGTCGCCGAGCGCCGCGAACAGCTCGTCGAGCTTCGTCCCGGTGTGCTCGACGCCGGCCCGATCCCGGACCGTGTACGTGCCCGCCTCCAGGTCGCGGTCGCCCACAACCACGGTGTAGGGGGCCTTCGCGAGCTGGGCCGCACGGATCTTCTTCCCGACCGACTCCTTGGAGTCGTCGACCTCCGCCCGCAGGCCCGACGAGCGAGCCCGCCCGGCGAGCTCGGCGGCGGCCGCGACGTGGCGATCGGCGACCGGCACGAACCGGATCTGTTCCGGCGAGAGCCACAGAGGGAACGCCCCCGCGTAGTGCTCGGTCAGGATCCCGAAGAACCGCTCCACCGATCCGAACAGCGCGCGGTGGATCATGATCGGTCGGTGACGCTCGCCGTCAGCCGCCGCGTAATGCAGGTCGAACCGTTGCGGGAACTGGAAGTCGAGCTGGATCGTTGACATCTGCCAGGTCCGGCCGATCGCGTCGCGTGCCTGCACGCTGATCTTCGGTCCATAGAACGCCCCCCCGCCCTCGTCCATCACGAGCGGGACGTCCATCTCTTCAGCCGCTTGCCGCAGTGCCTCGGTCGCTTCGGCCCACTCCTCGTCGGACCCGACCGCTTTGCCCTCCGGCTTGGTCGACAGCTCCATGTAGAACTCGTCCAACCCGTAGTCGCGCAGCAGGTTCAACACGAAGGTCAGCAGCGACCGGAGCTCCCCGTCGACCTGCTCCCGGGTAGTGAAGATGTGCGCGTCGTCCATCGTGAGGCCGCGCACACGCGTGAGCCCGTGCACGACGCCCGACAGCTCATAGCGATACACGGTGCCGAACTCGAACAAGCGCAGCGGCAGCTCCCGGTAGCTCCGCGTGCGGCTGCGATAGATCAGGATGTGCATCGGGCAGTTCATCGGCTTGAGGTAGTACTCGGTGCCGCCGTCGAGCTCCATCGGCGGGAACATCCCGTCGGCGAACCAGGTCAGATGGCCGCTGATCTCGAACAGCTCCGACTTCGTGATGTGCGGGGTGTACACGAACTCGTAGCCTGCTTCCTCGTGCCGCAGGCGTGAGTAGTCCTCCATGAGGCGCCGGATCAGGCCCCCCTTGGGGTGGAACACCGCGAGACCCGAGCCGATCTCCTGCGGGAACGAGAACAGGTCGAGCTCGAGCCCCAGCTTCCGATGATCGCGTCGCTCGGCCTCTTGGAGGCGCTCGACATGCGCGTCGAGATCCTCCTGGGTCGCCCACGCGGTGCCGTAGATCCGCGTGAGTTGCGGATTGGACTCGTCGCCACGCCAGTACGCGCCGGCGACGTTCGTCAGGGTGAACGCCCCGAGCCGACCCGTGTGCGGGACGTGTGGGCCCATGCACAGATCGACCCACTCGTCATTTCGGTACAAGCTGACCACGTCGCCGGCGCCGGCCTCGCCTTCGATCTGCTCGTCACCGAGCGCGTCGATGATCTCGAGCTTGAACGGCTGATCCGCCAAGCGCTCCTTCGCCTCCGCGCGCGAGACCTCCTCGCGGATGAAGGGCTGGTTGCGCTTGACGATCTGGCGCATCCTCCGCTCGATCTTCGGCAGGTCGGAGGCGTGGAGCGGTTCGGGCAGATCGAAGTCGTAGTAGAAGCCGTCCTCGATCGCGGGACCGATCGCGTACCTCGCCCCCGGGTATAGGTCGCAGACAGCCTGGGCCAACACGTGGGCGGTGGAGTGGCGCAGGATGTGGAGCCCCTCGTCGGACGCCGGGGCGATCGATTCGACCACGGCGTCCCCCGCTGGGACGAACGACAGGTCCCGCAGTTCCCCGTTGACGCGGGCGGCGATCGTCCCCTTCGGCAGGACGGCGCCGACCGGCTCCCCCTCGGGAAGCTCGGTGGTGGCACCGTCGGGCAGCGTCACGGTCGGCATCGCGCCATGATAGCGACCGCCTCTCGGCGGACCGCCGAGCGCTACTCGTACGAGATGGCTTGGAGCACGTTCAGCTTCGCCGCGCGTCGGGCGGGCCAGATCGCCGCGAGCACGCCGATCACCCCCGCCACGATCAGCATGAAGACGAGCTGGCCGAACGGGATCGCGAGTCGGTCGATCCCGACGTCGGACAACGCCTGCTGCATCGCGACGCCGAACAGGATCCCGACCACGAGACCGAGCAGGGCACCGAGGACGGCGATGATCACCGCCTCGACGCGGACCATCCGCTTGACCTGCCGCCGGCTCATCCCGACGGCGCGGAGGAGGCCGAGCTCGCGGATCCGCTCGTAGATCGAGAGGCCGAGCGTGTTCACGATGCCGAACGCCGAGATGAACACCGAAAGGATCAGCAGCACGTACACGATCGCGAAGAGTTGATCGACCTGCTGGATGTACGCCTGCTTGGTCTCCTCCTGATCGTTGACCTCGACGCTGGGATAGTCACGCGCCACGAGCGTTTCGACGCGCTCACGTGCGGTCGCCTGATCGACGCCAGCGGCGTACTTCAGGAAGACCGCGGAGTCGAGTTGCTGGGCGACGTTCGCGTCGTACGTGTCGACCGAGACCGCGTAGTCGTTCAGGAGGGCGTTGGGCTCGAAGGTGCCGACGACGGTGAGCCTCTGCGTGCCGGTGCGCGCGAACTCCATCGGGACCACGTCGCCGACCGTGAATTCCTTCGAATCCGCCTCGGTCCTCGAGACGACGACGCTGTCGGGCTTCGAGAGGTCGGTGATCGATCCCGAACCCATCTCGATGTTCGCGACGTCGGTGATCGTCTCGGGATCGATCCCGACCGGGAACGTCGTCGAGGACTCGACCTTCGCCTCGGCGCCCTGCCGCAGCGAGGAGACAGCGGCGAAGCTGGGGTCGGACGACAGATCCCTGGCGAGCTGCGGTGAGAACGGTGAGAACCCGGACGCCGTCAGCATGAGGTCGGACCGGATCGTCTGATCGAGGACCGCCGTCACCGACGACTTGAGCGATGCCGCGAACACGGCGACGAACGCCACGACCAGGGCCGGGCTGG
>Ga0081455_10008266_pt1 | contig 10850 bp, 15 predicted proteins | sample TabmetS3T2R1_FD_70207 | JGI IMG/M metagenome (GOLD analysis project Ga0081455, IMG submission 70207) | Tabebuia heterophylla rhizosphere microbial communities from the University of Puerto Rico - S3T2R1 | ecosystem: Host-associated > Plants > Roots > Rhizosphere ... | reverse complement strand
GACGGCGGCCAGTTGCTCGGTCCACTCGTCGAACACGGTGCCGATCGCCTCGTTGAGCAGGCCCTCCTTCGACCCGAAGTGGTAGCCGATCGAGGCGAGGTTCGTCCCCGACTCGGCCACCAGGTCGCGCGCGGTGATGCGCGCGTAGCCCCGGGTTTCCAGTAGCCGGCGCGCGGCGGCGAGCAGCTCCTCGCGGTGCCCCACGAGCGTGAGCGTAGCCCCGCGGTCTAGACGCTCGTCATATACGCGCGTATAAATCGAAGGCGTGAGTGTCGACGGCCTGCCACCGGGACCGCGACTACCCGTCGGTGTCCAGACCCTGCTGTTCGGCAAGTACCGGCACCGCTACCTGCCGGCGATGCACCGCCGGTACGGCGACCTGTTCACCCTGCGCATCGCCCCGCACGCCCGCCGGCTGGTGCTGATCAGCAAGCCCGAGGACATCCGCACGGTGTTCACCGGCGCCACCGACGTGTTCCACGCCGGCGAGGGCAACGCCATCCTCGGCCCGGTCATGGGCGACCACTCGGTGCTGCTGCTCGACGAGTCCGAGCACCTGCGTATCCGCCAGCTGCTGATGCCGGCGTTCAACGGCGCGGCGCTGCGCGGTTACCGCGACCTGGTCGCCCGGCTGGCCCGGTCCGAGGCGCGGCGCTGGCCGACCGGGCGGGCGATCCGGGCGCACGACCGGATGAGCGCGCTGACCCTCGAGGTGATCCTGCAGGTCGTCTTCGGCGTCACCGACGAGCGAAGGCTGGCCGAACTGCGGCCACCCGTCGGTCGCGTCGTCGCCGTCAATCCCATCGTCATGCTCGGCTGGTTCTACCCGCGGCTGCAGCGGGTGTGGCCGTGGCGGCAGTTCGCCGACATCCAGCGCGAGTTCGACCGGCTGCTCTACGCCGAGATCGCCGCCCGCCGGCAGGCCGACCTGACCGATCGCACCGACGTGCTGTCCCAGCTGCTGGCCGGCGGCGGCCTGACCGATGCCGAGATCCGCGACAACCTGGTCACCCTGCTGCTGGCCGGGCACGAAACGACGGCGACTGCCCTGGCCTGGGCACTGCACGAACTGGCCCGCCGCCCGGACGTGCTGCGCCGGGCCCAGCGTGCAGCCGACGAGGGCGACGACGCCTACCTCGAGGCGGTCGCCAAGGAGTCGCTGCGCCTTCATCCGGTGATCTATGAGGTGGCCCGCAAGCTCAAGGCACCCGTCGAGGTGGGCGGATACCGGTTACCCAAGGGCGCAACCGTGATGCCGGCGATCGGCATCGTCCAGTCCGATCCGGTGCACTACCCCGACCCGGCCGACTTCGACCCGACCCGGTTCCTGCGTGCGCCGCTGCCGGCGAACACCTGGATCCCTTTCGGTGGCGGCGTGCGCCGCTGCCTGGGCGCCGGCTTCTCGCTGATGGAGGCGACGGAGATCCTGCGCGAGATGTTGCGGATGTACGACGTCGCGCCGGCTCGCCCCCGGCCCGAGCGGCCGGTCAGCCGCAACGTGACGCTGGCGCCGTCGCGCGGAACTCAGGTAATCGTTACCGCCCGCGACCTAAGCTGCGCCAATGGCTGAGATGAGCATGAACCGGGTGATCCACGGTGCCTTCCGCCGCGACCTGAACCGCTTCGACAGCGCGCTGGCCCAGCTGGCCGCGGGCGACGACCGCCGGGCCGGCCAGCTGGGCGTCGCGTGGGACAACTTCTACAGGCAGCTCACCATCCACCACCACAGCGAGCACCGGATCGCCTGGCCGGCGCTGCGCAAGGCCGGCGTCAGCGAGGAGCTGATCACCCAGCTCGACGCCGAACACGACCGGATGGCCAGCGCACTCGACGCCGCCAACGAGGCGATGGGCGCCGTGCGGCGTACCCCCACCGCCGAGACGATCAAGGCGGCCCGTGAGGCGATCGGCACGCTGCGCACCGTCGCGGTCGAGCATCTCGATCACGAGGAGGCCGAGCTCGAGCCGTTCCTGCTGCAGAACGAGAACAACCCGATCATCAAGGCGATGGGCCGCGACATGGGCCGCGAGCTCAAACCGCCGCAGGCCGGCGTCTTCTTCGCCTGGCTGCAGGACGGCGCGACCAGCGACGAGAACGCCGCCCTGCGACGGACCGTCCCGGGGCCGGTCATCACGATCATCGGCGGCGTCTTCGGCGGCAAGTACCGCCGGACGGTCGCCCCGGTCTGGCGCTAGCCCACCGCTACTTCGCGAGAGGCAGCGCGCCGGCCACCTCGTCGACGTGGCCGGCCAGCAAGAAGTCCATGTCAGTCACCCCGCCGGAGCTGTGCGTGACCAGCGAGACGTGGATCGTCCGCCACCGCAGGTCCAGGTCCGGGTGGTGGTCGATCTCCTCGCAGATGGGGGCCAGCCGGGAGATGAACTCGACCGCTGTCGGGAAATCGGCGAATTCGATCGACCGGCGCAATGCCTCTGTGCTGCCGGACCAGTCGGCGTGCAGACCGGCCAGCCGCTGGTCGATGACGTCCTGAGTGAGCAGTTCGCGCGACATGACCGCACCTCTCATCACCTAGATTCGCGCCCACCGTAGCTCCAGTGGATACTCTCGCCCGATGAGTTCGAGCTATTGCGGAGTCGCCACGTGAGCGACGACCGGCTGGTCTGGATCGACTGCGAGATGACCGGCCTCGAGCTTCGCCGGGACGCCCTCATCGAGATCGCGGTCGTCGTCACCGACGCCGAGCTGAACCCGCTCGACGAAGGCATCGACATCGTCATCCACACCCACGACGACATCCTCGACACGATGGTGCCGTTCGTGAAGGAGATGCACGAGACGTCCGGGCTGACGTCGGCCGTACGCCGGTCCACGGTCACCCTCGGCGATGCCGAGCAGCAGGTGCTCAGCTACGTCCGCGGGCACGTCGCCGAGCCCAAGACGGCGCCCCTCTGCGGCAACTCGATAGCCACCGATCGCGGCTTCATCGCCCGCGACATGCCGGCGCTCGACGAGTTCCTGCACTACCGCATGATCGACGTCTCGTCGATCAAGGAGCTGGCCCGCCGCTGGTACCCGCGCGTGTACTACGCCCAGCCGGCCAAGGGTCTGGCTCACCGTGCGCTGGCCGACATCCGCGAGAGCGTGCAGGAGCTCGCCTACTACCGGCAGACCCTGTTCGTGGCGCTTCCGGGGCCGTCCACCGACGAGGCGCAGGCCGCGGCCAAAGCGGTGCTGGGCGGCTCAGCGGACCCTGTAGACTGACGCGGCTCGCCTGATGGCGGGCTCATGGTGGGTGTAGCTCAGCTGGTAGAGCATCTGGTTGTGGTCCAGAGGGTCGCGGGTTCAAGTCCCGTCACTCACCCCAACGATTCCGGGGGCTTCGGCCCCTGGACACAACGCCTGGCCGGTCGGTACAGCAGCGAAGTACAGCAGTAGCCCTATTTGCAGGCTGTCGCCGAGCCGCTTCAGCGCGGCCCGCGTCGCGGGCGACGAGGCTTCGGTGTAGATCTCTATGGTGATCGCGATCTGAGCGTGTCGCAGGATCGCCATCGCCACCCGAGGATGCGCATCAAGATCAGCCAACAGGGTCGCGCACGTGTGGCGCGCATCGTCGACCTCGATCCGCCGCACCCCGGACCGCTTCGCGCCGGGCTAAAGTTGCGCGGCTCGATCGGCGTTCCGAACCGCGCCCTGAAGATCAGACCGAACTCCTGCCAGACATCACCGCCAGACATCAGCAGCAGCAGCGGCCCGCGGCTTGTCGGCCGGCGGTCAGGCATGCGGCAGCGCGCGCCGACAGCCGGACATGTCGCTAACCCGTCCTGAACAGCCACCGGTCCCAGCCGAGCTGACGGCGCGTCTCGCGGAACGCCTCGAGCTCGCTCGGCGATATCGAGCACTGCACGTTGGAGCAGGAGCCATCGCTTTCCCCGGCCCAGTACTCAACGACGCCGCCGCCGGGCTCGCCGGCCAGGAGCGTCAACATGCGCACCTTCCACGCGCTGCCGCACACCGGGCACGGGTGCACAAAGTCGAGGCTCACCGCCATGACGCCCTCCCACCGCCAAACGCGCGCTGGCACATTGTCCACGGTTCGGCGCCACTCCGGCATCACCCCGACCGGGTGAACATTCCTGCCGTATCGCAAGTTCCGCTCAACAGCGAACCAAGCACCAGGCGCGGGGACACCGAGTCCCGCCGCAGGTGCGCGACCTCGTCACCCTGGCCACGGAAGTCGACCGCGCCGCCGACACCGCCGTCGCCGGCCTTCGACAACACGGATACTCCTGGGCCGACATCGCCAGCCGACTCGGCATCACCGCCAAGCCGCGCAACGACGATGGCGTGACACAGGGGTCGCGTGAGCGCCCAGCCGGTACTACGCTCCTACAAGGCTTGTAGTAGTTCTGGGCCGAAGGGGGACCAGCAATGTCTCAACAACCATCGTCAGTGCGCAAGACACCGATCGTTGTCCCAGTGCTACTGGGCCTGCTCGGTGTCGTCCTCATCGTTGTCGCCGTCGTGTACTTCACCGAGAACGCCCACCAGCTGCCGGCGTTCTTCCCCGGCCACGAGGCCGGCGCGGCCGGGACGCACCACCACCACACCAAGCACGCCATCCTCGCGCTCGTGCTCGGCATAATCGCGCTCATCGGCGCCTGGATGACCGCCCCACGGAAGGCCGCAAGCTGAGCGACCGGACAACACCGCCGCCTGAAACGTCAGCACAGAATCCGCGCCGAACACCCTGGACAGCGGGGGACCGCAAATGCGGTCGGGGGGCATCACCGTATTGGCCCCCCGCTGCCATCCAGACAGCCAAAAGCACGGTCACCCGCCGGGCATCACTGGACAACTCACAGACTCGCCGTCCAGGGGCACGCGCGAAACGCGGGAGCGTCTCGATACCGCTACGAAGTGCAGCAGCGATATTGATCGGCAACGCACCTATGCTCATCGCGTGGCTCGGAAGCCGATCAATCGCTGGTTGGTGTTCGGTACGGTCTTGGGCGTCGTCGGCTTCGTGCTGAGCTCTCTGCTCGTCGCCTGGATCAACAATTGGTTCGTATCCGCGGCTTGGTCGGTGCTCGTGCTCGCCGTCCTTCTTGAGCCGCTCTACGAGTGGTGGATGCGGCGCCGGTGCTCGCAACGCATGGCCTGGCCGCCCACCTGAGTGGTCTCGGTCGCGTGACGACGGCGAGGCTCGACCAGCCAACGGAAAGCGCCTGGGCGCAGACCACGCAACGGGCCGCCAGTAGCCGGTGAACGATCACCAGCACCAGCGGCCCGCGCCTCGTGCTCGGCCGCACCCCCTCTGGCGGCCGGGCGCGTCTCTAGCCCGCCTCCGACAGCGACGGATCCCAGCCAAGTCGACGGCGCATCTCGCGATACGCCGAGGCCTCCCTCGGCGATATCGAGCACCGCGGATTCGAGCAGCCACCCGAGCCGGCCGGAACCCAGTAGTGGTCGTCGTCGTAGCCACCGCCGACCACAACCGGCTGCATGCGCACCTTCCAGGCGCTGCCGCACCGCGGACACGGATGCGCGTAGTCGAAACTCATCGCCATGACGGCCTCCCCCGTCGAAAGCGGCTCCTCTTATGTTGCGACATCACGCAACGCTCCGAAATCCACCGATCGGCCGAACCTTTCCGTCGTCGCCCATGTCGCCTGGTCGGCGAAGTCGGACCGAGCCACCGATGCAGCCGTCGCTGATAAGGCATCACGCGCAGGCAGCGGAGGCCACGCCGCGCCCCCCGCCCAACGTCGCAGCCCCCACTGCGCTTCGAGGCCGTTGTGTGCTGAGGTGAAGGTGAGTGGCCACAACGGCCATGTGAGCCGTTCTACCCAGCCACGGACACGGGCAAACAACGGGCAACGCGGTCCCGCCGGTATCCCCCACTGTCATCGCTTCGGACCGAATGCCAAGGCACAAAGGCGCCAGCACGGCTCCGGAGTACAGCAGACGATCGCCCCGAGCCGGGTTGACCGCCGCGGACACGGCCTAGCGGAATCGAGGATCGTCGTCTCGTCCGTTGGCTCGCGCCGACTCGTCGTGGCCGAGCAACGCTCCTGTCCGAGCGGCCGCACCGCGAGCGAAGTCCTTGTGCGCCTGGAAACCACCCAGGCCGTAGATGGCGCCCATCGCGAGGACGGCGTTGACCAGCACAAGCGGTCCGACCAGCCATCGGACCGGCCCGAACGCCGCGTCCACCGCAGCCGCCCACAGCCATCCGTCGACCGCGAGCAAGGTGATCACCACCGCAAGCCGCATCGACACTGCCGCCCCGCGACGCCGGCGACCCAGCCGAATGGCCCATCCGCCCACGGCCAGCACCGTCAGACCGATCACGATGCCGATGAACAGGCCGCCCACCACGCCACCACCCTCCCGCCGAATCACCACGAAGCCAGCAGGCACGGTAGCCCGGATGAGAGCGGACCTGCACCTGACCTTAGAGGCCGTGTCACTCACCCCCACACGGGCCTGGGCAGCGCCTCCAGTACGCGGAGGACGTCGATCCCACCCGTGCTAAAGTTGCGATCCGGCCCACTGAGGTGGGCCGAACGTTTGACCGGCGCCGCTAGCTCAACTGGCAGAGCAGCTGACTCTTAATCAGCGGGTTCGGGGTTCGAGTCCCTGGCGGCGCACCCAGTGTCTCGGAGGCAGATAACGCTTTCAGCATCGACCAAAGATGATCTCTGTCCATGAATAGCTGACTGCCGCTCAATAGAAGTCGCTGAGGCGATCCGACCGCAACGACACCGGCGACTGTCCAGCCGATCACCGCTTACGTGGCACCGACGCCTGGCCGACGGCATGACCGTCGCTGAGATCACCACTGAACTGCCCGACCTCACACCCGAGGACGTGGCCGAGGCGCTGCGCTACGCCGCAGAGGCCGTCCGCGAGCGCGAACTGCCGCTGCGCCACTCGGCATGAGGTTCCTGCTTGACAACAACCTCTCCCCCAAGCTCGCCGAATTCCTGCGCGCCGCCGGCCACGACGTGGTACACGTGCGCGACATCGGCCTGGGCAGCGCGACCGACACCGTCGTCATCGACGAAGCCCGCGCGCAGAGCAGGATGCTCATCAGCGCCGACACCGACTTCGGCACCCTGCTCGCCCGCACCCACGCCACCACGCCCTAGTTCCTGCTCATCCGGCGCGCCAGCGGACGGCGCGCCTCCGAGCAGGCAGCGATCATCCTGAGCAATCTCAACGTCGTCCAAGCCGACCTGAACGCCGGCGCCATCGTGGTTCTTGGCGAGGCGACGCTACGCATCCGCCGACTCCCGATCGAGGCACCTGGCCAGGGTGGATAACCGTCGATCGCGCGTGCACGGGCAGCAGCGGCGGCGCGCTCAGATCGGACGTTCTGGCGACGACCCAAGGTGTGTCGCGGTTAGCCCACGTTCACCGGGCATTTCATCGGGCGGGTCTCATGGGACGGGCCGTCGGGTGGCGGCCGAGGCGAGGCCGAGCCAGGTGTGCCGGTTGCCTGCCCAGCACCGGCCGACCTTCGCTGCGTTGCGGCTGTCTCGTCCATCGCGTCCAGTTCCGTTGCTGATCCACAGTGCGGGAGTTTTGGGTGTCCAGTGATCCATTGCGCTCGCGAAGCCGCGAGCCGATCGTCATGAAGCAGTGGTTGCGCTCCAGCTCCTCACGCGGCTGGAGCACCCAGTGCCGGCCCTCGCCGAGGGTGAGTGGTGTGCGACCTCAGCGTGGTCGCGATTGCCCGCAAGGCTTGCTCTGGTCGAGACTGCCTACTGGCCGGGCGGTGGGCGGTCGATGTCACACGCCCGCTGCCACAGCGGCGGCCTCCGGGTGGGCTACGTGGCCCGGCTGCTTGTCAAGCAGGAGCTGGATGTGCACGGTGAGCAGGTCGGCGCCGAGCACGCGCACGTTGATCGCGTTGAGGGTGCGTAATGGGTGCCAGCGAATGATGCGACGCTGGCGGGCGAGCGCGTCATCGTTGGGCAGGATCGTCGCGATGCCTAGTATCCAGCGATAGCGCCAGCCGACGCGAAGCCGCACCCGCACCCGTGGATCGTGCTGGATGTTGCGCACGTAGCCCGCCTGCAGCCCGTGCTCGGCGATGATCCAGGACGAGTTGCCCTTGCGTCCGTTGCCGACCGGGGTGCGTCGGAGTCGTCCGGTGGTCCGGCCGCGGGTCTCCAGGATCGCCAAGCCCAGTGGGTTGAGACCAATCGCCAGCAGCGCCCGCATGAGCGGGTTTATGGTCCAGCGTTGGAAGGTACGCACGATCAGGATCTTGACGCGTCGGCTGCGCGCAGTGACGGCGAGCAGGGCGAGGTAGATGCTGGTCTGCACGATCGGGGAAGTCATGTCCCGACCGGGGTCGAGCGCGAAGATGCCCCAGACCAGGGCCAGCGCGGTGGCGGTGCCGGCGAGTAGACCTCGCGGGATCTTCATACGACTGTATTGCTTCATACGACTGTATGATGCGCAGGCATGGAGCACATGTCAAATCGCCGACCACGCGAGACCGCGGTCACCGAGGCCGTGTTGGCCATCGTCGCCCAGCGCGGCCTCGACCAGGTCAGCGTCCGAGAGGTCGCCACGGCCGCAGGTGTCTCGATCGGCACCGTGCAGCACTACTTCCCGACCAAACAGCGGATGCTCGCCGCGGCCTACACCGAAACCGTGCGACGCATCCGCGCCCGGCTCGAAGCGCTACCCCTCGGCGCCGACCCACGACGCAACATGACACTGGTGCTACGCGAACTGCTACCACTCGACGAGCAGCGCCGCACGGAGACCCGCGTCTACCTAGCATTCGCCGCGGCGGCCGCGACCTCACCCAGCCTGGCCGAGATCCAGCAGTCAGTACTGACCGAATTGCACACCGCTCTCACCGACGCATTCGCCCAGGCTTGGAGCAACGCAGCGACTCGCACACGCTGCCGGCTCGCCGCACACGCCACGATCGCCCTCGCCGACGGGCTCGCGCTGCACGCCGTGACCACCACCGGGTGGCTACGCAGCCGCCGGCTCACCGCCACCGCCGATCTCGTGATCGAAGCGCTCCTGAGCAGTTGAATGCGATGCAGCGATCTTGGTCAGCAGGCGCGCGAATAGTCACACGGGACACACATGTGTCGACAACGAACGTGCGCGCCACCTGTATGTGGTCAGCGTCGCGCGAGTCGGCGGCGGCACAGGGCACGACGTGGGCGGTGGTCGGCGGGTAAGCCGGTCGGGCTGCGCCGTGCTCATGGTTATGGTGTCTGACCGTCAGCGAGCGTGATCTGCCAGAGGTAGTCCGACAACCCTGTCAGTGCCTCTCGCGTTTCCATCTGTTGCCGTGGGGCCTCCCAAGACTGCCGACCCTGCATAAGCGAGTGGCCGCGTCAGTCGCAGGTGTGCTGTCTGGAGCGGGGCGCGAGTAGTCCGGTAATCGTCAGTGCGACGACGTCGCGGATGATCTCGGTGAAGTCCATCTGGGTGGCGGCCACGGCAGGATCTGCCTCGTAGGCGGCTCGTAGCGCCGGGGTGGGTTGAGTTTGCGGCCAAGCCCCGGCGGTCATGAGCAGGGTGTGCGCGATCGCCAGGTAGGCCTGTGCGGTGGCGAGTTCGGGAAGCACGCGCATGATCGCATGGACGATCACGTCAACCTCGGCGGCGATCGCGTGCTTGTGCCGCAGTGCGACGTCGGTGGAGATGTTGCGTTCAAGTACGGCCGACTGAGCGCTGAGCAGGTCGCACATGACAGTCCGCGCGGCGACCGAGGCGGCGACGGTGCCGGCGACCCGGGCAACGCGCTTGTCCCGTGACGCCCGTGAGGGCGTGAGGGCATGCTCCAATTCCTGCCCCCACTGGTGCAGTTCCACGTCGAGCAGGTCCAACAGGATCGCCTCGCGGGACTCGAAGTAGCGCAGCACGTTCGACTTGGCCAGCCCGACCCGGCGGGAGATCTCGTTGAGACTGACCGCCGCGACCGGCATCTCGCTCAACATGCTCGAGGTGGTCTCAAGGATTGTCCGGCGACGTTGCTCGCGCTGCTCCTGGCTGCGCGCCCGCTGAAACTCCACCCCCGACATATTACAGACCGGCCATCTCTTGTGTATAGACCAGTGGTGCGTTAATGTCGACCTAGACAAGAGACCACCAGTCTCCAAAGGGGTGGAGCATGGCATACGAGGTACCAGACCAGACCGGCAAGCTCGCCGTCGTCACCGGGGCGAACAGCGGCACCGGCAAGGAGGCCGCCCGAGGACTAGCCGGTGCCGGAGCGAGCGTGGTCATCGCGGTGCGCACCATCGCGAAGGGCGAGGCCGCACGCCAGGACATCCTCGCTCAGTACCCGCAGGCCGAGGTGCAGGTCCGCCGCCTCGACCTGGCCGACCTGTCCAGCGTGAGGCAGTTCGCCGATCAGCTGATCGCCGACGGGCGCCCGGTCGACCTGGTGCTGAACAACGCCGGCGTGATGATGCTCCCGCAGCGCCACGAGACCGCCGACGGGTTTGAGACCCAGTTCGGCACGAACGTCCTGGGTCACTTCGCGCTGACCGTGCGGCTGCTGCCGCTGCTGTTGCGCTCGGCCGCGCCGCGGGTTGTCACGATGTCGAGCGGCAATCAGGCGCCCCTCGATTTCGACAATCTCAACTGGGAGCACGACTACAACCCGAACGCGGCATACGGGCGCTCCAAACTGGCCGACCTGCTGGTCAGCCAGCAACTGGCCCGAGTCGCGACCCAGCGAGGCTGGAACCTGCTGTCCCTGGGCGCCCACCCGGGCAACGCCTCCACCAGCATCTACGACAACGGCACCCAGCTCGGCGGCAGGCCGATCCTCGCCCTGCGCATCGCCTGGAAGATCACGCCGCGGCACTCGGCCGGCGCGGGAGCCGCACCACTGTTGTATG
>Ga0081455_10008265_pt1 | contig 10850 bp, 6 predicted proteins | sample TabmetS3T2R1_FD_70207 | JGI IMG/M metagenome (GOLD analysis project Ga0081455, IMG submission 70207) | Tabebuia heterophylla rhizosphere microbial communities from the University of Puerto Rico - S3T2R1 | ecosystem: Host-associated > Plants > Roots > Rhizosphere ... | reverse complement strand
CACTCCAGGTAATCCTGGATGCGTCCGGCAAAGCTCAAGCTCCGCTCCGGTATGCCGATCTCGACGCCATAGATCCGTTCAGCTTCAGGATACGGAAGAGGCTTCAACAACGTGGCGTAAACAACGCTGAACACCGCAGTATTGGCGCCGACGCCCAACGCCAACGTGAGCGCGGCCGCGGCGGTGAAGCCGGGAGTCTTGAGCAGCATTCGCGCGCCATACCGCGCATCCTTCAATAACTCTTCAAGGCGCCGGAATCGCGCGACGTCTCGATAGGCTTCTTTCGCCCGCTCGACTCCGCCGAAACTCAACCGCGCCGCGCGCCGCGCCTCTTCCTCGCTCATCCCTCGGCGGACGTTCTCCGCCGTTTCCATCTCCAAATGAAACTGCAATTCGCGATCCATCTCGCGTTCGATATTCCTGCGGCGCAGGCCCGCGCGCAGGCGATGAAATAGTTTGCGAAGCATGGCGTGTCCCTCCCTTCAGGACGCCTGCAAGATTTGCTCGATGGCGGTCGAGAGCCGGCGCCAGTTCTCGGTCTCTTCCGCCAGTTGTTTGCGCCCGGCTCTGGTCAGCTTGTAATACTTCGCCTGCCTGTTGTTTTCAGACACGCCCCACTCGGAGTCGATCCACCCCCGCTGTTCCAGCCGCAGCAGCGCCGGGTAGAGCGAGCCTTGATTGACGACGAGCGCCCCGCTGGAGATTTGCTGAATGCGTTGAGTGATGCCCCAGCCGTGCATCGGCTCGAGGGCCAGAGTCTTGAGAATGAGCAGGTCCAGCGTCCCCTGCAAAAGGTCAGATTTCGGTTTGGTCATGATGCTCCTCCAGATTTCCTGGAGGAAGGATACACGCCTTCTTGTAGACAATCAAGAGAAGAAGGATGGTTCGGTCACGGAAAGTTCGAGCCTGCGGCGACATGCTGTTCAGAAGCTGGACAATCTATTGCAGTATCGCGGGATCGTTCACCCGCCGCGTAGCGGCGCCTGAATTTAGCCGTGGGTTTCAACCCACGGCGCCCGTGAAATTTTTCCCCGTCGCGTCAGCGACGATTGAACCCCGCTCAAGCGCAGATGTCGCGGAGGATTCAAGCGTCGCCCGCGCGACGCGGGAATATTCGCCATCCGTCCTAAATTCACCCGCCGCTACGCGGCGGGGAAATCAGACTTTTTCTTCAGACGGCGTTCGGTGTAATCCTTCCTGGCTTGAAGCGATTCGGGATCGGCGAGGGCGCTGATCAGGGCTTCTCCGTCGGCGAACGCGGTCAGGCCGGCGCTCATCGCGCGCGCGACTGCGTTGACGTGTTCTTTAGTAATGACCACGGGGACCGACGGCTTGGCGATGATCTCCGAGGCCAGACGCTCGACGCATTGATCCAGCTCGTCGGGCGGCGCGACGCGATTGACGAAGCCCATCTCTTTGGCCTCCTGAGCCGTGAATGGGCGGCAGGTCATGACCAGTTCTTTCGTCATAGCCGGGCCGATTTCGCGCGCCAGCCGAGGAATGGCGCCCCAGGCCAGCGGAATGCCGAGTTCGATTTCAGGGATCGAGAAGCGCGCGTCTTCAGCCGCGACGCGCAGGTCGCAGGCCGTGGCCAGCACAACGCCCCCGCCGACAATGTGCCCGTGCAATCGAACAATAGTCGTCGCGCGCATCTGCTCGATGGCGTCGGCCATGCGCCGTCCGTACTGGGCCGCTTCGCGGCGATAGAGCCAGGATTTGCCCGAATCGTGGACCGCCTCCGCCGTCGGGGGTTCTTTGAGATCGGCGCCCGCGCAGAAGGCCCGCCCCGCGCCGCCCACGATGACGACGCGCGCTTCGCGCCGCTCGTCGAACCACCGCGCGGCTTCGACCAGTTCGCGCAGCATCGCGGCGTTCATCGCGTTCAACCGTTCGGGGCGATTGAGCGTCAGCCGCCCGAGCGGCCCGTCGATTTCTACATTTATCGTCTTGAAGTTCATATCTGGGGTTCTCCCGCCGAAATTCGCATCCTGATCGATACGGCATGTAGAGTTTCATTGTTCATTCGTCATTTGATATTGGTCATTGCCGGAGGAAACCCCGATTCAATGCCCGATGTTCATTGGGCGATTTCCGGTCCAATGACAAATGAACAATGAACGATGACAAATGATAAATGCTCTTCTTTGCCTGATTTCGCGATTTACTGACCGTACTTAGAGCCAACCCTCAACATAATCTATAGCGGCCTGTATATAGCGGCGATTATAGCTTTAGCTCCCAGATTTGCTCCACCAGGTCGTGGCCGAAGCTGTGATGCGACCCCTCTTCGACGAGCCGAAACCCGACTTCTTCGTAGATGTGTCGGGCGGCGTGAAGCACGCTGTTCGTCCACAGAGTGATCTTCTTGTATCCCTTCTGCCGGGCGAATCGCACGCATTCATCGACCAGGCGCTTGCCGATGCCCATCCCCCGCGCGCTCGGCTCGACCAGCAGCAGTCGTAGTTGGGCCACCGTCTTCGATTTTTTGACGAGGAACACACAGCCGGCGACCTCGCCGCCGCGTTCGGCGATCCAGCACCGTTCGCGCTTAGGGTCGTAGTTACGGATGAATTTCGCCGCGATCTCCGCCACCAGCGCCTCGAACTCTTCATCCCAGCCGTATTCTTCGTTGTAGATGACGCCGTGCCGGTGAGTGATCCAGCCCATGTCGCCGGGCCGATGCGGGCGGATGATGTAAGGAACTTTTTGTTCGGGCTGCGCGCCGAGCAGTTCTTCGATGACTCGCATCGCATCTATCAGGCGGTCCCGGTCAGCCGGGGAGAGTCTGCCGAGCAGCGCTTCGATTTCGTTGTGTGAATGCGCGTTGAGTTCGGCGAAGGCCTTCCGCCCTTTCTCCGTCAGCCAGATGACGCTCTGGCGTCCGTCTGTTTCAGAGGGCTTTCTGGAGATCAGTCCCCTCTTTTTGAAGGCGGCCAAAAGGCGGCTGAGATAACCGGTGTCAAGCCCCAGCTCTGCGCCCATCTCGGTCGCCGTAGCCTTTTCACGCTGAGCCAACTCGTAAATGACCCTGGCCTCGGCCAGGGAAAACTGAGTTTTCAACACATGCTCGCTCAGTACGCCGATTTGTTTCGTGTAAAAGCGATTGAAGCGCCGCACCAATTCGACGCGCGGCGCGAAATCGTTTTGAGCCATGATTGTCCTCCTTTGAAGCGGGGCTAGTCATTGGTTGACTTTATCAGCCAGTTAGTTGATTTTGTCAAGTAACTTGCTTCGCTTCTCTAGAGGGTCGTTCAGACCGCATGGCGAAACGGCGAATGCGCCGCGCCTAATAACGAATTTACTCGTCACGGCGCCTTAACGAATAATTCGATACTAAGCGGTTATTTTCCGAGGAGTTGACAGGTCGCGTGGCGACGCCACGAAACAATGAAAACGCCCCACGTATTAACGACTTTAGTCGTTAATACGTGGCTATTTTCTGAGGAGAGACGCCCTCACTCCTCCCGCAGCGCGATGGTCGGATCAAGTCCCGACGCGCGTCGCGCGGGCAGCCCCGACGCGATTGCGGCGACGATCAGGAAGAGCGCCGCTATCGCCGCGAAAGTAATTGGGTCGGTGGCTTTGACGCCGACCAGCATGCTTGTCATCGCGCGCGTAAGGCCGAAAGCCGCGGCCGCGCCGATCGCGACCCCCGCCGCGCTGAGGCGCAGTCCGTGCCCGACAACGAGCCTGAAGACGCTCCTGGGCGTCGCGCCTAACGCAATCCGGACGCCGATTTCCGCCGTGCGCTGCCGCACTACAGTTGACAACACGCCGTACAGCCCGACGCCGGCGAGCAGCGCCGCGATGACCGCGAAGACGCCGATGAGCAGTAGCGAAAAGCGCGTCCCGGCCCGCGCCCGCTCAACCAGAGCGTCCATCGGCTGCAATTCAGTTATCAAAAGATTCGGGTTGAGTTTGGCGATCTCGGCGCGGACCGAAGCCGCGTACCGCGCGGGGTCGCCCTTGACGCGGACGGCCCACCGCGAAGCGAAGCCGTGGCCCCGGAAGCCGTCGGTAAAGTAAATTTGTTCGCGCCCGGGCTCGGCCAGCGAAGTGTTACGTTGATGCCCTACCACGCCGATCACTTCGACCCATTCGGGCTCCTGGCTGCGGGCGCGGACGAGTATGCGCTTCCCTACGGCGGATTCGTTCGGGAATGCTTTGGCCGCGAGAAACTGGTCAACGACCACTACGTTCCGCTCGGGCGCATTGTCGGCATCGGTGAACACGCGTCCCGCGAGGAGGGGCGTGCGGAGCGTTTCGAAATAACCCGGGAGCACGGTTTGATGATCCACAGCCTGAAATTTGGTCGGGTCGGAGAGAGCCTGTTCCAGTCCCCATCGGATTGGACTGAAGCCTCCCGCGAGCGGGAACGGGCTGGAGGCCGTCACGCTTTCGACGCCAGGCAGGGCCCGCAATCGGCCTTGCGCCTCGCGCATGAAAGTGGCGCGCTCCTGCGGCTGCGGCCCGCCGCGAGGGCCGAGCAGCTGGAATGTGAGAAGACCTCGCGAGTCGAAGCCGGGATCTATGCGCTGCAGGGCGATGAAACTGCGGAACATCAATCCTGAGCCGATGAGCAACACAAACGAAAGCGCGACCTCTATGATCACCACGATATTGCGAAGCAGCCGGCCGCCTCCGAGCCCGCCTGTTCGACCGCTCCCGCGCAGGATGTTCATGACATCCGGTCGCGATGCCTGCAGCGCCGGCGGCAGTCCGAAGATCACAGCCGCAGCCAGCCCGGCCAACGCCGTATACGCGAGCGCGGCGGGATCGAGCCTTATCGTATCGAGGCGAGGCAGATTCGCAGGCGCGATGGCGAGCAGTTGGCGGACGCCTAACCACGCCAGGCCTAGGCCGAGGAGCGCGCCTGCCCCCGCGAGCAGCAGGGCTTCCGCTAAAAGTTGGCGCACGAGGCGTCGCCAACCGGCGCCGAGCGCGGCGCGCACCGCAAGCTCACGCTGGCGCAATGAAGTCCGCACAAGTAGCAGGTTCGCCACATTCGCGCACGCGATGAGCAGAAGGAAGATGACCGCGCCCGTCAGCGCGATGATGGCGGGCCGAACCTCCGCGACCAGATATCCGCCCATCGGCTCCAACCGGAAATGGAAGCCGGCGGTTTGCCGGATCGTGTCGGCCTTTCTGCTCTCTGTTGCGACCACTTCGGCTTCGGCCCGCGCCTGCCCTAATGTCGCTCCGTCTTTCAAACGGCCGATTATCCAGTGAGCGACGTTGTTGCGGTTGGCGGTGTCGTAGCTGAGACGCGCCGCGAACCAGACATCGGGCAATCGTTCCGAGTTCAGCTTGGGCGGAAGGAGCAATTCGAAGCCGGGCGCCAGCACGCCCACTATTTGCGGACCTCCGCTTCCGCCGCTCGACATGCCTTTGCCTAGAATGGCCGTGTTCCCGCCGTAGCGCCGCTGCCAGTATTCGTAACTCAGGATCGCGATGGTCGGCAGAGGTGGAGCCTGCGCCGCCGTCGCGACGTCCGCCTGTTGCGGCTGCGGCTGGCCGTCGGCTTCCGTAAAATCACGGCCAACTGCGATCTTCGCCCCAAGCAACCGGAGGAAGTTCGGCGTAACCGATGCGACGCGAACCTGCTCCGGCGCGCCGTCCTCACGCGGCATGATTCTTCGGCCCGTGTTGACGGCGGCGATATCCTCGAACGTCGTCTTCGCTCCGTTGCGCAAGTCGAAGACGTCGACGTTTGAGAACGGCCAGTCAGTGACGTTGCGTTGCCTCAGCTCAGCCACTCCCAATACCAGCCGGTCCGGATTCTTGTAGGGAAGCGGACGGAGCAGAACGGCGTTTGCGACGCTGAAGATCGCGGTGTTCGCGCCGATGCCGAGAGCGAGTGTGATGACCGCAATCAAAGTGAAGGCCGGATTTCTCAATAACATTCGCGCGCCAAAGCGCAGGTCTTGCCAAAGTGTTTGCATAAGCCCTCCAGAGGGTTTGATAGTTTGCGTTGTCGTTATGGCTGTGATCAACGACGCAGCTTGGAAAACATCCACCAAATCATGAGACCTTTTACAGCCTCCGAATTCGTTCATTTATCAATGGCAGGAAGTGACCTTGATATAGGGCAATTCTCAAGGCGTTAGCTTCTTCAACATCTCTTTGGAATGCTCAAAATTCGGGTCGGCCTCGACCGCCTTTTCATAAGCCTGCCGCGCCAATTCTTTCTGTCCCTTTTGCTGGTACACGTCGCCCAAGGCGTCATAAAGCTGGGCGCTTTTCGGATGCAATTCTACGGCGACTTTGAGCAGGGCCAGCGCGTCATCAACCCTTTTCTGACTTGCCCAATCGCGCGCCGCCTGATGCAGCGTCCTGGCGCTGGCGAGTCCGTCGGGGTTGAGGGCCAGTGACTTTTTGAAGTACTCCAGCGGCGACTCGATGGCGCCGACCGCCTTTTTAAACATCTCGCGCCGCTCCTCGCTCGTGTCGGCCAGCGCGAGCGTCGCGCCCCAGACGGCGGTGGTACGCGGGTGTTGGGGGTAAAGGTCAACGGCCAGCTTCGAGGCCTTGAAGGACTGGGGCCGCTCCTGGACGCTGAGCAACGCGTCAATAAAGTTCGGATAGACCTCGGCGTTCGCGAAAGCCCGCTTCAACTTTTCGCCGAGGGCGTCGAAATCCGTTTCGGCTGTGATGGCGACGCGGCGAGCCTCACCGTTCCAGGCGCGTGACCAATCCTCGTCCCATTTCAGGAGCAGTTTTTCGACGGCTTCGCTGAAGCGCTGTTCGCGCGGCCATTTCTCCTCCGCCCGGCAGAGCTCTACATAATCGGCGAAAAACGCGATCTCGCCCATCGCGTGGTACCTGCCGGCCCGCTCCGCGCCGTGTTTTTCGCGCAGTTTTGCCGCCATCCATGAACCTACTTTGATAAAGACGTTCTGCGCCACCGGCTGACGTCCGTCGTTGACGGCCTGCATCGAGCCTGCGGCGACGGACTGATTGAAGTAAGCGAAGGCCGCCGCCAACTCCCGCGCGTCGGCGGCGAAAGGGCGGCCGGCGCGCTCGTAATGCATTGCGCCGTAATTGAACGTGGTCCGCAACGCCTCGCGCAATGGTTCGGCGGTTCGGTCTTTGGCATAAACGAGCCTGGGTTGAAATGGAATGGCGAACGGCTCGTCGGTGATTAGCTCGTAAAGTCGTCTGAGGTAGGCCATCCGGTTGACCTCTTGCTGGTTGCTGGCAAAGGCGATGACCAGGTTCTTTGATGGAATGCGCAGCAGCGCGGTGTTGGTTCCGATCTGTCCGCCGTCGTTCCAAAGCGCGCATTGCCCGTTGAGCGGAAATTGCAACCAGCCCGGCGTGTAGTACCATTCGCCGTCGCTGATTCCTATCCAACGACCGCCCGTAGTCGCGACCGGCGTGTACATCAACTCGACGGATTCTTTTGCGAGCATCTTGCCCGCATCCACGCCGCGCCCCCATTTCAGCAAATCGGGCACAGTCCCAATGGCGCCGCCACCGCCGAAGCGCGAACTGACATCGATGAAAGGAATGTTTTTGACTTGCCCGTTCTCCACGATGTAGCCGCGCACACGGTTCACGATCAATTCACGCTCGCTGTTCATCCGCGTGTCGCTCATGCCGAGCGGCCGCCAGATGTTTTCGCGCAGGTAATCGCCGAAGCTTTGTCCGGTCACCTCTTCGATGGCCGCGCCGAGCAGGTTGTAGCCGCTGGTCGTGTAAATGAATTTCGTGCCCGGCTCGGTTTGGATCGGATATTTTGCGATTCGCTCCACCACCTGGCGCGGCGTGACGTATTCCGGGCCGAGGCCGGAGCCTTCCTGCCCGCCGCCCACATGCGTCAGAAGTTGTCTCACAGTCACCGGGCACTTTTGCTTGGGATAGTAAGGAAGATAAGTTTGAATCTCCTCGTCCAGCTTCATCTTCCCTTTCTCGACAAGCTGCAAGATTGCGACGCCGGTAAAAGTCTTGGTGATGGAAGCCAGTCGATAGGCCGAGTTCGCGGTGGCCGGGACTTTATTCTCCAGGTCGGCATAGCCGAAGCCTTTGACCCAGGTGTAATCATCTTTGTAGAAGCCGATGGTAATGCCGGGCGTCTTGTCCTTTTCCATCTGGCGGCGCGCGAATTCTTCAAAGAGACGCAGCTTGTCCGCATATTTGTCCGTCGCGGGGGATTGCGAAATCGCCGTCGCCGACGGCCACAACAGCGTAAGCGCGACGACCAACGCGAAGCCAGGATTCTTCAGCGACTTTCGCGCGCCGTAGCGCAGGTCCTGCCAGGGTGTTTGCATAATTCCTCCAAGAGGAGATGTCAGATGTCAGATGTCAGATGTCAGCGAAGAAACCACTCGCCTCACCTGCCGCTGACATCTGACATCTGACATCTGACATCTATTCGCATCTGAGCGCCACCATCGGATCGACCTTTGTCGCCCGTCGCGCCGGTATCCAACAAGCCAGCAACGCGACCACAGTCAGCAGCGACGCGATCACGATGAACGTCAGCGGATCGGTCGCGCTCACGCCGAAGAGCAGGCTCTGCATCAATCGCGTCAATGCGAACGCCGCCATCAAACCGAGCGCGATGCCAGGAAGCGTGAGCGCCAGCCCGCGCCGCAACACCAGCTTCAACACGTCTGCAGTCCCAGCGCCCAGCGCCATTCGGACGCCGATCTCCTGCCTGCGCTGCGCGACCGAATAGGACATCACTCCGTAAACGCCGACGCCGGCCAGGCCGAGCGCGAGCGCCGCGAATAACCCCAGCAGCCAGGCGCCGAAGCGCTGGCGCGCGGTGGAATCGGCCAACGGTTTTTGCAGCGTCTGCATGTTTGAAATCGGCGACTCTTTGTCCACGGCGCGAAACGCCTGGCGAACCGTGTTGGTCATGGCCGCCGGATCGCCCGCCGTCCGCACGACCATCGTCAGGCTCGACCACGAGTTCTGCCTGTGCGGGATGTAAACCAGGCTCGAGGGGGCCGCATCCAGCCCCTCGTACTTCACGTCGCGCACGACGCCGACGATTTCGCGCAGCTTGTTCTCATCGCGCCACGAACGGACACGTTTCCCGAGCGGGTCTTCGCCCGGAAACATCCGCCTGGCAAACGTCTCGCTGACGATGATGACCGGAGCGCTTTGCGCGTCGTCGTGATCGGTGAACAGACGCCCTTTCAGCAAGCCGATGTCCATCACGTTGAAATAATCCGGCGTCACGACATTCCACGCGCCGGGATAATCGGGCGCGGCGGGCGGTTCGGCGGCGCCTTCGCGCAAAAAGACGCGGCCCAGATAGAACCCGCCGCCGTAAAGCGGCAACGCCGACACGGCCGCCGCCGTTTGCACGCCGGGCGCGGCTTTGAGGGTTTGCACGAAGTTCTGGTAGACGTCGGCGCGCTTCTCCGGCGTGTCATATCGCCGGCCATTGATGTTGACTTCGAACGTCAACACGTTGCTCGTATTGAAGCCCGGCTCGACCCGCGTGAGCAAAAGGAAGCTTTTGATCATCAGTCCCGCTCCGGCCAGCAACACCAGCGCCAGCGAGACCTCGACGATGACCAGCGCCGAGCGGGCGTGATGACCACGCGCGACGCCCGCCCCCCGGCTGCTCTCTTTGAGCGAAGAATTCAGGTCGGGTTTCGACGCTTGCAACGCGGGGATCAGCCCGATCGCAACCGCCGTGATCAGCGAGAGCAGCAGCGTGAATCCGAGAACGCGCGCATCATTGTGAGTCTCGTTCAGGCGCGGGATCTGCTCCGGCGCGAGCTTGACTAGCAGATCGGAGAGGCGCCAGGCCAGCAGCAAGCCGCATGCGCCCCCCAACAACCCGACGAGCAGGCTCTCCGTCAGCAATTGCCGCGCGATGCGCCAACGCCCGGCCCCCAACGCAAGCCGAATCGCCATCTCGCGTTCTCGCCCCGCAGCGCGCGCCAACAACAGATTCGCAAGGTTCACACATGCGATCAGCAACACGAATCCGACCCCGCCCAGCAGAACCCATAAGCCCCGCCGCACTTCGGGCTGGATGGCGTAATCGAGCAGCGGAAAGGCGCGGGCGGAGATGTCTTGCCTGATTTTCGGATTCTCCTGATTGATGTGACGGGCGATGGCGGCCAAGCGGTCGCTGGCTTGAGCGGGCGTCACTCCTGGTCGCAAACGCGCGATGGATTCAAAGATGAAATTGTCGCGCCGCAGCATGTCCGGGAAACTCTGCACGGTGTATGCCCGCGCCATCGGGATCCAGGCATCGACCTCTTCCGGGTAATGCGACTTCGGCCGCGTCACGCCGATAATGGTTGAGGCGCGCGAGGCGGTGGGAAATTTCTGCCCGACGATATTCGGATCGCCGCCGAACCGCCGCCGCCACAGGCTGTGGCTGATGACGATGACCGGAGCGCCGCTCTTGCCCTCCTCCGCCGTAAACGCGCGGCCTAACAACATCGGCGCGCCCAGCGTGTCGAAGAACTCTTCCGTCACCAGCGCCGTGCGGATGCGTTCCGGCTCGTCTCCCAGAGTGAGCACCGCGTTAGAGCCACTATAACAGGCGACGTGCGCGAAGATGGCCGTCTCCTTTTGCCAATCGAGAAAATCGGCGTAACTGACGCTGCCCCGGCTGTTGGGATCGTTCTTCCTCACGGTCGTGGGTCTGACCAGTCGCTCAGGCTCATTGAAGGGCATCGAGCGCAACAACACGGCGTTCACGACGCTGAAGATCGCCGTATTCGCCCCGATGCCGAGGGCGAGCGTAATGACAGCAATCAAAGTGAAGACCGGGTTCTTCACCAACATTCGCGCGCCATAGCGAAGATCTTGCCAGAGTGTTTGCATAATTCCTCCTCCGAAAATCGGTTCGTAGTCCCGCCTTTAGGCGGAAGCGT
>Ga0081455_10008264_pt1 | contig 10851 bp, 9 predicted proteins | sample TabmetS3T2R1_FD_70207 | JGI IMG/M metagenome (GOLD analysis project Ga0081455, IMG submission 70207) | Tabebuia heterophylla rhizosphere microbial communities from the University of Puerto Rico - S3T2R1 | ecosystem: Host-associated > Plants > Roots > Rhizosphere ... | reverse complement strand
GCACAGGTTCTCCTGGCGGCCGGCTTCAAGCACGTCCGTGCTCTTAAAGGAGGTTGGAATGAGTGGGTAAAGCTTGGCGGCCAGATGGACTCGAAACCCAAACGGCTCTGACCAATCGGGTTACTTGACTCGTCGTAATTTGATGACGCGTCCCACTAACATCCATTCGTGGACGTAGAGGTTCCCTTTCTGGTCCCAGCAAATTCCGTGTGGGGCGATAAACTGGCCGTCGACCCATTCTTCCGGGGGAACTTTATTGGTCGCGCGCTTCTTCGGATCGACATTATCGCCGAGATGAGTGACAAGTTTATTGTCTTTGTCGAATATTGTAACTCGACCGGCGAGGTCCCCGACCACCAGGTCTGTTCCTCGTATGTTTAATACCGCGGGCCTCCGCAAGAGGTCTCCGTCACCGGAAACGGTCTTGACGTGTTTGCCATCGAGTGTGAACCATTGCAACCGGTGATTCTCGCGGTCGGCCACCAGGATCATCGGTGTGGGACCACGGGTATCGACAACGATCGCATGCGGCGTCTGGAACTTCCCATCTTCGGTCCCTTTGCCTCCCCACGAACTGACATATTCGCCCTTGGCATTATAGCGATGGATGTATTGCTTGCCGTAACCGTCAGTCACATAGAAATCACCGTTGGGTGCAACAGCGATTCCCGTCGGCCTGAACTCATCTTTCTTTGTATAGATTCCCGACTGCTCCGGGTACCCTTTGACCCAGACATCCTTGCCATCGAGGGTTAACTTACCGAATTCATTGCGTTTCCAATTGACCAGATAAATGAATTCACCATCTTTCTCTTTCCTGATCTCCATGCCATGCGTTCCATTCTTCCACTCACTGGCCATCCCTTTCACAAATTTTCCGTCAGCATCAAAAACGATGATCGCATTTTCAGTGTCGGTGCTCACATATAGACGTCCTTGAGAATCCACCTGCGCTCCACCGTGAGAGTCGCCGATTATCTTCCCTTCAGGCAGCTTTCCCCAGCCTTTAACCCATTCGTACCTGTGCTTGCCTGCTCCGATGATAATTGCTTCGTTGCCGGACCCCTGGGCGAAGGCCGAAAAATTTAATCCGGTGGTGAAGAATACAACAAAGCACATGCCGCGAAAGAAATCATTCAAGGTCATCGAAATCCTCCTTTGTGAGTTATCCTGTTTGTATATGTATTTGAGAGAGAAGTTTTAACACAAAGGGTCAAAGGGACAAAGGATCAAAGGCAGATTAATTATTCTTTGATCCTTTGTCCCTTTGACCTTTTTGTTTGAATCCTATCTGTTAATCTCCGGTCTTTGAATGAGCCCCGGCTTCAGCAATTTCGTGATGAGCGGTCGACGCCGGTTCATCAATACCCGGGATGACAGGTTTCGGCTGCCGCCTGAATGTGCGACGGCGGAACCAGCTGGCGATATCGTCAAAGGTCATATACGCGACGGGCGCGATTAGCAGCGTCAGCAACAACGAGAGCGATTGGCCGCCGATGACGACAGTCGCAATCGAGCGGCGCTCCTCGGCTCCCGGGCCGGTGCCCAGAGCCAGCGGGGCCATTCCGGCGACCAGCGCAAGCGTAGTCATGAGGATCGGTCTCAATCGGTCGCGATTGGCCTGGATGATCGCCTGATCACGCTCCATTCCCTGCCGTCGCAGATTGAGTGTGTGATCGATCTGCAAAATCGCGTTCTTCTTGACGACTCCGAACAAGACCAGAATGCCGAGCGCGGAATAGAGGTTCAATGTATCGCCCATCATCCACAATGAAAGCAGACCGAATGGGACGGAAACCGGCAGGCTGAGCAGGATCGTCACGGGGTGAATGACGCTCTCGAACTGTGATGCCAGGATCATGTACATAAAGACAATCGAGAGCATGAAGGCAAGGATGAATTCGCCGAATGTGCGTTCGAGTTCACGCCCGCGTCCGCCGATCGCATAGTTATACTCCGGCGGCAACCCCATCCGCGCGAATTCCTCTTTCATCGCCTCCATTCTATCCGCCAGTCCATATTGAGGGTCGATCGAGGCACGTACTCCGACTACGCGCTGCCGGTCGAGGCGGTCGATGCGCGAGGGAGCCGTGGTCTGCTCGAACGAGACCAGGTTGTCAAGTCGCGCCAATCCGGACTTGGTCGAAGGCACGAATAAGCGCGAGATCGTCTCCTGATCATTACGATCACCCTGTTTCAACCGCAATTCGACATCATAATCTTCATTGAGTGACTCATCACGGAAGCGTGAGACGCGATCGTCACCTCCAACCATCAACCGCAGCGCCGTTGCGATATCCGTCGTATCGACGCCAAGGTCGGCGGCGCGCGCGCGATCGATCCTGACACGGACCTCCGGTTTGTCGAGTTTGAGCGTCACATCCGCGTCGAGCAGACCATTTTCATTTCCCCACTCACGCAGATGATTGGCACTCTCGAATAATTTCTGCAGCTCGGGCCCACGCAAACTGAAATCGAGTTCCGAAGGCCCCGACCCGAGGTTGATCGACCGCGGGTTGCGAACAGCCGGTTGCAAATGTGTGTATTTCCTCAGCTTCCGGCGGACAGTCGTCATCACATCACGGGCTGTGTAGTTATTCCGGAAGACCGCCAGTGGTTCACCACGTTTGAGGCCCTGCCAGAACTTACTGAAATTGATTGTCCTCTCCTCATGCGGCGGGATGCGAATATAAATTTCAGCAGCATTGACCGAATTGGAAAACCCGCTGCCGCCTCCAACCTGGGCGAGCATCAGGCGGATTTCCGGCATTTCTCGTAAATCCTTCTCGACGGCCTGGAGCGCCTCGTTCATAGCCACGAGGCTGGTCCCCTCAGGCGCATTCAGGTTGACGGTAAATTCCGCCTCATCGACATTGGTCGGGATATATTCCTGCCGGAGTTTGTCATAGAAAACGACGGTCGATGCAAGGACGATCAGAGCAGCAGCTAATACGATCAGGCGATAACGCATGACCAGCTGCAGCACCCAGGTGTAAAAGCGATCGATAAATCGATAAAAACCTTTTCTTGATGCGGCAGCCCCTTCATGTCCGGATTTTGCGTCGTCGAAACGCAGCAACCGCGCGCTCATCATCGGGGTCAGAGTGAACGAGACAAGCAGGCTGATCAAGATCGCGAAGGCGGCGGTCCACCCGAACTGAAAGAGAAAACGGCCCGAAACCGAACTCATAAACCCTACCGGTAAAAAGATAACAACCAGTGATAGGGTGGTCGCGGTGACCGCCATCCCGATTTCTTTTGTCGCCTCCCTCGCCGCCTCCATCGGCCGCATTTTCTTTTCCTCGACAAAGCGGAAAATATTCTCAAGCACAACGATTGCATCGTCGATCACCACCCCGACCATCAAAACCAGCGCCAGCATGGTTACGCTGTTGAGGGTAAAATCGAGCGCGCGCATCAACCCGAATGTCGAAATGACTGAAGTGGGAATCGCGATGCCGGCGATCAAAGTCGAGCGCCACGACCGCATGAAAAGCATGACGACCATGCAGGCCAGAATGCTGCCGAGAACCAGGTGCGTGTTGATCTCATGCAATGCGTTATAGATGTATCGTGATTGATCCTGAATAACTTCAAGTTTGATGTCCGGTGGCAGCTGCTGGCTGAGCAGCGCCATCTTTTGCTTGATGCCATCGATGACCGCGACTGTATTCGACCCTGACTGGCGAATGATTCCGATCGAAACCGACGGCACACCATTTAACCGTGAGAGCGATCGCTGTTCTTTGGTTCCATCTTCGGCATAACCGAGATCGCGAATGCGGATCGGAGAACTGTTGATATTAGTCACGACCAGATCATTGAAATCCTTCGGTTCCATGATCTTGCCCATGGTCCGCAATGACAGTTCACGCCTCCCGGCATCGATATTGCCTCCGGGCAGGTCGGCATTCTGTCTGACCAGCGCCTGCCTGACCTGGGTGATCGGAATGCGATATGCCGCCAACCGGTCGGCATCGACCCAGATATTGATCGCGCGGCTCGGTCCCCCGTTGACAAAGACTTCACCCACACCCATCGAACGTTCCAGATCGACCTTGACACGGTTTTCGGCAATCTCAGCCAGCTCACGCTGCGATCGGTCTCCTGACAACGCGATTGTCATGACCGGGAAGGAATCGTTGTCGGATTTGTTGACTATCGGTGGATCAGTTCCAGGGGGAAGCAATCGCAGAACTTGCTGAAGTCGATCACGAACATCCTGTGCGGCGGCGTCGATGTTGCGATCGAGGTCGAAGGTCAAAATGACAAACCCCTGTCCCTGGCGTGAAACCGAGCGCAGCTGCTCGATTCCTTCGGTTCGGTTGACGGCCTCCTCGATCGGCTGAGAAACTGTCGATTCCATCTCTTCCGGAGAGGCCCCGGGCAAAGAGGTTCTGATATAGATCGTCGGAACGTCGATTGACGGAAATCGATCGACCCCGAGTTTGAAATAACTATCGGCGCCAACAACCACCAGCGAAAGAATGATCATTGCCGCAAAAACGGGACGACGTATGCATATTTCAGCAAGTTTTTGCATATCTCAAATAACCCTAATCTGCCATTATATCCTTTTAATTCAAATCCTTAAATATAATTGCTGAAAGTAAAGACGCTCCATTTTTTCGATTAGTTGCAACATTGTCGCCGGCCGATTTTTGATCCGGGGTTTTTATATGTGCCGGTTGCCAGATTTCAAGGAAGTGAGAGAGAATACAAAAAAACCAGTTTTCAGTTTTCAGTTTTCAGTTTCCAGTGATAGAACCTCCAGCTGAAAACTGAAAACTGAAAACTGGTTTTCTGAGGAGGAGAAGAAATGCCGGATAAAGATGTATTTGCCGATCGCCAGCGGGCGATGGAGAGCTCCTATTTTCAAAAGAAAGATCAGGAGTTGATCGAAAAGTTGCGGCAGCGAGCCGCCCTCGACGACGAACGCCGAAAGCTCTCCGAGGAGTTGGGCAACCTTGACGAAGAGTTGATCGACGCCCTGCAAAATTTGGGATTTACACGCGATACCCTGCCTTTGCTTCACCTGACTCCATTAGTGCAAATGGCCTGGGCCGAAGGAAAAGTGACACCCGGTGAACGCAATTTGATCTTCGAAATCGCCGAAAAGCACGGCATTTCAAAGGACGCAGCTGCCTACCAGAAACTCAATGAATGGCTGGAGAACCAGCCACCCGAACAATTTTTTGAACACGCCCGGACCGCTATTTACCTGGTCAACCAGACGCTCCCGCCGGAAAAACAGGCGGTCACAACCGGCGACATCCTGGCTTATTGCACGCGCATCGCCGAGGCCTCCGGCGGCATTTTAGGGATCGGAAACAAAATCTCGGCGGAAGAGCGCGACTTAATGCAAAAGATCATCTCCCAACTTCAACGGTAGGAAGAGGATTACGAAACAGACGAAAATAACGAAATAAACGAAACCCCTATAAATTTTCGTTTATTTCGTTATTTTCGTCTGTTTCGTAATCCCTCTTCATCCCTTGCGATTTAACTGACCCGCAACAGCCTCAGTCGCAGCCCTAATCGCATCAGGGTCTCCCAGGTAGTACTTGCGAATCGGCTTGAGGTTCTCATCGAGTTCGTATACCAGCGGGATTCCCGTCGGGATATTCAGCCCGACTATCTCATCATCAGAGATGTCATCGAGATATTTGACCAGCGCGCGCAGGCTGTTGCCATGTGCCGCGATCAGCACTCGCTTTCCTGCTTGCACATCCGGTGCAATCGTTTCATGCCAATAGGGTAGAAACCGCTCGACCGTGTTCTTCAGACATTCCGTGAGCGGCACCTCCCCGGGTTTAAGGGATGCATACCGTGGGTCCCTGGCTGGATGGCGCGGATCGCCGGGTTCCAGTGGCGGTGGCGGGATGTCATAACTTCGCCGCCAGATTTGTGTCTGCTCCAATCCATGGCGCTCCGCTGTCTCAGCCTTGTTCAACCCCTGCAATGCGCCGTAATGGCGTTCATTGAGACGCCAGCTATGGTGGATCGGAATCCACATCAGATCCATCTTTTCGAGCGCCAGCCATAAAGTTTTGATCGCCCGCTTGAGTACCGATGTGTATGCGACATCAAAACCGTAGCCTTCTTTGCTCATGACTCTGCCGGCTTCGACAGCCTCCTCCACCCCTTTCTCACTCAACCCCACATCAGTCCACCCGGTGAACCGATTTTCCCTGTTCCATTCGCTCTCGCCGTGTCGAAGCAATACCAGCTTTTTCATTAAAATATCTCTCCTTGGAAGAAGATGAAGAGGGATTACGAAAAAACTAAAATAACGAAATAGACGAATAGTTTTCGTTTGTTTCGTTATTTTCGTTTTTTTCGTAATCCCTCTTCATCAATGTCTAAACCTTTTCGATAATTTGCTGCGCCTGATCCACAATCTCGTTTAGGTGGGATTGGCTTTTGAAGCTTTCGGCATAAAGCTTGTAAATATTTTCAGTGCCCGAAGGACGTGCTGCGAACCAACCGCTCCGCGCAACGACTTTCAGCCCACCGATCTCGGCGTCGTTACCGGGAGCGCGTGTCAGCTTTGCGATGATCTTTTCGCCCGCCAGCTCATTCGCCGTCACATTTTCGGGCGACAGTTTCTTCAACTTCTGTTTCTGCTCGGACGTGGCCGGCGCATCGATCCGCACATAGAAAGGGGTGCCGAATCTCTCGGCGAGTTCCCGATAGTGTTGACCCGGGTCTTTGCCGGTCCGCGCGGTGATCTCCGCTGCGAGCAGGCCCAGTATTATTCCATCTTTGTCAGTCGTCCAGACTGAGCCGTCAGTCCGCAGGAAGCTTGCTCCGGCGCTCTCTTCTCCTCCAAAACAACATGTGCCGTCCAACAAACCAGAAACGAACCATTTGAACCCGACCGGGACCTCGATCAGCCTGCGGTCAAAATCTTCGACGATGCGATCGATCAAACCGCTGCTCACGAGCGTCTTGCCGATCGCTGCGCCGGCCGGCCAATGGCGCCGATACGTCAGCAAATAATGAATAGCCACGGCCAGATAGTGATTTGGGTTCAGCAACCCGGTGGAGGGAGCGACGATCCCATGACGATCGGAGTCTGCATCATTGCCCCAGGCTATTTCGAACCGGTCCTTGAGTTTGACCAGACCGGCCATAGCATATGGGCTCGAACAATCCATTCGAATCTTACCGTCATAATCCAATGTCATGAAACTAAAGGTCGGGTCGATTCGAGGATTGACGACATCGATATTCAATTTATATGTCTCGGCGATGGGCTTCCAATACTCGGCGGCGGCGCCGCCCAATGGATCGATGCCGATCTTGATCCCTTCTGATCTGATCGCCTCCATATCAATCACTTGAGAAAGCTGGTTGATATATGGACGCATAAAATCGACCTGGAAAGTCGTCTCCGCTTTGCTCGCCGCATCGAAGGACACGCGTTTGACATCTTTGTTATTGTCGCGCAAAAGGTCATTGGCGCGGTTCTGGATCCAGCCGGTCAAATCCGTATCGGCCGGTCCGCCATTCGGCGGATTGTATTTGAAACCGCCATCCGAGGGCGGATTATGCGATGGAGTAATGACGATGCCGTCAGCCAGAGATTCATCGCGATTTCGATTATGTGCGAGAATTGCGTATGAAATAACCGGTGTCGGTGTCAGGCCATTGTCACTCTGTAGATAAGTCCGTACGCCATTGGCTGCCAGAACTTCCAGGGCATTGCGCTCCGACGGGCCGGAAAGAAGGTGAGAATCCTTGCCCATCATGAGCGGGCCGTAAATGCCCTTCTGTTTTCGTAATTCGCAAATTGCCTGGGTGATCGCCAGAATATGCTGTTCGTTGAAGCTGCCGTTGAGCGATGTGCCTCGATGCCCGCTCGTACCGAAACTGACCAGTTGATTCGGATCGTTCACATCGGGACGACGTTCGTAATAAGCCCGTTCGAGTTCGATGGGGTCGATCAAAAATTCTTTGGGAGCCGGTTGACCGGCTAGTGGATGTGTCATTCCTCTACCTCCTCTCTCCTGGATAGTGCGGGGCTTTATTTATACTACTTTGTCATCAAATTTTCGAATTTCTTCGAAAATTCGCATATACGAAGTGTGAGAATACCCTGACAAATAAAGTCTATTCGGCTGGCAAGACTTGGCCAATGCATTCCTATAAATATAGAGAGCATCGATGGAGTCAGATTTGGTGGCTGAGATATGCATAATATTTATTTTACTGTTTTTCTCTACCTCGATACCTCAAGCTCATGTGAACGGTTACGGTGTAATTGTTATTGTTTTACCATCTCTAATAACAAAAAACTTGGTCACAATAAAGTTAGCATTATAACTTGGCGCAGAAACTCTATAGTACATCCCTTCTTTCAACGGTAACGGGCTGCTATCCTTTGGATATATTTGTGAGAAACCAGAAGGTACTTCCCCATAAGTAATTTCAGGTAACTCAGTTACTACAACAAAGATATCTCCCGAATCAAGTTGCCAAAGTCTGCGATCACCAAAACTTTTAATCTTTACCAATTCTTCTTGAGTCACAATGTTCTTTTCCGACACAAGCTTCAATTCATTACTTCATCCTTCATCCTTCATCTTTACCCATTATCCTTCTTCAATAGTCGCGAAGCCGCTGAATCCACTATCCACATAAGCCTTCCCCTTTCCGGGCGAATTAACTGGGCAGGTAATTGCATCGGTTCATAATCGCCCTCGAGGACAGACTTCAGTGGCGCAGCCTTATCATCACCAGCCACAAGGAATATTACCTCGGACGCTTCATTGATTAACGGAACTGTCATGGTAATCCGCTGAGTATCAAATTTCCCAACCCAATTCGACACAACGAGCCTCCGCTCTTCATTTAACGCTTTTGTCCCCGGGAAGAGTGATGCTGTATGGCCGTCGGGTCCCAGGCCGAGAAAGACCAGATCGAATCGCGGGAATCCCCCCTCCGGCAACTGAAAAAACTTGCGAATCTCCTGTTCATATTCTGTCGCTGCCTGATGCGCATCGAGGGTCTCGCTCTTGATCCGATGAATATTGGCAACAGGGAGAGGGATTTTCGACAACAAGGTTTCAAATGTCATCCGGTAATTACTTTCCGGATGATCAGGCGGAACGTGACGCTCATCACCCCAGAAGAAATGAACCCTCTCCCATGGAACCGCTTCTCGCATGGTCTCGTCGCCGGCCAGGAGTGAGTAGAGGATTTTCGGAGTCGATCCGCCGGAAAGCGCAACCGTGAATACTCCCTCTCCGCGACCCGGGTCAGTCGCAAGGCGCACAAATTCCATGGCGGCTTTCCGGGCCAACTCCTGACCGTTCGAAACTATTTGAATTTGCCGGTTCATCTACTGCGTTCCGAATCTATAAATGGTCGTCGTCCGGTATGTATCGCCTTTCTTGAGCGTCGTTGAGGGGAATTTGGGTTTGTTGGGAGAATCGGGGAAATGTTGGGTTTCAAAACAGAAGCCATACCGGCGCTGGTATACTTTACCATTCTTCCCGGTCAGGCTGCCATCGAGAAAGTTACCGATATAAAATTGCACACCCGGCTCGGTCGTCAACACCTCCATCACGCGGCCGCTCGACGGCTCGACGACTTTGACGGCCTGTCTCAACACTCCGGGTTTTCCGTTGACCACAAAGTTGTGATCGTAGCCTTTGCCGAATTTCAATTGCTCGTCATCCTCTTCGACTCGCTTACCGATCGCGATCGATTGGGTAAAGTCGAACGGCGTATTCTTCACGCTTTTGATTTCTCCAGTCGGGATCAAGGTCGAATCTACCGGCGTGAAATTATCGGCATTGATCGTCACCTCATGCTTCAAGATATCGCCATTGCCCTGACCTGCCAGATTGAAATAAGAATGGTTGGTCAGATTGAGGACCGTGTCTTTGTCGGTAGTGGCGAAGTAATCGATTTTCAATTCGTTTTTATCGGTTAAGGTGTAAACGACTCTGACCGAGAGATTCCCGGGATAGCCCTCTTCGCCGTCTTTACTTAGATAGGAGAGTTCCAGACCAACGCCATTATTTGACTTAAGTTCCTTGGCCTTCCAGACCGCTTTGTCGAATCCCTTGATTCCACCGTGCAGATGATTTTCTCCATTGTTTGTCGCCAGTTTGTATTCGACGCCATTGAGCGTAAACCGGCCCTTTCCAATGCGGTTGCCATAACGACCGACGAGTGCGCCGAAAAAGGGATGCCCCTTAAGATATCCGTCGAGGTTATCGAATCCGAGCACGACATCATCCATCTTCCCACTGCGGTCGGGAACTTTGAGCGAGACTACGATCCCTCCGTAATCCGTGATCCTGGCTTCAACTCCTTTGGAATTGGTCAGGGTGTAAATGGCCGCCTCCTGGCCTTCATTCGTTTTACCGAAACTATCCTTCTTGATACCCGCCTTGCCCTGTGCAAAGTAATCAATGACAGCGCAGATCAACAGCAAAGAAACCATCTTAATCATATTTTTCTCCATAAAGTAATTTAGAAGAGAGATTACGAAATAAACGAAAATAACGAAACAGACGAAACAGTTTTCAGTTTTCAGTGTTATTACATCCCAACTGCAAACTGAAAACTGAAAACTGAAAACTGTTTCGTCTATTCCGTAATTTTCGTTTATTTCGTAATCCTCTTCAATCGCTCTGCTGCAATTGATAAAGTTCGAAATAATAACCCTTCCGGTCAAGCAATTGGACATGCGTTCCATGTTCGATAATCCGGCCTTCTTTGAGGGCGAAGATTTGATCGAAGTCTTCGATTCCCGCGAACTGATGCGAGATGACGAGCATTGTTTTGCCACGCTGGAGCCGGTTGATCGACTCCTGAATGACCGCTGATGATTCG
>Ga0081455_10008263_pt1 | contig 10852 bp, 8 predicted proteins | sample TabmetS3T2R1_FD_70207 | JGI IMG/M metagenome (GOLD analysis project Ga0081455, IMG submission 70207) | Tabebuia heterophylla rhizosphere microbial communities from the University of Puerto Rico - S3T2R1 | ecosystem: Host-associated > Plants > Roots > Rhizosphere ... | reverse complement strand
GACCAGCGTGAGCAGCAGCACGACCCAGACGAACATATTTTCCAGATTGCCCCACAACAGCACGGCGACGGTGACGCCGGACAGGATCATGAGTCCGCCCATGGTGGGCGTACCCTGCTTCTGGATGACATGGCGCTCGGGGCCGTCTTTGCGGATGGGCTGGCCTTTGCCCTGGCGGATGCGCAAGGACTGGATGATGCGCGGTCCGAACAGGAACACGAACAGGAGCGCGGTGAGCAGCGCCCCGCCGGTGCGGAAGGTGATGTAGCGAAAGACGTTGAAGACGGCGAGTTCAGGGGTGAACTCAGTCAACCAATAAAGCATTGCCTTTCCCCCTTGGGGCCTGTCTTAGGCCGACGCCGCGTCCGTGCCGAAGCGGCGCTTCAGCGCCTCGACCAACGGGGCCATGCGACTGCCCAGCGACCCTTTGACCATGATCACGTCCCCCGGCCCTACCGCTCCCACCAGCCTCGGCGCAAGCTCTTCCGCCGTCTTGGCATAGGCGCCTTGGCGGCTCGCCGGCAGCGCGCGGTAAAGGGAGCCCATCAGCTCGCCGCAGGCAAAGACAACATCTACCCCTGCCCCGTCAATGAACTCGGCCAGCGCCTCGTGGAGCTTTTGCCCCTCGGGGCCAAGCTCGAGCATGTCGCCGAGCACGGCGACGCGGCGGCCGAACTCGGCCCGAGGGGTGAGCCCAAGCGTGGCCAGCGCCGCGCGCATGGAGGCGGGGTTGGCGTTGTAGGACTCATCGATGATCGCGAGGTGCCCGCCATTTGCGGTAACGACAGTCCTCCCGCCCCGTCCTGCTTGTGCGCGAAGCCCCATGAGCGCCTGCGCGCCAGACACGAGAGCCGCTCCTGCGACTTTCACCGCGGCGAGCACGGCGAGGGAATTCTGCACAAGGTGGCGTCCCGGCGCGCCGAGGCGATAGCTCAAAGTCTCGCCCAGGATGTCGGCCTCTATCTCGGAGGCGTCGGACAGTAGCTCGACGCCGAGCAGCCGAGCCTCGGCGCCTTCTGACTCGCCGAAGCCGACGATTTTCGCGCCATGGTCGAGCGCATGGCGCTTTAGCCGCTCATAATAGGGGCTGTCGCGATTGATGATGGCCGTCCCGCCGGGGTCAAGCCCGTTGAAGATCTCTGCCTTGGCGTCGGCGATCTCTTCCACCGAGCGGAAGAAGCCGAGATGCACCGGCGCAACCGTGGTGACGATGGCGATATGCGGCCTGATGAGCCTGGTCAGCGCGTCGAGCTCGCCAGGGTGGTTCATGCCGGCCTCGAACACGCCGAAGCGCGTGTCCTTTGCCATATTGGCGAGCGACAATGGCACGCCCCAGTGATTGTTGAAGGACTTGGCCGAGGCGTGCACCGAGCCGCTTGGAGCGAGCGCCGCCCTTAGCGCTTCCTTGGTGCCGGTCTTGCCGGCACTGCCAGTGACGGCAATCACCACCGTATCGCGCGCCCGCGTCCGCCCTGCCCGCCCAAGCGCGTTCAACGCTTCGAGCGTATCGCCGACACGGACCAGCCTCTCCTCGTCGCCGGGGGGAAAGGTTCGATCGACGATGGCGCAGGCCGCGCCTTGCTCGAGCGCCGCGGCAACAAAGGCATGGCCGTCGCGATTAGGACCTTTGATGGCGACGAAGCCTTCACCCTTAGCGAGGCTGCGGGTGTCGATCGAGAGGCCGGCGACGGGCGCATCGGCCGCGCCGAGGCACGTGCCGCCGGTCGCCTTCACAATCTCGCCCAAGGTCCAAAGCGGCTCAGCCAACCTTCGCCTCCTGCTTCAAAGCGGCTTCAACCGCATCGTGATCGGAGAAGGGGATGACGGTTGTGCCCACGGTTTGCCCGGTCTCGTGCCCTTTGCCGGCGACGAGCAGGACATCGCCTCGCGCAAGCCTGCCGATGGCCTCGGCGATCGCGCTGGCGCGGTCGCCGATCTCATGCGCGCCAGGCGCCGCAGCCAGGATCTGACGCCGAATCTCTTCCGGGCGTTCACTGCGCGGATTGTCGTCGGTGACGATGACGAGATCGGACTTCTCTACAGCCACGCGTCCCATCTCCGGCCGCTTGCCCTTGTCGCGGTCGCCGCCGCAGCCGAACACGACGATGAGCCGGTTCTCGACATAGGGGCGCAACGCGTCGAGCGCCTTGGCGAGAGCATCTGGCGTGTGGGCATAGTCGATGAAGATCGGCGCGCCACCGCGCGCGGTGCCGGCAAGATCGAGACGCCCGCGCGCGCCATGCAGATTTTCGAGCAAGGGCAGGACCTTATCGGCGCTCCCGCCGGTCGCGATGACAAGGCCCGCCGCCACCAGGGCGTTGGAGGCCTGGAAGGCGCCGACGAGCGGCAAGCGCACTTTATGAGTCTCGCCGTCATGCTCGATGCAGAGGACTTGGCCGAAGCCTTCGATCTTTGCCGAGACGAGACGCAGCGTCTTGCCGGAGCGTCCCACCGAGATCAGCTCCAATCCTCTTGCCTTAGCCACCTCGGCGACGTGCATCCCGGGCTCGCTGTCGATATCGACCACGGCTGGCGCGCCCTTCGGCAGGAACTCGGTGAAGAGGCGAAGCTTCTGCGCGAAATAGTCCTCGACGCTCGCGTGATAGTCCAAATGATCGCGGGTGAGATTGGTGAAGGCGGCGGCCGCAAGTTTGACGCCGTCGACGCGGCGCTGCTGTAGGCCGTGGCTGGAGGCTTCGAGCGCGAGATGGGTGACACCGTCCTTGGCGAGCGCAGCGAGGATCGCATGCAGCTCGATCGGACCTGGCGTGGTGTGCTTGAGGGTCTCGGTCCCGCGCGGGCTGACCACGCCGACCGTGCCGAGGCTCGCGGCCTTGAAGCCCTGCCCGGCCCAGATCTGGCGCACGAAGGAGGCGACCGAGGTCTTGCCGTTGGTGCCGGTGACGGCAACCGTGACTTTGGGCTGCACCCCGAAGAAGCGCGCAGCGATCCGAGCCAGAAGCCTGCGCGGGTCGCTATCTTCCACGACCGGGGCGGAGGAGCTTGCGGGCGCTCCGCCATCTGGAACGAGGATCGCCGCTGCGCCGCGCTCGAGCGCGTCCGTGATGAACCGCGCGCCGTCGGTCTTCACTCCCGGCAGCGCAGCAAACAGATAGCCGGGCCTGACCTCGCGGCTGTCGGCGGCAAGGCCAACGATCGGCACGCGGGCCGCGCCCGCGGGCAGCTTCGCCTCGAGGCCGATCAGCTCACCGAGTGTCATCAAGGGACTTTGAACCCCGAAAAGCGGCGTTTCCTTGAGGTGCTTAAGGTCTTGGCCAACCCATTGACGGGAGGCACCTTTTAATAGGAGGCGAGCACCTTCGCGTCAAACTTGCGCTGATCGTCCTCAAGCCTCGGGGCCACGCCGAGAATAGGCCCAATCCGCTCGATGATCTTGCCCGCGGTCGGTGCGGCGTTGATGCCGGCCGTTGCCTGATGGTTGCTCGCCTCGACCCGCTGCGGCTCATCGAGCATGACGAGCACGAGATATTCGGGCGCGTCGGTCGGGAAGGTGCAGAGGAAGCTCGTGAGCAGGGCCGACGTCGAGTAATGACGCCCAACTACCTTCTCGGCGGTGCCCGTTTTGCCGCCGACGCGGTAGCCTTCGACATTGGCGCGCTTGGCCGTGCCCTTCAGCACGTTGAGGCGCATCAGCTTCAGCATCGCGACGCTGGTCTGGGCTTTCAGCACGCGTGCGCCTTCGCTCATTCCTTCCTCGCGCGAGCGCGGCAGGAAGGTCGGCGTCACGGCGATCCCGCCATTGACGAGCGGAAGCGTCGCGGCGGCAAGCTGGAGCGGCGACACCGACATGCCGTGTCCGAAGGCGATGGTCATGGTATTCAGCTTTTGCCAGTGTACTGGGATAATCGGCGCCGCGCTCTCGCCGAGCTCGGTCGAGACGCGATTCATCAGCCCAAGCTTCTTGAGGAACGCACGGTGCCGGTCGACCCCCATCTCGAGCGCCATCTTGGCGGCGCCGATATTCGACGAGTAGATGAACACTTCAGGCGTGGTCAGGGAGCGGTGCTGGCCGTGGAAGTCGTCGATGGTGAAGGAGGCATAGTGAATCGGAGCCGAGGCGTCGAAGCTCGAACGCATGGTCGCAAGCCCCGAATCGAGAACGCCCGCCACGGTGAACACCTTGAACACCGATCCCATCTCGTAGACGCCGGAGCTAATGCGGTTGAGCCGGTCCTTGTCGAGCGCCTGCTCGCGATGGTTCGGGTCGTAGTCGGGCAGCGAGGAGAGCGCGATCACCTCGCCTGAATGCACATCCATGACGATGCCGGCCGCAGCCTTGGCGTGGTAAGTCGCCATGGCGCGGCCAAGTTCCTCGCGCAACACGTGCTGCACGCCGAGGTCGAGCGATAGCGAGACGGTCTCCTCTCCCGCCGGCGTCTCGGGATGCGACATGGCGAGCTGCGGATTGTCGTCGATGAACTTCTCGATGCCGGCGAGCCCCTTGGAGTCGACATCGACCAGCCCGACCACGTGGCTCGCGGTCGCGCCCATGGGATAGACGCGGCGATATTCCTCGATGAAGGCAAGCCCGGGAAGACCGAGTTCGTGGATCTCCTCCTGCTGCTTCGGCGTCAGCTCGCGCCTGATGCGGACGAATCTCCGTCCGGCCTTGAGCCGCTCGCGAAGATCGGCGGCATTCACGTCGCGGAGAACGCTGGTCGCCTGCTCGACCAGCTCGTCGATGTCGATCACCTTTTGCGGGTCGGCATAAAGCGTCGCGCCCTTGATGTCGGTGGCGAGGAGCCTGCCGTTGCGGTCGAGGATGTCGGGTCGATGCACGGTCGAGGAGATGTCATGGAGGCCGCCTCCACCGGTATCGGTGCCGGCAAAGCCGAGCGTGACAAGGCGGCCGCCGATCAAGACGAAGGCGAGCGCGAAGGCGAGGCAGGCAAGGCGGAAACGATAGCGGCCGCGGGCCAGATAGGCCCGCTCGGCCCGGGCCGCGGCAGCATTTGATTTGGCAGAGTCGGCCACTGGTCTCGCTCTATTGGGCGGAAGCTTGCACCGGCGTCACGATCTTGGCGGCGGGCCATGGCGCGGCCGCGACCGACGCAGGACCGGAGGCATCCGCTGCCGCAACCGCTGCCTTCGTCTTGCCGGCGGGCTTGCCCGCTTGCGCCGGCGCGGCCGGCGGCGTGGCTGGGCCCGCGACCTCCAGGCGGGTGCGGTCGAAATCGCGGTCAGTCACAGTATCGAGGGTGACGAGCTGGCGCGGCTGGGCCGGGGCGAGTTTCAGAAATTTCCGGGCGAGGCGCTCGATGCGCTCGGGCCGGTTGAGCAGGCTCCATTCGGCGCGCAACACGGCGATCCCGTCGCGCTCCTCGTCGATTTGCTTGCTGAGCGAAGCGATCTCATCGTCGAGCGCATGGGCCTGGTATTTCACCTGATAGATGACGTAGGCCAGCGCGACGAGGCCGAGGACAAGGCAGATATTAACGAAACGCAACATTTTCAAAACTCGCCAACTCTAACGGACTCTCACATGCCAAGCTCAAGCCGAGGCACGCCCAGGGCGGCCAGATCCAGAGGATGCGCGGGACCAGCGATACGCTCGGCCGCCCTGAGGCGGGCCGAGCGGGCGCGCGGGTTCCGCGCAATCTCCCTCTGATTCGGTTCTACCGGACGCCGGTTAAGAAGCCGGAAGCTCGGTGCAAATGCCGGGCCGGATGCTTCGGGCCGATGCCGCGACCCCCGTGGCGGAGGCGCGCTCCTCGAAGCAAAGAAGCGCTTGGCAATCCGATCCTCCAGCGAATGGAAGGTGACGACCACCAACCGGCCTCTTGCCTTGAGCAGCCGCTCGGCGGCGGAAAGGCCGCGCGCCAGCTCGTCGAGCTCCTCGTTGAGATAGAGGCGGAGCGCCTGGAAGGTCCGCGTCGCCGGATGCTTCGCCTCGTCGCGCTTGCGGCCGAGCACGCGCGCCACGAGCTCGGCGAGCTCGGCTGTGGTGAGGATTGGCGCTTCGCCGCGTCGCGCCACGATGGCCTTGGCGATCGCGCGGGAGCGGCGCTCCTCGCCAAGCTTGCCGATGATCTCGGCAAGCTCGCGCTCGGACAACGCGTTGACGATGTCGCTCGCGCTCGGTCCCTCTTTCCCCATGCGCATGTCGAGCGGTCCTTCCTGCATGAAGGAAAAGCCGCGGGCCGCCTCATCGAGCTGCATCGAGGAAACGCCGAGATCGAGCGCCACGCCATCGACGGCCTCGACCCCTTCCCTGCGTGCGATCTCGTCCATGGCGCCAAAACGGCCGATGACGAGCTTCAGGCGCCCCGGAAAATGCTCCGCAAGCGCCTGTCCCGCGGCGATCGCCTCGGGATCGCGGTCGATGGCGATGACCTTGCAGTCCGCCGCTTCAAGGATGGCTTGGCTGTAGCCGCCGGCGCCGAACGTCCCGTCGACGATGGTCTCGCCGGATTTCGGCTCAAGCGCCCGAAGCACCTCCGAGAGCATCACGGGAATGTGGCGGGCCGGTCCGCCGACGGCAGACGGATTTCTGCCGCGACCCGCCATCATTCCCGTGCTCCCTCTGGCCCGCCGCTTCTGCGGCGCCCCGCGCCGAGTAGCATGCGAAGATCGCGCACTTTCTGGCGCGCCTCCGCCTGATAGGATTCAAAGCGCTTCGGCTCCCACATTTGGAACTTCTCACCGAGCCCGACGAAAGTAATGTGGGTGGTGATGCCGGCGTGGTCGCGCAAGCGCTCCGGCAAGATGGTGCGTCCGTCCTGATCGATGGACAGAATCTCGCTGGTGCCGAACAGGGCGGTGGCCAGCTGATCCTTCTCGTCGGAATAAGGGGCGAGGTCCTCGACCAGGGCGTTGATCTTGTCGACCAGACGCTTGCCGCCGGCGTCGAGCGCTGGCGCGTCGAGCGACGGATAGCAGTAGATGCCGTCGAGACCGTCTTTGGCGAGGATTGTGCGGAAAGAAGCCGGGACCGAGACGCGGCCTTTGGTGTCGATCTTATTGGTGAATGTGGACACAAACTGGTCCATCTCCCCCTCATGCGCACCCGACCGACGAGTGACTAACGAGCCTTGAGCGCGAGACACCGCTGAAAAAAGTGGTGGGAGAGGCGGCGCAGATCCCCCCGTGGCCTCTAAGGAGCGCGGCCAGCCTCCCCCACTTACTCACCGAACGGGCAGTAATGGGATATCATGGGATTTCATGGGCGTCAATGGAGACGCTCGGGAGGGCGCGGTGTATCCACGGGAAGGCATTGCCTTCACTTCGCTTTACTCTTGGTTAACCACGTTGATTGCCGCTTCGTGGCGAAGCGGGTTACAACGGCGAGCGAACCGGTCGGCGCGTTTCCGCCACTGATTCGCGGGGCGGCGCGGCTTGGCAGCCGGAACTGGGATGGCGCCGCCTCGTTTCGTGCTGACGAGGACACGGGGTCTAACTGCGTATGGCCAAGAGGGAGCTCAAGGCGGCGCTCTGCCTTGCGGCGATCGCGTTTGCGCTCGGCTCCTGCGCGTTGAGCGCGGGCGACGAGGGCGAGCGCCCCTATGCCCGGCTCGGCCCCTCCGACGCGCCGGTCAGGCTCTATTATGAAGAGGAAGGCCAAGGGCCGCCGCTTCTCCTCATCCACGGCTTCGGGGCGAGCACCTACACCTGGCGGCACATCGCGCCGGAGCTTGCCCTCACCCACCGTGTCATCGCCGTGGACCTCAAGGGCTTCGGCCAGTCCGACAAGCCATTCGACGGGCACTATTCGGTGTTCGACCAGGCCGATCTGCTCGCTCGGCTCATCGAGGACAAGGACCTGCGCAACCTGACGCTGGTCGGCCACTCCTTCGGCGGCGGCGTGGCGCTGCTGCTGGCGCTCGAGGCCGATGAGCGGCTCAAGGGGCGCATCGCCAAGCTGGTGCTGATCGACACCATCGCCTACCCGCAAAACATCCCCGTTTTCTTCCGCCTGCTCGACATGCCGCTCGTGTCGCAGCTCGGCGTGCGCATGGTGCCGCCGAGCGTGCAGACAAGGGTCGCGCTCAGGATCGCCTATTTCGACGACAGCAAGATCGACCCCGACGAGATCGAGACCTATGCGGCCCCGCTCAAAACTGCCGCCGGCAAGCACGCAATCATCCATAGCGCGCGCCAGATCGTGCCCGACGACCTCGCCGAGATCTCCGAGCGCTACAAGTCGATCACGCTGCCGACGCTGATCCTGTGGTGCGACCACGACCGCATCGTGCCGCTCGAGGTGGGCCTGAAGCTCAGGCGCACGCTGCCGAACTCGACGCTGAAGCTGGTCGATGACTGCGGGCACATGCCGCAGGAGGAGCAGCCGGCCTCGACCCTGGAGCTAATCAAGAACTTCATCGGCGGCTAGGCAGCCTTCTGGTTTTGCCCGGACGGACAGGCTGGGCATAAGCCCCGCTTATCGGGCCGATAGGCAAATCCGATTTGCGCTTATCGTGCGCCGCACCCCAATGTTCCGCCTTTCGGCGCAGCGAAGACTCACTTGCGCCCAATCGGCCGCCTTACGGCGCAGCGAAGACTCGCTATCCACGATCGGAGAGAAACATGGACGCAAAAGTCGATGATGCGGGCAAGTGCCCGGTAATGCACGCACGGACGAACCGGGACTGGTGGCCGAACCAGTTGAACCTCAAGATTCTCCACCAGAACTCCTCCTTGTCTAATCCGATGGGCGAGGCGTTCAACTACGCCGAGGAGTTCAAGAAGCTCGACCTCGAGGCCCTGAAGCAGGACCTCTACGCGCTGATGACAGACTCGCAGGACTGGTGGCCGGCGGATTTCGGCCACTACGGACCCTTATTCATTCGCATGGCATGGCACAGCGCGGGCACGTACCGCACCGGTGACGGTCGCGGCGGCGCAGGAGCCGGCCAGCAACGCTTCGCGCCCCTCAACAGCTGGCCGGACAACGCGAATCTCGACAAGGCGCGCCGGCTGCTTTGGCCGATCAAGCAGAAATACGGCAGCAAGATCTCGTGGGCCGACCTGATGATCCTCGCCGGCAACTGCGCGCTCGAGTCGATGGGCTTCAAGACATTCGGCTTTGGCGGCGGGCGGGCTGACGTCTGGGAGCCCGAGGAAAACATCTACTGGGGCGCGGAGGACACCTGGCTTGGCGACAAGCGCTACTCGGGTGACCGGGAACTCGAGACTCCTCTCGCCGCCGTGCAGATGGGTCTCATCTACGTGAACCCTGAAGGCCCGAACGGCAACCCGGACCCCCTCGCCGCCGTCAGGGACATTCGCGAGACTTTCTCGCGCATGGCCATGAACGACGAAGAAACCGTCGCGCTGATCGCCGGCGGTCACACGTTCGGCAAAACCCACGGCGCCGGTGATCCGGCACTGGTTGGGCCTGTGCCCGAAGCTGCCGGCATCGAGGAGCAAGGCCTCGGTTGGAAGTGCAGCTTTGCGACGGGTAAGGGGTGCGACACGATCACTGGCGGCCCGGAGGTCACCTGGACGCAGACCCCGACGAAGTGGAGCAACCAGTTTTTCGAGAACCTATTCAACCACGAATGGGAGCTGACGAAGAGCCCAGCCGGCGCCTATCAGTGGAAGGCGAAAGGCAGCGCCGCCACGATTCCGGACGCCCACGATCCGTCGAAGCGGCATATGCCGACCATGCTGACCACGGACCTCTCGCTGCGGTTCGACCCGGTCTACGAAAAGATCGCAAGGCGCTTCCACGAGCATCCGGACGAGTTCGCCGATGCCTTTGCCCGGGCTTGGTTCAAGCTGACGCATCGCGACATGGGCCCACGCTCGCGCTATCTCGGCCCGGAGGTGCCCGCGGAGGAGTTGGCGTGGCAGGACCCCGTCCCCGAGGTCGATCACGAGCTGATCGACGCGAAGGACATCGCAGCACTCAAGGGAAAGATTCTCGCGTCAGGACTTTCCATCTCCCAGTTGGTCTCGACCGCTTGGGCCTCGGCGGCGACCTTCCGCGGCTCCGACAAGCGCGGCGGGGCGAACGGGGCGCGCATCCGTCTCGCGCCGCAGAATGACTGGAATGTCAACCAACCTGCCCAACTGGCGAAGGTGCTCAAAACCGTCGAGGGGATCCAGAAGGAGTTCAACGCCGCGCAATCCGGTGAAAAGAAGGTTTCGCTTGCCGACCTGATCGTGCTGGGCGGTTGCGCAGCCGTCGAGCAAGCGGCGAAGAATGCCGCTCACAATGTGACGGTTCCGTTTACCCCGGGACGCACCGATGCGTCGCAGGAGCAAACCGATGTGGAGTCCTTTGCCGTGCTCGAACCGGTCGCAGACGGGTTCCGCAACTACCTCAAGACCGAGTACGCCGTACCGGCTGAGGAGCTTCTGATCGACAAGGCGCAATTGCTGACGCTGACCGCACCGGAAATGACGGTTCTTGTCGGCGGCCTGCGCGTCCTCAACGCGAACTACGGGCAGTCCCAGCATGGCGTCTTCACCAAGCGGCCGGAGACCCTCACCAGCGACTTCTTCGTGAACCTTCTCGACATGGGCACGGAGTGGAAGGCAGCTTCGGACGCCGAGAATGTATTCGAGGGGCGCGATCGCAAAACGGGCGAATTGAAGTGGACTGGCACCCGTGTCGACCTCGTCTTCGGTTCGAACTCGCAGCTCCGGGCCCTTGCGGAAGTCTATGCGTGTGATGACTCGCAGGCGGCGTTCGTGCGTGATTTTGTGGCGGCGTGGACCAAGGTGATGAACGCCGATCGCTTCGACCTTGCCTGATCTCAGCCGAACGGCCTAAGCCTTGAAACTTGGAGGCCGGCGCGAAGGGATCACCCTCGCGCCGGCCATATCATGTCACCAAGCCTGTAAGCCGGGTTCTGTTCCGCGCCGCAAAGCGCGGCGATGGCCATTC
>Ga0081455_10008262_pt1 | contig 10853 bp, 9 predicted proteins | sample TabmetS3T2R1_FD_70207 | JGI IMG/M metagenome (GOLD analysis project Ga0081455, IMG submission 70207) | Tabebuia heterophylla rhizosphere microbial communities from the University of Puerto Rico - S3T2R1 | ecosystem: Host-associated > Plants > Roots > Rhizosphere ... | reverse complement strand
AAGCTCTGACGCAGGCATGCCTTCAGGAGTACCACGGAGTCATCCTGACCGCCCGCACAGTATTGTTCGTAATCCGCCTGGCAGGCCCGACGCAGCAGGCGCGTCGCGTTGCCGGAACTCTGCGCATATGCAGAACTCACGACGGAAACAAGGGCGATGGCTATGATCCAGCGGAGACTACGGTTAATTGCTGGCATGGCTAACTGACCCTCCTTCTGATTTCTCGCATCAAGCCCCAGGATTCTAGCAGCACGTGCAGCAATTGCTGATGGCACCCATGGTGCGTTCATGGCACAGGCGCAGAAAAATGTGAGCCAATGCGCAACATTCCGTGAATACTCCGTTTTTCCTACGCCAACTGCATCCCAGCATCGCTAAAACCCCCCACCATGAGAAGATCGTTTCTGCCCTTTCTGGCCATCGTGTTCTCTCTATCAAGCGTTACCGGCTCGGCACAGGTTCGAACGCTGCCCCAGCAGTTCTGCCGCCCGACCATCAAGGTCGCTGAACGTCAGTATGGCATCCCGTCCGATCTCCTTATCGCCATCGGCCATGTCGAGAGCGGGCGCATCGATCCGCGACGCGGGACGGTGGAGTCATGGCCGTGGACGGTGAATGTAGAGGGCAAGGGGTATTTCTACGACACCAAGGATCAGGCGATTGCCGCGGTTCGTGGGTTCATCGCCCAGGGGCGCCGGTCGATCGATATCGGCTGCATGCAGGTCAACCTGATGCACCATCCCAATGCCTTCGTCTCGTTGGATGAGGCATTCGATCCTGCGGCGAATGCCCGATATGCCGGGCGCTTCCTGAACGCGCTCTATGGTATGAGCGGAAGCTGGTTGCAGGCGACGGCCGCCTATCATTCGCAGACGCCGGCCATCGGCGGCCAATATCGCGAGCTTGTCGCGGCGCGCTGGCGCACGCCGGCGCCCGCACCGTTGCAGGCGACGCAGACTGCCTATCGCGCCTTCGCGCCTGGTTCACAGGTATACGGTGCATTTCAGCCGGCCGATCGCGTCTACGGTGCGTTTGCCGAGCTTGCGCCGCCGACAAGGTCCCGGCTGGCCAGCCGCTGAGCCCGATTGCGAGGCGCCAGCCGACGCAGCAAGCTCCCGCCGACAGCAGCGGGAGGGCGTCATGCGGATCAAGATCATCGAACGGGAGACGCCGGTCTTCGGCGGCGCCGAGTTCGGCGCCGTTGGTGCCTATGAGCGCCTGCACGGTATGGTGTTCGGCGAACTCGACCCTGCGCATCCACTGAACGCCGGTATCCTCAATATCGACAAGGCGCCCCGCAACGCGCGCGGGCTGGTCGAGTATCAGAGTGAGTTCCGCATCCTGAAGCCGCTCGACCTGGCGCGTGGCAATTCCTGTCTGGTCTACGACGTGCCCAATCGCGGCAACCAGCCAATCATGCCGCGCCTGAACGGGGCACCGGAGGGCGGGCATCCTGCGCATTCCGGCAACGGGTTCCTGATGCGGCGCGGCTTCACGTTGGTCTGGAGCGGCTGGCAGGGCGACGTGCCGGCAGGCAATGACCGGCTCACCGCGAGGTTTCCGGTGGTCGCCGGCGTCACGGGGATGGTGCGAGAGGAGTTCATTGCCGAAGCCACCGGCCTCTTGGGCGACAACAACATTCAGGAGGTGTCGGAAGATCGTTTTATCGGCGCTCTCGTCTATCCGGTTGCCGATCCGGCGGGCGCCACGCTGACCGTGCGGGAACGCGAGGCCGATCCACGCGCGACGCCACTTGGCCTAGCCTGGCGGATGATCGACGACCGGCACGTGGAGATCACTCGGCCAAGCGCGCCGGGCCTCGACCGCGGCGCGATCTTCGAGTTCATCTACCGTGCGCGCGATCCCATCGTGATGGGCATCGGCTTTGCGGCGATCCGCGACCTGGTGTCCTTCCTGCGCCATTCGGCGGACAGCCCGCTCGCCGGCAGCATCAGCCATACGTTGGGCTTCGGCATTTCGCAAAGTGGCCGCGTGCTGCGCGATCTGGTCTATCTCGGCTTCAATCAGGACCTGGCTGGACGTCAGGTGTTCGACGGCATCCTGCCGGTGGTCGCTGGATCACGCCGCACCTGCATCAACTGGCAGTTCGCGCAGGCCGGCCGCTATTCGCGCCAACACGAGGACCATTCCTACGGCGACGACCAGTTCCCGTTCACCTATCCGACGTTGAGCGATCCGATCAGCGGCCGCACCGGCGGCATCCTGCAACGTGCCCGCGAGACCGGCGTGTGCCCGAAGGTACTGCATCTGGATACTGAGAGCGACGTTTGGCAGGCGCGCGCCTCATTGGTTGCAACCGATACCACCGGCGCCGACGTGGTGATGCCCGAGGAGGTACGGCTGTTCACCGTCACCGGCGTGCCGCATGCGCCGTTCCGGCCGCTGAGCAAGCCGGCGGCACAGTTGCCGGGCAATCCGATCAGCTATGGTGCGTTCATGCGCGCTCTGCTCGTTGCGCTGGCTGAGTGGGTGGCGCGTGGCGTCCCGCCGCCGGACAGCCGGTTTCCGTCGCGCGCTGCGGGTACGTTGGTGACGCTGGAGGAGGCGCGTGCCGCCTTTCCGAAAATGCCGGGCGTGAACTTCCCGGGCGTGCTCAACGAGCTTCGCCTGCGCGATCATTCGGTCGAACCGCCGATGGAGCGCGCGGCGTATCCTGTGTTCGTGCAACCGGCCGACGCCGACGGCAATGCGCTGGGCGGCGTCCGTCATCCTCTGCTGGAGGCGCCGCTGGCAACGCATGTCGGTTGGTCGCTGCGTGCGGTGGGATTCGGCGAAGGCGACCTGTTCACCATCCAGGGCGTGGCCATCGACTCCGCGTCCCACCTGGCCGACGTGCCCAAGCAGGCCCGGGCGCACTACATCGCGGGGTCGTGCTTCCGCCAGGCCGGTCAGCTCGAAGAGGCGCAGGCCCACTTCCGGCGGGCCCTGAGCATGTTTGCCGAGGCGGGTGATCTCGCGGGCCAGGCCGACACGCATCTCGACCTGGCTACGGTGTACGGCGAGCGCGCCGAGCAGGCCGCCGACAAGCGGCGACAGCGCGACCGCCGCGGTCTGAATCGCCGCGAACGTCCCGACGGCGCGGCCGATCTGCCGCGGCGGCACCTCGTCGGCGAGCCCCGCGAGCAGCAGCGGCGTGAGGAACGCATTCGCCGTTCCTTGCAGCGCGCGGCAGACCAGGAACACGCCGATGCCGGGCGCGAGCGCTCCCGCGACCATGAACAGCGCGTAGAAGACATAGCCGGTGAAGACGACGCGCCGCCGCCCCAGCCGTTCGCCGACCGTGCCCGAGATGAGCTGGAGCGCGGCGAACGGGACCAGGTACGCGGGGATCGACGCGGCCACCGCGCCGGTCGTCGCGTCGAACGCGTCGCGCAGCTCGGGCACCAGCACCGCGACCATCCCGCCCCCGAACGGCCCCAGGAAGCCGCCGGCGTACAGCGCGGCGCGGGCGAATCCCGACGCGTGGGCGGGCGGGGAGGAGGGTGGCGCGGGGTCGAGGGTGGGCGCTTCGGCCACCCTCGCAATCTAGTGAGAGGGTTGTCCGTAGGCCGCGTCGGCCAGCGCGACGCCTCTCTCGTAGGCCCGCCGGTCGCCGGCCGCCGCCACGCGCGCCTGGCAGAGCTCCGCGGCCGTGGCGTTGGCCCAGGCGCGGTCCGGGCTGAGATCGAGCGCCGCCTGGACCTTCCGCTCGACGGAGCTCCACGAGCTTTCGACGTCGAGCTGCCGCGCCTGGAACATCAGCCGGTCCGCGCGAATCCGGAGCCACGTGTCGAGCGCCATCCATGCGGCGCCGACGGCGACCGCCATCGCAAGGAGGGCGAGGGTCCACCGCCGCTCGACGAACGACTGCGGCTGCGGCTCCCCTTCGACGCTCCACGACACGCCGAGCCCCCAGATCGAGAGCGCGAGTGCTCCGAGGACGACGTGCGGCCAGCCCGAAAGGTCCTGAACGAAGTAGGCGGCCATCGACGCGAGGAGCGCCGCCCCGAGCAGCCGCGCATCGTCGGATTCGGCCCGCCAGCGGCGTGCCACGAGGACCGCGACGGTCCCCAGCACGAGGAATTGCAGGACGAGCGCGGGCACTCCGCCGGACACCGCGGTCTGCAGCGGCCCGCTGTGGACCATCGTCGGCACCAGGTCCGATGCGATTGCGGGAGTGGGCGGAGTGCGGACCCGGTGGTACAGCAGCCCGAAGTTCTCCCACCCCACGCCGAACAGCGGGTAGTCGCGCAGCATCGCCAGGGCCGCATTCCCGAAATGCACGCGGTAGCGGTAGGAGGAGTCGTCGGACACGTTCCCGAGCGTGCTCACGCGCTCGAAGATCGCGGCGCGCGCCGGCTTCGCCAGGGCCAGCACCGCCGACACCAGGATCACCGCCACGCACGCCAGAACCGCGGCGCGGGATGCGAGCGCGCGCCCGCGGTGCGGAACCAGAGCCGCGAAGACGAGGAGGCCGAAACCCGCGCCGGCCCAGGGCCCCCGCGCGAGCGTCAGGATCAGGGCGAGTCCCTGGATCAGCGCCGCGCCGCCCCACGCGGCGCGCACCCGGCGCGAAGTCCCGCCGAGCGCGAACGCCAGCGAGAACGGGAGCGCCATGGCGAGCGCGCCGCCGAAGATGACGGGATGTCCGAGCGTCGAGGCCGGCCGGCCCGTCGGCCACGGGATCGGGTCGAGCCCGGTCGCCTGCACGAGGGCGTAGACCGAGGCCAGGGTCAGCACCACGCCGATCGAACGGAGCGCGCGCTCGACGTCGCGTTCCCGGGAAGACGTCCGCCGGGTTGCGAGGAAGACGAAGACGGCGAGCCCGGCGAGCATCGTCGCGAGGCCGTTGTAACGGCCGCGCATTCCGAAGAGCGCCGTCGGCACGTGCCGCGCCGTCAGCGTCGTGACGATCGCCCAGGCCGCCGTCAGCCCCAGGATCCACGCCAGTCGCCGCGGAAGCGGCCTCAGGCTCCCCTGCCGCAGCGCCACGACCCAGCGCACCGCGGCGAAGACGACGTAGATATGGAGGCCCAGCAGCTTCGGCAGACCGAACTGCTCCGGAGACGCCGTCGTGAACGCGAGGACGAGGTACGCGATGAAGACGGCAAAACCGATCTCGTCGACGCGCGAGAGACGGCCGTGCGAATCCGTCCGGTCGGCGGCCCCGCGGACTTTTCGATCAGCCGTCGGGCGTCGGACGCCGGTATCCGAGGCTCGTCGTTGAGAAGCGCTGCGCATCGGCGGAGGACCTGGGCATCCGACGATATGCCCCGCAGGACCTCGGGATCAACGGGCTTCTTGGCTTCCTCTCAGCGGCTCGCGAGACCTCCGGCGATCTCGCCGCCGTCGATGATCACGGGATGTCCGGTGATGTACGGCGCCTCGTCCGAGGCCAGAAAGGCGTAGAGGGCCGCGATCTCCGCCGGGGCCGCGTGGCGCCGCAGCGGGATCTTCGCGTCCACGGCCGCCTTCATCTCCGGCGTGTACTCCGCCTCCTGCATCGGGGTCCAGACGTACCCGGGGCACACCGCGATCACGCGGATGGTCGGCGCGAGCTCGATGGCCATCGTCCGCGTCAGCTCGATCACGCCGGCCTTGGCGGCGTTGTAGTCGGCATACCGCGGGTACCCGTTCATCCCCGAAGTCGATCCCATGTTGATGATCACGCCGCCGCCGCCCGCGAGCATGCGCCGCGCGGACTGCTGGGCGACGTAGAAGACGCCGTCGAGATCCACGCCGACGACCTTGCGCCACTGCTGGGGCGTGATGTCCATGAAGTCGTTGCGGATGCTGATGCCCGCGTTGTTGATGGCGACGTCCAGGCCGCCGAGCATTCGATCCAGCTCGCGGAACGCGCGCTCCACCGCCTCCGCGTCGGAGACGTCGGCCGCGACGACGCCGGCGAGCGACGGATGCTGTTTCGCGAGCGCCGCTGCCGCCGCTCCGTCGACGTCGATCACCGCAACGCGCGCGCCTTCCTCCAGGAAGCGCGCCACGATCGCCGCGCCGATGCCGCTCGCTCCGCCGGTGACCAGGACGCGCTTCTTCGCCAGACCTTTCATCGCGTTCCCCTTTTCATTTCGCGATTTCGAGCATGTAGGCGGCGCCCGCGGCCGTCTGAAACTCGGCCACGTTCGGCTCGGGATGCGACACGGCGATGGCCCGGCCGCCGGAGGTGACGCGCAACGGCGACGCCGACCGGACCCGGCACCTTCCGGCACGGTCGGAGACGATCGAGGCCCGCGTGAATTTCCCGGCGCTCCACGCGAGGCCGACTTCATACCCGCCGCGCGCCCGCAATCCCCGGGCCTCGCCGTCTTTCCACGCCGCCGGCAGCGCGGGAAGCAGGGACAGCTCGCCCTCGTGCGACTGGAGCAGCATCTCGGCGATGGCCGCCGTCATCCCGAAGGCACCGTCGACCTGCATAGCTTTGGAGCAGATCGAGAACAGACTGTCCGTCGTGTAGTTCCGGACCGCGTACGTGAAGTTCTCGTTCGCGCGCTCCCCGTGGCCCAGCCGCGCCCAGGAGGCCGCTTTCCACGCCGAGGACCAGCCGTTGCCCGGCAGACCGCGCTGCTCGAGGACCCCGCGGGCGGCCTCGGCGAGCTTCGGCGTCCGCCGCGCGGAGATCTGGTTTCCGGGAAACAGGCCGTAGAGGTTCGAGATGTGTCGATGGCTCGTCTCGCGCTGCCCCCAGTCCTCGAGCCACTCCTGGAGCTCCCCGTTCCGGCCGACCTGCATCGGGGCGAGCCTGGAGCGCGTATCGAGCAGCTTTCCGCGCAGGTCCGCGTCGGTCCCGAGCACGGCGGCCGCCTCGGCGACGGCGGCGAGCAGGTCCGCGAGGATCTGCATGTCGATCGTCGAGCCCGCGACGAGCGTCGTCCCCGGGCTCATGCTGCCGGTCACCTCGTCGTAGAACGGGTCGTTGCCCGGCGCGAGCGGAAAGTTCTCCGGTGACGTCGACGGATTGGTCACGAGCCACCCGCGCTTCGGGTCCGCAACGAGGAAGTCCAGGAAGAACTCCGCCGAGCCCCGCATCACGGGGTAGTACTCCCGGAGGAACGCGGCGTCGCCGGTGAAGAGGTAGTGCTCCCAGAGGTGCGTGCAGAGCCACGCGCCGGCGGTCGTGAAGCCGCCCCAGCTCGGGCCGTCCATCGGCGCCGCGACCCGCCAGAGATCGGTGTTCTGGTGAAGGACCCAGCCTCGGGCGCCGTAGTTCTCCCGGGCGACGGGGGAGCCCTGGTCGGCGACCTCGCGGATCAGCTGGAAGAGCGGCTGCGCGGTCTCGCTCAGGTTGGCGACCTCGGCCGGCCAGTAGTTCATCTCGAGGTTGATGTTGGTGGTGTACTTCGAATCCCACATCGGATTCATGTTGTTGTTCCAGATGCCCTGCAGGTTGGCCGGCTGCGTGCCCGGCCGCGACGCGGAGATCAGGAGATACCGCCCGAACTGGAAGACCAGCGCCGCGAGCTCCGGGTCGTTGGCTCCGTCGAATGCCTTCAACCTCTCGTCGGTCGGAAGCGCGGGCGACGCCGCATTCGAGGCCGGCGTCCCCAGACGCAGGCTCGCGCGCCGGAAGAGACGCCGGTGCTCGGCGACGTGTGCCGCGCGGAGCTCGGCGAACGACTTGCCGGCGGCGGAATGCAGCGTCCGATCGACGCGCGCGGCCGGATCCGCGCTCACGTCCCGGTAGTCGACGAAGTTCGTCGCCGCGGCCACCAGGAGCAGGACCTCGTCGGCACCGCGAACGACGAGGGTGTCGCCGGCGACGCGCATCTCCCCTCCGCGCGGAATCGCACGGAGCCGGGATTCGTAGCGCAGGCGGCCGGCGATCCCGAGGTAGTCGGCCGACTTGCCGCGAACGACGAGGCCGTTCTCTCCCGCGCCGTCCATCCGGAAATAGTCGGTGGCGTAGTTGGAGTGGGCCTGGTTGCGGTCGCCTCGAAGCTGGGCCGTGAACGAGACCTGCCCGGGCGTGTCGGCCGTCAGGCGCAGGACGATGACCTGGTCCACGGCGCTGACGAAAACCTCCCGCCGGAGTCGAATCCCGTTTCGGACATACGTCGTGGTCGCGATGGCGCTATCGAGGTCGAGCTCGTTGCGGTAATCGCGCACGGCGGAGCCGGATTCGCCCGGATCGAGCTTCAGGACGAGGACGCCGAGCGACTGGTACTTCTGCTGCTCGACCGGATAGCCCATGAGCGCCCGCCCGAACGCCTTGTGCGCGCGCACGAGCTCGCCCTCGAAGATGAGCCGGCGGATCTCGGTAAGCTCCCGCGAGCCTCCCTTCACGGTCGTGGAGTAGGGTCCGCCCGTCCAGTACGTGTCCTCGTTGAGCCAGATCTGCTCTTCGTCGGTGGCGCCGAAGACCATCGCTCCGAGCCGGCCGTTGCCGAGAGGCAGAGCGTTCTCCCATTTCTGGGCCGGGTGTGTGTACCAGAGCCGCGTGGCGGTTTCGGTGGAGTCGGCGGCGGCTTCCCGCGGAAGCGCCAGCAGGAGGAGCAGTGTCAGCGCGAAGCGCGCGATGCCGGGATCCGCGAGCCGAAACCTCTTCAATCCGCGACGCCGCCGCCGTCCACCACGAGCGCCGCACCCGTCATGAACGATGAATCGTCCGATGCCAGGAAGAGCGCCGCGCGGGCGAGCTCCTCCGGCGTCCCGACGCGGCCGAGCGGACGGTTTGCCGCGCCCTTCATGTAGTCCGTCCACGAGAGGCCCCGGTTCCTCGCGTCGACCTCCAGCATGGGCGTGTCGACGTCGCCGGGACAGAGGCAGTTCACGCGGATCCCCTGCTTGCCGTGGTCGATGGCCATGGCCTTGGTCATCACGACCACGCCGCCCTTGGCCGCGCAGTAGGCGACCGCCAGGTCTCCCCCCTGGATACCCCAACCCGAGGCCTGGTGGATGATGACGCCGCGCCCCTGCGCGATCATCGTCGGCAGCGCGTACTTGCTCATGAGCCACGCGCCCTTGAGACTCGAGTCCACCGTCGCGTCCCACTCTTCTTCGGTGCAATCGACGGCGTTGTGCGCGTAGTAAACGCCGGCGTTGTTGAAGAGGATGTCGATCCGTCCGCCGAACGCCGTTCTCGTCTCGGCGACGAGGCGCTCGCAGTCGCCGGCCTTTGTGACGTCGGCGCGCACGAACACCGCCTTGCCTCCCGCGGCGGCGATCGCCGCGACGACCTCGCTGCCCCGCGCCTCGTTCCGGCCGGACACCGCGACCTTTGCGCCTTCCTGCGCGAAGAGCCGGGCCGCCGCCTCGCCGAGGCCGGACGTCGCGCCGGTGATGATCGCGACGCGGTCCTGGAGCTTCATCAGGCTCCCGGATCGTCGGCGGACGGGCCGTAGATGGCCGGGACCCGGGCGCCCATCGGCCGCAGGTAGGTCGAGAGCTGGCCTCGGTGGTGGATCGCGTCGAAGAGGAATCCCCACAGCATCTCGCCGAGCGGCGCTTCCCACATGACCTTGCCATCCATGCGGAATTTCACCGGACGTCCCCACGCCGCGTCGTCGAGCCGGGCCAGGCGCTTCTGGAGCTCCGAGGCGTTGCGCTCGTAAGCCGCGACCGACTCGTCAAGCGTCGCGGGCGCCGGCGGCAGGACGTAGTCGAGCTCGCCGCGGTCGGCGATCACGCACGCGTCGTCCAGCTCGCTCGCCAGCAGCCACACGAGGTCGCCCGCGGAGGTCGACCGCTCGTGCGGCCGGTACGTCAGCTTGTCCGGGGGCACCGCGCGCAACACGCGCTCGAACTTGGGTCTCTCGGCCTTGAAGCACTCGATCAGGAACTCGCGCGTGTTCATGCTGCCTCCGCCAACGTCCGGCGACGCGGATCGTACCGCGGGACGACCAACGGATAGATACTGTGAGCGAAGGAGGAACCGCCGTGCTCCACCCGCGCCCGCGCTTCTTCAGCCTGGTCCTCTCGATCGCCCTGCTCGCCTCCGGTCCGCGACCCCAGCCCGCGGAAGCCCAGTCCAGGCCGTGCAAGGACACGCCCCCGGAAGACTGCACGCGCACGAAGTCTCTCGGCGAGGATTCCTCGGGATGCGCCTGTTTCGTGTGCAATCCGGACGGCCCCAACCGCAAGGTCGTCTGCACGACCGACGAGGTCGTCAAGAAGAAGCTGCGCTCCCTCGCGAACCCGAGCTGAGTCCTTCGATGGCGAGGCGCCGCGCCCATCGCGGCGCCGGGAGGTACGCATGAACCCGGATCGTCCGACCATCGAGTTCGAGGCTTACAAGGCCGTCGTGGACGCGGCCAAGGCCGAGATCCTCTCGAAGATGCCGAAGCCCGAGCCCGTGCAGTGGAGGCTGGTCTTTCTCGTGCTGCCGGTCCTGCTCACCAGCATCCTGGGTGTGCTGGTGTTCAAGCTCCAGAGCAGCATCAACAGCAAGCTGAGCCTGACGCAGGACTACTACAGGAAGCGTCTCGAGGTTTACGGAGAGCTCTACAAGAACCTGGTGAGCCTGCGGGAGCGCGCGCAGCGAGCCCTGGATGAGCCGACCGCATCCGCGGGCCTCGAAGATACCGTGGAGTCTTTCAATCGCAACTACTCCGCCAATACGATCTTCCTGACACGGAATCTCATGACGGCCTCTGACAACATGTGGAGTACGTCCGTCCGGGCGATCGCCGAGCCCACCATCTCCCCCGAAACACTGAAGGCGATCAAGGACGGCGCGGATGCCGTCGAGAAACAGATGCGCCTCGACCTCGTCGCGGAGGACTGACTCTTAGCGGCCCCGCCACGCGGGCGGACGCTTCTGGAGAAAAGCGTCCATGCCCTCGGCGGCGTCCTCGAGCAAAACTCCCTTCGTCATGGCATTTCCGGCAGTCTCATACGCGTCG
>Ga0081455_10008261_pt1 | contig 10855 bp, 8 predicted proteins | sample TabmetS3T2R1_FD_70207 | JGI IMG/M metagenome (GOLD analysis project Ga0081455, IMG submission 70207) | Tabebuia heterophylla rhizosphere microbial communities from the University of Puerto Rico - S3T2R1 | ecosystem: Host-associated > Plants > Roots > Rhizosphere ... | reverse complement strand
GAGCAAGCGCAAGGGCTCCGTCTGGCGGTCCGCGTGGGGATACATACGGGCCTGGTAGTCATTGGTGAGATCGGTGGAGCAGGGCGACAGGAGCAGTTAGCCCTGAGAGAGACGCCCAATATTGCGGCGCGGCTGCAGGCCGTCGCCCAGCTCGATGAGGAGACGTTGCAACGTGAACTCCAGCGTCTCGTCACAGCCGAACTCCTCTATCAACGGGGCGTGCCACCGCAGGCCACATACCTCTTCAAACACGCCCTGATTCAGGATGTTGCCTATCAGTCATTGCTGAAGAGTACACGTCAGCATTATCACCAGCGCATTGCCCAGGTGCTGGAACAGTGGTTTCCGGAGGTCGTTGCGACGCAGCCTGAACTGCTAGCCCATCACTACACCGAGGCGAGCATGCCCGCGCTGGCCGTGGACTACTGGCAGCGAGCGGGACAACAAGCCGGCGACCGCTCGGACAACCTGGAAGCGATCAGCCACTTCACCACTGGGATCGAGCTGCTCAAGACTCTGCCAGAAACACCGGAGCGTACCCAGCATGCCTTGACTCTGTACATTGGCCTCGGTACGGCCCTGCTGATGACCAAAGGACAGGCAGCGCCTGAGGTGGAGCACGTCTATACCCAGGCACGCGCGTTGTGTCAGCAGGTGGCCGAGACGCCACAGCTTGCCCAAGTCCTGCATGGCCTGTGGCGATTTTATATTGCACGGTCACAGTTGCACACCGCGCGCGAGCTCGGGGAAATTTTGCTGCGCCTCGCGCAACGTACCCATGATCTCGCGCTCTTTTTCATCGCCCACTATGCTAACGGGGCGACGTCGCTCTGGCTCGGCGTCTTGCCTCCTGCCCGCCAGCACTTGGAGGAAGGTATCGCACGCTCTACGCCAGACCAGCGCCGGGCTCTGGGGTTCCGCATGGGCCAAGATCCAGGTATTCTCTGCCGAGCCTATGCCGCTATAGCCCTCTGGTTACTGGGGTACCCGGAGCAAGCCCTGGCCCGCCTCCACGATGCCCTGGTGTTGGCACACGAGCTATCGTATCCCTTTAATCTGATACATACGCAGTGTCTGGCAGGCTTTGTCTCGCAGTTTCGCCGGGACGTGCCGGCTGTATACGAGAATGCAGAGGCCGCCGTCGCGCTCTCGACCGAGCAGGGATTTCCCCTCTTTGTGGCCTGGGGAACGAGTTTGCGTGGGTGGGCGCTGGCCATGCAGGGCCAGGGCGAGAAGGGGCTGGCGCAGGTACGCCAAGGGATCGCCTCCTTTCGAGCCACTGGGGCAACGGTGCTCGTCCCATACTTTTGCACGATGCTGGCGGAAGTCTCTGCCCATCTGGGCCACCCGGCAGATGGCCTCCAGGCGCTGGCCGAGGCCCACACCCTGGTGGAGCAGCAGGAGGAACGCTGGTGGGAAGCGGAAGTCTATCGCCTCCGGGGTGTCTTGCTCCTTCGGCAGCCAGGAACGCCGCAGGCGGAGGCGGAAGCCTGGTTGCAGCGCGCCCTGGACGTCGCCCACCGTCAGCGGGCCAAGTCTCTGGAGCTGCGCGCCGCTATGAGCCTGGCGCGCCTGTGGCAACGCCAGGGCAAGCGCACTGAAGCCTATGAGTTGCTGGCGCCTGTCTACAACTGGTTCACCGAGGGGTTCGACACCGCGGATCTTCAAGAGGCCAAGACCTTGCTGGGCGCGTTGTCGGAGGAGGGGACATGACTCGTGTAGAGACCTTGGAACAGGCACTCGCCATGCACAAGCGAGATGAGGCTATGGTATGCTTGCTGTGTCTCAGCATGCTGGCTCGTTTATAGAAATAGCCCAGGCGCCGTAGCCCTATTCCAGATACAGGAGGGCAACATCCATGATGGAAGAGGTCGATTTTGTAGAGGATATGGACAGCGATGACCTCTGGTTAAAATCACATATCGAGGACATTGTGGATCGCTATGCGCATAAAGTGATCGCTATTCTCGACCAGCAGATCGTTGGGGTAGGAACCTCCATTGCGGAACTGCAACAAACCGTCGCTGCACACTACCCGCAACGGGTGCCGCTCATCTTCGAAGTGCCTACCCGTGAGGAATTTGAATGCCTGCTGTAGTATACCCATACACTATTCTAGCCGGCCGGCGTTCGCCACTGATTCCTCTGGGTCTGGGCTATCAGAACAAGTGGCAGCGGGTCCAAGCATATGTGGATGCCGGTGCCTTCTATAGTGTGTTTAAAACCGATTTTGCGCTGTTTCTTGGTCTTGTATGGCAACAGGGTGAACGTGTCTATGTCCAGGTAGGCGATGGCGGCTTCATTCCTATCTACCTGCACACCGTGGATGTACAACTCCAACGCTATCGTTTCTCTGCCCGCATTGGGTTCTCTGAGCACCTTGGAGTACGTTTTAACATCATCGGGCGTGTCCCTTTGTTCGAAAGATTTGTCATCTGTTTTGATGATCGGCAGGGTCTTGTTCGTCTCGAACCTTATCAAGATCATGAGGACACTCTTTGACTGCTGCAGATGTGAGGAGGCCCCATGCACACCTTTGTTGATCCACTCTCCCGTGCCCAGAAGTTGTTTGCTAACCGTGTCGCCATGGTCAATGGCGACGTGCGTCTGACCTACGCCGAGACCTGGTCCCGGTGCCGCCGCCTGGCCGGCGCCCTGAGCCAGCTCGGCATCCAGCCCGGTGATCGCGTGGCCATTCTGGCGTTGAACAGCCACCAGTACCTGGAAGTCTACATGGGGGTGCCCGCGTCGGGACGTGTCGTGGTGCCACTGAATACGCGCCATGCCGAGCCAGAGCTGCGCTATGCTCTGGAGGACTCGGGCACGCGCGTGCTCATCACCGACCGCGACCCAGGCGCCCTGGCCAACACGGTCGAGCGGGTCATCATGCTCCCCGACGAGTATGAAACCCTGCTAGCCACGGCGCCAGAGGCGGAGCTTGGTGTGGGTATTACGGAGGATACGCTCGCCGGCCTCTTCTACACGGGAGGGACCACCGGTGCTTCGAAAGGCGTCATGCTGAGCCATCGCAATCTCATTGCCAATACCACCAACTGGCTCATTGCCGTGCAGCAGGGTCCCGAGGATACCTATCTCGTCATGGCCCCCCTGTTCCACGCCGCCGGCTCGCTGGCCGTGCTGGCCACGGTGTGGATCGGCGGCTGTCAGGTGCTTATCCCGGCGTTCGATGCGGCGGCGGCGCTGGACGCAATCGCCGCCGGCCAGGCCACTGTCACCCTCGGGGTGCCGACAATGATTGCGGCCCTCGCCGAGGAGCAACTAGCGCGACCTCGCCAGGTTGGCAGTCTGCGCTCGCTCGCCCATGGTGGCTCACCCATTGCTACGGAGGTAGTGCGTCGAGCCCACGCGGCCTTCCCACATGCCGAGCTGATCCACGCCTATGGCGCGACCGAAACGGCGCCACTCGTCACCCTACTCCATTATGAAGAGAAGCTCGTCGAGAGCGACCTGGCGCGCTCGTGCGGCCAGGCCGTGGCTGGTGTCGATATACGCGTCGTCGATCCCAATGGCCACGATCTGCCGCCGGGCGAGATTGGCGAGGTCGTCGTACGCGGTCCTAATGTCATGCAGGGCTACTGGAACAAACCCGAGCAGACCGCCGACGCGCTCCGTCATGGGTGGTATCACAGCGGCGATCTCGGTTGTATGAATGCCCAGGGTTACATTTTCCTCGTTGATCGCGCCAAAGATATGATCATTTCCGGTGGCGAGAACGTCTACAGTACTGAGGTCGAAGAAGTCCTCTACAAGCACCCGGCCGTCCTGGAAGCCGCTGTCTTCGGTGTACCCGATGCAACCTGGGGGGAAGCGGTACACGCGGTTGTGGTTCCACGTCCGGGGCAGGCAGTGGATGCGGTAAACCTCATTGCGTTCTGTCGTGAGCATATTGCCGGCTACAAGGTCCCCAAACACATCGACCTGCGCAGCGACCCGCTTCCAAAGTCGGGCCCAGGCAAAGTGTTAAAACGCGAACTCCGTGCCCCCTTCTGGGCTGGCCACACGACGCAGATCAACTAGAGAATGGCACTCTACCAAGCCATGAAGGTGACCTGCTGACTGCCCAGGGCCGAGGCAGCGCTGGCACAGGTGGAGGGCTGGTGAACGAGCAACTTGACGTACTGAAACTGGTGGTCGAACGCTTGCAGCGTGCTGATATTGCCTACATGATCAGCGGTTCGATCGCGCTGAACTATTACGCCCAACCGCGCCTGACGCGTGACATTGATATTGTGGTTGCCCTCAGGCGCGAAGATGCAGGAGGGATCATTAATCTGTTTGCCGAGGATTTTTATATCGATGCCGATGCCATTGGCAATGCCATCGCCCAGCTTGGCATGTTCAACATCATCCATTATGATCACGTCCTGAAGGTGGACTTTATCGTACGGAAAGAAGCGCCCTACCGGCAGGAGGAGTTTGCCCGGCGCATTGCCGTAGAAATCGAGGGCGTGCCCATGTGGTTGGTAACGGCTGAGGATTTACTGCTGTCGAAGCTGGTATGGGCAGCAGAGAGCCACTCCGAGATGCAACTCCAAGATGTGCGTAACCTGATCAGGTCAGTTACAGACCTTGACTGGACGTATATAGAGCGCTGGGCAGACGAACTCACGGTAGGTGAGCTGCTACGCGAGGTGCGCGGATGAATGATACGCCGGAAGCAGTACAAAATTTCTACCGGACGCTGTTAATGCGTCGCTCCGGTAGCGAGAGAGTAAAGATGGGCTGCGCCATGTTCGACACCGCACGGGCTTTTGCCCGGGCCAGCCTTCGAGGGCGTTCTCACAACGATGGTGAACTGCGAGTCCATCTGTTTGTGCGTACGTATGGTGGAGACTTCGATGCGGAGACAGTGGAGCGGATTAGCGCGTGGTTGTCCACGCCGCGTAAGGCCATGCAGGAAAGCAACGCCAGATGACCTTTGAAGACCTCCTGGACCAGGCCCTTGACATGCTGCGGCGGCGTGGGCGTGTGACCTATGGCGCTTTGAAGCGCCAGTTTGCCCTGGATGATGCCTATGTCGTAGACCTCAAAGACGCCATGCTCTATGCTGACTCCCATGTCGTGGATGACGCAGGCCGGGGCCTGCGCTGGACAGGCGAGCCATTCTCTGCGGTGCAACGAGCCTTTGAGGGAGTCGGAAGGTTTTACGGCGAGGCCGGTGTCCTCTGGCTGGTGCGCGCGCTTCTGCAGCACGAAGGCCGCGTCTCCTATCGTACCCTCAGGCAGATCTTCGGCTTTGACGAGGCACGGCTGGCGGATGTCCGAGCAGAACTCTTGTTTACACGGTGCGCCATTGACGAGGACGGCCAGGGGCTCGTCTGGAGGGGGTGGACGTCCGCGGACAGTGTCCTGGGTGAGCTTACCGATGCGCGCCTTCCAGCCACCTCCGATAGCGCTGTATCCCCTCCCCCAGCGCCTACCCGTGGTACTCCGGAAGCCGAACGACGGCAGTTGACGGTTTTATTTTGCGATCTGGTCGACTCCACCAGGCTGAGCCAGCAGCTCGACCCCGAAGATCTGCGTCAGGTGGTGCGCGCCTACCAGGAGACCGCCGCCGAGGTCATCCAGCGCTTTGAGGGGCACATCGCACAGTATCTGGGCGATGGCCTGCTCGTCTACTTTGGCTACCCGCGCGCCCATGAGGACGATGCCCAGCGCGCCGTGCATACGGGCCTGGGGATTGTCGAGGCCACGGGCACCTTGAATAGCCGACTGCAGGCTGAGTATGGCGTTGCCCTCGCCGTGCGGCTGGGCCTGCATACCGGGCCAGTGGTTGTGGGTGAAATGGGCAGTGGTGGGCGACACGAGCACCTCGCTCTGGGGGAAACGCCCAATATTGCGGCGCGGCTCGAAGGGCTGGCTGCCCCCAATACGGTGGTGATCAGCGCTGTCACGGCGCAGTTGGTGCAGCGCGCCTTTGTCCTGGAAGCGCTCGGGACCCAGACGCTCAAGGGCATTACTGCACCCATGGGGGTTTGGCGCGTCGTGGGCCCCCTGGAGACGTTGCGCGAGGCCGCGCTGCCGGCTCCTGAGGACGTGCAACCCCTGGTCGGGCGGAGCGAGGAGTTGGGCCTCCTCCTGCGGCGCTGGGAGCAGAGTAAAGCCGGGCAGGGGCAGGTGGTGCTCATCAGCGGGGAAGCGGGCATCGGTAAATCGGCGCTGGTGGAAACGCTGCGGACACACGTGCGCCGGGAAAGGTTGACGCGTGTCGCCATGCGGTGTTCGCCCTATCACACCAACAGTGCCCTCTACCCCGTTATCGCGCATGTGCAGCAGGCGGTACGCCTGGCACGCGACGATACTGCCGAAGAGAAACTTACGAAACTTGAGCGGGCGCTCCAGCCGTTGAGCTTTCCCCTGCACGAGGTGGTGCCCCTGATGGCAGCGCTGCTGGCCGTGCCCCTGCCCGACGGGCGCTATCCACCGCTGCATGTGACCCCTCTCCAGCAACGGCAGCAGACGTATGATGCGCTGGTGGCCTGGATGCTGGAGGAGGCCGAGCGGCAGCCTGTCCTCATGGTGTGGGAAGATCTGCACTGGGCCGACCCCTCGACGCTCGAGCTGCTTGGGCTGTACATCGATCAGGCGCCCACGGCGCCGCTGTGCCACCTGCTGACCTTTCGTCCGGAGTTCGTGCCACCCTGGCCTGCTCGCTCGCATATGACACCGTTGACGCTCAATCGGCTGGAGCGCCCCCAGGTCGAGGCGCTGATTGCGCGGCTGGCGAGGGGTAAGGCCTTGCCAGTGGAGGGGGTCGAGCATATCGTCAGCAAGACCGATGGCGTCCCCTTGTTCATCGAAGAGCTGACCAAGATGCTTCTGGAATCCGCTCTCCTGCAGGAGGAAGCCGATCACTACGCGCTGACCGGCCCGCTGGCCGCGGTGACCATTCCCACTACCCTGTATGATTCGCTCATGGCCCGCCTGGATCGGCTGCCGACAGTGCGTGAGGTGGCGCAACTCGGTGCCGTGCTGGGACGGGAGTTTGCCTATGAGCTGCTCCAAGCGCTTATGACGCTGGAGGAGGACACGTTGCAACACGGACTGGCTCAGCTCGTGGACGCCGAACTCCTCTATCAGCGGGGCCGGCCACCCCGCGCCCGCTACATTTTTAAGCATGCGCTCATCCAGGATGCCGCCTACACCTCGCTGCTGAAAAGCACCCGACAACAGTATCACCAACAGATTGCGCAGCTCCTCGAAGCCCGGTTTCCCGAGACCGTCACGGCCGAGCCGGAACTCTTGGCACATCACTACACTGAAGCCGGGAATCATGCGCCAGCCGTGCGCTACTGGCAGCAGGCCGGCACCTGGGCAATCCAGCGCTCCGCCAATGTGGAAGCCATTGCCCATGTGCAACGCGGACTCGATCTACTCCCCACGCTCCCAGATACCCCGCAGCGCACTCAGCGCGAACTCGACTTCTTAACCACCCTGGGGCCGGCATTGATGGCGACCAAGGGATACGCGGCCCCGGAAGTGGTCCAGGCCTACACACGAGCCCGTGCGTTGTGCCAACAGGTCGGTGAGACGCCAGAACATGTCCCGGTCCTGTGGAACCTGTGGTTCTTTTATATGGCCCGCGCAGAGCATCAGACGGCGATGGAGCTCGGTGAGCAATGTCTCCAGCTCGCGCAACGTGTCCAGGATGCGGCGCTGCTCCTGGAGGCGCATTATGCGATCGGGGTCAGTTGGTTTCTGCTGGGCAACCCCACTCGGGCCGGCACCCACCTGGAGCACACGATTGCTCTCTATGATCCGGCGCAGCACCACGGGTTGGCCTATCGCTATGGCGGCATAGACCCGGGCATGGCGGGCTTTGGCGTGTATGCTTGGGCACTGTGGATGCGGGGGTATCCCGCGCAGGCCCGCGCGCACACCGCCAAGGGCCTCAGCTTGGCCCAGCAGCGCGCCCATCCCTTTTCGCTGGCGCGCATGCTGTATTACGACACCCTCCTGTGTCAGTTACGCCGCGATGTGCCGGCCGCCCACGACCAAGCCGACGCGGCGATCACCGTGGCCACTGCCCAGAGCTTTGCCCTGGCGCGGGCCTCTGGGCTCATCATGCGTGGCTGGGCTGTCGCCGTGCAGGAGCACAGTACCGAAGGCCTCGTGCAGATACGGCAGGGTCTCGACACATACCGGTCGACTGGAGCGGAATATCAACGGCCGCATTTTCTGACCATGCTGGCGGAGGCGTCTGGCCTTCTGGGCCAGCCGGAAGGCGGGTTGGCCGCCCTTGAAGAAGCGCTGACCCTGATGGAGCAGACGGGGGAGCGGTACTACGAAGCGGAGCTGCATCGCCAGCGGGGCGAACTGCTGCTCCTGCGCGAAGCCAAGAGCCACCCAGCTCAGGACAGTCGGGAGCAGCACGAAGCTGAGACGTGTTTTCAGCACGCCCTCGACGTGGCCCGTCAGCAACAAGCGAAGTCCCTCGAACTGCGCGCCGCCATGAGCCTGGCGCGCCTGTGGCAGCACCAGGGCAGGCGTGCCGAAGCTCGCGCGCTGCTGGCGCCGGTCTACAACTGGTTCACCGAGGGGTTTGATACCGCCGACTTGCAGGAGGCCAAAGCATTGCTCGATGCACTCGCTTGAGGGGGAGCAATGATACCGCCCTTCGATACTGATGGCGACCTCCCCCAGGGCATGCATCAGACAACGTGGACAGCGTTTCGAGAGCGGCTCTGTATTTTTGCACACTCAGATCGACGGCTCAGGCTGTGCCGACAGATTGAGCAGATGCTTGAGGAAGCACAGGCCTCTCGTATTGTGGAACGTCTGATCTTCGGAGAAAGGTTACTGCTCAGCCTGGGGAAGCAGAGTGAGTCGAGAGGAATGCGGGCACAAACGGGGCTCCTGAGAGGGCCTGTTTCAAGACTTCCAAGACCCGTTGCCCATTCTTCCGCGCCGTCGAGATATAGCTGCGGATCTCACAAAACCGCTCGGCTCCCTCTTGGGAGCGAAAACACCCCGAGATCTTCTGGTGCAGTTTCACCATGCGAATGTCTCGTTCTGCCTGGTTGTGATCAAATGGTACAGTGAAATCATCCATAAAGGCCAACACTGCCCGCTTGTGGGCCACCAAACGGTCGAGCAGGTTCTTCGGGGGGCTCTGTTTGACGCGCCCGCGCTTTTTGGGGTGCTCGGCTGCGACCACAGGCGGAGGATTGGCTTGCAGCCCCTCCGCAATCACCCGGTCGTAGCGCAGGACAAACGCGGCCCGCTGGGCCTCCGGCAGTTGGCTGTGGACCGGTCTGGCCGCATCGACTGCCGCCTTGATCTCCACGAGCAGCTTCGCCATCTCCGCCGCCCAGCCCTGCTGATAGCGTTCCTCGATAAACGCCAGTTCCCGCAGGTGATGGGCATTACATAGACTATGGGCGATGTCGGGATAGGTGAAGTACGCCTGCCAGTGGTCGTGCACAGCCCGCCCTGTCAACGTGGGCAAAATCCCGATGGCATCGAGGGCTTCGGAGCCGCGTTTCACATGCACGGCGTACGAGGTCAACTGCGCAGTGCTGGCCGAGTGCAGCCACTGGAGCTTGCCGGTCACCCGCAGGCCGCTCTCATCAAAGTGCACCACGGGCTCCGCTGTGCGCAACTGGTCCTTCACCTGCGCATTGGCGGGCATGACCGCCGCGGCCATCTCCTGGGTGACAGTCACGAGGGTGCCCTCGCCCACGGGATGCCCGTAGAGATCGGCGAACAGCTCACTCGTCCTTTCCAAGGGGATAAACTGATACTGGTTGAAATACACTGCCTGGGCCTTTAGCATCGGTCCGTATTGCACCGGCTGAGTGACCTCGGGGGGGAAGGTGCCCTTGGTGGTCTGCCCGCAGTGAGGACAGTGTTTGATCTCGGCACGATGCTCTGTGACCTCCAGCCGCACCGGCGGCAGCTCAAACACCTGCCGTCGCTCGTAGGCACTGGGGGCCACGTCCCGCAAAGAGGCTCCACAGGACCCACAACGCTCGACGGGATGGAGTTGGGCGTCGTCCGGCTGGGCCACGGCGTGCAGCGTATGGCCCTCGTGGCCTGGCTGAGCGCCCTTCTTTTTGCCACTGCGGGTGCGGAGACTGCGCGTGCGGGGCTTCTGCAAGCCGTCACTGCTCGGGGGCTTGCTGCTATTGCGACTGTTTTTCCCCAGTTGGTCCTCTAAGGCGTTCACCCGTGCCTGGAGGTTGAGGATCAGGGCGGTCAACGTCCCCACCAGGGCCAGTACGGCTTCTTCGCCCTGCACGTAGGCGGCACGGACATCGGCTGGGGTAGGTAAGCCTTGGGGTGTCATGGCCTCTATTATGCCCTATGGTCATCTGCTTTGCACGAGGGCATGATCATCTTGCTGGTGCGCCTGAGTAGTTACGATTTTTTTTGTAAATGCACTTTGCCTGGTGAGAACATTGTCTCTTCAGGGCGAGTTTGCTACAGTGCCCGTATCTATAGTGCCTGCAGGCTTATTTATACATTTGGTTGAGTCCATGCTGAAGCGTCTTCTCTCGGCTTTCTCCCCAGACACTACAGCCAACAAGCTGCTCCGCCTCGAATGGATCGAGGCTTTGCAGACGCCAGGCTGTGCGCTCTGCCACATAGGCCAGCGCAAAAGCCAGCGCTATGTCGAAACGCTGCTGAACGAAGCGGTTGCCGATGTTGACCACCGGGATGCCTGGCGGGAGGCCCGAGGGCTGTGTCACTGGCACGCCTGGATGGCGACAGAGACGCCTCACAGTGCCGGGAGTTTAGCGATTCTCTATGCCGATGTGTTGCGCCATGACTTTGAGCATCTCGCAGCACTGACGGCTGCCACGCCAGCCACACGGCGCTGGCGTTCGCAGCG